>Ga0209713_10001975_pt1 | contig 12581 bp, 8 predicted proteins | sample ArcOceMetagenome_3_FD_187444 | JGI IMG/M metagenome (GOLD analysis project Ga0209713, IMG submission 187444) | Marine eukaryotic phytoplankton communities from Arctic Ocean - Arctic Ocean- Svalbard ARC20M Metagenome (SPAdes) (version 2) | ecosystem: Environmental > Aquatic > Marine > Oceanic...
ATCTAGCTTTTCGCACACGCGTCCGCTATTTTATGACTCCCCCTGATCTGCCCCATCTGGTGGCGCCGAGTCTTCGGCCATCCCAAGCGCGCACCCACCGCCACCTCAAAACCACTTGCGCCCTCCACCATTTGATGTGCTTGCACGCCACACTACACTGGACTGACCGTCGTGTGTGTTGCGCGTCATCAGCATGATGATGGTGATGATGAGCGCCGCTTCCTCCGGCGCCCTGATGGGCTTGGCTCTGACCACGCATGCATCGACTCCGGTTCCGACAACGCGCCTGCCGACCATCCAGATGGCGAAGGTCGACCGGACCTTCGAACGATGGAAGCGGTCGATGACTCGCCAAGGAAACAAGGGCGGGTATGGCCAGTCGCAGCAGGGCATGCCGCAGGAGGGCTACGGCCCGATGGGGGATCAGCATGGCATGCCGCAGCAGGGCTATGGTCCGATGACGCCTCGGCAAAGGATACAGCAGCAGCAGGCTATGCGGCAGCAGGGCATGCAGGGCATGCAGGGCATGCAGGGCATGCAGGGCATGCAGGGCATGCAGGGCATGCAGGGCATGCAGGGCATGCCGCAGCAGGGCATGCAGGGCATGCAGGGCATGCAGGGCATGCAGGGCATGCAGCAGGGTATGCCGGGCATGCAGGGCATGCAAGGCGTGCAGCAGGGTATGCCGGGCATGCAGGGGATGCGGCAGCAGGGGATGCGGCAGCAGGGCATGCGGCAGCAGGGGATGCGGCAGCAGGGCATGCGGCAGCAGGGCATGCGGCAGCAGCGCAACGGCCCGATGTCGCGTCAGCAAGGCCCCGCGCCGCCAGGTGGGAGGCCGTCGTCCGGAAGGTTGTCGCAGGCGGAGGAGAGGGCGGCGAGGAGGGCAGGAATGGCAAGTGATCAGTGGGCGGAGGAGTCGGGAGAGTTCGACGTTCCTATGCCGCAGCAGCAACGCGGCAGGATGCCGTTTGGCGACGATTGGGGGGCCGCCGGACCGTCCGTCTCTCAGCCGCGCACGCGCGGCAGCGCCCAGGCGCTTTCGGCTGTGGACGGCGATGCACCGATGAACTCGTTTGCCGATGGCGCGGGCAGCATGACAGGCGAGGTTAGCAGGAAGTGGCTGTCGCACCAGCAGGGATATGGTCAGATGCCTATGCAACAGGGGTTTGGCCAGATGCCGGGGTTCGACGAGTTGTCGATGCAGCAGGGCGAATATGGCGACATGCCGATGGAACAGGGCTTCGGTCAGATGCCTATGCAACAGGGGTTTGGTCAGATGCAGTCCTCTGACGAGACATACGAGCGGCTGTCTGCCCTCGAAGAAGCCCTCGGCGGCGACGGCTTCTCAATGCAGGGAGAGCCCCCCCTGCAGCGCATCGCAATCCTCGAGGCGCAGCTTGGAGGGACGTTTGGCGGCACCGTGCTCGACAGGCTTGACCAACTGGAGCTCGCCGCGCAGGAGTCTGGCCTGTTTTAGGGCTTCCGGGGGCCTGGAAGCGCTACATTACATGTGCATGTTGACCGATGAGCCCGCGAGGGTTGGCGAAGAGGGCCTGCAACGCTCGTCTTGTCTTGCCACCCGCACTCCCGCAGCCGCACTCTCTGTGGGACTGAGCTAGCCACACTCCTCGTGCCGAGTGCCTAAGATGGGTTGAATCGGTAGTCTATTACTAGCATGTCTAGCATGTCCCGGAGCAGATAAGATAATCCCTCTTATCCCGCTGTATTTAAATTTCTTCCACCCCCGCGCCGCGGAAAAAACGAACTTTTGCGAGCACGAAGGAAGCTTTTTGCGGCGGCCATTGTTGGGTCCATTCAGTGATCGCCACCCTTCCACACTGGACTGACCGTCGTGTGTGTTGCGCGTCGTCAGCATGATGATGGTGATGATGAGCGCCGCTTCCTCCGGCGCCCTGATGGGCTTGGCTCTGACCACGCATGCATCGACTCCGGTTCCGACAACGCGCCTCCCGACCATCCAGATGGCAACGATTGGTCAGGGCCTCGCCGCGCTACAGGACATGGCTGACGGTATTGCCGATAAGTGGTACGACAGGAACGACGTGGGCGCAAGAATGCCCACGATGAACCGAGCATACAGGCCAAGCACAGGCATACAGCGCGGCCTCCGGCAAGCGCTGCGGCCTCCGATGCGGGAGCAGAGGTACGGCCTGATGCCGATGCCGATGCTGGACTCTGGCGAGACTTGGCCGCCTGGGAGTCGGAAGACTTGGCCAGACTCTGTCGGCCAGGTCGTGACTCTTCTCCAGAGCAAAAGGAACGACGCTGGTAGATACGGTGAGATCCCACTTTGGGAAGCGACCCCGTATCCGGGCATGCCACAGCATAGCTACCGCATGATGCCGCAGCAGCGCAGAACGCCGCGACGGGTTTTGCGGCAACAGGGGTACGGCCACGACCATGACATCAACCTCGGCCTTGACGATATAATCGACATAGAATATGGCCCCGGTATGGAATACGGCCCCGATAGAGACCAAATCTTCGGCATGCCGCAGGAGGGCTACGGCCAAGTGGTGCCTCAGCAACAGTGGCAGAGCTACGCGTCAACAGGGAGGAGGCCTTCGTCTGGAAGGTTGTCGCGGGCGGAGGAGAGGGCGGAGAGGAGGGCAGGGTGGGCAACTGCACAGTGGCCTGGTGCGGAGTGGGCGGAGGAGTCGGGAGAACTCGACTTTCCTATGCCGCAGCAACATCGCGGTAGGATGCCGACTTATGGCGACAGTTGGGGAGTTGCTGGGCCGAGCGTCTTTCGGACGCGCACGTCCGGCAGCGTCCAGGCGCTTTCAGCCGTGGACGGCGACGCATCGATGAACTCGTTTGCCGATGGCTCGGGCAGCATGACTGGCGAAGTTGACAGGAAGTGGATGTCGCACCAGTGGGGCCACGGCCGCCTGTTTTAGGGCTTCCGGGGGGCTGGGAGCGGTGCATGCCTCATGGCATGTGCACAGTCAAGTAAGTACGCTGTCGGCCGATTCCATGCAGGCCATCTCCATTTGTGGTCCAGCAGCAGTTTGTTGAGTAGGGTGTCGTTGAGAATTGTGTGTGAGCTATGTGAGCTGTTGATTGTGAGAAAATTGTGAAACATGGGGGAGATTTCGAGAACCGCAATTCGGTCTATAATTAGGTCCGTAGAGCGTAGAGGCTGACGAATAGACGCGCCGACGTCCACATGTCTAACGAAAATCGAAACTACTTATGCCAAAATTCCCATCGAAAATAGAGTTCATTTTGGTTCGATAAATCTCCCTCATGTTTCACCATTATAACCCTGCATCTGGCCAGAGCAAACACATGTACATATAACATGCGAACTTGGGATCTCCACTACCCCTTATTGGGATATGGCGCGCGCCGTTAGCGCGCCGGCGTGCGGCGATATCGCAGCGCGATACCATGCGACATCCATCCTGCCCTGCGCAGCCAATCAATCGGTCGTGCCCAAGCCGCAGCTCTCAAATCACGCCGTGCACGCAGCGACTCACGTGTGCGCAACCCGTCCGAAGCCAGCGTAAGCCGCAACGCGGCCTGGTTAGCTTGATTTTTTTCGTGTATACTATTGTCTCTGTACGTGATTAATTTAATAAATAATTAATCATTTAATAAAGTAATCGCTCGATCCGTACCGGTAACGCCGACTGAGGACTGTCCGTCCGCGCTCCGTTTGCTCGGACGCTGTCTCGACTCTGCACTCTCTCGCCGTCTCGTCTCGCCGTCGCGTGCCGGTGCCCCGGCTCTCGAGAAGACAAGTAAAAAGCGTACTACTAAAAGCGTGCTAAGGCCTAAATCACGTACCATTGGCTCACCCTGACCGCGGATCGAGCCCTCTCTACGTCGCCGGGGTGCGGGGTGGAGGCGCGCCCGGCGCGCGCGCCAGGGCGCCAGCACGCTGCACGGTGCACGCACACGCGGCACGGCACGCCGCGCCGGGGACAATTAAACGATATAATGTGTGTTTACTCACACCCACCCAGACACGTAGACGACATAAGAACGTACTAATACACCTTGGAACAAAAGGACTAGGTCCGCTATCTATATAGCGTAATGGAGCAAGGTTGAGCAAGGTCCGTGGTCGTCGTGCTCATATTTTGTGGCCCTTCTTGCTCTGGCTGTCTGCAAGCCCCATGAGGTCAGTGACCTTGTGGCGCAAGCTCGGCTTCCACGAACCCTTGAACATGTGATGCACGAGCTTCTGCCGGGCGGGCTCCTCGAAGACGCCTGGACCGTGCGCTCCGGGATAGGCAAACGCCCTGTAGGGGAGCAGCAGCACCTGCGACTCCACCCCGCTCGGTTCACGCATCTGGAATAGCTGCCCATGGTGATCGAGCTTGCGGACTGGCATCAGATCCTCGCCGCTCACGTTGTACCGCCGAATGTACCGCATCACGCCGGCCGTCCACGCCACGGGACCCGTGCGGTCCGTGATTAAGTTCGTGTTGTCGGGGAAGGAGGCCACTCGCGCCTGCACCTCACCCATCACGGACACCAGCGCCGGGTGGCGCGGTGCTGTTGCGGCGAAGATCCACTGGCACAGCTGGATCCTGGAGGTCCCGTTGGACTTTGCAGTGCCATTGTTGAGGATGCTCTCAAGGACCCAGCCGCCCTCAGCGTCGAACTCGACGCCCACCACGAGTAGAGGAACGCTCGAGTTGATGCGGAGGCCCTCGCGACCCTCGAACCACTCGTACTCCTTCAGCCACTTGGACACGCACGCGTTGGGCTCAACGTCGCAATCCGCGTAGATGCCGCCGTCGAGGTGGATTGCGAGGTAGCGAAAGAGGTCGGCACGCTCCACGCCGTGCGCGAGCCCCTGGTACGTGGTCAGGAGGTCGGGGTAGTTTTCACGCACCAGGTTCTCCGCGGCCTTGTCGTCGAACATTTTTAGGTTCACGGATGGGTCGAGCATCTTCCACTTTCTGCTGTCTGCGCACGTGCCGTCTTTGGTGGTGACAACGACGCTCCGCAGTGCCGACGAGAGCTCAGAGTCCTCGCAGACGCCGTCCCGCGGGACAACAGTCTCCCTCGACTGCCATTCCATGGCCGCTTGGATAGCCTCTGCCTGCTCCTTCTCGCTCGCCAGTGCCGCCCTTGCTTCCGCGGCCGCGTCGGCGGAAGGCGCGGCCGCGCCGCTGCCGACGTTCGCTGGAGCACCATCCGCCGGGTCCTTTTCCTCGCTCGCCGCATACATCGTCACAATGTCATTCTCCTCCTCCAACTTCACCGCCTCTGCCTCCTTGAGCGCAGCACGCTTCTCTGCCTCAGCTGCATCCGCACGCAGCGCCTCGGCTTCCTTTTGGTCCCTCATGTCCTCCGCTGCCGCCGCTTCCGCCTCCTCCGCTTCACGTACCCTTCTTGCGGCCTCCATGCTGGCCTTCTGCGCAGCCTCCAACATGACCGTGTCTGCGATGGCCTTTTTCTTCTCTGTCTCCACCTTGAGTGCCTTATCTGCAACCTCCTTGGCTTCCGCCTCTGCCTTCCGTGCCTTCTCTGCCTCCACCGCTTCCTTGTATTCCTTCAACTTCTGTTCCCTCTCAGCCTCCTTCGCTTCTGCAGCTTCGCGTGCTTCCTTCGCTTCCTTCGCGTCGGCCTCGGCCTTAGCCAGATCGTATTTAGCCTCCAGTGCCACCTTCGTCTCGTTTACGTTGGCCTCGATCTTTGCCTTCTCTTCCTCTGCCTTCACTGCCCTCGCTGCTTCCTTCGCCACACGCCGCTCGGCAGTGGCCTCGGTGTCGCGCTTCACAGCTTCCACGCGCCGGTCTGCTTCAGCCTCGGCCTCGAGCTTGGCAGCGGCCACGCGCCGATCCGCTTCAGCCTCGGCGTCGAGCTTGGTCGCGGCTATGAGCGCGTCAACATCATCTGTCACCTTCTGTTCCGCCAGGTCCTTCTCCCTCACCGCCGTAAACACTACCGCCTCGTGCTCCTGCTTCTTCCTGATCTCCGTCTGGTCATTGCAGGCCTCAAATCCCTCGGGAAACGTAGGCGCTCCTCCCTTCGACGTCTTTACCGAGCACTTCCCAAACCATGAGCCGCCAGGGCTGCAGCAGTTGGGTGAGCCGCCTGGGGCGCGGCCGCACTTCGGGCAGGTTTTGATCCAGCCGGATGGCGAGAGCGTCGCCTGCTCTCTGGGATCCAGTGGTCTGCTGAGGCCGACCACGCAGTCGAAGGCGACAAGCGCGCTCAGCAGTGCGAGCGCGTGGTGCACCCGCATGCGAGAAAAAAGCTGCCAAATGCGGCTGAGTGTCCGGTGGTTAACAACCCCACCACAGCACGACGCTGCCTGGACAGGCATTCTGTCTGTCTGCTGCCTGCACCGGTTCGCTCAGAGGGAGGACATGCTTGGGCCCGCGTCAGTTGTCTCCCTGAAGTCGTACGACGAGACTTCGTGGCGCTGCTTGTCCAAGCGACCAACGCCACGCGCGCCACGGGGCCATGCAACCCGGCACGTTCCCGACCTTTGATGGCCACAGAATGACCTATCAGTGCTTGCACCCCGGCTGCCACCGCCGTCTTGTGGACGCCGATGCCTCACACAAGCACGCGATCTCGTTTCACGCCAGCTGGCTGCGGACGTTGCCGCTGCACGCGCACTACTGCCAGGAGGTGCTGGGCTCACCGGCAACGTGGGAGTCTGGTTACGTCACCATTGGGCCCGATGGGTCGATCGGCGACGGCAGTGCCATGCGCCCGCTCGACAACACCCAGACCTTCCACGTCATCGAATATGATGAGGCGACGGCCCCCGCGATGGCGGCTCCGCCGGCGCGCACGGCCCCGGAGAGCCTGGACCAGCTGGATGAGTCCTGGCGACCAAGCGGCGCAGTATGCTGAGAGAGCGGTGCCCCTTGGGGCGGACACGTTCGGCTCTGGCTTGCCCTCCGCACCCGGGTAGAGCGCCCCAGCCGCCCAGCCGCTTCGCGACAGTCCCAGCCCCGGCCCAGTTTGGCGGTTTATGAACTCAGGCGCGTGGAGCAGCCTCGTGCAGCAGCAAGTTGCTTCCACGGACAGCGGTCCGCGCCCGAGCGCGGCGGGTAGCATCGTCGGTGGCGGCGGCGGCGGCGGCGGCGGCGGCGGCGGCGGCGGCAGCAGAGACGCGCAGGGGGCGGTTGGCTTCGCGTCGGCGCCGCAGGCCTCGCCGCAAGCTCTGTTTGAGGTGCCGGTGGACCGGCAGCAGCTATCGCCCGAGATGGCGCGGAGAGACTTGCTCGTGGGCAGGCGTGACCTCCCCGTGTTGAGACAGCTGCAGATAGCGACGCCCTACCCGCCGCAGAGCTTCTTACCGCCGCAGGGCTTCTTACCCATGACCAGCGCAGCGGTCCACGTGACCGAGACCTCCTCTGGTGCCTTCCCCTCCTAGCCACCCAGCCCTGCCCCGCGCGCCGCTCCTTCTTCTACCGGCCCTCCTGCCCTGCCCCTCCCTTCCTTCCTCCCTTGCTCCCGACCTGCCCCCCCCTCCCCACCCCCAAAGCTCCCCCACTCGCCCCTCGCCTCTTCCCCCTTGTGCAGGCACTACCTACCGCATACCTCCCGTGAGGCCGCTAGTGCGCATCGCGCCGCCGCCCCGCGCCGTTGCCGCCCCCGTGCCAGACCGGCCTATGCCTGCCCCGCCGGCTGCGCCGCTGGTGGTGCCTCTAGCGGCGCAGCTGGTAGCGCCGGCCAGCGCGCGCGGCGGCAACTTCCGCGGCGCGGTCGAAGCCCCAGTCGGCGGCGATATGATGGATATGAGCATGTCCGCCGGGACGATAGAGCAGCTGCACAGGATGGCGAGCAGCCAGTCCAGCCTCGGCGGCAGCTACGGAGGCGCTACCAGCTTGGGGGGCGGCGGCTGTCTCGACCCCAACTTGCTCGATCTCAACGATCTGAGCCTCTCCCACGATACGATCGAGGCCATCGCGCGTGCCGGGCGGGAGCGGATGGCCGACGGTGCGTGGGGGCCGGGCGATGGTAGGTAAACAGGAGCCGAGAGTGCGAGACCTTGGTGTTACTTTTTAGAGGTAAAGTAAGCGTTACGGCGCGGTTGAGTGAAAATTAAGTGTCGATTAAGTTGAGAGATCTATCCACTCTCACCGCACAAGATCAAGTCCCCAGGGCATGAACGCGCCACGGGTTTAGACCTCGACATATAATTACGCGTATAAATCAAAAAGGAGTAGGGAGAGGGTGTGGGGAGCCTCACTATAGGGGGTGTGTTTTGGGAAAATGGGCCGGCGAAAAAACCGAGCCTACGGACAAACTAACGCTACTTTCCGATAGTATAGCGTCTGGGGAGTGATGGCACATACCTTTGCAGAGCTCGGAAAGGGCACACTGGCACGTGAGCGCGATCACCGTTTCAGATCTGGTCGTAATTTTAGTAAGAGCTGCGGCACGCGCGCTTGAGGGCATCGAGGGCTAACATGTAGGGAGCGGCTGGCGCCAACCTGCCGCACGGTAGGCGCAAGATACGGTCAGACCGTGGCTGGGCACCCAGCGGTGAGTGCGAGGCGACCGTGAGTAGTCAGTGGGAGGGGTGTCTGTGAGGGCGTGTGTGAGGCCCCGACCTTCACATAATTGTCCACGATGATGGTGCCGACCTACCCTGAAGATGACAGCCGCGCCCTGAAGGTTTACCAGCATCAGCACCATGGTTGTGCGGGTCAGGCACAAGGCGCCTGTCGTCAGAGTTGAAGGAACAATTATCTCACTCGAGACTGCGTCGAACGATTCGGCTGAGACCTTCACGGTACCGCAGCGCGCAGCGCGCTCTGTGGTACCGTGAAGGTGGCGGGTGGTGGCACGTCCGTCCACGCGTGACTATGTTCCTTCGACGAAAAGTTCGTTTGGCCACACCCCGTAGCCACATAACATGATCGTATCTTATCTTATCACCTGCATGCACGGATGCACGCGGCCGACACGGCACACGCCCCCCGCCCCCCTCCATAATTTTGAATTACTTTTGATTTTTGATACTTTTATCATGTTTGTCAGACAAACATCCGAATACGTTTAAGGGGTTGTATTCTCCTCGGGTTGTCCAGTGTGAAATCAGGAAAATCGAGGTTTATTGCATAGACTTTTCACGACTTTTCACGACCGTCGCCTGAGAGTAAATCTGCGGGGGGGAATCCACTAAAACTACCGGTTTGGGAGCGATTATATGTCGCAATTTCGAGAAATCGCCCTTTCACCGCCCCAAAGTCAGAATCGCCAATCCGCAGATATCGCGGGGAAGCGGCGCTCAACGGCCCGGTTATAGACCGACGCGCGTCCTTCACGCGACGGTTCCGAGCAGAGGTTCGGGTCCGGCACGCAAGCACATACGGCCAAATTTGAGCCGGCCGCGTGGAGTTGAGCCCAAATGACGGGCGGCCCGTTCCGGAGCCCCAAAACGCGTCTTGAGTGAGAAAGCAATCACATTCAAACGTCAACGGCCGAATTGAGTACCTAGATCGCCGAGCCAGGCTCTGAAACCCCGTCTCACGTTCGATTCTACCCACAATTTCTTTGGTGTGGGCACAATTCCTTTCGTGTGGGCTCTGCCAAGTGCCAACCCACCTAAAGACGCCCCTCTATGCTCTAAGAAAAAAAACCGCGAGAATATTCCTGCCCAAAAAGGTCCGATATATTATTCATATATTTTCCGCGCGCCAAAAAGAAAAACAATAACAAGTACCAAATATTGTATCGTAACAAAATATGTTAGTAGTTGATCCTCTGTATGTGGTGATAGTCCACCATCTGCGGGTGACGCCCTTGATTTACACGACATTTGGTCCGCGAGGTATCTTCTGAACCATAGTCGAGGTCGATCGAGTTGGGCATGGCGTCGAACGGAAAGACGAAACTTGGCGAGCAGTAACCCGCTTCCCACGCCCACACGTCGCGCCTGTCGTGCGCGCGTATCGGCCACGGGAAACTCTGCACACCGGCCTTCTTGGCCAGCAGGGAGAAGCAGCTTTGGTCGTGTCGATGGGCTCGATACAATTGATCTTCATCGGAGCGGTTTACGGGGTCACGTGCAAAGCGCTCTGTCCACTCAAGATACTGCACAGCAAGTGCAAGTACCGCTGAAGAGCGACGCCATACCTGAAGCCCTCCATTGATCTGCAAGCTATCTAGCTCAGCTGGACCCGCGCCAGCGGCCGTCACCAGCTCGCGGCTTGTCCACGGCCGCTCGGTATAGCACGCCTGGTGGAAGCATGCCAAGCCCTTCGCCGCGTTTTGCCCAAGGCAAAAGAGCGCGGACAAATTATGCCCGAGCCGGAGGTCGCGGTCAACATAGAGCAATATCTCACCATCAGCCAGCTCTCGCAGACGACGCAGGATGATAAAGGGCTTCCACTTCCAGTGCCCCAAGCCTTTAGTGATATTGCTTACACCATTGATCTCACGCCAGTCGGCCGGCAGGTCGTTCAAGGTCGAGGTTGAGCACGAGTCAGCTCCCGTGCGAAGAGCGGTTCGACACAGGGCGGCTGCAGCGCGCTCATACTTGCCGTGTGAGCCAAACGTGAGCACGTGCCAAGCGGCCTCCTTACGGCACAGCGCCGCATTGCCCACGCGGCGTGGGCGGTCAACCTGCCGCCAGTAGTGCACGAGCGAGATTGCCCCAAGTGCTGGCGCGACGATGCCCTCATGCACCAGCTGTGCGGCCGCGCGTTGTGCAGGCGAACCATTTGGCAAAAGCCGCAGGCTCGTGCCGTGGCAGTCCACTTTGTCCGCGAGCTTACCTCTTGTCTTTTGAGCTGGTCCAGCCATGCCGCCGTCAGAAGGGCTTCCTTGTAGCCTCCTCCCGTTTGAGCGTACAGTGTAGTTGCACCGCGAATTGTTGTTCTGTTGACCAACAAGCCACAGTCCACGGTTCCCGCAGGGTGAATCGCCGCTTGCTACTCTTGCCGAGGCAGGGCAAGCACCCTCCCGTACGCCGTTCACCTCCGTAACACGAGCACCCCCAGTCTCAGTGCATCGTAGGCTGATTGCAAGGGCACCGCCATCTATCTTGATGGTCGCACTGGCAGGTTGGCCGGCGCATGACGTGGCATTTTCAATCCAATGAATGAAGGCGCACGCCATTCTACACTTCTGGGCGTCCCCCTCGAATGTCTCGACGTGTGAGGCGGCGCCCTGGTAAAGAATGGTTTCCAGGGCAAAGAGCTGGTTGTTGTTTTTTATGCCAGCTGCAGTGAGGTGCGTCTTAAAGTCGTCCGCAAAAAAGACTCGGTAGGCCGAAGAGGCCGCAGCCACCTCGAAGAATTCGCGCGGTTCATTAGAAGAGATCATCACAGCCGTGCTAGCAGGGAACCAGCGCGCGAGCTGATTGAAGATAGCGGCCGCGCTTGTAAGTTCCCCGGCGGAGGCAGCCTTCCAATTGGCAATGCGCGATTGCTTTCCGAGCCGATCGCCGCGCCGAACGTGCACTGAGACGAAAGGCTCGCCAATTTGCGAACGAATTGCTGCCGCTGCCGCCTTGAGCGCCCGGCTCCAGAACCAGCCTCGCTGAAGCAGCAGAGTGAAGGAGGCGCGCTTCTCCCACCAGGAAAACGACGGCTTTGCACCGCCGACCATCCATGTCTCTTTTAGCGACGTGCCAAATCGCGCAAAGGCACGATCCACGAGCTGCGTTGAGGTGGTGGTTTGGCCATTGAGGCAACGGTCGAAGAGATAGCCGCCTCCGAGATTGGCGCGTCGCAGCAGCCACGCCCCACCGGCACACGTGTAATGCTGAGCAGCCAGGTGCGTCGGGCAGTTATCGCTGATCCACGCCACTTTGCTAGGCGGGATCGCGACGAGGCTGTGGAATGCGTCGTAAATGGCAACGGGCGCGAGCTGCGAGAGACGCTCAAGATCGAGGAGCTCGGCTGTCGGCGAGCAGTCTGTGTGTTCTCGCCTCGAAAAGAAGCCCGTGCTGCGGTGCTTCGTGGGCACACAGATCTGCGCAGGGAGAAGCAGCGTGCGGTTCAGCGCGAAGGCCTCGTTCAGCGCGCAACCTATGGACATCATGATGTGCAACAACCCGCCGTCCACGTCGTTGTCACGTTGACCTGGAAATGGTCCCCAGTGCAAGTAACATGGTGGAGATGATGAGTCGGCAGCTGTGTGCCGGGTTTGCGAACGCGCGCTCGGTGAGCTCGTATAGTGACGCCAGCGGTTCTCATGCCACACCGGCCCTGTGTCTGACGCGCCGGCCGCTTGCGGATCCATGCTGCTCACTCGCCGGTGAAGCTCTCGTAGACCCAGTTCTTGCGAACTGTTCACCCACCCGAGAACCTTGGTGCCCTTCCGCGGCGCGGCTCGCCCGCAGCCTTCACGACAAAACGGTCCGCATGCAGCCTTGCGAGCGCCATGCTGCGGCGGCATCGCGCCGCGGCTGGCCCGGGCAGACAGACATCTTACCCTAAGGCAAACACGGACTAGCACCCACGCTAGGCGAGATAGATAAGAGATAAGATAGATACATGTTCTTATCTCATCTTATCTATCGCTAGGCGAGTGAGACGCTGCTCAAACACATGGGCAACAACAACAACAACAGGGCTGCAAGAGGGAAAATGGCATACATATATGCGCAACGGAGGAAAGGG
>Ga0209713_10001977_pt1 | contig 12579 bp, 6 predicted proteins | sample ArcOceMetagenome_3_FD_187444 | JGI IMG/M metagenome (GOLD analysis project Ga0209713, IMG submission 187444) | Marine eukaryotic phytoplankton communities from Arctic Ocean - Arctic Ocean- Svalbard ARC20M Metagenome (SPAdes) (version 2) | ecosystem: Environmental > Aquatic > Marine > Oceanic...
GGCGACGAGCGAGCGGGGCCGAGGCACGAGCCCCGACCCCACGAGAACCAATAGCCTCGACGCGCCTGGTCGGTGCGGGGCGGACGGGGCCGATTCGGAGCGCCAGCGATGCCGTAGGCGAGCAGCTTTCGTTTCGGGAGCGCAGCGTGCGAATAGGGGTTTGCCACGCCCAGAGGCCCCCTATTCGCGCAGGCACCAAACCCTCGTGCATCGTCAGTGCAGTTAAATTCACTCGGTCAATATGCCCTCGCGGTGTGCTTTCCTATCGAAGGACAAAGGAGTGGCAGAGACGATGACACGTGGCAAGCGACGCGGGTCGAGGGCGGCTCATAGCCAACCGTGAGCATCGATGGTCGCTGGATCGCCTAACCGCGCGCTCCTGAAGGACATACGGCAAGGCCTGGTGTCCGAGGAGTATGTCCTGCACGAGCACCTCGGGCGCAGCGCTGCGTTCGAGGTTAGGCGTGCGACTAGCCGCGGGAGCGGGCGCGAGTGCTGCGTCAAGGTGCTCAGCCTGGACCGAGCGCGCGGCGCTGGCGAGGAGGACACGGGACGCGGCGATCCGGTGGTGGAGCTCGTCTCGGAGATCGGCATCCTCCGTCGGCTACGCGACGCGCCCGGAATCGTGCAGCTGCTCGACGCCTTCTGGCAGCAGCAGCCGACGCCGCAGCTCTTCGTTTCGATGGAGCTGCTGGCGGGCGGCGACCTGTTCGACCGCATCGAGGGCAGCGGGCCGGTCTCGGAGCCCGAGGCCGCGCAGATCGCGCACCAGGCCGGCAGCGCGCTCGCGCACATGCACCAGCGGGGCATCGTGCACCGGGACATCAAGCCCGACAACCTCGTCTTCGCCGGCGGCGGCGAGCAGGCCCTGCGCGTCAAGCTGATCGACTTTGGCTTCGCGGCGGTGTTGCCCGAGGGCGGCAAGCTGCGCGGGCTGGTGGGGACGATGGACTACGCGGCGCCCGAGATCGTCTCGTGGTTCTCGGCCGAGGAGGGCACGGGCGGCACGCTGTACGACCAGGCCGTCGACGTGTGGAGCCTCGGCGTGACGCTGTACATTGGGCTGTGCGGCTTCCCGCCCTTCCTTGCCGACGGCGACGAGGTGCTGCCGCTCATCACGGCGGCGCGCTTCGGCTTCCCGAGCACCGTCGACGGCCACCCCACGCCGTGGGACGGCGTCTCGGCCGAGGCGAAGGCGCTGCTCCGCTGCATGATCGCGCCGGCGCCGGCGCGCCTCGACGCGGCGGGGCTGCTCGGCAGCTCGTGGGTGCGCGCGCACGCCGCCTCCGCCGCCACCTCGCCGCGCGCCACGGGCAGCCCGCAGTGCCTCGCGCAGGAGGGCGCCGGCAAGCCAGGCGCCGCCGCCGCCGACGACGACGCCGACGACGACGACGTCAGGGCGGCGCCGCCGCCGCCGTCGCCCCGCAAGTCGCGCGATCGCCTCCACGCCTCCTCGACGACCGCGACCGCGAGCACCGCCTCCGCCGCCGGCCCTGCGGCGGCGGCCGCCGCCGCCAGCGCCGCCGCCGCCGCCAGCGCCAGCGCCAGCGCCAGCGCCAGCGCCAGCGCCAGCGCCAGCGCCACGCCGACCCGGCGCGTGAGCGCGGAGCCCAAGCCGATGGACGCCGTGGACGGCGCCAAGGTCGCCAAGGCCGAGGCGGGCGCGACCCTTCCAAGCAAGAAGCCCAATCCGTTCGGCAAGCTGCTGTGCACCGGCGGCCGCAGGGGCGGCGGCGGCGCGGCGGCGGGCGCGCTGCAGACGCTTCCCGCGCAGATGGGCCGCGGCCTCAGCCAGCTGCTCTCGCCCGTTCGGATGCTCGGCACGCCTCCCCCCTCGCCCGCCGCACAGAATGGCGTCGAGGATCGAGATGTAGCAGCCGCGGTCCTACAGGCCGCCACCGCCGCCGCCGACGAGGCGCACGGCATGACGGGCCGCGCCGCGGAGCCGGCGGCGGCGGCGACGGCGACGACGCTCGCCAGCTCCGATGCGCCGACGGCCGAGGAAAGCGACGCTGCGGCGACCTCGGCGCGGAGGCGGCTGCAGATGACCGCGGCCGACGACCCCTTTGCCATCGCCATGTGACGCCCTCCCCGCTATGAGGCGTTGTGTCTCGAGCCTGCGCTGGAGCGCCCCTCGTTGCAGTCGTTTAGGCACGCGTTCGTGCAAACTATTTGATCAGAGTGTTCGCGAGATAGAGGATTTAAAAGCACAGTATAGCCGCGCCCACAGATGCACAGAATCGGCGGCAGAGAATGCCAGAAGGCCCCAAAGCTCTGAATCCGTGCGCGCGCCATGTGACGGCCGCCATCGTCACCTCATCCGGTCGCTCGGCTGCGGCGGCGCGTCGGTCCCTTGGATCACCTCGACCACGCGACCGTTGCCGCCGTGCTCCTCCTCCGCCGCCGCCACGAACTGCTCGTTGTCCGCCGCAATCTGCGCGAGCAGCTCGTCGGCGCGCGGGCCCGCGAGCGCGCGCCCAAGCACAACGCCGTCGTAGCCGGAGGCGCGCAGCTTGCGCACGTGGTCGATGCGCTCGATGCCACCGCACGCGAGCATGGTCGTCTCGGGCGGCATCATTTGCGCGAGCGCGCACGCGTTGCCGTAGTACAGCTCGCCCGTCGCGCGGTCGCGCTCGTTGACGAGCAGGATGGGCGCGTGCTCCTGGACGGCGAGGTCGATCTCGTCGCGCGTGTGCACCTCGACGATCGCCTCGAGCCCGAGCAGCGTGCACGTGTCGAGCAGCTCGGGCAGCACGTCGGCCGCCGCCGCCGCGATCAGCACGACCGCGTCCGCCCCGAGCGAGGCCGCCTGCGCAATCTGCATCGGGTCGATGAACAGATCCTTGGCGACGATCGGCAGCGCCGCCGCGGCCTCGGAGCGCAACGCCTCGAGGTACTGCCGCGCGGTCACCACGTCGCCCGTCGAGCCGCCGTAGGTGGCGGGGTCGGTGTTCACCAGCGCGCCGGCGAGGCCGTGCTGCAGCGCGTGCTGCACCCGCGTCGTCACCGACATCTGCTCGTCGAGCTTCTCGACGACGCCGAGCTTGGTCGCGGGCGAGGAGCGCTTCAGGTCGGCCAGCACGGCGAGCCGCTCGCGCTTCCAGCCGATCGAGCGCGCCAGCTTGTACGAGCTCTGCCCGGCCGGGTACGACAGCCGCAGGCCCCACGGCCCGTCGTCGCGCGCCTCGGGCAGCCGGTAGAGCGCGTCGACCTCGCGCTTCTTCTGGTCGACCAGCCCGCCCAGCAGACCGGGAGGCGAGTAGAACGCGGCGGCGCCCGTCAGTAGGTTGAGGGTGATAGTCGCGCGCATGGCTTGCTCAGGCGGCGCTCACAAGATGTCATCAAGCCTTGACTGGGGAGGCGAACCACCCAGAAACTACACCGCCCCTTTCCCCACCCCTGATTAACCTAAAAAACCGCAAGCGGTCGCACCTTGTAACACACTCAAAACCGACATTTCGAAGTCCATGTGAGTAATGTGGAAACACTCCAAACCGCCTCCGCAAAACACACTCCCGATTACCGCAATTCCATTTACGTCCCTTAGAGCCGCGGTAAATTGCGTTTTCGTATCGTAAGGGCTTGTAGCACGCGGCTTGATTAACCGAGGTCGCGAACGCTACCAAAGCATCTCAGCAATCGGCGTTGCCCCAGCTCACCCATTGCCGAAAGCTAAGATACACGTCCCACGATTCAAAATGGCGGCTTCATGGTTGACTACCGAGCAGATGGCCGCGCTCAAGGCGACGGCGGACGCCATGTCGGCGCCGGGCAAGGGCTTCCTTGCGAGCGACGAGTCGGCGGGCCCGTGGCTGCGTGCGGGCCACGTCGAGGCCAAGAAGATCGAGGACACTGCTGAGAACCGCGCGGCCTACCGCGCGATGCTGTACACGACGCCGGGCCTCTCGGAGTACTGCTCGGGCGTCATCCTCCACTGGGAGACGCTCTTCCAGAAGGACGCCGACGGCAAGCCGATGGTGGACCTCATCACGGGTAACGGCATGATTCCCGGCATCAAGGTGGACAAGGGCTACGACAAGGCCGGCATCCCGGGCACGGCCTCGGGCCCGCTCGGCCATGCGGAGACCTTCTGCAAGGGCATCGACGACCTCGAGAAGCGCTGCGCCGAGGCGTACGCGCAGGGCGCGCGCTTCGCCAAGTGGAGAAACGTCCTCCAGATCGACCCGAAGTCGGGCATCCCCAGCGACCTCGCCATCGACCTGTGCGTGCAGAACCTCGCGCAGTACGCCCTGATCTGCCAGCGCCAGGGCCTCGTGCCGATCGTTGAGCCCGAGATCGTGCCCAACGGCGACCACCCGATCGAGGTCTGCGCCGCCATCACCGAGAAGGTGCTCGTGGCGCAGTTTGCGGCGCTCAAGCTGCACGGCTGCTACCTCGAGGGCGCCGTCCTCAAGCCCAACATGGTCAAGAACGGCCTGGGCGCCCCGACGGCGCCGCCCGAGAAGGTCGCCGAGCTGACCGTCGCGGTCCTCAAGCGCACCGTCCCGGCGGCGATGCCCGGCATCTTCTTCCTCTCGGGCGAGACGAAGCTTGACGAGGACAACGAGGAGACGGCGACGCTCAACCTGAACGCGATGAACAAGCTCTCCGGCTCGCCGTGGTCGCTCTCGTTCTCGTACGGCAAGGCCCTCCAGAAGACCTGCATCGTCACGTGGATGGGCAAGAAGGAGAACGTGCCGGCGGCGCAGAAGGCGCTGCTCGACCGCTGCAAGGCCAACAGCCAGGCCACCAAGGGCGCCTACGTGGCGGGCTCGTGCGCGTCGATCGGCGCCAAGGGCAACGTCGAGATGGCGGGCGGCGCCTACTAAGCGCCCCCCCCCCCTCCAGCCGCCTCGCCTCTCTTCCCGTTTGCCGTTGCGACCGGCTTGCCACTCCCGCGTCCATGTCGCGCCGCGTGGGCTCAACGCTCGACCTGGCGCGCAGGGGCCTCGCGCCGCTTCTTGCCGGGTTGTCCAGTCGTTCGCATGCCTGTGCTTCCGTGTGCCGCTCCGGCTCAATTAGCATGCAGGCACCGCGTGCCACGCACATGGGGTGTGGGTACAGGTAGCCGTTAGCGTTTGATGATAACGATTTTTGCGCTTACAAAGATCAAAGATCTCGGCGGCCTCCACGAGCGTTGAGCTTTCCGGCGGAAGAGACGCCTCACACTCCCTCGTCCGCGTCGTCCACACTGAACCCGGCTGTCTTGCTCAGCGATTTGGCCCTGAGGCCTGCTCCGAGCTTGGCGCCAGGCTTGCTCATGCTGCCGAGCACCGCCTTGCCGCCGCCCAGCGACATGCCGCCGAACCTGGGTGGCTGCGCACCCACGCCCGCTGCCGCGCCCGACGCGTCGCTCGCGACGGCGGCGGCTGGCGGCGGCTGTGAGTCGGCGGCGGTTACGGTGGCGGCGGCGGCGGCTTGCTGCGCCTTCCACGCCTCCAGCTTGCGGCGGCGCTTCTCCTGCTCGTCGAGCGCGACAGAACCCAGCTCGGCCGCGGGCGCAGCAGCGGCGGCGACACCCGCACTGGCCGCCGCATCGAACGGCGGCGGCGGTGGCGGCGGCGGCGCGAGCGTGGCAGAGGCAGCGGCGGCGGCGGCGGCGGCTTCGGCGGCGACGAGCGCGGGATCCTTTTTGACCTTTTTTGGCGGCGCGCCTGCCTTGGTGCGCGCGCGCTCGGCCTCTCGCATCTCCTTGAACCGCTTGCGGTGGTGGTGGTCGTACGACGAGAGATGGTTCTCGAACTCCATCACCCTCACGTAGCGCTTGTCGCACACCTCGCAGTAGAAGACGTCCGTCTCCTCGCGAAGCTTCTCGCGGATGGTCTCCTCGCGCGCCACCTGCTCCTCGCGCTGCCGCTTCGCCGCCTCGTCCTCGAAGGCGATCAGCTCCGCCGTCATCGCCTTGCGGCTCTCGGTCGCCTCGTCGGCCTTGGCCTCGTACTCGGTCGCCTTGCCGAGCCCGAGCTGCGCATACTGCTCCGATACGCGCACAGGGTCGACGCGCCCTTCGCCCTGCCGGCCCAGCCCCGTCTGCTCGCGCCACCCCATCTTCTTGAGCAGCATGTACCCGCGATTCGTCGGCGGCAGGTGCCGCTCCATCGAGGCCTGCTCGACCCCGGTGCCGTCGAAGGGCTGGTCCACCGCGCCGATCTCGAGCCTCCGGTCGTCGCCCAGACCGGCCGCCGCCTCCCACTCGGCGTCGCGCGACGCCACGAGAGTGCTCGCGCTCTGCGACGGGTCGTACTTCTGTGCCAGCCCTCCGAGCCCACCCACCGCGACCTCCCAGCTGTTCCTCGGACGCTCCTCGCCGGGTGCACCGCTGCGGCCACCGCCACCGCCTCCGGTGCTCGTAATGGGAGCCACCACGACGGGCAGCAATGCAGTTGCCGCCGTAGGCGGGCCCGGCGCGGCTGGCAGCTGCAAGCTAGCTCCCAGACGCGAGGCTGCAGCAGCTGCGGCAGCGGCAGCCGAAGCCGCCGCCGCCGCCGAGGCTGCTTCGGCTGGTGCGCTGAACCTGCTGGGCGCGGCCGCCGAGGAGGGACCAGCGAGGTCCGTCCCACGATCGCGGTCCCGATCACGGTCACGATCGCGATCACGGCCACGATCACGATCGCGGCGGTCCCGGTCCCGGTCGCGGCTGCGGCTTCTGCTCCGGCTTCGCCTCTTGTGATCCCATCGGTCGTCTCGCGAACGGCCGTGTCGTTCACCACTGCGGCTGCGGCTGCGGCTGCGCCAGCGGCCACGGCCTCGCTCCCGGCTCAGTCTGCCATGGCGCTCGGAGCTGCGACTTCGACTCCGAGGCATTCTGCGTTAGCTCGTGTGTGCGCAAGCAAACTTGATTTTGTTTGCATTGCAGCGCATGCAATTATGCATGCAGAACGGACGACGCGCCGGCGGCGACGACGGAGGGACGTCGGGCGGACTTGGCGGCCTCGGCCAATGAGTCTGCCTAGCAGATCTCCACGCCGTCGGCTTGGACTGTTGGCATACGAGACGGCGCCCGGGTCACAGTGTCACAGACCGGGTCCGGCTATGAGCAGTTGGGGTCCGTACTGGTTACGGGTTCCGAGGTGTGTAGTTGAGGGAAGCTAACAGCTTGAAACGCTTGAAACGCTTGAAAACTTTTCAGCGTTAAACCGCGGAATACAGCGGAAGTCTTGGCTTCATTTGAGTGGAGCGTGGAGGAAGCGATAAGGAAGCGAGCTCATAGACACTCGATCATACGACAATCAATCGACTTGCACTCACCTCGGTGTCACCCTCTGTCGGCACATGCCCGCCTGTCCCACGTCATTTCACGCCCCGCAGCTCAAATCGAAGCTCCCGCCCACAAGTACGCATCGCTTCCATGCCCTCCCTGTCCCGCGGCCGGCCCCACCACAAAAGTCCCGAGCGTCGACGCGCACGTAGCTCTGCCGCCATGGCGCTGGGGCAGCGCTCCGCGTCGAGCCGCGCGCTCCCTCGAAGGGGGAGCACGATCAGCCAGGAGGAGTGTCGGCGGCCGAGCCACACTGCGCCATCGGCGTGTGGCCGCCCGTGCCCCCCGACGACGGCGTGACGAGCCCCTGCTCGACGCCGCGCTCGACCCACTCCATCTGCGTCTGCTTGGGCGTCACGGGCGACATGCCGCTCGCCGCCACCTCGGCGCCGACCGACGGCAGCAGCGGCGCGCGCTCCTCGCCCTTTTTGCTCTTCGATCGGCCGAAGAGGCCGCTGCTCGACCCCCTCTTGGCGGCGCCCACGCCCTGCTGCTCGTAGTTGGTCGCGTACGACTGGGGCGGCGCCGCGGCCGCCACCGCCGCCGCGCGCGGGTCGGGCGGCGTGACGAGGTCCCAGCCGATCTGCTCGGCCTCCTCGAACTGGCCGGTGACGTTGACGTAGTACTCGATCCACTGCTGCCGCCGCTCCGCCTCCTCGGCCGTCTCCTCGCCCTCCTCCATGTCGGACGACGAGTCGTTGGGCGACTCGCCCAGCGGCTTCTGCGAGGCGGCGCGGGCGGCGGCCGCCGCGGCCGCCGCCTGCTGCGGCGCCGCGCCGCCGCCGCCGTCGGGCAGCGTCTCGTCCTCAGGGATGGCCTGCGGCCGCGGCGCGCCGGCGGCGGCGCGCGCGGCGGCGGCGGCGGCGGGGGCGGCGGCGCGCCTGGCGGCGGGGATCCGCCCCATCGGCGGCGGCACGTAGCGCGGGATGTCGAGGCGCAGTCCGTACGCGACCTCGGCGACGTAGCCGTTGACGGCGTTGCCGAGCAGCTGCGCAAACTGGCACAGGTGCGTCGCCCACAGCCACGCCTCCATCGCGGGGCGCGACGCGCCCTTGAGGCGGAGGTAGTAGTACTTGCCCTTGTTGGTCTCGATGTAGACCGAGTCGTCCTTGCACGCCTCGATCTTGGTGATCGTCGCCCACCGGATGACGCGGATGGCGCCCTTGGGCCGCATCCGCCGCGTCACGTGCTGGTAGCAGAGCCCCTCGTCGGCCACGTAGAAGAAGCGCGTCCCCCACGCCACCAGCTCGCCGCTGCCGAGCGAGTAGACGCGCCCCTTCTCCATGAGCGCGCGCAGCTCGGTGCGCAGCTTGTTCATCAGCAGCGACGCGTCGAGCGTCGTCTGGATGCAGCGCGCCGCCTGCAGCCGGATCGCGTCCGCCAGCTCGGGCGACACCGCCGCCTCGGCGCCGAGCGGCACTCCGAGCGCGGCGTACGCGCCGCCGCCGCCGCCGCCGCCGCCGCCGCCGCCGCCCTGCGCGCGCTTGCGCTGCAGGTGCTCGCGGTAGTGGCTCTGGATGAGCTTGACGTGGCGGCGCTCGGCGTTGGCCATCAGCACCATCAGCCGGCGCATCATCAGCTTGACGGCGAAGACGTGCGTGGCGTGCTTGACGCGCACGGCGCACTGGATCCGGATCGCCGCCGCCTCCTCCGCCGACAGCGCGCCGCCCGCCGCCGCCGACGCGCCCGAGCCGATCGGCGGGAGGACGTCCTTCTTCGACCCGCCGAAGAAGCCGGAGACGGCCTCGAGCGCGCCGCCGAGGAAGCCGCCGCTGCTCTCCTTGCCCGGCAGCGTGCCGCCGCCGCCGCCGCCGCCGCCGCCGCCGCCGCCGCCGGACGAGAGCAGCGCCGCCGACGACGACGCGGCGGCGAGCGCGGCGGCGGCGGCGACGTCGGAGCCGCGCCGCGAGCCGCGCCGCGTGATGCGCGGCGAGTGGAGCGCGCGCGGCGTCGAGGCGCCGCCGCCGCCCGACGAGAGCTCGCTCGAGGCGCCGCCGCCGCCGCCGCCGCCGCCGCCGCCGCCCGACGAGGCCGTCGGCGACATCAGCAGCTCGAGCTGCGCCTTCTGCTCGTCGGCCATCCCCTCGACGATCGACGCGGGCAGCGCCGCCGCCGCCGCGCCGCCCGGCTGCTCGAGCAGCGCCCCCTCGGCCTGCTGCTTGTTGAGCCACGCGCTCACGAGCCAGTCGACCGTCGCCTGCTGCTGCGCCGCCGCCGCGAGCAGCAGCGGCTCGTCGCCGTTGTCGGCGCGCGCGCGGATGGACGCGTTGTGCTCGACGAGCCACGTGACCACCTGCAGGTGGCCGCCGTGCGCCGCCGCGTGCAGCGGCTCCCAGCCGTCGCGCGTGCGCGCCGTGATCTGCGCGCCGCGGTTGACGAGCCAGCGCACCACCTCGAGCTGGCCGCCGCTCGCCGCCGCGTGCAGCGCCTGCCAGCCGTCGTTGGAAACGGCGCGCAGGTCGACGCTCTCGTAGCGGCCGCGCTGCCCCCACAGCCACTTGACCGTGTCGAGGTGGCCGTTGATCGCGGCGTTGTGCAGCGGCTGCCAGCCGTCGCTGTCCGCCGCCGTCACGTTCTCGCCCTTGGTCGTGCGCACCAGCCACTGTACGAGCTCGAGGTGGCCCTTGTCGGCGGCGACGTGGATCGGCTCGTTGCCGTCGCTCGTGCACGCGCGCAGGTTGGCGCCGCGCGCGCCGAGGAAGCGCGCGACCTGCGTGTGCCCCGCGTCGACCGCCGCGTGCAGCGGCTGCCAGCCGTCGTTGGACGTCGCCGCGACGTCCGCCCCCGCCTGCAGCAGCCACTCGGCCGTGCCGAGGTGGCCGTTGTAGCTCGCGTAGTGGAGCGGCTCCCAGCCGTCGTGGTCGCGCGAGCGCGGCTGCGCGCCCGCCTGCGCGAGGAGCTGCGCCATCTCGAGCCGCCCCGCCTCCGCCGCCACGTGCAGCGGCTGGCAGCCGTCCGCGTCCGTCGTCTTCCACAGCAGCGGGTGCTTCTTGAGCAGGCCGAGCATCTCGTGCAGGCCGCCGCTCTTGGCCACCTCGAACACCTGCGCCTCCTGCGCGATGCACGACTGCGCGCCGCCCTTGGGCGCGAACCCCGAATCCTCCACCTCCTTCGCCATCGACAGCAGCCGCCCCTGGTTGCACACCGTGTCGGGCCCCGGCCCGGGCAGGTCGACGTCGCTCGACGAGGCGCTCATCACCGCCGCCGACGGGGCGGCGCCAGGGCGGTTGAGCCCCGCCGCGGACGCCGAGGTGTAGAGCATCTCCTGCGGCGTCTGCACGCCGCTCGGGGTCTGGTGCCCCGGCGTGCACGCCAGGCTCGGGATCGGCGACATGGCCGGGGCCGCCTCCTCTGGCACGGCGGTCCCGCGTGGGCTCAGCAGACCGCTGCCCGACAGGGTGCGCGTGCGCTCGAGGAACTGGCTGGACTGCTTGCGGCGGTTGGCCGGCGACGAGTGCGACGCGCCGATGCACACGGAGGCGTAGTCGTGGGGCTGGGGCGATGCCTCGGCGTCGCTCGCGCTCTGCTCAGTCTCCGACGAGGTGGTGGCGCCGCCCATGCGGGGCGAGACGGGCCGATCCTGGCCGGCGGCGAGCCGGCGGTCGGCCTCGAAGCTGTCGCCACGCGACGCCATCGTCTCGTACTGAGCCATGGGGACCGGCATTTCGCCACCCGTGACACTGTGCGCTGCAGAAGTAGGCGTGCCCGCGCAGCAAAAGCTGAGTCAGGTGCGAGGGGAGGAGGCTACAACACAAGAGGCGTGCGTGCTGATCAGAAGGGAGGATTAGCCTAGTACATGTAGTATATCCTAGACAACGCACGCACCCATACCGCCGCCCCAAAACATGTACAACACGACATACACAGGACGGAGGGCTACATGTACATGTGCATGCAGTCCGGGGCCGGGGAGGGGAGCTTGCGGTCAGTCTACCTTCTTGTGGGAGTTCCCCTGAAGCGCGAGCCGCGAAAGCGGAAAGGCGCGTTCGCGACCCTGGGGCCCCGTCCTTGCCGCGCCAGCTCCACCAGCCCGACTATTTGGACAGCATGGGCGACGCGACCGGCAAGCGAGCGGACTCGCACCTGACGTGGGCTCGCTCCAAGTCGACCACCGCGCCCGTCGAGCCGAAGAAGCTGACCGAGGCCGAGGCGGCGGCGCTCGAGACAAAGGCTGGTCCGGGCGCGGGCTGGAACAGCGCGCAGACGTGGGAGGAGAAGGACATCAGCAAGTGGTCCAAGGAGCTGCTTCAGGACCAGCTGCTGCCTGCGCTCACGCTGATGCTGCCCTCCGAGGGGGCTGCGATGCCGCCGCCGCCAGCCTCACAGGAGGCGCTCGCGGCGGCCGCTGCTGACGGCACGTTGCAGTGCCAGCTCAAGGTGACGGCGGTCGACAAGCTCGATGGCGAGGCTTCGCACATTGTCTCGCGTGGCAAGCAGCGCGTCGTCTTCGAGTTCACCCTCAAGCTGAAGCTCGAGGTCGAGGTGCGCGTCGCGGGTGAGCTGCACGAGATCCTCGCGGGCACCGTGAGCATGAGCGACGTCACCAACGACGAGCTGCAGGCAGCGAAGATGCCGTCGGCAAGGTGCACGTGTGAGCAGGCGGGCTACCTGCCCTTCTTCGAGCCCGTCGTGAAGAGCTTCTGGCCGACGCTGCGCACGGGGCTCAGCGACTATGTAGAGCAGGTGCGCCAGGCCCTGCGGCGGCTGGATCTCCCCGTGCTGCCAGTTTCCTCTGACGCACGCGAACTGCTCCCCTCGCAGCTCCCTCGCTCGTCCGACCGCTCACGCGTGCGCGTTCCACCACGCCTCGTGCACAGGGCAAGCAAAAATGGCGAAACTGAAGCAAGCGCGTCGATACTGTAGATCGCGCGTGTGGATGATTGTGTTCATGTGAGAGATATAAAGGCACGCTGTTTAGGCGGTTATAGCTTCCCTCAACCACCACGTACGCGCGTGTACCTTTGATGGTGCCTTTGTTTTACCTAGAAGGTCCGCAGTGGACTCTGGATCGGGGGGAGACGATGCGCTGAGCCTCAGGCTGGCGCGGTGTGAGGGGAGCGTGAGTCTGGCGTGGAGGACCGGCGAGAGCACGGGCGAGAGCTAGTGGTTGCGCCTCTATCTCCGAGACGCCCTCTGGGCGTCCGGACTCTAGCTAGCTAGGGTTTGCGTTTCTCTGTCTGTATCTCTGTCGGAGGTCATGTGAACGACACGGTAGCCCCAGGGACCCCCCCCCTCGGGCACACCTCGGGTCTCACGCCAGATCGGGCCTCCCCACCCCGGGGCCTCACGCCCCACCCTGGGGCGGCTCACGGCGGCGAGGA
>Ga0209713_10001978_pt1 | contig 12578 bp, 13 predicted proteins | sample ArcOceMetagenome_3_FD_187444 | JGI IMG/M metagenome (GOLD analysis project Ga0209713, IMG submission 187444) | Marine eukaryotic phytoplankton communities from Arctic Ocean - Arctic Ocean- Svalbard ARC20M Metagenome (SPAdes) (version 2) | ecosystem: Environmental > Aquatic > Marine > Oceanic...
AATTTGATATTTCCCTGATAATTCCTGAAAGTTGGCAGGCTTCAGAGGAACTGATGCACGTTTGTCATCAAATAGCGAGATTGCATGAGCTCCCTTTTTTACTAGGTCCTTTACCGGGTAGTAATGGTTTATCGTCTATTGCTATAGACCTATTTAATACGATAAATCAATGTTAGTCAGGCTTTTACATTTAAGGTGTTTGAACAAGCCCCTTAAACAATAAAGATTCAATAATTTATGGAAAAAGAGTATTTTAACCTTTTTTGGTTCTCCATCGTAACATCCCAGGTGCTAATATTTTTATGTATGTTTTTTGATTTAGAATTAGTTAAACTTTATAGATTATTATCTGTTACTAATATTACGATTACACTCTATCATATAGTCCTCAAATTTTTGGACAAAAACTAAGTATAGAACCCCTATGAAAAAACTGAATGATACACCAATAAAAGTAATACCCACACTATATAGTTTATCTGGTAAAATTTGGTTGACTCCTACTGAGTGTCAATTTTTACAATCGAATTTAACACAATTTGAAAAGGAGATTAGTTTTTTCCACCAGGTATACTTACAGCTCTCAAAATCGATAAATCTCTACTCCAATTAGAGATTAAGAAATTGAATACTCATATGAAAAATAGAACTTACCCTACAGTTAAAAGTAGTAATATATACACTGAATTTGAATGTGGAGAGTCAACTGATTTTTGGAACAAGGTAGGAATATGTGGTTCGTGCTTGACTATCGCAGGATGCATTTGCGAGACACATAGTTATATAACTAAGTCTTTAGATCCAAAGTCAAGAAAATTCCAAGAGACATATGAACCTCCAAGTAGTTTTGAAGCCCGTGGCTTACGTTTTGTTAATAACTTGATATCCAAACTCATTAGACGATATAATACTGACCGAGTTATCCTTAAAATAAAAGGACCTACCCCTCAGCCAACAGAATCTATTCTACCGCACGAAATTTTACGGGATAAATTCATCTCTTACCAAGATGTAGCAACGCATCGGACTATTAGTTTACCACACGAGAGGGATACTATATGGCCACATGATAGTGAGCTCTTGCAACAATTTGACACCAACCTGATAATACCCAGATCCTGGGAGGGCAATGAGCAGGTTATGGAATTATGTAAACAAATTATTGAACTTCACGATTTACCTGTAAAAATGGGTCAAAATGGCTTTTTACCCGAGATTGGTTTAAAACTAATCCAAACTCTTTCTTAATGCGAAGTATTAGCGATTCCTCTATAGAATTAATAAAAATTGCGGGCGAGTTTTTCTAAAAGTTCGTGAGAAAGCAATAATTTTATACTATATTACTCCATAAACTTACTCGAGGCGTGATGATATATCATCACGCTTTCTCGAGGTGTTAGTGTAAGTTTTCAGCCTCATTTAGGTAGATGCAAGTTAAAATAGCAAATACATATGCTTGAATACCAGCTACAGCTAATTCTAGACCAATTAAAAGAGTAAGTACGCCAAGAGTTACTAAATGCGCGATAAATAAAGCTGTTCCTAAACTCATCATTTGCCATGCAAAACCCGCGATAACTTTTAAAAGAGTATGCCCTGCCATCATATTTGCAAATAGTCGAACAGATAAACTAATAATACGTGACATTTGAGCAATTAACTCAATCGGTACAATTAGCGGAGCTAAAACTAAGCTGACACCTGCCGGATAATATAGTTCAAGCATTCTAATACCATGTTTTCTTATACCAATAATAGCATAACCAAAAAAAACTATTGCAGCTAAACCTAGGGTTACAGATAAATGACTAGTCGCAGTAAAACTATATGGCACCATACCCACAAGATTACAAGTTAACACAAATGTAAATAAACTGAAAATTAAAGGGAAATATTTTTGTCCTTTACCACCACTAATAGTTTCATGAGGCATCATCATTGATAGATCATAAAGTGATTCAACAATTACTTGCCAACGATTAGGTACAAGAGTACCACCATTATTTATGATAATCATTCTAATTAGAAGTAAGAATGAAGTTACAGCTATTAGCATAAATAATGTAGAGTGTGTTAGTGAAATATCAAAATCACCAAAACGTATAGGTATAAGAGGTATAAGTTCAAATTGTTCCAAAGGGCTTGCAATCATAATAAGAAAACTTAAATGATTTTTTGTAAAGAAGGATTATATACCACCCCACCAGTAAATGGTAACAAATAGGAATAACCATACCACGTCTACAAAATGCCAGTACCAGGCAGCAGCTTCAAAACCAAAATGATGTTCTCGAGTGAAGTGATGTTTCACTAATCTAATTAAACAAATAGCTAGAAAAATAGTACCAATCTGTACATGAAATCCATGAAAACCAGTTGCCATGTAAAAACAAGAACCATAAACTGAATCTGACATAGTAAAACTAGCATGTTTATATTCAAATACTTGAAATGCTGTGAAAAGAAAAGCAAAACCTAGTGTGAAAATAAGACCTAATATAGCACCTTTACGGTCACCGGCTACAATAGCATGGTGAGACCACGTAACGGTAGCACCAGAAGTTAATAAAATCACTGTATTTAAAAAAGGAACCTCCCAGGCATTAAAAACTTCAATACCTTGAGGAGGCCACATAGCACCAATCTCAGGAACAGGGTTTAAACTAGAATGGAAAAAAGCCCAAAAGAACGCAAAGAAAAACATAACTTCAGATACGATAAATAATAGCATACCGCCTCTCATACCTAATTGTACCATATGAGTATGTTGCCCTTCAAAAGCAGCTTCTCGAACAATGTCACGCCACCAAGTATACATATTAAAAAGGACTAAAAAAAAACCCGTGGTAAGAAATAAGCCACCACCAATATAATTATGCATAGTCATAACTCCACCCATTGTCATAAATAGAGCGCCAAAGGCAGCCAATAAAGGCCATGGGCTCGGATCTACTAGATGATATGGGTGACGTTGTAGTATTTGGGTATTTTTCATAAATATATTTATATTTTTTTTTATTGTAATTTATCCACTAAAATTGGAAGTGAAATTATCGCATAATTCCGCAAGTTTTGCTTCAGTACCTGGTGACAGTTCTTTATCTGTTCGAATAGTATCTAATATATTTGCATGAGATCCTTTTAAAAACCCTAACCAAGCTTCCTCAAACGGACGAATTGATGATACATCAATTCTATCTAAATAACCTCTAACCCCAGCAAATAGGATCACCACTTGCTCTTCCATGGTTAACGGTACATTAATGTCTTGTTTTAGCATTTCGGTTAATCTTTGACCACGAGATAATTGTTGTTGAGTAGCTGCATCTAAATCAGAACCGAATTGAGCAAAAGCTTCAACTTCTCTGAATTGAGCTAAATCTAATTTCATACCACCAGATACTTGCTTCATAGCTTTAACTTGAGCGGCAGAACCCACACGGCTTACTGATAAACCAACATCTACTGCTGGACGTTGACCTTTATTAAATAAAGTAGAGTCTAGAAAAATTTGACCATCTGTAATAGAAATTACGTTTGTAGGGATATAAGCAGAAACATCACCAGCTTGAGTCTCAATAACTGGTAAAGCAGTTAATGATCCAGATTTATAATCGGCGTTTAACTTAGCAGCTCTTTCTAGAAGTCTAGAGTGTAAGTAGAAAACATCACCGGGATAAGCTTCACGGCCTGGAGGTCTACGTAAAAGTAGAGACATTTGTCGGTAAGCCACAGCTTGTTTAGATAAATCATCATAAAAGATTACGGCGTGCATACCATTATCTCTAAAGTATTCACCAATAGCACAGCCAGCATAAGGAGCTAAAAATTGAAGAGGAGCTGAGTCAGAAGCCGTAGCTGCTACAATTACAGAATATTGTAAAGCACCATTTTCTTCTAGAACACGTTGGAACTGTGCTACTGTAGATCTTTTTTGACCTACTGCAACATAAACACAGTATAGTTTCGCGGTTTCATCATCAGAATCGTGTGTTGATTTTTGATTGATAAGGGTATCTAATGCAATAGAAGTTTTACCTGTCTGTCTATCACCAATGATTAACTCTCGTTGACCACGTCCTACAGGAATAAGGCTATCAACTGCTTTTAAACCAGTCATCATAGACTCATGTACTGATTGTCTTGGCATAATACCTGGGGCTTTAACTTCTACACGAGTACGCTCGGTGGTTTTAATAGCACCTTTACCATCAATAGCCTCACCTAAAGCGTCAACAACACGGCCTAAATATTCCTTACCTACTCCGATATCAACAATAGACGCTGTTCTTTTTACAACATCACCTTCAAAGATCTCACGGTCATCCCCAAAGATTACTACCCCAACATTATCAGTATCTAAATTTAACGCCATTCCACGAATACCACACGCGAACTCAACCATCTCCCCGGCTTGCACTTTATTTAATCCATAAACACGAGCAATACCATCACCAATAGTTAGAACCTTTCCAACTTCGTCTACAGAAATTGATGAATCTTTATAATAATTAGAAATACGTTCTTCTAATATAGCCGACAATTCTCCAGCGGAAATGCTCATAGTGTGTTTCGCAAAACACCGATTAATAGAACTGGACCTAACCTTTAGCTAAAATATCCCCTACGGGGTTCGAACCCGTGTTATCGCTATGAAAAAGCGATGTCCTAGACCACTAGACGAAAGGGACTTTTAACCGAAATAAACGTAATTGGACCATTAGCATGGATTAAGGAGAGGAAGAATAGTTATTCAATAGACGATAAAGATACGTAGTGAAAATGAACATTAGAAAAAGTGAATTATCTAAAAAGATAAAAAATTTTACAATAAACTTTGGTCCACAACATCCAGCAGCTCATGGGGTATTAAGGTTAGTTTTAGAATTAAACGGGGAAGTTGTAGAACGTGCAGATCCTCACATTGGCCTGTTACATAGAGGGACTGAAAAATTGATTGAGTATAAAACTTATCTTCAAGCACTCCCTTATTTTGATAGATTGGATTATGTGTCAATGATGGCTCAAGAGCATACCTATTCATTAGCGGTGGAAAAATTATTGAATGCTAATGTACCCATCCGAGCTCAATATATTCGAGTTATTTTTTGTGAAATTACTCGTATTTTAAATCATTTACTAGCTGTAAGTTGCCATGCACTAGATGTTGGGGCAATGACACCATTTTTTTGGGGTTTTGAAGAACGTGAAAAACTCATGGAATTTTACGAACGAGTTTCTGGAGCACGTATGCACTCAGCTTATATTAGACCTGGGGGAGTAAGTCAAGATATACCAAAAGGTTTACTAAATGACATATATATATTTTCTGAACAGTTCGCTACACGTTTAGATGAATTAGAAGAAATGTTAACAGGTAATCGTATTTGGAAACAACGTCTTGTAGATATTGGTGTAGTTACAGCAGAAGATGCTATGAACTGGGGTTTTAGTGGTGTGATGCTTCGAGGCTCTGGGGTACCATGGGATTTACGAAAAAACGAACCCTACGAGATATATGATTCAATAGATTTCGATATTCCTGTTGGTAGTAATGGCGATTGTTATGACCGCTATTTGATTAGGTTAGAAGAAATGAGACAATCCTTAAGAATTATTAATCAAGCTATCAATTTGATACCTGAAGGAAATATCAAAACAGATGACCGTAAAATAGCTCCACCATCGCGGGCTCATATGAAACAATCTATGGAACCACTTATCCACCATTTCAAATTATATACTGAAGGATATAACGTTCCTTCTGGTGATACATACACTGCTACCGAGGCTCCCAAAGGAGAATTTGGCGTATACTTAGTTTCAAACGGTAGTAATCGACCTTATCGCTGTAAGTTACGTGCTCCTGGTTTTGCACATTTAGCTTCATTAGATTTTATGAGTAAAGGTCATATGGTGGCTGATGTAGTAACCATAATAGGAACTCAAGATATCGTTTTTGGTGAAGTTGATAGATAACTTTTTTATATGGTTATAGATTATATTTACTTACAGATTGGCGGATATAACTCAGTAGGTTAGAGTATTAGATTGTGATTCTAAGAGTCACGGGTTCAAGTCCCGTTATTCGCCCTTGATTTCATAGGAAAGAATGAGTGTAATTAAAAGAATATAAACGAATATGACTTATCTAACTTCTTCTTTGGGTGAAAGTTCATTGATAGGTACCCTAGCGGCCATACCCTTATATGCGGCCATTTATTTATTATTCATCGATTCTAAAAATGTGGAACATATGAAAAAAGTTGCTTTAGGAGCATCTATGTTTACTTTTGTATTATCTTTAGGATTATGGATATTATTTGATCGGTCTACAGCTGTATTTCAATTTAGAGAGTACTGGCAGTGGATTGATCAAGTAAATATTAACTTCAATTTAGGGGTTGATGGAATTTCTTTATTTTTTGTACTATTAACTACCCTATTAGTACCTCTATGTCTCTTAGCAAGTTGGGATAGTATCAAAATACACGTAAAGGAGTATTTAATAGCCTTTTTAGTCATGGAAACTATGCTAATTATCGTCTTTTGTATCTTAGACTTATTGCTTTTTTATGTTTTTTTTGAAAGTATTCTTATTCCTATGTTTTTAATTGTAGGTATTTGGGGTTCAAGAGAAAGAAAAATACGAGCAGCATATCTCCTTTTTTTATATACTTTAATAGGTTCTGTTCTTATGTTGTTAGCAATACTATTAATATATTCAATCACAGGTACAACTACTTACACCAATCTACTGACTGTCTCTTTTGATGAATCCTTACAGAAGTTTTTATGGTTGGCCTTTTTTGCTTCTTTTGCTGTTAAGGTGCCTATGGTGCCAGTACATATATGGTTACCAGAGGCTCATGTGGAAGCCCCTACTGCTGGTTCAGTTATCCTGGCAGGAGTGCTTCTAAAATTAGGTTCTTATGGATTAATTCGATTTTCTATGCCTTTGTTTCCCGTAGCGACTATTTATTTTACACCATTGGTTTATACTATGGCAGCAATCGCCGTAATTTACACTTCGTTAACAGCAATTCGACAATCTGATATGAAACGTATTATTGCATATGCGTCTGTAGCGCATATGAACGTTATATTAGTAGGTATGTTTGCTTTGAATATGCAGGGGTTGGAAGGTGCTATGATTCAGATGTTAAGTCATGGGTTAGTATCAAGTGCTTTATTTTTATGTGTTGGTGTATTATATGACCGTCATCATAGTAGGATGGTACGATATTATAGTGGTATGGCGCATACTATGCCTATATTTGCAATTATTTTTTTATTTATGACAATGGCTAATATCGCTTTACCTTGCACAAGTAGTTTTGTAGGAGAGTTTCTAATACTTGTAGGTGCTTTTCAAGCAAATACTACTATATGTGTTTTAGCAGGTACTGGGATGATTTTAGGAGGAGGCTATTCTTTATGGTTATTCAATAGAATTGCTTATGGTAATTTAAAAGTACAAGCTATTCAACAATTTTCTGATGTCAACCGTCGTGAATTTATGGTATTCCTACCTTTAACCGTAGGTACGTTACTAATGGGTATATACCCTGAGATATTCTTAGATCCGATGCATGTTAGTATTTCTTCATTAATAGAACATATTAATTGTCAAGTTAAGTAATTAATTGGTAGTGGGTAAATTTACTTTTAATTTATCCCTACATTTCAACTTTTTTAATATTTTATGGTAACCGATAAATATTATATTACATTCATTGTCTTTTAAATCTAAAAAATAATTAATATTTAATGATTGATTTTTCTAATCACTTTAAAGCATTTTCACCTGAACTATTTATGGTCTTATGTTTATTTATCCTTTTATCTTACGGTATCATTTACTCTACTTCTTTATCTTATGGTCGTCCTGTTATAGTGAAAAACCTTAGTTGGTTAACTATCCAAGTTTTTTTTTTAAGTTGCCTTCTTATTATAAACAATCCAGTAGAGCTTTCTATTTTTAGTGATAGTATCATCATTGATCGTTTTGGTTCGTCGGCGAAAATTGTAGTATTGGTTGCGACTATAAGTTGTATTCTCGTTTCATTTCGTTATGTCAAAACAGAGAAGTTGAGTTACTTTGAGTATCCTATATTAATAATGCTTTCTATTTTAGGTATTTTTTTGATAATTAGCAGTTACGATCTGATTACTATGTATTTAGGTATTGAGCTACAAAGTCTGTCTTTATACGTATTAGCAAGTTTGAAAAAAGACTCTGCATTTTCTACTGAGGCGGGATTGAAATATTTTATATTAGGTGCTCTATCCTCAGGATTAATTCTATTTGGTTGCTCATTAATTTATGGTTTTACTGCTACTACTAATTTATCTGACATTTCTTATCTTTTGTTTGGTATTACAGGTACTAGTGGTTTAAATTTTGGTATGATTATTCTTGGGTTATGTTTTGTAGTTTCAGGGTTACTATTTAAACTAGCAGCAGCACCTTTTCATATGTGGTCTCCCGATGTTTACGAAGGTGCTCCTACTTCAGTGAGTGCTTTTTTTGCTATTGTACCTAAAATTGCTATAATCGTGTTATTAATTAGGTTATTATACTTTTCTTTTTATGATTTTGCAGAATTTTGGAATCAAATAATAATAACTTCCTCTTTTGCATCAATGGTGATAGGCGCATTTGGTGCAGTGCAGCAAAAGAAGATAAAAAGATTACTTGCTTATAGTTCTATAGGTCACGTTGGTTATATGTTGGTAGGTATGGCTACCGGTACACTTATGGGAATTAAAGGTTTACTTTTATATATTGTAATATATATGATTACTAGTTTAGGTATTTGGTCGACTGTACTTTCGTTAGAATTTCAGAATAGATATGGTAGAGTAAAATATTTAACCGACTTGACCGCCCTATCTAAAACGAATCCACTAATGGCTATAACCATTAGCCTAATCATGTTTTCTATGGCGGGAGTACCACCATTGGCGGGATTCTTTGCAAAAATGTATATCTTTCTGGCCGCAATTGATTCATCACTATATCTTCTTGCTGTAGTAGCTGTGTTAACTAGTTGTGTGGGTGCATACTATTATATGCGACTTATAAAAATAATGTATTTTGAAAAAGCAAGTACATGGAATGCTTTTAATACTATAGATAGAGAAAAATCATTAATTTTAGGATTGTCCACTACTTTTATATTATTGTTCATTTTAATGCCACAACCTTTTTTACTAGCTTGGCATGAAATGGCTTACTCAATCTGTTTATATGATTAATATAAACTTGTCCAGGTAGCTCAGTTGGTTAGAGCGAAAGACTGAAAATCTTTAGGTCAGTGGTTCGAGCCCACTCTTGGACATCAACAAAAAAAATATGTTTAATGACAATTACTTATAATTTTAAGTTAAAATCATTTGATTCTAACTTTATAAACAAAGCCATAAACTCACTGGTTCTTAATTTTAAAACTTATAACTGCATTTCCGTGAAGGGTCCAATAAGCTTACCTGTAGAGTATAAAAGATTTACGGTCTTACGAAGCCCCCATGTTAATAAATTATCTAGAGAGCAATTTGAATTACGCACCTACACTAAAATGGTAGAAGTTACTATAGATAATAAAAATGTAAGGATTGGTGAACTCTTAGAAAAGTATGAAAGTAGTAATTTACCCACTGGGCTGAGTTTAAGAGTAATTAAAAAAAAATGTATGCTTAGGACGACTCGAACGTCCAACCTATAGATTCGTAGTCTATTGCTCTATCCAATTGAGCTATAAGCATATTTTATTGGAGTGAAAGGATTCGAACCTTTGATTTTCCATACCAAAAACGGACGCCTTACCACTTGGCCACACTCCATCGAATAGTATTTAGGGCTTATAACTCAGTTGGTTAGAGTGTACGCCTGATAAGCGTAAAGTCAGTAGTTCAAATCTACTTAAGCCCATTATAAATAACTACATAAGGGTAATTAGCTCAATTGGTAGAGCATCTCGTTTACACCGAGAGGGTTAGCGGTTCGAGTCCGTTATTACCTATAAACTAATTACTATTCTAGTAGCATTTAAAACAAATAATTAAATTAAGATATATTATTACAAATGTCAAATAATGAAGTTCAATTAAATTTCGGTAAATCTTTAGTAGATATGTTACCCATATACACTGTAACTCTTTCTAAAGGTGAATTAGCTCTTACTGTACCAGTATCTTCTATTGTACCTACTCTTAAATTTTTGCGTGATCATACTAATTGCCAATTTAAGGTTTTAATCGATATATGTGTAGTTGATTATCCTGAACGAGAGGCACGCTTTGAAGTAGTTTATAATCTATTAAGTGTGAAATATAATACAAGGATAAGAGTGAAAACTTCAGTTAATGAAATAACTCCTATTGAATCTTGTTACTCAATTTTTAAGGCAGGTAATTGGTATGAAAGAGAAGCATGGGATTTGTATGGGGTATTTTTTTCAAATCATCCCGACCTAAGACGTATTCTTACAGATTATGGTTTTGAGGGACATCCTCTTCGTAAGGATTTTCCCTTAAGTGGTTATGTAGAAGTACGTTATGATGAAATAAAAAAACGAGTCGTTTGCGAACCTACAGAATTAGCTCAAGAATTTAGAAATTTTGATTTTTCAAGTCCTTGGAATCAAGATTTAAGACAAGAAGTACTGCAATTACCAAACAAGTAAGTATTTTTTATCTACCTTTTTTATGAGAGAACGTTGGACTAAAAATTCATTATTAAGTATTGCAAATAACCATATAATTGACTACCCTACTGCTACTAATATCAGTTATCTTTATGGTTTTGGTTCATTAGCTGGGCTAATGCTAGTAGTGCAGATTTTAACTGGGATTTTTCTTGCTATGCATTATACACCACATATTGATCTTGCTTTTTCGAGTGTAGAACATATTATGCGTGATGTTAATAATGGTTGGTTGATTAGGTATGCTCATGCAAATGGTGCATCTTTCTTCTTTCTTGTAGTTTACATACATATAGGACGAGGGCTTTATTATGGTTCATATATGACTCCTAGAGAACACTTATGGGCATCTGGTGTAATCATCTTTATTTTAATGATGGCTACTGCTTTTATTGGTTATGTATTACCCTGGGGTCAAATGAGTTTTTGGGGTGCAACTGTAATTACTAACTTATTTTCCGCGATTCCCTTAATCGGTGATTCTATTGTCCAATGGTTATGGGGAGGATTTTCGGTGGATAATGCTACTTTAAATCGTTTTTTCAGTTTACATTATCTATTACCCTTTTTAATTGCAGGTTTAGTTATTGCACATTTAGTGTTACTACATACCAATGGCAATACCAATCCTTTAGGTATTGAATCTAAAACAGATACGGTACCTTTTTACCCCTACCTTTATGTTAAAGACTTATTTGGTTTTATAGTACTTATGGCGCTATTTACTTTTGTTGTGTATTTTTACCCAAATAGTTTAGGTCATCCAGATAATTATATTCCTGCTAATCCTATGGTAACTCCTGCACACATTGTTCCCGAATGGTATTTTCTACCCTTCTACGCGGTTTTACGTTCTATCCCTGATAAATTAGGAGGAGTTCTTGCGATGGGTGGCGCCCTTGTTATGTTATTACTTATGCCTCTCTTAAATACTTCTGAGATTCGAAGTACCGCTTTTCGCCCTATTTTCAGAAAACTTTACTGGTTTTTAATGGCGGACTTTCTTATTCTAGGTTGGATTGGTGGTAACGAAGTTGAAACACCTTTTATTGAAATTGGACAAATCGCTACCGTATTATATTTTGCATTTTTCTTAATATTTGTACCTGTTTTAGGTAAACTAGAAGCCATTCTTATGAGAGTGAAAGTATAATAGTATAAAAAGTTTCGTAGACTTTATTTAATTGTAGAGGGGAAGTAACTCAGTTGGTTAGAGTATCAGCTTGTCACGCCGAAGGTCGAGGGTTCAAGTCCCTTCTTTCCCGCCAAAATTTATTTGTTATTTTTTATGAAATTTTTTTATGTAGAGTACTTTCCTATCTTCATTTTTTTGATTATTAGTACTGTATTAGCATGTGTAATTTTTGGGCTATCTTATCTTGTATCTGCTCATGCTTCCGATTCTGAGAAATTATCAACATATGAATGTGGTTTTGACCCTTATGAGGATTCTAGAAACGCATTTGATATTAGATTTTACCTTGTTGCTATTTTATTTATTATATTTGATTTAGAGATCAGTTTTTTATTTCCATGGTCACTCAGTTTGAGTACTATTGGCCTTACTGGTTTTTGGTCTATGGCAGTATTTTTGTTAATTCTAACTTTAGGCTTTTTATACGAATGGACCAAAGGTGCCCTAGAGTGGGACTAGCCACGTTTAAGGTGGAGTAACTCAATTGGTAGAGTAGTAGAATCATAATCTACGAGTTAGGGGTTCAAGTCCCTTCTCCACTAAAAAAAATAAGTCTATGGGCTTATTCAAACCCTTTTATATTATAACTAAACTCTCTGTAAAAAAAGCATCACGCCTCAAGTAAATTTATTGAGTTATTATAGGGGAATCGATAATCCTTCACAGTGAGAGAG
>Ga0209713_10001980_pt1 | contig 12575 bp, 8 predicted proteins | sample ArcOceMetagenome_3_FD_187444 | JGI IMG/M metagenome (GOLD analysis project Ga0209713, IMG submission 187444) | Marine eukaryotic phytoplankton communities from Arctic Ocean - Arctic Ocean- Svalbard ARC20M Metagenome (SPAdes) (version 2) | ecosystem: Environmental > Aquatic > Marine > Oceanic...
TCGATGCAACAGTTCGTGCGGTGGTGTGACGCCACCCGCAATCTATACTAGGCAAGAGCTGCGGGCCGTCCTAGCCAAAGGAATCTAGGAATGAAAGTGAATGTACGCGTTCCGTGCGCTGCTTTGACTCCACCACGCGGGGAGTCACGCGCGCGCTCGGGCCAGCCCAGCGCCCGCCATTGCGCGACGCCGACGACCGCTCCGACGCCGACTATCGCCGACGAGCAGCGATGATGACACCGACCGACGGCCTCACGTCGACCGACCTCGACCTGGAGCAGCAGCTCCGCTCGTACCGCAAGAAGATCAACACGCTGCGCAAGGCGGGCGGCGGCACCGACATGGACGCCGGCGGGCTGACCAGCCCCAAGGCGGAGCGGCGGCAGCGCCGGAAGCGCATGCGCCAGCTGCGCTCGACCGCGGAGGACTACCGCCGCGCGCGGCTGGCGCAGCGCATCGTGCAGGCGATCTGCGGCGCGCAGATCGGCTCGACGCTCGTGCTGGCGGCGCTCGCCAACGCGGCGTTCGCGGCGACGCTCATCGGCAACGGCTTCGGCATGGCGGCGAGCTTCGCGCGCGTGCAGAAGCACCACGCCATCTGCATGGTCTTCAACGTCGCGTACCTGATCGCCTCGGTCGCCGAGCCGTTTGCGCTGCTGCTGACGCTCGTGCACTCGCACACGCCCGAGGGCCTCGTGCGCAAGCTGCCGAAGCGCCACCCGCTCGGCGTGATCGTGATGGGCGTGATTGCGACGGTCGCTTCGATCCTCGGCGTGCTGGCCGCGGCGTACGTGCTCGCGCGGCCGCTGGAGCTCCACCGGTACGAGTCGGTCGCGCTCGACGAGGAGACGGCCGACAGCCGCGCGCGCAAGGGCGGCACGCACGGCGCGCTCGAGCTGGGCCGCGGCGGCGAGGATGACGACGACGACGACGACGACGACGAGCCGCAGCGCATCCAGCCGATGGAGGCGTGGCTCAACGCGGGCGAGATCGGCGTGCCGCTCGTCTTCATGCCGGTGACCAAGCCCACCAAGCCCAAGCACTGGTCGCAGGAGACGATCGTGTCGCTGCCGACGCTGCCGCCGCCGCCCGAGCGCGAGGCGAGCAGGCCGTCGCCTCCGACGGCGGTCCGCGCCGAGGCGCCAGACGACGCCAAGGACGCGCGCGGGGCGGCGGCCGAGGCCGTCGATGCTGCACCGGCGGAGGAGGAGGGGTTCTCGGTGCGGGCGGCCGCGCCGCGCCTGCCCGCGTCCGGCGACAGCGTGGCGGCGCTGATGCACGAGGACGAGGAGGACGAGGAGGCGCCAGCAGCCGCAGCGCCGATGGCGGCGGCGCCCGCGTCGACGGCAGCTGCGCCCACGGCGGCGCCCGCGGCGGCTGGGTCGGGGGCCGCGCCGGGGAGTGTGGCGGCGGCGCCGGCCGCCGCCGCCCCGGTGGCGGACGACGACGACAGCGACGACGACGAGCTGTTCGGCGAGGACGGCGGCGGCGACGGCGAGGCGGCGGCGGCCGACGAGAAGCCAAAGGGCGGAAGCGAGGGGGCGGCGGTCGCGGTGCCGGCGGCGCTCACCGCCACCGCCGCCGGCGCGGGCGGCGACGCGGGCGGCGGCGGCGGCGGCGGCGGCGAGGGCAGCACGCTGCGCGAGCGGATGCGCCAGAAGGCGAGCGGCCTCAAGGAGGCGGCGGTCGACGCGGCTGCCAAGCTGGTGGCCGACGGCGGGCCGCAGACGGCGGAGGAGATGTTCGAGCGCGCGAAGGCGCTCAACAAGCAGGGCAAGTACAAGCAGGCCGTCGACCTGATCGAGGACGCGTACGCGCTGCAGCCGAAGATCTCGACGGCGCTCTCGGCGGCCAACCTGCGCCTCAAGCTGGGCAACTTCGACAAGGCGGCGTCGGCGTACCGCAAGGTGATCTCGGCGGCGGCGGCGGCGAGCGGCGGCGAGGGCGGCGGCCCGTCGGAGGGCGAGCTGGCGATGGCGCGGAGCAAGCTGCGCGAGGCGGAGGAGGGGCTGCGCCGCGCGAGCGCCGAGGCGATGAGTCCGATCGAGCGGCGCGGCGTGCCGCGCCCCATCGAGTGGTACGCGGCGCAGCTCGAGGAGCTGAGCGAGGAGCTCTTCAGCGAGAGCGCCTCGCTGTACGACGAGTTTGGCGTGCAGCTGCAGGACGGGCTGCGCGAGGTCAACCGCCACCTGCGCGCGCACCGGCTGCTGGCGGCGGGGCAGACGCTGCGCCCCGTCGAGAAGATGATCACGCAGGCGTGCCTCTCGCAGCGCGACGGGCAGGAGCGCTCGTGGCTGACGACGGTGCGCGCGCTGCTCAACGAGCTGCGCGTGCGCTGCCAGGAGGTGCAGACGGCGCTCAAGGAGCTCGACGAGGTCTCGGGCGCGACCGGCTGGCGGCCCGCCTCGGACACGATGGGCATCAAGACCGAGTGGAAGCAGAGCGCCTCGGCCGACGACAACTCGCTCTGGATCAAGATGGAGGGCGAGCTGACGGGCGCGTCGCTCGTGCACGCCGCCGCCGTCGCGTACGAGGTCGAGCTGTGGCCGCGGTGGGTGCCGCTCTGCTCGTGCGCCGAGGCGCTCTGCGAGCTCGACCCGATGGAGCGCGTGACGCACCTGCAGTTCGACCTGCCGATGCTCAAGCGCGGCGCGGTGCTGCACTGGTCGCTCGCCGACAACCTCGTCGAGCGGCAGACGCTGCTGCTGCTCGGCGTCTCCGTCGAGGAGCAGCCCAGCATCGAGCGGCCGCCGAGCGCGCAGGGCGTCGCGCTCGCCGAGTTCAAGGCGATCAAGGTCGTCGTGCGGCCGCGCACCGCCACCTCGGCGTCGATCCGGTGGGTGATGAACCTCGACCTCAAGGCCAACATGCCGCAGCCGATCATCTCGATGGTCACCAAGAAGATCGCCGGCGCCATCCTCTCGCTGCTGCTGCGCGAGGCGCAGCGCGTCACCGCCGCCAAGGAGGGCGGCGCCGCCGCCAACGCCGCCGCCGCCGAGCCCAACCCGTACCTGCGCGCCATCGAGCAGAGGCCCGACCTGTACGGCACCGTCGAGGGGCTCTTCGCCAAGTACTTTGACCTGTACGGCGAGGAGGAGGAGGCCGAGGAGGCGGCGGCGGAGTGATCGCGAGATGGTAAAAGCATGGCTCTGATAAGCAGGTTTCTTGGTTATATTGAATTGCGGTCAGCTATATCATTGTTCTAGGGCAAACGTCTGTTGTGAGTTCCGCGTGATTCCACTTGCCGTGCGGTGGTTTGCTTTAGAAGTTCTTTTTTTGCATGCAGTGCGGAGCTCGCAAAGTTACACAGCCGCCGTCCTCGCAAAGCTAAGCATGACTGAAGCTGACGCCCCAGCCGCCGTCCCCGCCACCGCTCCCCCGTCCCTCGACGCCACGGTCGCCTCGCTCCGATCGCTCCCGCTCCAGCAGAAGATCGGGCTCAGCGGGGTGCTGGCCGTCCTCCTCGGCAGGCGGCCGCACTGGGACTTGGAGCCGAGAGCCGGCGGCGACAAGCGCTTCCGTGCGTGGCTGCTCGAGCACGTGATGTGCTCGATGCTGGAGCTCCCTCCCGATCAGGTCACCGGCTTCATGCCGCTTGCCGAGCCCGAGGCGCTCCTTGCGGGTTCGCGGGCCGATGCCCTGGGAACGACCGCGGAGCAGCCGCCCGCCATCGACCCGGAGGCGTTCATCCACGGGCTCCCTTCGTCCGCCTCGGCGCGCGAGGAGATCATGCACGGGCTGCTGATCATGGCGGCCGCCGGCACCGGCGAGCAGGCGCGGTTCGACGGGTACGACGCCCGCACGCGCCAGCTGCTGCAGGACGCGGCGCAAGTGCTCGACGTCTCGTGGCCGCGCCTCGCCACGCGCGAGGCCGAGCTTGCGACGAGCATGCGGCTGCACATGCGCGCGGCTGCCGACGCGGCCGCAGCCACCAGCGACGCCGAGGCCAAAAAGAAGAGTCGCACGCTCAAGTGGAAGCGGGGCTTCGCAATGGGCGTCGGCGCCATCGCCAGCGGCACCCTCGTGGCGCTGACGGCGGGGCTCGCGGCTCCCGCGATCGTCGCGGGCGCCGCGACGGTCGGAACCAGCATCAGCGCATTCGGCGGTATGGCGGCCGTCGTGGGCGGGACGATCGTGAGCGGGACCGCGCTGCTCGCAGGCTCGACGGGCATGCTCGTCGTCGGCACGGTCTTCGGAGCGTCGGGGGCGGGCCTCACCGCGTACAAGATGGATCGCCGCCTCGGCTCCGTCAAGGAGTTCCGCTTCCTGCAGCCCGCCACCGAGACGCGCAGCGCCGCCGATGCCGATGCCGCCGACGCCGACGCCGACGCCGCTGGCGACGCCGACGACACCGATGCCGACGCCGCCGACGCTGACGACGACGACGCCCCGAGCCGCGACGTCGACCCGGCGCTCGAGGCGGGAGAGGACGGGCTGCTCGTGTGCGTGTGCGTCTCGGGGTGGCTGCTGGGCGAGAAGGACTCGCCGCGGCAGCACTGGTGGCACGAGGGGGAGGCGGCCGATGGCGAGGGGCAGCAGGGCGAGGGCGCGGAGGAGGAGGAGGAGGAGGAGGAGGGCGGCGCGCCGGCGACGGCGGCGGCAGCGCTGCCTCCGGGCTCGCCACACCAGTCGTCGTACGTGAGGCCCGCGCCCTTCCAGAGCCGCGAGCAGGCGGCGGCGGCGGCGGCGGCGGCGGCGGCGGCGGCGGCTGCCACTGAGCCCGACGTCGCTCGCTCGTCGGCTGATGGCGGCGCGGCGGGGTCGTCGTCGGAGGCCGGACCGTCGTCGGCAGGCGCGGCGGGGCCGAGCGAGGCGCAGCAGGAGGAGGCGCTCGAGTGGCTGCGGCTGATGGGCTTCGACGAGGCCAAGGCCGTCGAGGTCGTGCGGTCGGGGCGGCACGCCGACGTCGAAGAGATGGTGACCGCGCTCCTCGCCTCGGGGGAGCAGCCCGCCGCGCTCGCCGAGGCAGCGGTCGAGGTCGAGGTCGAGGCCGCGGTGGGCAGCGCACCATCGGCGGCCGAGGCGCCGGCCGGCGCGCCGGCGGACGCAGTGGGTGGCGCCGCGGAGGGCGACAACGACCTCTTTGGCTTTCTCGGCCCGCCTGGCAGCTCGGGCGCACCCGTGGCCGCCGGGGCGACGCCGCGCAGCCCTCCTCCTGGCTGGGGCCCGTGCGCGGACGGCGGCTACGTGCGTCTCGAGCAGAGCGGCGACACAGCGGAGGGGGCGGAGGGGGCGGAGCAGGAGGAGGGGTCGCGCGACCGCGGCGTGCTGACGTGGGTGCCGCATGCCGAGCACCACGCGCTGCTGTGGGAGTCGACGCAGCTGCGCACGCTCGGCAAGGCGCTCGGCACGATCGCCGCCTCCGAGGCGCTGACGGTCGTGGCGTCGCAGACGCTCAAGCACACGTTCCTCGCGTCGCTGATGACGGCGTGCGCGCTGCCCGCGTACATCATCAAGGCGAGCGACGTCCTCGACAACCCGTGGGCGATGTCGTACGAGCGCGCGTGCAAGGCGGGGAGGATGCTCGCGCGCGTGCTGCTCGAGAGGGCGCACGGCGCGCGGCCGGTGGTGCTGTGCGGCTTCTCGCTCGGTGCGCTGCTGCTGTACGAGTGCCTCGACGAGATGGGGCGCCTCTCGGAGGAGGGCCACGCGCGCGCCGCGGGCATCGTGCAGCACGTCGTGCTGATGGGGCTGCCGGTGCCCTCCGCCGACGGCGCCAGGTGGCGCCGCCTCCGCCGCGTCGTCGCCGGCCGCATCGTCAACTGCCACCGGCCGGGCGACCTCGTGCTCACGCTCGTGTACCGCGCCAACTCGCTCGGCGTCGGCATCGCCGGCCTCGAGCCGGTGCAGGCCGACGGCGTCGAGAACGTCGACGTGAGCGCGCTCGTCAAGGGCCACTCCAAGTACCGCCTCGCCGTCGGGCGCATCCTCGCCCTCGTCGACCTCGACGAGGCGCACCACGAGCCGCGCGACGGCGCCGACGCCGACGCGGGTGGCGGCGGCGGCAGTGGCAGCGGCGGTGATGGCGGCGCGGCTACGGGGGAGGAGCCATCGGAGCGGCGGTGGGAGGAGTCCAAGGGGAGCGCACCCGCCGCAGCAGCTGCCCCCGTTGCCGCTGACCGCGTTGGCGAGGTGGCGCCAAAGAGAATGGCGCGCTGACGGAGTGCGCCCCGCCCCGCTCTCCAAAAGTGTGTCTGGTCTGCGTGCCAGTGCAGTAGAGGGACCAGAGGAGCGACCGTGGGTGCGTTGGTGCATAGTTGGTGCGTGATAATCGATGGGTTGAATGGCCATGCGCATCGCCACAATTGTACTCTATTCGCTCCACCACACTCTCTTGATCAGGACACAGAGGAGCGTTGTCCCGACGAGATCCGTCAGCACGGCCAGCGACGGTGGCGCGCCCTGCGCCGCCGCCGAGCGGGCGTGCAGCGCAAACGTCAGCACTGGGGCAAGCATGGAGGCGAAGAGCAGCACGAAGAAGACGCCGCTCGCGACGATGGCCGCCTCCACCGTGTCGCACTGCCCGATCGCCGGCAGCATCGTCCGCACAAACGCGACGCCGAAGCACGCCGCGCCTATGAACACGCCGCTCAGCAGCTCGTCGCGGCACACCTTGGCGAGGTCGGAGGGGACGAGGTCGCCCACGTGCAGCGCGCGGATCAGCTCGGCCGTCAGCTGGCCGCCGAGGTTGCCGCCCGTGCCGAGGATCATCGTCAGATACGCAGCGACGTTGATGTGCTGCTCGATGAACGCTTCGTAGCCGCCGATGATCGACGAGCTCATCGACTGCAACAGCATGAGCCCAAGCAGCCACGGCAGTCGCTGGCGGGCGCGTGCCAACGGGTGCGTCGCCAGATACGGCGACGGCGTGCCATAGCTCTGCACGCTCTCTATGCTCTCGCCCTCCGCGGATGGGCCCGTCGGAATCGGCTGAGCCGCCGCCCCGGCGGTGGGTACCTTGACCCAGTCCGTGGGAAGCAGGCGGAGCATCGGCGTCAGCTCCTTCTGCTGCCGCTCGCACTCGACCGCCTCGTGCGCCTTCGTGAGCGCCCGCCTAAGCATGAGCACCTCGCTCTCGAAGGCCTGCTCCTTATCGCGTAGCACGCGTCTTAGCCATGCCGCTTCCGCCTCGGCTATGCGGAGCCGGCTCGCGAGGTCGTCTCCTTCTGATCCTGGCGCCGCCATCACGCGTCGCAACACGCGTTTATTTATCAGCACAATCAATGACGCCAAGAAAACAAGTGTTGCTACAGTATACTGAAGAATATTAGTAATTCACGCCTGTAAACTTTCACCCTAGTAATTCACGCCTGTAAACTTTCACCCGACCGAGCCCGGCGCGGGCAGTTTGCCCATGGCCGGGAGTGATGCCTCGGCCTACACATCCCAGCGGGGCACTGCTACGCAAGGCATATGCCCTCGAGCGGAGGGCATATGCCTCGAGCTTAGCTGCAGCTAGGGACACTAAATTTAGCACATTGCAGCGTTTCGCAAAGCAGCGCAAAGTCACCGCCGTGAAACGGAAGAATGGTATCACGCGGCTCCACCGCCAAGACCTCCACGTCCTCACCCAAGCCGTTGGCGCGCCGCGCGTCGGAGGTAACGGCGCGGCTCGACGTCATCTTCTCGCTGGAGGCGCCGCCGGCCGTCCGCATCCCCGCCCCGGAGCTGCTGCAGGCGGCCGCGGACGCGCTGCCGCTCGGCGTGCCCAAGCCGGACGCGCCGTCCTTCCTCTCGCGCGAGGCGTGCGTGATGTGCGTGCACGCCTTCTGGTACTCGTACTGCTGCCTGCGGCAGCCCGGCTCCGAGCGAGAGCAGGAGGCGCTGCTCAAGATGATGTCGCAGCAGATGGCGCGCCTCACGCTGCGCCTCAGCTGCGATCGCGACGAGTTCTTCTCGTCCTTCCCGCCGCTGCTGGCGCACGCCGTGCTCAGCGCCCTGCGCAAGCACTCGCTCATCACGAAGCCGGCGCAGGCCACGGCGGTGCTGCGCCACATCGTCGCTCTCTTCGGCTGCGCTTTGCCGGCCAAGCTGCTCACCAAGCATCTCGAGCTCATCTACCAGGAGGCGGCGCGTGCGACGCCGGGCGGGTCGCACCTTAGCGGCACGCCACCGTCCGCGCCTGCCGCGGGCAGCGAGCCGCGGCCAATCCCGCCCCTCTCCTCGTTTGCGGTGCCGCCGATGCGGCCCGGCGGCGGCGCGCCCGCGACGCTGGCAACCGCTCCCGGCACGCCCGTCACGCCGGGCGACTCGCCGCCGCCGATGCGCTTCGCCAGCTCGTCGGCCTGTTGCCAAGGCGCCGCGACGCCGGAGCTGTCATCGTCACCGATGGGCGCGAGCGGGCGCGGCCTGCACCTCGGTGCCAGCCAGAGCGCTCCGCAGCTCGGCGGCGGCGGCGGTGGTGGTGGGGGCGGCGAGGAGGAGGGCTCGGGCCTCGCCAGCCTCAACAGCCTGCTCGGCATCGGCGTGGCGCGCGAGCCGCGCCGCCAGCGGCCTGTGCGCTTGATCGCTGACCTGCGCCGCACGAGCCCGCTCGTCGCGATGCTGGGAGGCGACGGCGCCGCGCCGCTCGCGTCGTCGACGATGGCAGGGCGCGCGTCGTCCTCGCGCTGCTGCAACTCGTCGCCCTCGTCGTGCTCGACCGCGGGATACGCCGCCGCCACCGGTGGCGGCGGTGGCGGTGCGCCGCCGCTGTCGGCCGGGCCGCGGCCGCACTACGGAGTCACGTTGGCGGCGCACGTACGGCAGAGCCAGCCGAGCGACCGCTGCCGGCTCGGTGGCCTCGAGAGCTACAAGCGGATGCGCGACAAGACGGCGGTGGCGCGCGCCGCCGCGCTGAGCAAGCAGTTTGACGACACGTGCAAGGAGGTCTTTACCGTCGACAGGCAGGTGAGGGCCGCCCTCGTCGAGGACGTGGCCAAGCTCGACCTGCAGCAGCACGAGCTCCTCACCCGCTCTGACGCGCAGCTCTCCGAGCACTGCTCCCAGCTCGCCGCAAGGGTGCTTAAGCGCGACCTGCTGACGCGCTTCACGCCCACCTAACCATGGCGTGTCGGGTGGGTGCTGTGGTGTACATGAGATCACGAAATAATGACATCTACGCAGAGCAGTGGAACACAGAATATTACGGAATTCACGACCACGCACACCGGCAACACACAGGTGCCCCCGCAGCGGGAAGCGTCTCACCTCTTCTTGCCCTGCTTCGCCTGCAGCTGCTTGTCGTACTCGCGCTGCAGCTTGCCGCCCGACACGAGGTTCTCGAAGAAGCCCGGGCCGTCGTACTCACCTGCATCGACGTTGCCAGAGTCGAAGTACTTGCCGCGGTCGTCGAGATCGAAGTTGTTGGCGTCGAGCTCAAACTGAAGGGCAGCGCCCGCCTCGGCCTCGGGCTTCTTGAAGTTGGTCTTCTTCAAGTCGCCTAGCATGGGTGCGCCAGCTCCCATTGCCATGACCTGCATCAAGCCGTCCAGCGTGATCTTGGGCCCCTCCTTCTCCGGCTTCTCGGCCTCGTCGTCGGCTTCCTTTGGCGTGCCAATGAAGTCGAACATGCCAGCCACCGGTGCGGCCGACCGGACGGTGACGGCAGCAGCGCGGGGCCCAGCAGCCGCGGGCACCTGGTAGGCGCCAGCGCTGGCGACGAGCAGCAAGAGGAGACGGATTGGCGGCATTAATCGCTGGAATCTGCTGGAATTACAAATGCAAAGCATGGTTTTAGGCATGCAACCATGATTGCGCTTCTCACGCTCGCGGCGTCCGCGCTCACGCACCGTCCAGCTTCAAGCCCCTCGCTCTCGCTCTCGCTGAGAGGCGGGCCACATCGCACGCGCTGCTCGCAGCCCAGCGCGTGCGCGGTGACCTACCGACCGGGCACGCCCGAAGACCTGCCCACTATCGGCGCTGCTGTGCTGCGCGAGTCGATGAACCCGCTCTTCCTCGACCCTCAGCGCTTCATCCTCGCCTGCTCTGATTCGCGAGAAATCCTCGGATTCGGCCAGCTGCGGCCGGCCTCAGACGGCTACGAGCTGGCCTCACTCGTCGTCGAGCGCGAGTCACGAGGCCGTGGCTACGGCTCGGAGCTGGTTCGCAGGCTGCTCGCACGCGCAGAGGGTGAGCCCGTCTGGCTGCTCACGCTGGAGAGCACGCGCAGCTTCTATGAGCCGCTCGGCTTTGGGGTCGCGCCAGAGGGTGCGGCGCCGATGCTGCTGCGAGCCGAGCGGGCAATCGGCTCCGTCGTGGCTGCCGCCGTCACCGGCGAGCGACTGGTATGCATGACGTGTGCCAGTGGCAAGGTCTCATAATGGTTCGTCCCGTGAGCCGTGAAAGAGAGGCCAATTTTGGTTTACACGACAACGGCACCATGGAGTAATTGCGAGAGATGAGAGAATGAGAGAGAAGAGCGTAGCGCGGCGCGAATCACTGGGCGGCGGTCCCATTCGCCGCCTCCTCGCCGCCAGCAGCGTAGCCCTCCTCCTTCTTGGTGTACGCCTCGACCGTCTTCCAGAAGTCCTCCTCGATCGACTTTTCCTGCTCCGCCCACGTCGCCTTCGTCTCGGTGCTCTCCTGCGTCTCGGCCGCGCGCTTCTCCTTTTGCCGCATCTCCTTGGCGCGCGCCTCGAGGTTCTTCTCGCGCTTCGACTCGCGGTCGAGCATCTGGTTGACCGACTGCTTCTCGTTCTGCTGCATCGTTGCGAGCCCCTCGCACAGCTCGAGCATGTACACCGAGCCGTCGACCGAGCCGGTGGCGACAAGGCTGCCCTGCTCCTGCATCGCAACGGTGAAGAGGCCGTCGTCGTCGATCTGCAGCGAGAGCGTCGGGTCGTTCTGCTTGTAGAAGTAGTCCCACACGTCGAGCGTGCCGTCCATCTTGGTCGAGAGGAAGACGCCCGGCCGCGTCGGCGACCACGTCGCGTCGAGGACGTAGTTTTTGAAGTACTTGCTCGTCATGATCGGCGAGCGCAGCTCCTCGTTCCACAGCCGCACCGTCCAGTCGCCAATCGTCAGGAAGAACTTCGGGTAGAACGGGTTGCGGTGCAGCGCGTACACGGGGCCGCAGTGGCCCTCGTACACGGTGCCGATCCGGTCGGACGGGTTCTTCGCCTTGCGATTGCACGAGACGACCGAGCCCTGCTCGGTGCCCACCAGGAACTTGGTCGGCCCCGCGGCCGCCGAGTACTCGAGGCAGACGCCGCCCATCGCGCGGCCGTCGGACGAGCTCTTGTCCTCGAGCAGCAGCTTCTCCGACGGCTCGCCCAGCTTGCGGATGTCCCACCACAGCACCTGCCCGTCGGTGGACGTCGACGCGCACTCGAAGGCGGTCTTGCCCTGCAGCCACGCAATGTCGTACACGGGGTCGCGGTGCGACTTCTCGATGATCGAGGTGTCGGCGGGGTTGGGCCCCTTGCGCGTGTCCCAGTACGAGATCAGCCCGTTGTACGAGCCGCCCACCAGCAGGTGCGGGTCCTTGGGGTTGTACTCGAGGCAGCAGAGCGCCGACGACGGGTGCAGCTCCATCTCGGGGTTGTTGGGGTTGTTGACGTCCCAGATGTACGAGAGGTTGGACATGCCCTCCATCCGCCAGTCCTGCGGGGGTCAACACGGCGTCGCGACGGAGTGAGCGCGTGCGCGTGGCGTGCAGGGGCCTGGCGGGCGGGGTGGCGCTCTCTCGTCTCGTCTTGCTGTGCGGGGCGCGGGGTCCGCTCGGCCGCTGGGCGAGCGCTTGCCTGGAACTGCATGATGGCAAAGGCGACCGCGAGCTTCTTGCCACCGTCGGGGTACCACGAGATCGAGCACACGGTGCGCTTCACCTCGTTCGGGTCCTTGAAGACCGACAGCGTCTTCGCAGAGGGCGGCTCGCTCGAGTGGTCGGCGTACTCGCCCGCAAAGTACTCCTCGTAGATGTCGATCGCGGAGTTCTGCATGATCGAGTGCTCGACGCCCTCTCCCAACGCCTTGACCTGCTTAATGTACTCCTCGTCCTTCTCCACCTTTTTCCGATAGCGCGTCGTCTGCTCCTTCTCGGTCGAGTCGACATCCTTCGGCCAGCCACCCTCAACGTGCAGCATGCCCGACGAGATGAACATCTGCCTCTCCGTGTTGATCGAGTGCTCGGACATCTGCGGAATCGCCTCGATCTCGAGGACCTTCGGGTCGCGCACGATGAACTGGCCCTCCATCTTCACCTTGTCCTCCGTGATTTTGTCGGCGTCGTTGGTGTCCGGGAACGAGCCCGCGGCAACGGGATCCGACATGGCAAAATGGTTCACGGGCCTGCCGAAGACTCTTCGCTGCCGCGTGTATACGGTAGTGATCTCCATGGCGCCACGGAGTGAGCCGCGAGGCTGGCTGCGGCTCGACGATGGAGTTCTGCTTCCGCAGTTGTACCGGACGAGGCTAGCGTGCGGTGCTGTTCACCCCAAAGTCGTCTTGCTCAGCCACACCAAGGCCCCACCACCGCCCCAACCAAGCCCCAAACCCAAACGCATGCAACACCGCTCCAACCCCTCCTCATCTCTTTTACCCCCCACCCACCCCCTTTTTTGATTTGGGAATTTTAAGCGTTGCATGCAAAAGCA
>Ga0209713_10001981_pt1 | contig 12573 bp, 8 predicted proteins | sample ArcOceMetagenome_3_FD_187444 | JGI IMG/M metagenome (GOLD analysis project Ga0209713, IMG submission 187444) | Marine eukaryotic phytoplankton communities from Arctic Ocean - Arctic Ocean- Svalbard ARC20M Metagenome (SPAdes) (version 2) | ecosystem: Environmental > Aquatic > Marine > Oceanic...
AAATAAACCATTAGACTTACCTAATTCAAACAGTTGTCCTTGCTGACCTCCGCTTGCCATTCTAAAATCATCTATACTTGTAGCCTCTGTTATAAGACCTTGCTCTAAATATAAGTTGTATAGTTCTTGAATTTTATCCATCGGTTAAATTTTATTTTTTTTATTTGAAAATTTCGTCTCCTAGTGTCGCTCCTTTAATAAAACGAGTTGAGGGTTTATTTTTTGTGATGATTCTTTTTCCTTGTGTCTTGTTATACAAGAAGTCACCTTTTTTATCAACGGCTGCCTGTAAGTTCCTAGACCTTTGCAATAAACGTTTTATATATTTAGGAGCATCATCAGCTTGAATGTAGTTATCAGCAGCATCTAACTCAAATATCTCTACTACTTCATTGTCTTCGTTTAGAACGTGAATCTCATCATCTGTACCACCTGCATCAACAACTGTGTAGTTTTCCATACCCGGTAAGCCTGTAATAAATCCTGCTACATTAGTAAGTGTTTGGTCCTCGTTATCTACCACAAATAAATCAGGTGTAAACCCTGCAGACGTAACCTCTTCTAATGTTATTCTGTCAAACGCATCTGACTCAGACTCCTTAGTTTCAGACTCATTAAATGTAAACGCTTTAGAACGGTCATTAAATTTCCTGTTACTGTCAAGTTTATTTTTAGATAGTAAGTCAGGAATATTTTTAATTTTATTATCACTACTAAAGAAATAATTTGCATTACCCTCTACAAACTGTTCTTGACTTACGGTCTGACCGTTTTGTTTAAACGGAATTTCCTGTACAGGAAGTCCGGATTTAGCGGTATATTCAATAACAACACCCTCACCCGTTCTTGTAATAGCAGCAATTTCAGGGTTAGTTGATTTAAGATAATCTTCTGCAGTTTTAACCTCAGCATCATCTCCATACCATAGCTTCGCAATATTACCTACAACCGCTTTGTTATCTTTTTTCGCATTATCTGATTTCTCATTCGTAGCACTTTTTTCAAAGCCTGTTTTCTGAGTAGTTAATGTTTCTTCGTAATCTAAACCAATATTAATTTGAGTCTTCATAACTCTTTCAGCCTCCGCTTGTTGGTCTTCTGATAAATCAGGAACCATTCGCCCATCAACATTCTTCATTAATATAATATTACTATCTTTCTTTGCCTTTAATTCATTAGCCTTAGACCATTGTAGTTGTGTGTATGGTTCTCCTGTTATAGGGTTTACACTCTTATAGTCTAACAGTACTGAGGCTGCTGCCGTACCGCCAACACCTAGTTGACCTTTAACCCAATTATCTTGAGACTCACTAAACAAAGTAATCTCTTTTAAGTCATCAACATCTACACCTAATCTCTTAGCTTCTGCAGTTAAGTCGGCTAGGTTCATATTCTTCCAACTACCTTTTTGTTTTGCGGTAGCATCTGAAATTGTTTTAATTACTGCTGATGTATACTTCTGTCCTAGTCCTGTTATAACGGCTCTCTTATCTGCTCCTAAAGAATCTAAGTAAGTATCTGCAGCACCCATTACGTCATACTGAGTAACCGTTCCTTTAAGCCTGTTCTCTAAAGCCTGAACACTTTGTAAGTTATTCATATCAGGAACCATTGGAGCGTTAGCAGGGTCACCTGTAAAATTAGGGTCAGGAACCATCTTAGCCATAGACATAAGTCCTGAGTTAGGATTTATAACTAGCTTACTGTTTTTAAAATTTCCAAATCCCTCTAACTCTGCCATCTGCCAAGTCTGCATTGCCGAAGCACGCTCACTAGGAGGAAGGTTAGGGTCCATCATTGCCATCTTCTTGTCGTACTCAGCATTATAATTTTGAAATAAACTAAACGCTTGGTCAGTACCATCGGTTAAGTTCTGTCTCATAATGGTATACTGCCTTGGGTCTAACTGACCTGACTTTAATAGAGTAGTCTGCATTAGCATTTGCTGCTGCAAATCAGAGGCTGCGTTTAAAGCAAACTTATTTAACTCTGTGTTCTCACCAACAGGAACGTTGTTAAGTATCTTAGCATACTCACGGGAAGCATTATCTATTGCATCTTTTTTCTCTTGCCTTACACGACCTTCTTCCTTTAATGTATTTGCTAAGTTACTTGTAACCTCTGCCCAATTTATTTGGTCATCGACCTGTCTTTCAACGTACTTATATGATGTTGCCATAGTTATCTATTCGTTTATATTTCTCCCCAAGGTTTACCTGTTACAGGGTTTATTAGTACCCCGTTCCCCTCGTTTCCTTCAAGGCTTAAGCTAGGATAACTATTATAGTTTTGTAAGTATTGCTTACTCTTAAATAACATATTCGTTTGTGCAGCAGATAAGTCTTTTTTGAAGCCTCTCATTTCGCTTCGACTAAAGTTTTTTACCTTATCAAAGTCAAGGTTAGTAAATCCTTTCCCTGCAGCCTCACCCATACTACCACCTTCTACATTACCAAATTTTGCGTATTGTTCAGGAGTTAAACTCATTCCTCCTACTGCATCAATTTGTTTCTGTGTTTTTTGTTGGTATAAAGGAACAAATGCTGATACTGCTGCACCTGCAGTTTGCACCGCTTGCTGAACACCTTGCTTGGTTGCTGCTGCTGCTTTTCTTTCTGCATCTGCAGCCTTCTGTTGGTTACCTGCAACCTCTTCTAAGTCTAACGATACGTTTAAATCTCTAAGCCTAGAGTCTTCTTCTAATATTGAAGTTTCAATATTGGTAAGTTCATCACCCATCGCAACACGAGTCTGTGCTTGCGCTTGGTTTTGTGAGGCTAAAACTCTACCTGCAGTAGCTGCTCCACCCCTAGCATCTCCCTCCACACTAGCAATCATTGCCTGTGCTCCGGCTGCTAAGTTAGCATCGCTTTCTAATTCGTAACCCTCTTTCTTTATTGATTGTGCTTCTGCGTAGTTTACATCTAGTCTTGCTCTAGCCTTTTCCATTGCTGCATCAGCCTCTCTTTGTGCTGCTTCAGACAACTTACGTTGTGATGCAGCCTGAGCAAAACTTAATCCTGTTCCAATCGCACTTACGGCTACCCCTGCTATTATTCCTGACATACTTCTATATTTTTTTGTATTACATATTGGGGAAGTTCTTTAAAGTCTTCTGTGTAAACATCCTTTTCTGCTTCTTCTACCGTGGTAGCATCCGTTCTGTAAGTACAAACCCATACACAATCTTCGTGCGTGTAAGCAATTCTTTGTGTACCTATCTCAGTCTGAACAACCATTGGTGCTTTTATTCTGTTCGCTTCTCCTTTATCGTTTATAACAGACATCTCTCCACTCATAAAAAAAGAAGGATGATTAGTCTTGTGTATGTAACTTACTACTAACATTCCTTTAGGCATAAATACTTCTCTTGTATAAATACCATCTTTTATATGGTGCTTCAAAGGGAATGTTTCTTCCATCTCTTCTGTGTGATGTAGAACAACCCCCTTAGCTGAAACTATAGCTTTCTTAAATTCGTTAATTCTCTCCCATAATAAACCTGTATTTTGGTTTACATAGTCTAGGACAGATTCCGGATTACTAAGCTTTGCATCAACTATATCCATATTAGTTACAAAGATACTAATTTTAAGGGAAAGATTTCATCACTTCGCTCTCAAGTGCAAAAAGTTCAATGGCACTTGTATTTGAGTTTGTTAAAGTAACTATACCATAGTGACCTAATATCCCGTGAGACTCTGCTACAGAGTTCTTAATGTATAAGATATATTCTGTTTGACTTGGCAGCGGAACCGTAGTAGGAGTGGGTGTTACAGTTGGTATAAAAGTTGCACCGTTATTATTTATTACTAATTGGTTTATTCCTGCAGGTAAGTTTTGATTTATTGCGGTAACCTGCCCTGCTAATTGTGGGTTTGGATTTCCAAAATATACCATATCTCCAACACTTATAATGTTTCCAATATTAATTGTTACAGAAAAATCTATTGTTGTTAACGCACCTACAACAGTAACGCTAGAACTTGTAGCTAAACCATTAACCGAACGCAATGCGTAGTTGTCTAATAACGCAGGTGTTGAGCCTGAGTTTCTTATAAAAGAATAGTACGAACCTTCTTTTAACTCAAAGTAACTTTGATTAATAAAGCCTGTGTTTTGTTGGTCACTTGTTACTACTGCTCCCCAACTATCATCTCCTTCTAAATTAATTGTTTTAAATAATTTATTTTCTAAAGGTTGGTCGTTAAATACAGTCTGCAAAGTAGATGGATAATTTTGACCGTAGTAATTGTTTCTTGTCTCGTTGGTATTATGACGGTAAAGGTTACCCCCGTTAAACGTATAGAAGTAATTATTCATACCAATCATCCAATCAGGAAAATAAGAATAAAAAGATGGAAACCCTTTAGTAAGAGAATCGTATGATATCGTGTAATTTGATGTCGTTGGTACTTCTGATTGTGCCATTATTTTTATTTATAAAATTACGCAATTTGCACCGCTGCATTCTGCTATTGATGTTACTATATTATTTGACAATGTCATCACTCTAAATATACCTGTAGCAGTATCAGTAGACGTTGCTGCATAAGCATAGAAACCATCTGATAAAGCAGGTAGACTTACCTCATCTCCAATAGTTATGTTAGCATAAGAGTTATTACTTTGCATACTTTTCTGTGTAGGTATTGTGTAATTAGTTGTACAGAAATCAGTACAAGTTGTTCTCATTGTACTTATAAAAAAAGAATTAGTTGTACAAGTTCCTGTATTAATAACAACTCCATTCTGTGTTTCAATTGTAGATGTACCACCTACTCTATACCAACCATCGGCTGCAGGAAACTGTCCGTTATTGTCACTAAATATCCAATCGTGTAATGCAGGATTACCTGCAGTACCTGTTACAGGGACATTAAAAAATGTTCCGTTATTACTAAGTCCACACGCTTCAGTAGAAGCAGCAGAGGTAGTGGTATTTGTCTGAAAGCTTGTTAGCTTAACAGGACAATCAACTGCAATATTAAAAGCCGTTCCTGAACAAGGACCAATGAAACTAAAATTAACAGTTGAAGGACTTGCAGTAGGCTTTGGTATAACCGCAACACAATTTCCCGGAGCAGCACTACTTAACGATACGTCACCTGCTGCAACTGTAACACTTTGTGTGTTTCCCGTTCCTGTAAATCCTGTTCCATTAATATATGAAAACTCATTAAGAGTATATGTAGAACCTGATATTCCACAATCACTTGCAGTAGCACCAACATAAGTGTGGTTTGTAGCTACTGTAGAAGCGTGGTATCCATCAATTGGAGAACTTAATTTATTATAAGTAATTCCACCATACATAGCTTTAAATCCATCAGGTACACTTTGTGGATTAAATCTAACTACAATTGCACCTGTATCAGAAGATGTTCCACCTGCATCCAAATCAAGTAAGTAAACACCCTGACTTGCACTTGCCGAAAGTGTACCTCCACAAGCAACTCCGCAACTCCCACAAATCTGTGCTGCTAATAAAAGACCACTAACTTGCTCTCGTGATATTGTGCCATCAGAATAAAATCCATCTGCAGCAGGTGTTGTTAAACCTTGGTCTGTAAAAACTGCTTGCGAGTTTAATAATGTTGTTCCGTCTAAATAAAATATTGCCATCTTTGTTTTTTGTTTTTATTAAAAAGGACAGTCACCTGAATTTACTAAATTAGGTGCTCCTACTACCGTGCCCTCTTCAGCACAGAAATCATTTGAATCATATCCACTTGCTCCACCTACAGAATCGGTTCTAGCTATACCATCACAATCTGTGTATGTGTATGTAATTCCTGAACCACTTGTTGTTGATGTTGTGTATAAGACACAGTTAGTTGGACTAACTCCACAATGTACTGTATCACCACAAACCCTTGAGACTGCAGAAAACAATGTAGCGTTTGGAGTTGTTCCAATACTAATTATCTCCCCACAATTAATAATAGTTCCTTGGTTTGCTCCAAGTCCTGTTTTATATTGAACAACATCTTGAAGTGAGAACACTCCGTAAGTATCTTCAACTGTCCAATTTAGTCCTGTCTCACAGTCTTCTAATACATAAATATTATTAGGTGTTGAACCCGTACAACCACAACACGCTAAAACTGCAGTAGTTCCAAAACATAAATCTAATGCAGTAGAAGTTCTTGTGTCCCATACTAAATATAAATACTGTCCACTACTAGGCATAATAAAGTCTGCGCTAAATGCAGAGTTCCCATTTGTAGGAGCAACGTTAGGAGTTGCAGTAGTTACTAAAGCTAATAACGAAGCTATATCTGCAGCATTATTATTATAAAGAGTATTACTTCTTAAGTACTGAAAAGTATCTTCAAGAATATTAAAGTCAAAGGTATCATTGTTTATCTTGTTTGATAACATTTCTACAACCGCACCGTTAGTTGGTATAACCCCACCACCTTGTGGACCTACTATAGTTTCAAATAAAGAAACAACAGGATAATTACCTGATGCAAAAATAACTTGTTCTTGATGTAAAGGCGAAACAAATGCTCCGTCAACCCATCTATACTCATCGTGTATTTGTAAACCTGTCTCAACCGCACTTGATAAGTGGATTAATTTAATAGTAATAATATCTCCAACAGGACAATTTACTGTAGTAGTTATATTAACTGTTCCTGTAGTTGTAATTAGTAACTGTAAATCTTGCTCTATAACCAAGTTTTTATTTACAGAAAGTGTTCCTCCTGAAGTTACAGGTCCTGTTGTTACAGTAACTCCATTGTATACTGCAGAAATAGTAACAGTTGCTCCTGATGATATTGAGTTAACAGTAAAATTAATATCAGAAGTACCAACTAGGTTACCTACATCAAAGTTTTCCGTATATGATTTAGTATTTGTAACACTTATTGTTTTTGAAACACCACATTGTATTGGAATTTCTTCTGCCGGTAATTCAATTGTATTGTTAGATAGAACATACTCATTCATATAAGGGTCATAACCACCTAGCTTTTGAGTAGTAAAATTAACTTGAAATAAATCCCTAAACCAAGGTCTCATTCCTTGATTTGAAATAACTTCTAGCCTATCTTGCTGACCTCCTGCTCCTAGTAACTTTACAACCACACCTCTTTTGGCATCTGTAAAAAACTTTTCAGCACCGTAAATAGAAAAACTTTCAGGATTGTGACTAATACCATACTCTTCTATTCTTGCAATCTGAGTTCCTAAAACTTGTGGAACAGATGTCAAAGAACTTCCTCCCCCTGCATCAGAAAGTAAATTCTTTCCTGATAAAACATAAGATATCTTGTCTTCTTGTAAAACTAATATATCAGTCTCTCTAGCCTGCATTTTCATAATAGGACCAAACGATTGCTCGCAAGCCTTAAAGTTCAACAGACCTGCGTTAAATTCGTTTAGCTTATTGATGTTAGACTCTTCGTTATACACACCACTATAAGTAATGTCTGAAAATCTAACTACCGCTTCGTACTCCTGTGCGTTTGTTGTTGTAGCACGATTACCCATTACCATAGTTTTACCTATGATTGAGTCATTAATTTTATAACTCTCAACTCCGTTACCAAATGTAAAACAGTTCTCAAAAGCAGTTTGAATAATAGCAGGTGTGTTGCTTGAAAAAACTTGGTTTTGAATATTACCTCTATGCTCACCATTACTCTGATTAATACTATATGATTCTGATGACTCAAACCATAAATCAGGTACTGTATCTGCAGGTGTAGATTCAAAAACTAATAATCCGTTTGCACGAACAACTACAATTTCAACCTCTAGCCTAGTTTTTTTATTACCACCACTATATCCTTCACTACTTTTTACACCAAAACAAGTTCTACCTGTACTTGTGTCAAAGTTGGTATACACATTACTTACGTTACAGGGTCTGTTACTTACGTCTTGAGTTGTTGCTGAGTAGTTAGGTCCGTCTACATCTGTACCTGCATCGTTTGCTTGTACTTCTAAAACTTGTGAAATATTATTGCCATCAAACCAAGCTTTGAAATTTGTATAATCTTGAGGCACAATAAAATCAGACTCTACTATCCATTCTTTTCGTGGTACGTTACCTAGAAATGCACTCTCATTTCCCTTTCTAATATTAGATATTCTAATAGAAATTCTTGAGCCTGAAGGTATAGTATAATCAATATAAGTTCCCGGTACTGCTGCACTTTCAACATCCACAGGATATCTAACAGTTCTACAACCACCACCTGAGTCAGTTATTTCACCATAGTCAATAACAGGATTGTCTCCAACTACTGTGCTGAAATTGTTTGCCTGTAATTTCATATAAACCCCTGAAGGAATCTGTATCTCATTACCCCCTTCATCTAAAGGTAAATCATCACCGAGAAAGTTCTTAAGTTGTGCTTTCTTTTCTAGTACCGTAGTAAAAGTACAGTTTGGTCTAGGACCATTGGTATCAGCTTTTACAATCATCTCATCACCCTCTTGTATTTTTTGAGAGTTTTGTCCATCAAGTAAAAAGTAATCTGCTCCTGAAGCAGGGTCTCTAAAAAAGAATTGACTATAGATAGTATTGAACTCCGCTTTGTCAGCTTTTATACAGAACTTATATCTAGTTGCCCACTCAGGTGCAATCTGTGTTGTTGGTATTGTTACATTAATTTTATTCTGTGTACTTGAAGCAGAACAGGGAATGTGAGCCGTGTTATTTAAACTAACTAATGCAGTTGTTGAACGAAGAAATTCATCCATATAAATTATACCAATCTCATACCCTCTGTTACTATGTAAGCTAGACGGGTTTCCAATATCTTGAAAAACAATATCTACAATATTAATTGCATAATACTCAAACACATTATTGACAGGAGTAACAAGGTCATCAACATATCTTACTGCAGGTAACTGCAATGAAAATATATTTGAAGATGGACTTGCAAAAATTGCAATTGGTTGTGCTGCTCCACTTATACCACTCTCATATTTAAAGAATCCACTTAGTTCATTTGGAACCTGACAGTTAAATAAGTCCGTAAGACTTGTTCCTGCACACGCTGCTTGCGGAGCAAGTATCTGTCCAACAACCCCTATTTTTTCTGCGAAATCAGTTGATGTTGCTAAGTCATAAACAGTAGCAAAATCTTGTAGAAGTATGTATGTAAAATCTATTGTTGTTTCTTGAGTTGTGTCTGTTGGTGTTGGCGGTCCACTTGTAAATTGTGAATGCTCAAACCTTATAAGAATATTTAGTGATGCTCCCTGTATTAAATTTTGGTCTGTTAGGTCAATATCCACGATAGAATCAGTAATGTTTACGTTACCATCCCAAGTATAATCACCGCTATCCAAGACTGCCTCGATTGACTCACGACCAATTATTTTATTAGTAACCGTTAAGCCATACTCTAATTTTGTTTTAACCTTATCACGAACTAAATCATACCCCTCTAAATAATTACCATACATAACTCTGTTACCCATCATAGTTTGAGCCTGAGCAAGTAACGGTACGTTATCATTTAATCTTAATATTTCAGAATCAGCTAGTATTGTAAATATTTTACTATTAGTAAAAGTGTATATGTAGTTAGTGTTATCTGATAAACCCTGCTCTACTTTATCTAGCTTTTCAATAACTTTAATTATAGAAGAATTCATATCCTTAAATAATAAATCTACACCGATAACTAAAGGTCCACCTGAATTGTATGTGACATCACACATATTTGCAGAGTTTAACATACCGCTATTTAAAGCAGTAGTTGGGTCATACCTAAATGTATTAGGAATAAACGCAGGTCCTGAAAACTGTGAAGTAGCTGAATACTGCCCATCCGCATACTTATATCTATATGCAAAAGAAATCATTCTATCTTCTAGAAAATTATCTTGACTAGAAGTAGCAATAGGTTTTATTGTTGGTGAAGTTATAGGTGGTTTTTTTATAACAAGCAAAGACTCTGCAGACAAAACATCAACACCTGAAGCAGGATTAGGATAATTTGTAGTTACATTTATTTGTCTTGGCTGATTATAATTATCTGTCCAAAAAAGCAAGTCCTCTACCTTATTAACTCCTGTAATTAAAAACTGTGAGTCAAAGTTCAATACTGTTTTAGTAGCATCTAAAGGGTCACCTACACTAATTACGTGATAGGTAAGTATTTCTAAATTGGTATTAAAAGAAACCACTAAGTCTACAATACCTGCAGGCGCACCTGTTCCTGTAAAACTTGGGTCATTAACAAACCAATACAATGTTTCTTCAGCACCATCCTCAAAGGCTCCTATACATCTTGCTCCGTTACTTAAGCTTTGGTCTAGAAATCTAAGGTCTGTTAATACCGTATTACCTTTAGAGTTCTCTATTGCGCCTATTTCAGAGCCTTCTGATGAACCCATTCTAACATTTAATGCATCGATGTATTCCCCGTTTGGAACGAGTCTCTCATCAACCATTTTGTTCATTTTACCTGCGGTAAAGTTTCTAGTTATATTTGCCATATTTTATTTTATCCACTTATCTCTGCCTCTAAGATTTTGTAATAATCTTCCGGGATGTATATTACTGATTCTGATTTTAGCATTTCTTAAAAGAGCCGTTTTCTTTTTCTTAACCCTAGCTACAATATATTCTTGAACTCCAACTTTAGAGCCAAGTACTGCGTACTCAATGTATGCATAAATAAACTCCTCAAACATTTTGTTTACAGTAACCGAACTGTCATCCCCATTTTCCATTCCATCAGAAACATATTCTAAAACACATAGTTCACCTGACATTCCTGAACTAAAGTTAATAACACCACCTTTAGGATTAATCTTAAAGGTAGGATTGATATTAGCCGTTTCAGTATTTAAACCAAACCTAGCACCAATACCATATTGGAAATACCAATTGCCATCTACGTTCCATCCTTCTCTTCCGTTCATTACAGAACCTTGGTTAAGATAGATAGATTGTGCGCCTCCAAAAATTCTTTCAGTATCTAGTGTACTGAACTCAGGCTTTAAAGCTGCTCCATATTGGTCAAATAAAATATTGTAATTATTGTCTTGTAAGTAAGCTTGACTCCAATTAGTTTGAATGTTCTCTGAAAGAGGATACATTAATCCATCTCTATACTGAGATACTCTTACCCAATTAACATAATCAGATGGTAGTACAAATCTTAATGTATCAGAAACTTCTAATTCTAAAATTTTAATTTCTTTAAACGCATCATAATTTAATTCTTGAATTGCTCTCTTAGCGTGAAACAATATTTTAAATCGTTCTTCGTTGTTTACAAGACTGTGGTTTCCTGCATACATTAACATAAAATTGTTAACAATGTCTTCTAAAGATACATACTGATATGACCCCCAATTAGCATCTGTAGGGTCTACTCCTCCATTTTCGTAATACTGATACTGTGTTATATATGCCATAATCTATTTTTCTGATTGTTCTGATTGTTGTTCTTCGGCTCCTGCAAACTGAACTGCTTGTATCTCTCTAATACTCATACCTGCGTACTGAAGTATTTTCATAATTAAATTAACCTCATCATCATTTGGTAATTCAAAATCTTGATAATCTACGGCTCCTTCATCAAATGCAGGCTCTCCGTTTGTTAAATCAACATATGTCCATTTAGGAACAAAAGGAAATCTAATATACTGTGAAACCAACTGCCCAATTCCGTCAACTGTGTTAGGATAAATTTGCGCAAAATCCCCGTTCTGTGTGAATGCAGGGTATGTAAGATTTGGTTTAGTTAAAACAGAATTGTTTAACATAGTAATTTTACTTTGAGCCACTCTTTCTGCCTCTAGTATGTTATTGGCTGAATAAATATTATAAGTTTTAGGGAATGCGTTCCAAACTTGTACTCCTGGAGTTGTAGCTACTAAAAGACTTGTTGCATTTACTACCTGTGAAACTACAGTATTATAAACCACTCCTCCCGTAATCGTAGATACTATATCTCCAGCAACAACACCTCTTGATATAAAATCTGCCGTAGAGTCATTTACAGCTGTAGATCCTCCGTTGACAGAAGTTGTAGTTCCGTCAGCTAGTTCTTTTGTGTAAACTAACATTTTATTAATTAAATAATAATCAGAAGGAAGTACATATAAATTTGGAGCTATACTTGAGGCTCCTATAATTCCAGGATTATTTAATAAAGGCCCATTTACATAAAACGTATCTATAACCTCTAACAATCCTTTTGTAATATCTGCGTATCCAGTACCAGACATGCGCTGGTTTTCTTTAGTAAGTTGAGCGTTGTATTGGTAAAAATAATCTTCAAAAAGATCCATTTGAGATTGTTGCGCATACAAATTAAAATCTTGCGGAGAAATATATCCATAGTTGTTTTTATTTGCTATAGCTAATACCGTATTTCTTACATCATTTATTGGCATAATTAATTCTTTTTACAAAGATAGCAAAAAAAAAGAGGCTCTATTTTTTTAGAACCTCTCTTCTTATTTGTTAAAATTAAAAAATTACCCTATTGTTGGTACACCATTTAATGGTTGAGGTAATTTAATAATTGGAGCTGCATTTTGATACGAAGTAGATAATAAAGATTCAAGCTGTGAAACTAAAAA
>Ga0209713_10001982_pt1 | contig 12572 bp, 4 predicted proteins | sample ArcOceMetagenome_3_FD_187444 | JGI IMG/M metagenome (GOLD analysis project Ga0209713, IMG submission 187444) | Marine eukaryotic phytoplankton communities from Arctic Ocean - Arctic Ocean- Svalbard ARC20M Metagenome (SPAdes) (version 2) | ecosystem: Environmental > Aquatic > Marine > Oceanic...
AACATAAATTAGTAGAGTTCACGAGAGCTTGTTCTCTAGTCTGTGACTAGAATTGATTGATTAGAGTTTGTAACATAAATTAGTAGAGTTCACGAGAGCTTGATTGATTAGAGTTTGTAACATAAATTAGTAGAGTTCACGAGAGCTTGTTCTCTAGTCTGTGACTAGAATTGATTAGTTCGAATTCCTACTAAAATTCATGCCCTAAAATCATCCAATGCTTAACGATGTTTTAGGGTTCCACAAAGTACGTATAGTTCGAATTCCTCTATTAGTCTATACTAACTAAAACAGTCTAGGGCGGTCGGAACTTTTAAGGATCTGTCACAATTTTTAAGGATCTATAATTTTAAGGATCGGTAAGGATGCATAAGAACTAAAAAACCTAATGGTTTTTTAAAATTCATATAAAAAACCTAATGGTTTTTTAACCCTTATATAAAAAACCTAATGGTTTTTTAACCCTTATATAAAAAACCTAATGGTTTTTTAACACTTATAACACCTAATGGTTTTTTAACCCTTATATAAAAAACCTAATGGTTTTTTAACACTTATAACGCCTAATAGTTTTTTAACCCTTATATACAAAACCTAATGGTTTTTTAACCCTTATATAAAAAACCTAATGGTTTTTTAACACTTATAACACCTAATGATTTTTTAATACTTATAACACCTAATGGTTTTTTAACACTTATAACACCTAATGGTTTTTTAATCCTTATATACAAAACTTATATAAAAAATATAATGATTTTTTAACACTTATATATAACACCTAATGGTTTTTTAACACTTATATATAACACCTAATGGTTTTTTAACACTTATAACACCTAATGGTTTTTTAACACTTATAACACCTAATGGTTTTTTAACACTTATATACAAAACTTATATACAAAACTTATATACAAAACTTATATACAAAACTTATATAAAAAATATAATGATTTTTTAACACTTATATATAACACCTAATGGTTTTTTAACACTTATAACACCTAATGGTTTTTTAACACTTATATACAAAACTTATATACAAAACTTATATACAAAACTTATATAAAAAATATAATGATTTTTTAACACTTATATATAAAATTTAATTGTCTTTTAAAACTTATAACACCTAATGGTTTTTTAACACTTATATATAAAATTTAATTGTCTTTTAAAACTTATAACACCTAATGGTTTTTTAACACTTATAACACCTACTGGTTTTTTAACACTTATAACACCTAATGGTTTTTTAACCCTTATATACAAAACTTATATACAAAACTTATATAAAAAATATAATGATTTTTTAACACTTATATATAAAATTTAATGGTCTTTTAAAACTTATATAAAAAATTTAATGGTCTTTAACACTTATCTACAAAATTTAATTGTCTTTTAAAACTTATATAAAAAATTTAATGGTTTTAAAATGATTTTTGAATAAAGATAAATATACTTTAATATATCATATCAACTATTAGTATATACTTAGGTGGCGTAAGGTTCCTAAGTTTGCGTAAGCTTCGCTAAGCTTTGCAACCCTTGCATAAATTAAAGTTTTCGGATATACTTTTGTAAGTATTCCATATCAAAAAGTTATTTGCATTCATGGCTGAGTGGCCGAAAGCATGGGACTCATAATCTCACTTCTTAATTGAACATCGCAGGTTCGAATCCTGCTGGATGCATTTAAAACGTTACCAACTAGAATTGCTTTCTTTAAAAAAGAAATCACTCTTAATAGTAATAAAACTATAATCAGTTGAACTAGTGTCTTCAATTCGTTAAAAAAGAAATTACTCTTAATAGTAATAAAACTATAATCAGTTGAACTAGTGCCTTCAATTCGTTAAAAAAGAAATTACTCTTAATAGTAACAAAACTATAATCAGTTGAACTAGTGCCTTCAATTCGTTTTCATCACTTGAGATCGTCATTAGTTACTAAAAATATTGAAAATCAATACGTCTCACTAGACCTTTAGTACGTAACCTGAGAATAAATGAGGGGATCCAGGCCTTTAGTACGTATCACCAGACCTTTAGCAAGCGCCTTGTTCATTTTAGTACAAGATACATCAATAGTGAACAAGCGCCTTGTTCATTTTGTTCATTTCCCATTTTTGTGACCAATAATATCACATTATTGAAAATATTTGTGATGTATTGTGAGTCACGTTATACAAAACCTTTAGTACGAGATATATCACATTATTGAAAATATTTGTGAGATTATTGTGAGTCACGTTATACAAAACCTTTTGTGATCAATAATGTCACGTTATACAAAACCTTTTGTGATCAATAATGTCACATTATTGAAAATATTTGTGATCAATAATGTCACGTTATACAAAACCTTTTGTGATCAATAATGTCACATTATACAAAACCTTTTGTGATCAATAATGTCACATTATACAAAATATTTGTGATCAATAATGTCACATTATTAAAAATATTTGTGATGTATTTTTAGTCACGTTATACAGAATATTTGTGATCAATAATGTCACATTATTGAAAATATTTGTGATGTATTTTTAGTCACGTTATACAAAATATTTGTGATCAATAATGTCACATTATTAAAAATATTTGTGATGTATTTTTAGTCACGTTATACAGAATATTTGTGATCAATAATGTCACATTATTAAAAATATTTGTGATGTATTTTTAGTCACGTTATACAAAATATTTGTGATCAATAATGTCACATTATTGAAAATATTTGTGATCAATAATGTCACATTATTAAAAATATTTGTGATGTATTTTTAGTCACGTTATACAGAATATTTGTGATGTATTTTTAGTCACATTATTAAAAATATTTGTGATGTATTTTTAGTCACATTATTAAAAATATTTGTGATGTATTTTTAGTCACATTATTGAAAATATTTGTGATGTATTTTTAGTCACATTATTGAAAATATTTGTGATGTATTTTTAGTCACATTATTAAAAATATTTGTGATATATTTTTAGTCACGTTATACAAAATATTTGTGATCAATAATGTGACATTATTAAAAATATTTGTGATGTATTTTTAGTCATGTTATACAAAATATTTGTGATCAATAATGTCACATTATTAAAAATATTTGTGATGTATTTTTAGTCATGTTATACAAAATATTTGTGATGTATTTTTAGTCACATTATACAAAACCTTTTGTGATCAATAATGTCACATTATACAAAACCTTTTGTGATCAATAATGTCACGTTATACAAAACCTTTTGTGATGTATTTTTAGTCACATTATTGAAAATATTTGTGATCAATAATGTCACATTATTAAAAATATTTGTGATATATTTTTAGTCACATTATACAAAACCTTTAGTACGAGATATATCATTAGTGAACAAGCGCCCCTCCTTTGTTCATTACGTCTCACTAGACCTTTAGAAAGAACTTCATTCATTAATTGTAAAGATAAGACCAGTTACACCGAATTCTCTAGATAAACAGAACATATCATATTAAATTTGTATTCATTTTCACAGCTGAAGAATGAAATTCCCTTTTTCTCTATATTCGCGAGAAAAATTGACAAGAAAAAATGGACAAACGTTTGAAACGAACTTATTCAGTTTTTATATGAAATTTAATATGAACATATTAAGAAATTCGTGTCAAATGTTTAAAAGCGATAGTCAAAGAAGCCGTGATTATAACAATTATAAAATTTCGATTTAACATATCAAATATATTATGTCAGTACAAAATTAATAAGGTGTGTTCTCAAATAGAGAACTTCGTTACACACAGTTTTAATATTACACACAGCTTTAATATTACACACAGCTTTAATATTACACACAGCTTTAATATTACACACAGCTTTAATATTACACACAGCTTTAATATTACACACAGCTTTAATATTATTTTAGAGAACATGGTCTAAAACTTCTATTATGAAAACTAAAATTTTAGATGTATCAAATAACTTGACATTCAGTTTTTTATTTATATAATATAAATAATATAAATAAAAAACTGAATTAAATTTATAATAACATTTAATTTCAAACGTTAACCTAATTAAGTGAAATTTTTCTTCACCTTTTGGGACATCTTAATATCGCAATAGAGAATATTGTCGCGAAACGGTGTTTTTCAAATAAAAGAACTACACTTAATACGTTTAGATTGAAGCTTTCATATATTAGGGAGAACTTATAAGTAAGGGTTCACGATAGTGGTCAGCTTATGGTTTCACCTAATAACTCCATATATTTTTTTGATATGACGATTGCAATTGAAGAAACAAAACAAAAACGAACATGGTTCGATAATGTTGATGACTGGGTAAAGAAAGACCGTTTCGTATTCGTAGGTTGGTCTGGTTTATTACTTTTACCATGTGCATATTTCGCATTAGGTGGTTGGTTAACAGGAATTACATTTGTTAGCTCGTGGTATACTCACGGATTAGCTACTTCATTCTTAGAAGGATGTAATTTTTTAACTGCTGCAGTATCAACTCCGGCTAACAGTATGGCACACTCATTATTATTATTATGGGGTCCAGAAGCACAACTAGATTTCACACGCTGGTGTCAATTAGGTGGTTTATGGACTTTCGTAGCATTACATGGTGCATTTGGTTTAATTGGATTTATGTTACGCCAATTTGAAATTGCTCGTGCAGTAAAGATTCGTCCTTACAACGCTATTGCATTTTCAGCACCTATCGCAGTTTTCGTATCAGTATTCCTTATTTACCCATTAGGTCAATCAGGTTGGTTCTTTGCACCAAGTTTTGGTGTAGCTGCAATTTTCCGATTCATTTTATTCTTCCAAGGTTTCCATAACTGGACATTAAACCCGTTCCATATGATGGGAGTAGCTGGTGTTCTTGGAGCTGCACTTTTATGTGCAATTCATGGAGCAACTGTTGAAAATACTCTTTTCGAAGATGGTGATGGAGCAAACACATTCCGTGCCTTCAACCCTTGTCAGGCTGAGGAAACATACTCGATGGTTACTGCAAACCGTTTTTGGTCTCAAATTTTCGGTGTAGCATTCTCAAATAAGCGTTGGCTTCATTTCTTTATGCTATTTGTTCCGGTAACAGGATTATGGATGTCTGCTATTGGAGTTGTTGGTTTAGCATTAAACCTTCGAGCATATGATTTCGTATCTCAGGAAATCCGTGCCGCAGAAGATCCTGAATTTGAAACTTTCTACACTAAGAATATCCTTTTAAACGAAGGTATTCGAGCTTGGATGGCTGTACAAGATCAGCCACATGAACAATTAGTATTCCCAGAGGAGGTGTTACCACGTGGAAACGCTTTATAATGGAACTTTAACAGTTGGTGGCCGTACACAGGAATCTACAGGATTTGCTTGGTGGTCTGGAAACGCTCGATTAATTAACCTTTCTGGTAAATTATTAGGAGCTCATGTAGCTCATGCAGGTTTAATCGTATTTTGGGCTGGAGCAATGAACTTATTTGAAGTAGCTCATTTCGTTCCTGAAAAACCAATGTACGAGCAAGGACTTATTTTATTACCCCGATTAGCAACATTAGGGTATGGTGTTGGACCTGGTGGAGAAGTTATTGATACTTATCCATACTTCGTGTCTGGTGTTCTTCATTTAATTTCGTCAGCAGTTTTAGGTTTTGGTGGTGTTTACCACTCTTTAATTGGTCCTGAAACACTTGAAGAATCATTCCCATTCTTTGGATATACATTTAAAGATAAAAATAAAATGACTACTATTTTAGGTATTCATTTAATTCTTTTAGGATTTGGTGCATATTTATTAGTTTGGAAAGCGATGTATTTTGGTGGAGTTTATGATACTTGGGCACCCGGAGGTGGAGATGTTCGAACAATTGTAAACCCAACTTTAAACCCTTTAATTGTTTTTGGTTACATTCTACGATCACCTTTTGGTGGTGATGGTTGGATTGTTTCTGTTGATAATATGGAAGATGTTATTGGTGGACATATTTGGGTTGGAAGTATTGAAATCATTGGTGGTATTTGGCACATTGTAACAAAGCCATTTGCGTGGGCACGTCGTGCTTTCGTTTGGTCTGGTGAGGCTTATTTATCATATAGTCTTGCTGCAGTTTCAATGATGGCATTTATTGCTGTTCCAATGGTTTGGTTTAATACAACTATTTATCCTAGTGAATTCTTTGGGCCAACTGGACCTGAAGCTTCACAATCTCAAGCTTTTACTTTCCTTGTTCGAGATCAGCGATTAGGTGCTAATGTTGCATCTGCTCAGGGTCCTACTGGATTAGGTAAGTATTTAATGAGATCACCTACTGGAGAAGTAATCTTTGGTGGTGAGACAATGCGCTTTTGGGATTTCCGAGGTCCATGGTTAGAACCATTACGTGGTCCAAATGGATTAGATTTAAATAAATTAAAAAATGATATTCAACCATGGCAAGAACGACGTTCAGCTGAGTATATGACTCATGCGCCATTAGGATCATTAAACTCGGTTGGTGGTGTTGCAACAGAAATTAACGCTGTAAACTATGTTAACCCACGTAGTTGGTTATCAACATCTCATTTCGTTTTAGCTTTTTTCTTCTTTGTTGGTCATTTATGGCATGCCGGTCGTGCACGTGCTGCAGCAGCTGGTTTTGAAAAAGGTATTGATCGAGATAACGAACCAGTTTTATCAATGCGTCCTTTAGATTAATTTTAATTAGTTAGTCGCCGACATTTACTTATAATATATTTCATTTATGCATTTATCGGATAGTCAGGTTTTCATTGCTTTATTTCTATCATTATTAACAAGTATTTTAGCATTTCGCTTAGGAACTGCACTTTATTAAAAATTAAAGTTAGTTATTGTTTAACACAAGGCTTCATGAAAACAAGCGTTTCGTGGAAGTTACGAAGTTCTTCTATTTGAGAGGTCCTTGTGTTAAAGAATTAGGCGAGGTCTTTATTTGAGATCAAAAACTTCTGTACTTTTTTATTTTTGAAAAGTTCAAGATGGGGCTTTTTTTTTTATAAAATGAGTCTGAAGTCCTATCTTGAACTTTTCAACGATAAAAAAAACTCCTCTGCTAAAACTCTCGTATTAATTTCACTAAAATCTGTTGACTACAAGACCAGCTGTTGGTGCTTAAATCAACAATAGTTCACAGACTGATCATACTTGTATATCAATGCGTCCTTCAGAAAAAAGACGAATTCAAAATGAATTATTACGGGTAATGAGCAGTCAAAATGAGCAGTCAAAATGAGTTGTTACGGGTAATGAGCAGTCAAAATGAGTGCGTTTAAAAACGAAGTATAGCACAATAAATTGTCGTTCCAGAACCTAGTCAAGTATCTGCTGTCAATTCATCAATAACTTTAGAAAATAGCCGTGATGCAGATTATCGTCGAAGACTTTCGTATAATCCCAATGATATAGATGTCGATGTCGTTCTTTATTTAAGCCAACCGGACTTTTTTCTTTTTTACAAAATGAGTCTGAAGTCCCACCCAATACGATATAATTTTATTTAATTAAAAAACTATGACTGACACGATTACAAAGACATATGCAAATTTACTGCATTCTAAGCTGCCATTTGTCATGATACTATTTATGCCAAGAGTTGTCGTTGTCAAATTTTTTCATTTATTTAGTAGAATTTGAGAGATACTTTACATTAAAGCATTAGTAGTTCTTTTGTTTCACAGATCCCGTCGGGATTCATTTTCTTGTTTTAAAGACAACGTTTCATGGAAAATATTTTTGAGGCGGGTTATAAGCTTACATAGCTAAACTTGTTATTTTAAGAATCGTGCCATTCCTAGTTGGCATATAATTTATTGAATCAACACCTTATTTGATGTGATTTTATGACAAAATTTTGTTCTCTAAAATCTTAATAGATCTCATTTGATGTGGTTTTATGAATTGACAAAGAATTGACAAGAAATTGACAATTTATACTAGTTAAATTGGAGAGTTTGATCCTGGCTCAGGATGAACGCTGGCGGTATGCCTAACACATGCAAGTTGAACGTTTTAATCATTTTTTAAAGATTAAGGCGTAGCGGACGGGTGAGTAATACTCGAGAATCTACCTTTTGGATTGGAATAACCATTAGAAATGATGAATAATACCTTTATATTACTGAGAAGTGAAAGTACATTGTACGCCAAAAGAAGAGCTCGAGTCTGATTAGCTTGTTGGTAAGGTAAAAGCTTACCAAGGCGATGATCAGTAGTTGGTTTGAGAGGATGGCCAACCACATTGGGACTGAGACACGGCCCAAACTCCTACGGGAGGCAGCAGTGAGGAATTTTCCGCAATGGGCGAAAGCCTGACGGAGCAATACCGCGTGGAGGACAGAAGGCCCACGGGTCGTAATCTCCTTTTGATAAATTGTCATGGTTTATCGAATAAGCACCGGCTAACTCCGTGCCAGCAGCCGCGGTAATACGGGGGGTGCAAGCGTTATCCGGATTTATTGGGCGTAAAGCGTCTGTAGGTGGTCTTGACAAGTCTATTGTTAAAAAGCATAGCTCAACTATGTTACGGCTTTAGAAACTGTCAGACTAGAGTATGGCAGAGGTAGAGGGAATTTCCAGTGTAGCAGTGAAATGCGTAGATATTGGAAGGAACACCCGCGGCGAAAGCGCTCTACTGGACCAATACTGACACTCAGAGACGAAAGTCAAGGTAGCAAATAGGATTAGATACCCTAGTAGTCTTGTAACTGTAAACGATGGATACTAGGTGTCGCGATTGAAAAACGCGGTGCCAAAGTTAACACATTAAGTATCCCGCCTGGGGAGTATGCTCGCAAGGGTGAAACTCAAAGGAATTGACGGGAACTCGCACAAGCAGTGGAGCATGTGGTTTAATTCGATGCAACGCGAAGAACCTTACCAAGGCTTGACATATTACGAACAGGTCCAAAAACTCAGGTGCCTGTAAAGTCTTTACGGATTTTATAGGAACGTAATACAGGTGGTGCATGGTCGTCGTCAGTTCGTATCGTGAGATGTTCGGTTAAGTCCGGTAACGAACGCAACCCTTATCTAGAGTTACTAGAAATTTATTTTTTAGACTAAAGAGACTGCCGGTGAGAAACTGGAGGAAGGAAAGGCTTACGTCAGATCATCATGCCCCTTACGCCTTGGGCGACACACGTGCTACAATGGGTCGGATAATGGGTAGCCTCCCTGCAAAGGTTCGCTGATCTCAAAAACCGATTCTCAGTTCGGATTGGATGGCTGAAACTCGCCTCCATGAAGCTGGAATTGCTAGTAATCGCTGGTCAGCCATACAGCGGTGAATATGTTCCCGAGTTTTGTACACACCGCCCGTCACACCATGGAAGTTGGCCAATTTTTAAGTCGTTACCTTAACTATAAGAGGGGGGCGCCCAAAAAGGGGCTGGTGACTAGGGTGAAGTCGTAACAAGGTTAGCGTATTGGAAGATGCGCTAGGAAAACCTCCTTTTAATAGGAAAAAAATAAAAACTAGGATAAGTTCCTCTATATGGGCTTATCCTTTTGAATTACCAAAGGTATTATTAAGTTCAAATAAAGCTTTATATGCCTTTGACTCATTAGATTTAGCTAAAGAGCGTGAATCACGCCTTTGGTTAATTCAAGGGGTGATTAGCTTAGTTGGCTAAAGCTTGCCTTTGATAAGGGCACGATCATGTGTTCAAGTCACATATCACCCTCAATAGGGTATTCTAAAAAATCAAGCGAGGTAGAGCAGTCTGGTAGCTCATGAGGCTCATAATCTCGAAGTCATTGGTTCAAATCCAATCCTCGCTAATAAAGTTGACCGGTTTTAGCTTAAATGTTAAATGTTTTAGCTTAAATGTTAAATGCCTTGTGTAATTTAACTATTGTAATTTAACTATTGTAATTTAACTATTGTAATTTAACTATTGTAATTTAACTATGGACATTATTATTAATTTAATTGTTTGGGTATTTGTCATGATTTCTGTTGGCTTTTTATTAGGTTTAGCTCCTTCTGTTCCCGTTTTAATAAGCCATCGCCGCTTATTATACAATCATGATAGTGGAGTAAAAGCATATTTGGCTAATACTATTGGACAAATTTCATTTTTATTTGTTGTATTTGGAAACCGTTTTTTAACATCAATTTGGGCAGACTGTGAACCTGGCCTTTTTCTTATTGGGGTTTTAATTAGTGTGATTATGACAAATGCGATGTTATCTCAGCATCAGGAGCGTATTATAAGACAAAATGAGTTAAAAGAGCTTGTGTTACTGTTTAGTTTAAGCTGGCTACATCCAATACGAATTTTTGATCCAACATTAATTGTTTATCACAGTATTGCAGAAGCAGGAAAACCTATGTTTTTTTCATTGCTATTTGTAGGGATTGGATTTTTTTTAGGTGCTTATTCAATAGGTTATTTTTTTATGTATTTGCGAAGATTAGCAAGTGATAATATTATTTATAACATGGATAAATATAAAGGACCATTTCAAGCTTCAATAGCAAGACAATGGCTTTTTAATATTCGTAATTATTTATATGATAATTATAATTCTGTGTTGGCTATTATTATTAATTCATTATGTCTATATAGTATTATTCATGTAAGTGATGGATATTATACAATCTTTTTTGAAGGTTTTGGTAGATTAAATCCAAATGGATTTAGTCGTCACTGGCAATATAGAACATTAGATGCTACTAACTTTGAGAGTAATTACTCTTTTGTAGTCGAAAAAAATGAATCTTCTTCCATTGGTGTTGGTGTTGGTGTTGGTGAGGCAAGCACCATGAAAGGATCTAAATTAGCAAGAACTTTAAAAGACCCTGTTACATCAAGTGTTTACGAATGGCTATCCTTTGGTACTGGTGCATCTTATCGTGAAGTCTTTGGAGAGCCTCGTTTAGATGACTATAATACTGGTACTCTTCGTATGGAAATTCCTGAACCACGTAAAGATACAAATAAAACAATTCCTCGTTGGGTAAACTTTGATCATGAAGGAAAAGAACTTTATGTAAAATGGAAAAAAGGTTATAAAGATCGTATTTCATTTTACGAGATGCTTGAATGGTTTAAGCACTTTGCTGCAGAAGATAAACCACCACGCGAAGCAATCGCAAAAAATAGTTGGGATAGATCTCAAATCAGACGTATATATAAAGGTTTTAATTCATATAGTATAACTAAATATTTTACGAATGTATTTAAAGCATTTCTATTAGCTGGATCCCCAAATTATTCATATTGGGAACGAATGCAATTAGAGTTTTTACGCCAAAATTGGCTTGATGAGCAATTCATGCCAAATCGAGCATTAGATCCGAATCCAGAAACAAGACAAAATCCTAATATTCGCAATAGTGTTATTTTTGAACAATCAATTACAATGGAAGCAGCAAATCCAGATATTCTTGATGTACATAAAGTCGATGATATATTTCAAGATACTCGACCTCGTTGGTTTACTGATTCGAGTCAAATTCCTTCGCCATTAGCTAATCATGCAGCTCAAAATCAAGATCGTTGGTCTCTTAATACTCCCCTAATTAAACGAGATTATCTTCGAAACTATGCTCAACGTTGGTCAATTGTTGAACCACGTTTCTTGGACGACACTGAGAAAGTCGTTGATAAGTCTAACTAAATTACCCCATCATGGTTGTTCTCTAGTCTGTGACTAGAGGCGAAATGGAAGACGAAGACCTTATCCCGATTTATATCCTCGTTTCTATAAGCAGTAAATCAAGGATAATATAAAGTAGTTCAAAGCATAAAAGTCAAATATTGACTAAATAAGTAATAAAAACTTAACAATGTTATCATAATGGGATACAATCAAATAGAATAAAATTGATTGTATTCTATTATGATAACAGTGTCAGAAATAAAAATGTCTTCCGAGCTTGTTTTTTTAATTTGTGAAATGTCCTAATACGAAATATTTCTACAAAAAGACTTCTTAATGACTGTGATAATTGAGTTAATTAATTGAATTGTAGGAGCTTTAGATACTGTTTAGTTAACTTGAGCTAACCTCGAACAAAATTAACGAAGTTCTTGTGATTTAATTATATTACACCTCCCCTTGACAAATTTAGTTTAAAAAGCTATACTTATTATATTAGAGAAATATATAAACTTCTTTTAATAAAGCCGGGATAGCTCAGTTGGTTAGAGCAGTGGACTGAAAATCCTCGTGTCACCAGTTCAAATCTGGTTCCTGGCAAACATAATGTTATGGTGGGCGTCGCCAAGTGGTAAGGCATTGGATTGTGACTCCATGACTCGCGGGTTCAATCCCCGTCGTCCACCCAATAATAAATCTTTACAAAGATGTTTTATATTCAATATCTAAGAGTTCCTCAATAGCTCAGTGGTAGAGCAATCGGCTGTTAACCGATTGGCCGTAGGTTCAAATCCTACTTGGGGAGTTAATGCGGGCGTGGCGGAATTGGTAGACGCCCGAGATTTAGGTTCTCGTATCGCTTTGGTGTGAGAGTTCGAGTCTCTCCGCCCGTACTCTTTAATAATTATTTGTCAATAAACTTTTTTAAGATTATTGA
>Ga0209713_10001983_pt1 | contig 12571 bp, 4 predicted proteins | sample ArcOceMetagenome_3_FD_187444 | JGI IMG/M metagenome (GOLD analysis project Ga0209713, IMG submission 187444) | Marine eukaryotic phytoplankton communities from Arctic Ocean - Arctic Ocean- Svalbard ARC20M Metagenome (SPAdes) (version 2) | ecosystem: Environmental > Aquatic > Marine > Oceanic...
GCTACCGCGAAGGGCAAGTCTCCAGCACCAAGGGCGGCAAGTTCCTGGTGGAGGAGAAGGAGGACTGGGACGGCGGGAGCCGGGGTCGGGTGAACACCAAGGGCAAGCGCGGTCCAGGCTTCGCCACCAGCAATTGAGAGAATGTTTATAACCAAAAACCAACTCATCGTCCAGGAGCCATCCTTACTTTCACGACTTGCATTCGGCCACCAAGGCCTCCACAGACTCCTCATGGCGGGTCTGGCGAAGGTGGGTCATCGGCGGCCAGATCGCAGGAGGCCGAAACGGGCTCGGCGGTCACGGGCTCGGCGGTGACGGGCGCGGGGGTCACGGGCGCGGTGGGGACTACCTCGCCGGCGACGGGCTCGGCGGCGACGACGACCTCGCCGGGGACGACCTCGGCGTTGACGATCTCGGCGTCGACGGGCTCGGCGAGGCCCACGGGAGCGGCGCTGCTCACGAGGTAGCGCTGCACCTCGTCGCGTCGCGTGAAGATCTCGCCCGTCGGCGCAATGTACCGCCAGTTGCCCTTGGCGCCGCCGCCCGTGTACGACTCGACGACGCGGAAGCCCGCCGCCGCCTGGCCGAAGACGCCCAGCACGCGCGCCTCCGGCCACCACTGCCGCTCGGCGGCCGCCGCCGTCACGACGGGGTCCTTCTTGACGGAGGGCCCATGGTGCGACGCTGGCGTGTGGCGCGACGAGGAGCAGACGGGGCAGAGCCAGTCGCCGGCCGGCACGGCGGCGAGCGGCGGCGTGAGGCAGTAGATGTGGTAGGCGCGCGTGCAGCGCGTGTTGTCGCACAGAAGCAGCTGCGCGTCGTCGAGGCCGCTGCCGCACCGCTCGCACGACGCGTCCTCGTCGGGGAAGTCGGTGTCCTTCTGCCACGCCGGGCACCGGCTCACGCCGTCGCCGCCCGCCACCGCACCGTCGGCGTAGCCGTCGCCACCCATCAGGACGAAGCCTCCAGGCGGCGGCGCGCCCACCAGCTTGGAGAGCAACCCCGCGTCCCCCGCGTCCTCCGCGACCGCCGCGACCGCCGCAGGCGCCGCCGCGGCAGGCGCCGTCGATTCCGCCGCTTCCGCCGCCGAGGGCGCCGCCGCCTCCGCCTCCGATGGCGCCGCCGCACCCGCCGGCGCCGCTGCCGGTGCTGCGCCGTCCGATGCTGGCGCGTCGGCGCCATCGGCGGCGCGCGCGACGGCGGTCAGCCGGGCGGCGGTGCGTGCGGCGAGGCCCTGCTCGATGTCGCCGGCCGCGACGGGCGTCGGCTCGGGGCGAGAGACGTCGAGCAGCCGCATCGAGCAGCCGCCGTGCGACCGGTCGCACAGCCAGCAGCCGCGCACCCACACCGCGGCGCGGCCGCACTCGCACAGCGGCGTCATCGGCCCGGGCGGCGGCACGCACTCAAAGTCGCACGCCTCGGTCGCGCACCACCACCGCTTGCGCGCCCACGCCGCCGGCTGCGCGCAGAAGCAGCGCGGCGGCTCGGCGGGCGGCGGCCGCACCGACGGCACGAGCGTCGGCGGCAGCTCCGCCTGGTGCGCGGCGCCGACGGGGATCGTTTGCTTGGCGCGCGCCAGCCACGGCGCGTTGGCCGTCGAGCCGGCGGCGCGCTCGACGCCGCACTCGGCCAGCAGCCGCAGCGGCTCGGTGCGCCGGCCGAAGATCTCGCCGTCGGGCGCGATGTAGTGCCACGCCGAGTGCTTGCCGCCGCCCGCGTAGGCCTCCTCCATCCGCCAGCCGAGCGCCGACGCGCCCACCCCGAGCTTGCGGTCGACCGCCTGCGCCGTGAGCACCTCCAGCGGGCCCGCCGACGCGACGCGCGCCTTGGCGGCGCGCGCGTCGTACGATCCGCCGCCCGCGCCCGCCGGTGCGACGAGCTTGCGGCGCGCGACCTTGCCGTCGCCGTCGCGGCTCGCGCGGCGCTCCCACGGCTCCTTGCCGCACGTGTGCTTGCGGTGGAAGCCGGCGCACGCGTAGCACCCGTTGGCAGCGCCGCCCGCGTCGCCCGCGTCGCTCTCGTCGCCGTCGAGCTTGCTCGGGGTCTGGCGCTTCCGCTTGTGCTCGCCGCTGGCCTCGGGCTCGTCCCGCCGCAGGTACTCGCCGTCGATGAACGTCTTGCGCGGCTGCGGCAGCGCGAGGTCCGACTCGTCGCCGTCCAGCGTCGCCTCGTAGTTGACGAAGTAGCGCGGCGCCTTGTCGCGTATGGAGAGCAGCCGGCAGCGGAACCACTGCGTCGCCGCCTTGCCCGGTCGCGCGTAGCACGTGTCGCCCGGCTGCAGCCCCAGCGGGTCGGACCGGGTGAATACGTAGGCGTGCTCGCCAGATGTGCCCGCCCCGCCATCCACCGTCATGGGTGTCGCCGTCGCCTGGAACATGGCGGTCTCCGGGGTGACGAGCCCGGCCGCCACCCTGGCGCGCTGCATCGACGAGTAGGTCTGGCCGGTCGGCGAGATGTACTTCCAGTTGGACTTGCTCGCGCCTCCGGGCCAGGCCTCCTCCACCCGCCAGCCCTGTGCCGCGAAGCCCACGCCGAACTTCTGATCGACCTTTGCGTCCGGCCAGGTCTGCAGGCCCTTGCTGCCAATCGCCATGACCTCAGCGCCCCCCTTGGCCCTGCCGAGCGTGGCGAGCGCCCGCTGCAGGCTCGAGAACTCGCCGCCTGCCGGTGTGATGTACTTCCAGTTGCTCTTGGCCGCACCTCCGGTCCACGCCTCCTCGACCCGCCAGCCCTCTGCGTACGAGTTTGCTCCGATCCGAGAATCGACCCGCGTGGCGTCCCACACTTGCAGTGCACTGGGCTTCTTCGGCTCCTTGATGACTTCGGCCACCACCTCAGTTGGTACCACCTCGGCCACGACCTCGGTCGGTGCGGGGCCAGGAAGCGCCGCGCTTGATGGACCTAGGCTTGATGACACGACCTGGGCCATCGGCATGGGCACGTCGGCCACAGGCGCCACGGTGGTCTCGGTAGTGATGCTAGAGTCCAGCGACATGTGGCAGGGTTGCGACCCCTCGATGATGGTGGCCACGACCGCCTGGGCAATCGGCGCCTCGTCCATGGGGGCAGCGGGGGTGAGAGACGGGGCTGGTCCCCGGGACAGCTCGCGACCCCGGGGTAACTCAGGCCTTCGGTGCTGTGCCCCCTCACAAGGCGGCGGATCAGGCAGACGGGGTATTGAAAGCAGCAATTGAGGTATAAGCTAGATGTACAATTGAGGCTGTTTACGCTATTAACGGCTTTTGAGCGAAAAAGCATGCAGAACTCCTGGAAAAATATGCTCATGCTCGCGAGTGTCATTGCCTGCTCCGCTGAGCCCAGCACCGCCCGAGCCTCCGCCAGCGTGTTCCAAAATATCTACGGGCAAGGCAGCTGGCGGAGCAGGCGGAGTCACTCTTCTGCAGCCACTCCGGCCTCGGGTGGTGGCTCTACGCTGACGGCCACCAGGACTTCCTGTCGGGTGCTGCAGGACGCGGTCAGAATGGTGAAGGAAGCGCGCGTTCGCCGCGGCCCCATTCGGATCTTCGATGCACCTTGCGGCGATTTCACCTGGATGCCCGGGTGCCTCGCCCGGATCCAGCGAGAACTGGGAGTGTCGTTGAGTTACACGGGTGCTGACATCGTGGCTGAGCTCGTGGCGCAGCTCAACGCGGGCGAGGGCCACCTGCTCGTCAATGGCAAGCGAGCGGAGCTTGCCGATGGAATTCGGGCCAAGTGGATTGTCCTCGACCAATCCGACTACGACGCAGTCAAAGAGCTCGGCAAGAAGTCGTCTTACGATGTGATCGTCTCGAAGCACATGTTCATCCACCTGCAGAGTGAGGTGATTCTACGAATTCTCGCTGGTTGGAACCAGCTGGGGGCGCAGTTGCTGGTGACAGATGATTATGCGACGGGCGCCAACTGGAACTGGCTAGACGCCGACAACGCCTTCCCGTACCGTGAGATGAGCCTGCGGGAGCCGCCCTTCAGCTTGGGCGACCCAGAGTGCAGCCAGCCAGATGCAGCATTTTGCGAGTTTACCTCAACGCGCTGCGACAGCAACATCAATGTTTGGAAGCTCCCGCTGCAGCATGGGGAAATCACAAACGCGCCTGCAGCGTCGTCCAATCAGACGAGATATGAGCACAAGCCAACCATCAAGGAGCGTAAGTCGCGAGGCGAGCTGGGCGGTCGCCGCTTTGTGTTCTGTCACAACCTCACCGGTACCGAGGCAGGCGCCGACTTCAAGACGCCGCGCGGCCAAAGGCTGCTGCGTCATTACAGCCCAGGGTTCACAAAGATGTACTCGCTCATGGGACCCGCGGCGGCAGTACCAGGTCCTCGGCCCGCGTCGCCGCAGAGACCATCGAAGCAGCCCGCTGGTCAGAGTCGCTTCATCAAACCAAGAGGAGGCAGTTAGAGCCGTCTTGTAGTCGGGAAGGGTCTTGGTTGCCATTTCAGGATACCACGCCATGCTCGCCACACTCGTGAGCCCGTTCGCGCTCCACCTCAGCCCTGATCGGGTGCTCGATGCTGCCAGTCCAGCTGCCGACTCGTCTCATGCCCTGCCCGCGACGGCAACGTCACTGAGCTCTCCCATGTCAGATGAGACACAGCCTGGATTCCGCGAATCGATGAGCAGCTTTGCTGACGCCACGCGGTTGAGCGACGCGAGCGACGTGGCGAATGCGAGCGGTGTGACGATCACCGTGACAAAGAATACGGACGCGGCGCTGCCAGTGCCCAATCCGTTTGATCCGCTCGCCGTGATGAATTTCACCGCCGCTGCGATGATTGATCCGCTCGCTGCACCGCTCGCGATGATGAATTACAGCGCGGCTGCGATCAAGGCAATGGGGGTTCCATTGACCCCAGATGACGCGATGAAGGCAATGGGGATGCCAACAATGGCAGACTTTGCGAATGCGGCCACGAATATGACCAAGGAGGCCCCGACCATTTCTGAGATCAACGAAATGTCAAGCGCTGCCGCGGAGGAGTCCGCGAAGGCCTGGACGGCAGTACTGACGCCCAAGCCGATTGTCACGATGGACAATATCACTGCGATCGTGAACCAGACCAATGACGAGCTGAAGACGACGGCACAGACCTGGAGTGACCTCTCAGCGGCGGCTACCGAGGTGTACTCTGGGAAGTACAAGGTGCAGCCGGACCAGTTCGTGCCGCCTGACATCAAGAACTATGACCCAGTGGGGGACTACAGTGCGGGCGTGAACCAGACCAAAGATGAGGTCAAGAAGGTCGTGCAGACGTGGAGCGACCTCTCGGCGGTGGCTACGGATGTCTACACCGGAAAGGTCAACCTGACAAAACTCAACGACGGTGCAGGGGCTCCGAATGGCAAGACGAGCCGCTCTTACGAGTGGAGCTAGAGTGTCTCTCATTGAAATAGAGGGCCGAATCAGTGTCTTTATGGTCCAGTAAAAGTCAGAGACTGCTTAGGGTGCTGAACACCAATAGGGACACGGCACACACACAGACACGAAAGTGACACACACGCAGACACTACAGAACACTCGACGGACACCGACACTAACGACATGCATGTTGTGAGACAACAACATACACACATACTTGCAGAGGCAGCCTAGAGTGGGGGGAGCCATGCTGGGGCGCGCGCCGATAAGCCCGCTCCCACCCGTCACCCCACACTGCTTAGGCCTGCTCGACCGCTTCGCTCTTGCCAAGGAACATGGGCAGCATCGTGTCGCGCACGAAGGCAGCATTGGGCTTGGCGACGAGCGCGAGCGCAATCTCCTGCGCGAGCTGATCGTAGTGCTGGAAGTTCTCGAACTCGCCGATGTTGAGCGACGAGCCGATGGCCACGACGTGCACGTTCACCTTCCGGCCCGCGCCGACGCCGTAGTAGACGTTGGCGGCGGTGGTGGCCTCGATCGTGCCGACGGCGATCTGGGTCAGGTAGCTCGTGCCGGTGGGCAGCTCGAGCTGGTGGAAGGAGCGCAGGTCGGTCAGCACGCCGTCGGCCGTGGGGCTGCCGAAGACTTGGAGCATCCTCGGGTGCAGCAAGCTCGAGTGCGAGACGCTCGGCGGCGGGCCGCCGTGGAAGAGGCGCGTGAGCCGCTCGGCGGTGGCGTTGATGGTGGCGGGCGCCGACACGTTCCGGATCGAGTTGAGCACAGCGACCACGTCGGTCGCGCCGGCGGCGATGGCGTTGGCGATGGCCGTGCCGTCGGTGTACTGCCCATCGATCAGGCTGTGCACGCCGGCCGCGGCGAGCCCGTCGACCGACTTCTGATCTGCGCCGCCAATCTTGCCCAGCGCCTCCACGAGCGCGTTGGCGTGCGCGAACGACTGCCCGTCGGGCGCATTCGACGCCCACGGGCAGACGTTGCCGCCGACGAGCGCCGTGATCTCGGCCGCCGTCTCATCGACGCACGCGGCGCCGATGAAGGCGGAGGAGCAGGCGGCGAGGCGCGTGACCGGCAGCTTGCCGACGTGGCGCGTCAGCCCGTGGTTGGCAAAGTCGGCGCCGAGCGAAGACGTGGGCTCCGACGCCTTGTGCTCGAGCCCCGGCACCGGCGCGGCCGTGTACTTGAGCGCGGCGAGGTCGGCGACCGCGTCGGCCGAGGCGTAGCGGTACGGCGCCGACTGCAGCATCCCCCCGCCGAGGCGCGAGCTGAACATCGCCGGCACGTACGTCGGCACGGTGCCCTTCCACTTGGCCTCGACGTGGTACGAGACACGCGGGTAGCCCAGCTTGCCCTGGTGCATCCGCGCGCTGACGGCGCCGGTCGACGCGATCATCGAGTGGTCGATGAGCCACGCCTGCTTCTTGTTGCCCGCCTTGGCCCACGCCGCCGTCGCCGCCGTCGAGCCGACCGGCGTCGTGGGCAGCAGCGACGAGGTCGAGTTGAGCAGCACGTCGACAAAGCGGTCCCACTCGAAGCCGGTCGCCAGGAAGTACTGGAGCATGAAGATGGAGTCCTCGTCGCCCGAGCCGAGGACCTTGCTGATGAGCAGGCGCGCCAGGTCGCCGAGCAGGTTGAACTTGGAGGGGTCGACGCCCGTCGCCTCGAGCCAGTCGTTCGTCCAGCCGGCCTTATAGAGCGCCGCGGCGGAGGTCGGCTCCTTGGCCATCGACTCGACGAGGCCGGAGAAGCGGGAGGAGTAGGCGAGCTCGCTGAAGAACCACGACGAGCCGCTGTTCGTCGAGAAGCTGGAGAAGCTGTTGAGCAGGCCGGTCCCCGCGAGGGTCGGCGCCTTCGACTTCTGCTCCTGGCCGAGGAAGGCGAGCATGCCGACCATGAAGCCCGTGTCGACGGACTGCGCGCGGAAGCCGCCGCCCTCCATGCAGAGGACCGACATAGGGGACATTAGCCTTGGAGTTGGGGCCGCTCGCAGCCGCCGCCGACAAGAACGGGAGCTCCGTTCGTGCGCAAGTGCTCCTGCCGCTTGCAGAGTGCAACATCACTCAACCCGCGAGCCGATTGAGTCAGTGGCTGACACGCACACTATCTAGAGATAAGGTTTTATTGGTGGGCTACTCAATTTATTCTCGCACGCACCTCCCTGGCAATTCATCGTCGAGCTGTCGCGTATTCGCGCTGGGAGTCTGCGGTGTCGCCACCAAGCGCGCGCGCGCGCGCGCGCGCGCGCTCGTCTGGTCGTTGCGTTGGCAGTGGCCTCCCGCAGCGCAGCTTGTCGGTGCCAGCTGCTCGCCATGGCCAACTTCGACCCGGCGATCGCCTTCCAGGAGAAGTTCGACGAGATCAAGCAGCAGGCGCGCACCGGCGGCCAGCAGCTCAAGGCGACGCTCAAGCCGCGGCTGCTCGAGCTGCTGCACGTGTACCGGCAGAAGCTGCCGCTCAACATGCACCAGGCGCGCACGGTCGAGGGCGGCGTGCTGCTGCACGGGCTCGGCGAGTACGAGACGGCGCTCTTCCACTGCTTCGGGCCCATCCTGAAGGCGGCGGCGCACGACGGGCTCGCCGACCGCGGCGTGGCCGCCGTGCAGCTCAAGACGCAGGCGGAGATGGGCTCGATCGAGGCGTCGTTCGCGCTGCTGCTGCGGCGCGACGCGTGGCTGCGCCACTCGGACTCGAGCCAGGTGGCGGCGCTGCTGCTCGCGCGGCTCACCGCCGCGATGCGCAGCTGCCTGCCGCACGAGACGCTCTACTGGCTCGTCTTCAATGGCACGCTCCAGTGCCACCGCATGTGCCAGTCGCTGATGCGGCCGGAGCGGTCGGCGGTGGCGATCGAGCCGCTCGCGTGGTGCGTGCTGTGCATGGAGGGCATGGTGCCGCTGCTGCAGCTCCGCTTCCTCCGCTGGCGCACCAACCTCTACGTCGCGCTCTGCCACTGCTACGAGGCGGCCGGCCAGCCGGCGGCGGCGGCGCAGGCGGCGGCGCACGCGCTCGACCACCTGAAGTCGCAGCGGAAGCTCGACGACCACAACCCGGTGCCGCCGTCGGCGAAGATGGAGCGCCGCTACGCCTTCGCCGAGCAGGCGCTCGGCGCGCTCAAGTTCAAGTACGAGACGCTCGCGAAGCCGCCGGGCGCCGCGGCCGCGGCCGACCCCAAGGGCGGCAAGCCGCCCGCCAAGGGCGCGGCGGCGGAGCCCGCGGCGGCGGAGGCGCCGGTGGTGCGCGGCACGTCGCTCGACACGCTGGGCGCGGGGTGCGACGTGCAGCTGCGTGCGCTGCTCGAGTGCCTCGACGATTCGGCGGCGCCGTCGCGCCTGCTGCGCAAGGCGGCGCCGTCGGAGGCGACCGACGCGCTGGCGGCGGAGGTCGTCGGCGTGGCAATGGTGCTCGCGCAGCCGCAGCTCGACGCCTTCGACGCGCTCGAGGCGGCGCGCGCCGCGACGAAGGCCGCCGAGGCCGCGCACGCCGAGGCCGAGCAGACGGCCGCCGAGGCGTCGGCCGAGGCGGCGGCGGCGGCCGTCGACGCCGCCGAGGGCGAGGGCGAGGGCGGCGAGGCGGCGGCACCGCCCGCCGAGGGCGAGGAGGCGCCCGACCCGGCGGCGGCGGCGGAGGCGGCGGCGGCGGCGCTCGAGGAGGCGGCGGCGGCGATGATGGCGGCGCGCGAGGCCGAGGAGACGGCGCAGGGCGTGTGCAACGAGGCGGAGGTGGCGCTGCCGCTGCCGACGCACGCGGCGACGCTGCGCGCCGCGTACCGCCACTCGCAGTGGGCGGCCTTCGACGCGCTGCTGCCGGCGGCGCGGCTGCGCACCGACGAGCGCGTCGCGCAGCTCGAGGCGGCCGAGGCCAAGGAGCGCGCCGAGGCGGTGCCGGGCGCCGACCTGCGCGCCAAGACGCCAGCGATCCGCCCCGAGTTTGGCGAGGAGGCCGACCCGGCCGAGGAGGCGCACGCCTTCGCGATGGACGACGAGGACCAGGAGGCGGTGGTGGCGTGGGCGGCGGTGCAGATGCTGCGGCTCGCGCGCGGGGCGGAGGTGGCGGCCGAGGGCGGCGGCGACGTGGCGCAGGTGATGGCGGAGCTCGCGGCGACGCTCAAGCGCGCGATGGCGACGCAGTGCGTCTCGCTCGCGGTGCGCCGCGCCAAGGACGGCGTCGCCGACGCGGCGCTGCTGCTGTGGGAGCACGCGGCGGGGCGCCTCGACGCGCTCGACGCGGCGAGCTGCGCGCAGCCCGCGACCGACGCGGCGGCCGCGGCGCTGCACGAGACGCCGACGCTGCAGATGAAGGTGTGGGTCAAGGACCCCGACAACTCGTCGCGGCTCGCCGGCGCGCTGGCGCAGCTCGCGGCGGGCGGCAAGCTCGGCTTCTCGTTCACGATGCTGCCCAAGTCGTCGGCGGGCGTCCACCGCGACGGCACGGCGCTGCCGCGCGTCGGCTGCTGCCTGCTGCACGGCACGTCGGAGCTGCAGCTCGAGGTCGTGTGCGACCGGCTCAAGACGATGCACAAGATCGAGTGCACCGCGTCGCCGCCGCAGCGCCCCGCCAAGCCCGCCCTCGTCGGCGCCGCCACCACCCACGGCGGCGGCCACGGCGGCGGCCACGGCGGCGGCCACGGCGCCACCGCCGCCACCGCCGCCTCGACGACGACGCTCACGCTCGCCGAGACGGCGACGAGCGCGGCGGGCGCGATCGTGCCGGCGGCGGCGCCGCTCGGCACCAAGCACCACGGCGTCGCGGGCGGCGCGGCGGCCAGGGCGGCGGCCGAGGCGGAGGGCGCGGCGCTGGTGGCGCTGCTGCTGCCCGCCTTCTACGCCCTCGCCAAGGGCGAGCTGCACGACCCGCAGCTGATGGGCACGATCGCGCTGCGGCTGCTGCCGATGCTCCTCGGCGCCAGCCGGCTGCGCGACGCGGCGGCCGTCGCCAAGGCGTCGATCGGCGCCATCGTCGCGGCGCGCGGCGCGGCGGTGGTGCGCCTCGCCGAGTGCGGCATCGAGGGCGCCCCCTCGTGCGGCGCCGCGTCGGTGCTGCAGGCCGAGGAGGGCGCGGAGGGCGCGGCGGCGGCGGTGCCGTTCTCGTCGGCCGAGGACGCCCTGCAGCGCACGCTGGCGTCGTGCCACGCCGAGCTGCTGCTGTGGCAGCTGCGCGTCGAGCTCAAGCGCGGCCTCGAGCGCGACGCGGCGGCGGCCGTCAAGGGGCACCAGGCGCTGCGCGTCTCGCAGATGAAGCGCCGCTCGCAGCAGCACATCTACGGCCTCAAGACGCAGGCCGACCGCGAGCGCGAGGCGCGCGAGGACGCCGCCGCGCCGCGCCGCCCCGGGATGGCGGCGGCGGCCGAGGCGCGGCTGCTCGCCGAGCACGCGCACGACGACGGCGCGCGCGCGCTGCTGCTGATGGCGTGCGCCGCCTACCGCGACGACGTCGCCGAGCGCGAGGCGATGCTCGGCGAGGCCGCCGAGCTGCTGCGCGCCGCCGCCGCGTCCGAGGGCAGGCTCGCCGCGGCGTGCGCCGAGGGCGAGGCGCGGCCGCGCCCCTCGAACGCGCCGCCGACGCCGCAGCTCGTGTACCGCACCGCCTCGGAGGTCTGCCTGCGCCCGAAGGCCTTCCAGCCGATCAAGAAGCCCGGCATGGTCGAGGCGCCCAGGGTGGCGTCGTACGCCGTCTACGGCAAGGCCGCCGGCGCCTCGGGCGTCGCCGTCTCGATCAACAACGTCGACTACCGCGGCTGCGGCGAGAAGCGGCCCGTCGGCGACGGCGAGGACGACTACGACCTGCTCAAGGGCTGCGTCGTGCTGCGCGGCCTGCCGGCGGGCGCCCAGTCGGTCTTCGCCGTCGCCGCGTACGACCCGAGCGGCCAGCTCATCGGCTCGATCGGCGCGACGTCGGTGCCGATCGTCTCGTGCGTGCCGCTGCCGCGCCTCCACCTGTGGGCGCTCCTCGCGCAGCAGGCGGCGCAGCTCGGCTGCGAGGCGCTCGCGATGGGCGCCGTCGCCAACCTCGAGGCGGCGCTCGTCGAGCGCGCGCCGACGATGGCGCTGTGGGAGCAGTCGCCGCTCTCGCGGCAGCGGCTGCTGCTCAAGCCGCTCGCGCACTGCGCGACGGCCGAGCTGCGCGCGGCGTGCGTCGCGCTGCTCCTCGCGGCGACGCTGCGCCGCCCCGCCGCCGAGGGCCTCACGGGCCTCACGGGCGGCGACCTGCCGCGCAAGCCGCCGCGCGCGGTGCAGGTCGAGTCGCTCGCGCTGAGCCGCTCGCTCGTCATCGCGCTGCAGCTCGCGCTCGCCATCGGCGACGAGCCGCTCTGCGCGGCGGCGGTCCAGGCGCTGTGGAACCTCGTGACGCCGCTGCTGCGGCTGCGCCAGCCGTCGGCCTTCCTCGTGCAGCCGCTCTGCGCGTGCCTGTGCGCGCTGCAGCTGCTGTCGGCCGAGCGGCTCGTCGCCATCCGCCGCGCGCCGCAGCTGCTCGCGTGCATCGCCTTCGGCCTCTCGAAGCTCTGCGCGCAGTGGCGCCTCGACGCCCTCGCCGACCACGCCGCGCAGACCGACGTGCGCGCCTTCGCCAAGGGCCTCGCCGTCGCCTACGAGGCGCAGGCGGCCAAGCAGGAGGCGCAGGGCGCCGCGGGCGCCGCCGAGGCGAGCGCGGCCGAGGCGGAGGCCGACGCGCTGACGGCGGCGCTCCTCAAGGAGTACGTCGCCTCGCAGGCGTCGCTGACGGCGCCGAGCATCGACGACGCCGCGCCGTCGGCCACCAACCCCGAGATCGGGCTGGTGGTGTGGAAGGCGCTGCGCGACGCGGCCGACACGGCGTGGTCGCAGGTGCAGGCCTTCGCCGGCCACCCGCGCCAGCTCGAGGTGGGCGTGCGCGTCTGCGCCGAGATGCTGCGCGGCAAGCACAACGCCGAGACCGCCGCCACCGTGCGCGGCCTCCTCGGCGAGGTCCTCGAGGCCGCCAAGGGCGCGACCAAGCCGCTCCGTCGCGCCGAGGCCGTCGAGCAGGCCGCCGCGGCCGGCGGCGGCGGCGCCGCGGCGGCCGATCCCAAGGGTGGCAAGCCGCCCGCCAAGGGCGCAGCGCCCGCCGAGCCGGAGGCCGAGCCGAGCGAGGAGGACCTGGCCAAGGCGGAGGCGGCGACGACGCTGCAGAAGCTGATGCGCACGCAGCTGCTGCTTCTCAAGAGCATCCGCGCGCTGCGCTCC
>Ga0209713_10001984_pt1 | contig 12561 bp, 9 predicted proteins | sample ArcOceMetagenome_3_FD_187444 | JGI IMG/M metagenome (GOLD analysis project Ga0209713, IMG submission 187444) | Marine eukaryotic phytoplankton communities from Arctic Ocean - Arctic Ocean- Svalbard ARC20M Metagenome (SPAdes) (version 2) | ecosystem: Environmental > Aquatic > Marine > Oceanic...
CGGCGGCGAGGGCGGCGGTTGCGACGGCGGCGGCGACGGCGGCGGCGGTGAGGGTGGTGGCGACGGAGGCGGTGGAGACGGCGGCGGCGACGGTGGTGGGGGCGATGGTGGCGGGGGCGAGGGAGGCGGTGACGGAGGCGGAGGTGAAGGTGGCGGTGGCGAGGGAGGAGGCGAGGGCGGAGGCGGCGACGGCGGTGGTGATGGAGGCACCTCCGTGTCGAGAGACCGGAACGTCCTGGTGTCAAGCGGGTGCAAGGGTTCTCTCTTCGATAACCTTGGCAAAGACAGGGGTGCCGGGCCAGATGACATCGGAGGATGCGGCGGGCTTGGCTGGAATTGCTCGGCAGGCGCCAATGGGCTCCGAGGCGGCTCGCTGCGTTGGAACCAGATCGCGGCTCCGAGCAGGCAGCAACAGACGAACGTCGCGGTGACCTTCACGCTCGACATTGGGCTCAGCATTGCTATGAGTCGGCGCTGCCCGGGAGCGCGCGAGCTGTCGAAAGCGACAAGAGATGGCGCCTCAACCGGCAAAGGTGGCGGTTTTCAGGGAGGGTGGTAACCACCGCACGCTCATGCTAGCATGGCACCCAATGGGGAAGTCCTAAAGATTCATAAAAATTAAAAACAAGCACGCCCTTGTTGGCCATATTTTGGCTTCCGCACCGACGCCGCCAGCGATGTGCGTTGCGCATCATCAGGTTGAAGCCGGCGTCAGTGTCAAAGTTGGACTGCGGATCGGCTCTAGGAGCAGCCGCACTCGATCGCGGACGCGGCGGCGCAGATGTCGGTGGAGTTCAGCTGCGGCGATGGTGGGCCAGTGCTCGCCGGAGGATTCCTCGAACGGCGGCAGACGATACGACGGCGGACGGCTCTCGCCCATGCTCTCGCCGGTCGCGTCCCAGCGAGGTTCGTTGGTCTCCACGCAGATCTGACGCGTGACGGCTGACTCCTGCCGGAATTTGTGTTCGTTTATTATTTGTATACGATGTCACACGAGCACGGACAAGATCCCGAAACCACACGCCCTCCCACTATGTAAGAATGTGTGCGATGTGCACAATGCGCGTGGTGAAACGACGCCGCCAATCGCCGCGCTCACCAGATTGAGCGTGTCCCGGCGCCTCTCTTCAGCCGGACAGATCCATCTCGTCAGCCGCGGCGGCCGCCCTAGCGGCCGCCGCTGCCTTCGCGTCCTTGTTGAGCCACGCCGCGGGCCGCAGCTCCTGCCGCGTCGCCCACCGCTGCACGGCGAAACCGATGGCGGAGACGCGCCACGAGGCCGGCTCGTTGAGGCGGAGCGACGCTGCGCGCCGCTCGAGGAGCTTGACCGGCCACCACCCGCCCTCGTGCAGCACCTGCAGCTCGCCGTTGATCGGCAGCGCCGCCAGCCACGCGGGCACGCTCGCCGCGCCGCTCGACGCGCGGCGGCCACTCGTTGCCGAGCTGCCACCCGCGCCCGCGCCCGCGCCCGCGCCCGCGCCCGCGCCGGAGCGGCCCTCCAGCTCGTCCGACGACGGCTGCTGCGGCACCAAATCCTCGAGGGCGATCCACTCTCGCAGCTTGGTGTGGTCGTCGTCGTCCCCGCCGCCGCCGCCGGCACCGGCACCGTCGTCGTCGTCGTCGTCGTCGAAGAGAGCATCGTACTCGACCAGCGCCTTGCCGCATGCCTTGCCGCCGCCGCCCTCGCTGCCGCCGCCGCCGCCGCCCTCGCTGCCGCCGCCGCCGCCGCCGCCCTCGCTGCCGCCGCCGCCGCCGCCGCCGCCCTCGCTGCCGCCGCCGCCGCCACCGCCGCTGCCCCCATCGGCACGCTCGACTGTGACGACGGCGGCGGGGTAGCGGCTGCCCTCGAATCCGGCCTCCGCCATCAGCACCTCCACCCGCTCGCCCACCGCGGGGCGCGCCGCCGGCCACTGGAACGGCGGCGGCCGCGCCGCACGCAGCGCGGCGCGCGCCTCCTCCGCCGCCACCTCCTTGGCCGACAGAGTGGGCAGCAGCGAGGCCTTCTCTGGGTGCACCGCGGGCAGCAGCGGCTCCGTGTCCTGAGGCTCCTCCTCCTCCTCCTCGGGCTTCACGTCGCCCTTAGGCTGATGCTTGGGCTTGGGCTTGGGCTTGGGCTTGGCCTTGGGCTTGGGCTTGGGCGCCGCAGCGGCAGCAGCAGGCTTCGCCCCACCGCCACCGCCACCGCCACCACTTCCAACGCCGCTGCCGCCGCCCATGCCGCCGCCCATGCCGGCGCCGCCGATGGTGATCATGGCGATGGTCCCCGGGTAGAAGTCGCCCTCGCCCTGCCAGTTGGCACTCACCTTGGCGCCGATCAGCAGCGAGCCGCCACAGATGATGCGCGCCGCCGACACCTGCAGAGAGAGCCGTTGGAATCGTTTGTTCGTTTCGGTTTGCATGCATGCTGGGACTGTGCGGGTGGTGGGGCCGGGAGGGGACGAGAGCGTGGTAGGTGGAGAGTGTGGAGCGGAGTACTAGAGAGGGTGGAGTTGGTCGGAGTGTGAGTGCGGGGTTGATGATGTGAACGCACCTGCTCCTCCACGTCGCCGTCGTCGTAGTCGATCCTATACGACAGCGCCTCCGCCTCCGCCTCGGCCGCGTGCTTTGCCGCCTTGCTCGCCGCGCGCGCCGCTGCCTTGGCCGCCCTCTTCTGCTGCGCCGCGAGCTGCACCGAGTGCTCCTGCGCCTTGGTGCGGCTGGTGAAGCGCTCGCCGTCTGTGTCCCGGTGAAGGGCGCGAAAATCGTGTGAGTAGCTGATTGGGATAAGGTGGAGCAGTGAGCAGCAGGCTGGTCTGATAGTCGTGGGGCTGCAAGGGCCAAAGGAGGGGCGTACCGGGTGCGAAGTAGTAGTAGTGGTTGCCGGTCCGTTCCTTGTAGCTCCACCCCGCCGCCTCGGCACCCTCCCAGAGCACATGCTTCTCCGGCTGCGGCAGCAGGTCGGGGTCGCCGACCGGGTCCACCTCCTCCTCGCCGATGTAGTCGTGCAACTGCTGCGTCGTGGCCTTCTTGGCCTTCTTGTGGGGGTTGGCGCCCTTGCCGCCGCCGCCGCTGCTGCTGGCGGCGGCGGCGGCGGATGCGGATGCGGATGCGTTGCGCATCGCGAGGTTGGCGGCGCTGCGATGCTTCTTCTTCTGCCGCTTCTTTGCCGGCCCCGCCGCCGCCGCCGCCGCCGCCGCCGCCGCCGCCGCCAGCTCGTCCGATGGGACGACGACCGCCTCCACCGAGTCGCAATCGTCGTCGTCGCCGTCGCCGTCGCCGTCGCGCGCGTCGTCGCCGCGCCAGCCATGGTCGTCGTCGTCGTTGTCGGCCGTCACCTCCATCATCGCCCCCTCCTCCTCCTCCTCCGGCGGGTCCCCCTCCTCGTACTCCTCCTCCTCACCGTCCTCTCCCTGCCCCTCCAGATAGCCCTCGCCGCTGAGCAGATGGCCCTCGCTGCTGCGGCGGCGCTTGCGGCGCGGCGCCGGCGCCCTCCACGTCTGCCCCAGCACAAACTGCCGCGGCCGCCGCGGCCCGAAGCGGCGCTGGTCCTGCCGCTGCCGGTTGGCACGCCACGCCGCAACCTCCACCGCGAGCTCGCGACGCAGCGGCTTCTCCGCCTCTGTTCCGGCGTGGGGCGAAGATAATGCGTGAGTATAGCACATTCGACTGAGGCGGGGAAGGAGACGTAGGTGGGTGTGTGCGTGGCGGGAGGGATCGGGCATATACCGTCGCCAACCGCCGCGAGCCGGCGCGCCTTGAGCGTCTGGCTGTGACAGAAGTCGTGGAAGGCAATCGCCGCCTCGACCTGCGCACAGTACGGGGCGAGGTGCGTGTGTATGCGTGTGAGCAGCAGATGGGGCGGAGGCACGGATGCTCTGCTGCAGGCCACGGCGCTCTTCGACAGATGCGCTGCTCAGTGGCGCTGCTGCTATCGCCTAGTGGCCCGATCTGCCATGCAGGCGACAGTTCGAGCTCCAACGCGGCGGCGGTAGACTACCTTGGTGCTGTACATGCCGAGCGACTCCTTGGAGTTGCCGCCGCCCCACCGCGCCTCGAACATCCCGCGCTTCGAGCCGGGCCGCACGCCGACGTACCCCGTCTTGTTGTGCTGCGTGGGAGGGTGGGAAGGTGGGCGGGTGGGAAGGTGGTTGGGTGTGGTTGGGTGGGCGCGGGCGGGTGGGAAGGTGGGTGGGTGTGGGCGGGTGAGGAGTGATGAGGAGCGGTGAGGGATGTGGAGAGGGCGCGTGCGTGCGCGCGGCTCGTCGCCTGGGGCGGGGAGGGGGGGGGTATAACCACCTCCGAGAGATGGAGCCGCCGCCCCTGCGCCACCGCCGGACGCCCCGGGCGCGAGACGCCGCTCTGCGTGGTCTGCAGCCCCCGCGGCAGCAGCGGCGTCGCACTCGGTGCGCCCGAGCGGGCCGGCCCCGCGCCACCGAGGGTGACGACGGCGGATGAGGGCTGGCTCGCCGAGCCGATGTAGGGCGAGCCTGCCGATGGGGCGGTGGTCGCCAACGACATCGGCGCAGCCATCAGCATCGACGCCAGGCTCGTGCCAGCCGCCTCGCCACCACCGCTGCTGCTGCCCCCGCCTGCAGCCCCGTTGGCACCAGCTGCTTTGGGTCCGCTCCGCATGCTCGGCAGGCGCCAATGGTGCACGGCGGTGAGAGTGACCTCGCCTCCGGCGGCCGCCAGCAGCTCGCCCAGCGTCGCGCCCGACCCATCCGCGCCGTCGATGGCCACGCCGTTGACGGCCACGAGGCGGTCGCCCGCGCGCAGGGTGCCCTCCTGCTTAGTCAGGGCCAGGGCCAGGGTCGGGGTCGGGGTCGGGGTCAGGGTCGGGGCCAGGGCCAGGGTCGGGGTCGGGGTCGGGGTCAGGGTTGGGGTCGAGGTCGGGGTCAGGGTCGGGGTCGGGGTCAGGGTTGGGACCGCCGCATGGGGCACCTGAGCCGCCAGCCCGCCCGCTACCATGGAGAGGACCTCGTCGTCGCTGGAGAGGTTGAGCCCGAGGAAGAGCGGCGGCTTGGCGGTGGCGCCGTCGACGGGCGGCCCGCTGTCGAAGTGCGCCGTGACCTGATGCTGCGGGCGTGCCGAAGTGGCATCGACGCCAGCAGCGCCAGCGACGCCGGCGGCACCGACGACGGCCTCGACGCCGCTGCCGCCCTCGGCACCGGCACCACTGCCCTCGCCCGCTGCACCGCCATCACCGCCATCACCGCCATCACCGCCGGCGCCTTCGCCCTGCAGCGCCGCATCCACCGCCGCCGCCCCGTCGTCGTCCACCGCCGCCGCCGGCTCGACCAGCGGCGGAGCGTCCACCGCCGCCAGCGGCGGAGCGTCCACCGCCGCCAGCGGCGGAGCGTCCACCGCCGCCAGCGGCGGAGCGTCCACCGCCGCCAGCGGCGGAGCGTCCACCGCCGCCAGCGGCGGCTGCAGCACGAGCGCGCCGTCCTCGCCGCGCGGCCCCAGCCGAATCTGCGCCTCGAGCACCTCCGCCTCGTCGTCGTCGTCGTCGTCGACCGACGGCCCGTCCATCACCTCCACCTGGTGCATGGACATGGGGCGCGGACGTGCGTGTGAGTATATAGCAGACGGAGCGGAGGCGGAGCAGAGGGCTGATCTGATCTGAACTGCTGCTCCTGGCGTCCTGAGACGAAGCTGTTGGCTGGTCGGATTAGCACAGACAGGGCTGAGGCAGAGCAGCGTGTTGGCTGATCGGATGCGGATGCGGATGCTCCATGCACCTCCTCGGCCTCGACCTCCTCGCAGGTCTCCGCGCCGCTCTCGCCCGCCTCGGCGCGCTCGGTGCAGCGCGGGCACAGCCAGCCGCTCTCAGGCACCGGCGACGGCAGCGGCGGCGTCAGGCATTCCTGCACAGGGCACAGACAAGGGAAAGCGCGCGATGCTACGGTTGCCCCGCTGCGCGTGGCATGTAGCCACATGCATGTGGCGGCTGTGTCTTGCACGCGCGACGCTCATGCGTGGCGACCAGGGGGAGGGGTGGGGGGGGGCATCACGCGGCATGCAGCAACGCGCGAGGGAGGGAGCGAGGGAGCGAGGGAGGGAGGGAGGGAGGGAGGGAGGGAGGGAGGCGGAGTAAGTAGGCGCGCGCGCGCCTGGTGGTAGGCGACGACGCAGTTGGCGCCGTCGCACAGCACGATCTCGTTGCCCCACTCGCCGCCCTCCTCCTCGTCGCGGCCGCACACGTAGCACGCCGGCAGCTCGTCCTGCCCCCAGTCTGCTCCACGGCGTGCGTGGGGGCACACACGAACGTGTGAGCGGCCGCAGAATATCCTTGGGCTCAGGCGGAGCAGCAGGCTGATCTGAGCTGATCTGAGCTGATCTGCTGCTGGAGGGACGATCGAGGTCCAAAGGAGAGCGAGGCGCACATTCGCGGGACGAGTCCTTGACCAGCTGGCGGTCCTTGCGCTCGTTGTAGAGCTCGACCATGTCGTCCTCCGTCACGGGCATCGTCGTGTGCCTCTTGGCGCCGCGGTCGCCGGTGCCCAGATCGCCGATGGAGCGCTGCTCGTACGCGACCTTGATCACCTTGCCGTCGCCGTCCATCGCAAACTGCAGCAGATGAACGCAGGATCCGCATCACACGCGCGCGGTGTGGCGTCCAAGGCAGGGTTGCATGGGCACATGCTGGCTCTCAGTGTCCAAGGAGAACTGCCTGTGTCAGGGGTGTCGAGCAGCATGGTGCCCACGGTACGGCGGCATGCATTGGGCGCAAGCACGCGCGCGCGCGCCTGCTTGCCCATCATGCGCTTGAGCTTGTCGGTGACTCGGTACCGCTTCACGTCGCAGCTCATCCGCCGCCATCGCAGCTGCACGTGCCTGCGACCATGGGTGGCGTGGCGACCATGGGTGGTGTGGCGACCCTGGGAGGCGTCATAGCCGACCGTGACCATGGGTGGCGTGCATGGCAGCTGCACGTACTTGCACAGGGCGTCGACCGAGAGCGCCCCCTTGTCGTCGAGGGCCTCGATCATCATGTTGAGCAGCGGCAGCGACGGGTCGCCTGTGCGCGAGGTGAGGCAGGGCCGCGCTCACTTCGGCTTCGGCCACATCATGCAGCCGCCACGCAGCAATGGCAGACTCAGGCACACAGGGCTGGGCACAGGGCCTTGGCCATCCTCGGCCAATCATGCAGCCACTGAGAGCCCCAGTGGTCCTTTTCGCACACGACGGCTCGCCCGCGGCCTCGGCGGCGTTGCACTCCTCCTCAGCCTCGAGGATGTCCGCCTCGCTCGCGTAGACGCGGACCTGGTTGGGCGGCGCGCCGCACAGCACGCTCGAGTGGCCCAGCCGCGCCGCCTTCTCCGCCTGCGTCTCGTGGGCGGTGCCGCGCGCGCCGTAGTTGCCGCGCTCGAAGTCGGTCGCCTTGGCCTTCTCCGTCAGCACCCACCGCTTCTGCTCCTGTACCGGCAATGGGCGCGAACGCGTGTCGTAAGAAGCAGATTGGGCAGATTGAGCACAGCGTGCTGATCTGCTCGTAGAGGGATCGGATCGGGCTCCAATGAAGCGGCATACGGGGACCATCTGCGACGGCGTCTCGCGCCACAGCTTGCCCGCGAAGCGCCGCAGCCGGTCGCGGATGCGGTCGTCCTTGCACTTGCACGAGAGCCGCATCCTCTGCTGACGCACGTAGTCGAGCACCTGGACGGGGGTTGGAGGTTTGGCTCGGAGGTTTGGGTCGGAGGTGGGTGTAGGCCGCGCGTGTGGGAAGGCGGGGCCAGATGTTGTGGACTCGGGGTCGGGGCAAGGGGCATGGCTGGCGTGGTTGGCCGTCGAGCACACACCTGCTGCGTCGTCGCGCCGGCGCCCTCGCGGAGCCCCTCGCTCGCCGTCCCCTCGCCGCCCTCGCACAGCGCCTCACGGATGAGCACCGTCAGCGAGACCGTCGGACCGGCCACGACGGCGCCGTCGACGACGCCCTTGCGGCCCTCGTCGTCGTCGTCGTCCTCCTCCTCCTGGTCGTTCTCCTCCTCTCCCGCATCGGCCGCCTGCTTGGCCGCTTTGCTCGCCGCCCGCTTCGCCGCCATCGCCGCCGCCTTGGCCGCCCTCTTCGCCGCCTTCTTCTGCGCCTCCTCCGCCGCGTCCTCTTCCCTGTACCGCCCCTCCTCCTCCTCCTCCGCCGCCGCCGCCTCCTCCTCCTCGGGCTCAAAAGGGAAGCTGGACGTGGCGGCGGCCAGGCTCGACGACTCCCGACCATACCTGGCCGGCGGCGGGTCGCTGTGCACTCCGCTGCGGCGGCGGCTGGTCGTCGTGTACTGTTTCGCGTATCCGCTCTGCTCCTTCTCGCGGATCTGTCACGCGCGCACGACGGACGGGTGCGGCGGGGCGGGAGCCGGCGAGACCCTCGAGTGTGGCCACAAGCAAGAGAAAAGGGCGGAAGGGCTGGGGAGACGAGGTGGGAGGAGGGCGGGCGAGCGGGAGAGGCATCCACCACGCGCACCTGCTTGCGGATCTTCGAGCCCGGCCCGCCGCCCACCTTCCGGCTGCGCCCCGGCCCGTGCACCGGCCACCCACCGCCGCCACCACCCGGCCCACCACCACCGCCACCGCCACCGCCACCAGGCCCACCACCGCCACCGCCTCCAAACATCCGGCTGTGCCACGAAGGCGCAGACGTTGCGGCGGCGGAGGACGACGACGACGAGGGCGCGACGCCCCTCGCGGCGCTGAGCGCGAACGACGACAGCGTCGACGCGCCCTGCGCCGCTGACGCCTTGGTCGGCTTGCGCTTGGGCGCCTCGCTCACCGGCACATCACGCCACGTCGCCCACCCAGCGCCGCCGCCGCCCTTGCCCTTGGACGCCGCCGCAGCCGCAGCCGCAGCCGCGGGCGCAGTGGACGCCGCCGCCGCCGACGCCCTCCCTCCTGCCGAGGACGCGCCGCCGCCCGCACCACCACCGCCGCCGCCCTTCTTGAGCATGCCAGCCCAGTGGCCGCCTTGGCCCTTCTGCTGCTGCGGAGGCGGCGGCGGCCCCGTCGCAAGCACGTACTTTGGCATGGCATCCATGGCTTCGACGCGGCGCCAGTCCTTGCCCTCCTCCTGCCAGCGGAACCAGTCCTCGAACGGGTCGTCTGTTCCGCAGCAGGGTGCGAGCGCGTGAGGATAGCAGGTGCGGCTTTCTTCTGCTGAGTAGGCGGATCTGATCTGCCTGTGTTGAGGTCTCCAGCCTCAGAGAGAAGCGGCGTGGCGCACCGCCGCCGATGGCCGCCTTGAACCAGCCGTCCACCAGCATCACCACCACGCGCGCCTCGATCCACTCCGCCTCCCCCTCGCGCCCCTCCTGCAGTCCCGGCACCATGCGCGGGGCGCGAACGGGTGAATATATAGCCAGCAGGTTGGGCTGGGGCAGTGTGCTGGCGAGCGTATATAGGAGTAGCAGATCGGGCGGAGCAGTGAGCAGTGAGCTGCGGGTCTGCTGGTCTGCTGGTCTGCTGGTCTGCTGGTCTGCTGGTCGAAGATCGAGCCCCAAGGCGGCATGGCATGCAGTGCTGCATACCTCCGCCACCTCGACCTCGATCCACTCGCCCTCCTTCGGCCACGCCCAGCCGCTCGGGGGCGGCGCGTTCGGCCCCCCGCCACCACCGGGCCCAGCGCCAGCGACGCCGCCCCCTTGCTCGCCCTCCTCCCGCCCCTGCCTCTGCCTCTGCCACGCCTGGCCGTCGTTCTTCTCGAGCGCATCCTCGTTTTCGTCGGTCATCGAGCCCCCGTCGCTGCCTCCCTCCACGCCGCCCTTCTCCCCCGCTCCACCCGCCGCCTCCCCCTCCTCGTCGCCGTCGCCGTCGAAGTCGGAGCAGTGCGCCGCATGCTCCTCCTCCCCACCGTCCTCATGGGGAGGAGTCGCATTGTCGTCCATCATCACATCGTCCTCCGCCTCCTCCTCCTCGCGGTCCTTCCGACGCAGCAGCGCGAGACGCTCCGCCGCCGCACCGCCGCCGCCGCCGGCACCGCGTCCACCGCCGCCGCCGGCACCAGAAGACGCCAACGCCGACGACGACGACACCCCCTGCACTTGGCCACAGGCCAGGGCCGCCGCGCGCTTCGCCGACACTTGCTTCTGCCGCTTCGGCGGCGGCTGCGGCGCCTTCGGCGGCGAGGGCGCCTTCGCCGCCGCCCCCGCCGCCGCCGCCGCCGCCCTGGCCGCCTGGCGCGGCCGCGGCGGCGGCGCCGCCATCGCCGCCGCCAACGACGCCGACGACAGCCGCGGCGCCATCGACGTGGGAGAAGCAGAACCAGAGGTGGTGGTGGTGGCCTCGCCGTTGCCGTTGGGTTCGACGTAGCCGACGTAGCCGACGTTGGAGGCGGCGGTGCTCTTGGCGAAGAAGGACGCGAGGAGGTTGGCGTCGAGGATGTTGGCGCGCGGCTCCCACGTGTTGGCCTGTGTGTGGTGGGTGGGTTGAAGGTGGGTGGGTGGGTGGGTGGCACATCAGGTGGCACATCGGGCGAGGCTCTGATGAGGGTCTTGCAGGGGGTTCCGAGGGCCGCTGCCTCCAGCCAGGCACGGGGGCGCTCGCTCAGGCCTCGTGCGCGCGTTGTGGCCCGTGGCCTGGGACATGGCCTGGGAGGCATCATCGGTGAGCAGCCTGCAGGGGCGCGTGGCGACATCACAGCCAAGGAATGCATGAGCCAAGGCATCAGCCAAGCCAAGAAGGCACGCGGGGCAGCGTGCTTGTGCGACCCGAGCGAGGTGCACCTCGGGGCCGAATCCGTCCCACGAGACCAGGAACTCCTCGACGGAGCCGCCGACGCGCCAGCCGCGGTGGCCCGCGACCGTCGCCTTGCGCACGCGCCGCCGCAGGATCGCCTTGACCTTGAACGTGCCCTGGTCTGGCGCGCCGCCCCCCTGCAGCTGCTGCTGCCGCTGCTGCTGCTGCTGCTGCTGCTGCTGCTGGTCGCCCGCAGCGTTCGCGGCGCTCCCCTCACCGGCAGCAGCGCCAGCAGCGCCTCCTCCACGACCGGCGCCACCACGCCCGCCACGCCCGCGCCCGCCGCCTTTGCCACGTGGGCCGGGTGGCTTCATCCCTCCGCCGGCCGCGCCCATGGCCGCGCCCTGCAGAGCGCCCCAGTGCGTGCGAGGCGACTTGCCGATTGCCGCAGCAGCGCCGCCAGCGACGGCCGCCGCCGCGGCCGAGCTCTTCGTACGGATGCGCTTGGGCCGCGCCATCACCCCGTTGCTGCCGTTGCTACCGTTGCCGTTGCTGCCGCCCTCGTCGTCCTCACGGTATTCGTCGTCGCTGCCGTCGTCGTCGTCGCTGCCGTCGTCGGACGACTTGCGGCGGCCGAGCGGCGGGCTCGGCGCAGCCCCGTTCGCACCACCGCTCGCACCACCGTGCGCACCGCCGCCGCCACCGCCCTCGTCGTCGGGCGCGGGGCTGGGCGGCAGGCGGGGACGGCCGGTGGTGCCGCCAAACTTGGAGTCGGGGCGGCGCGGCCCCGCGCAGCGCAGCAGCAGCAGAGGGTCGTCATGCGGGTCGGCGTCCGCGTCCTTCTGCGCGGCGAGCCACCAGCCCGCCTTGCCCATGGCCTTGCCCGTGGCCTTGCCCATGGCCTTGCCGCCGGGGCTGCAGTCCATGGGCGCGGCCGTCGGGGCGAGGGAGGCGCGCGTGCCGTCGCCGCCGCCGCCGTCGCCGCCGCCGCCGTCGCCGCCCATCTCCTCCTCCTCGAGGAGGCCCCCCTCGTCCGAGGCCTCGTCCATCCCCTCGTCCTTGCTCTCGTCGACGGCGTCGGCGTCGGCGTCGTCGTCGCCCGCAGCGTCTCCCTTGGCGGCGTCCGCATCGGCGTCGGCGTCGGCGGTCTCCTCCCCCTTCTCGGCGGTCTCCTCCTCCTCCTCGCGGCGCGCGTCGGGCACGGTGTCGGGCACGGTGTCGGGCGCGGCGTCGGGCACGAGGACGAGGCGGAGGTCCTTCGCGCGCAGCGTCAGGTTGACGGCGCCCGTCTGGATCTGCGCCGCGGCACGCAAGCGACAGCGAGGCAGAGGGTGTGAGAGGGTGTGCGTGAGTGAATGTGAGTCTGTGTCGGTGTGTGTGAGTGTGTGTGCGTGCGGAGGCTAATGGCGGCGCGCGGGTGTGTGGGGCGGCGCGTTAGCTAGTTAGGCGCGTGCGACGCGCGCGTGCGCACCTGGAACAGGTCGTTCTCGAGGCTGACGACGCGCCCGAGGTCGCCCTGCGCCCAGCACGGCCCAGCCTTGAGGATCATCACGGTGGAGCCCACCTTGGGCAGCTCCTGCGCCTCGGGCGCGTCGGCGAGAGCGGCCGCGCCCGCCGTGGGCGGCGCGGCCGCCGCGTTAGTGAGCGGCTGTGCCATCCTCCGGCACCAGTCTCGGCAGCGACAGTGTCGCACGCAAGGTTGCGACCCCGAAGCAATCAGTCAGGCGTCAAATGTCAAATGAGAAACTTGATGGGTGATGTCGCTCCTGGCGCGCGTGCGCGCGCGAGCAGCGTGGTGAAGCGTCACTTCGAATTCAGCTTGCGAGGCTCTCCGGCCAGCAGCGACTCAACAGCGCGCTCGCTCAAATGGAGACGCCCCAGCCCACCACGCGCTCTCTCACGGACACGCTCGAGCTGACG
>Ga0209713_10001988_pt1 | contig 12529 bp, 13 predicted proteins | sample ArcOceMetagenome_3_FD_187444 | JGI IMG/M metagenome (GOLD analysis project Ga0209713, IMG submission 187444) | Marine eukaryotic phytoplankton communities from Arctic Ocean - Arctic Ocean- Svalbard ARC20M Metagenome (SPAdes) (version 2) | ecosystem: Environmental > Aquatic > Marine > Oceanic...
CCGAAGGGTCGCGCTCTGACGGTTTGAGAATGAACGCATTGCCACAGACGATAGCAGGGGCAAACATCCACATCGGGATCATGGCAGGAAAGTTAAACGGGGTAATCCCTGCGCAGACCCCCAGCGCCTGGCGCATTGAATACATGTCAATGCCCGGCCCAGCACTGTCGGTGAAATCGCCTTTCAGCATCTGTGGCGCACCGATGCAATATTCAACAACCTCCAAACCGCGCTGTACGTCACCCTGCGCATCGGGCAGGGTTTTGCCATGCTCGCGGCTCAGCGCCTCGGCTAGCGCATCCATATCACGGTTCAGCAGGTCAACAAATTTCATCATCACCCGCGCCCGGCGCTGCGGATTGACCGCGCCCCATGCGACCTGTGCGGCGGCGGCAATTTCGACCGCTTGCGCCATTTCGTCTGCGGAGGCTAAGGGAACCTTGGCCTGAACTTCTCCGGTGGCGGGATTGTAGACGTTGCTAAACCGACCAGAAGTGCCCTTAACATGGGCGCCATTGATGTAATGTGTAAGCTCTTGCATTTTGTTTCTTCGTTCCTTGTTCTTCACCAAGGTATGGCCAAGGATTGGCCGGGTTTTTGGCGGGGTTCTCGCCCAGCTTATCCTAGGGTAGCGATTCCAGAACCCGTCTTGGATAAAAGGCGTTTGATGGTTTGTATCATTTTTTTTCATGTCGCCAACCAGTAATTTAATCTGGCAAAAAGCATTTTTTTACCACAAACCGCACAAGTTGCCATACGTAAGGTTATGATTAACTTGGGGATTTGCTATTAAATACCTTTTACAGCCCCGTTTGCGGTTCACCTTAAGGCTGCATTTATGCGAAACACGTATCTTGACACGACACTTCCAGTTGTAAGAGGCTGAAACTGGGGTAGGTGTGATGGAGGTTTTGCAATGCAAGTTCATCAAATACTGAAGACCAAGAAAGACACGGCTGTTGTAACGGTGACTTTGGGACAGAGGATCCGGGCGGCGGCGAAAATTTTAGCGGCGCGGCGTATCGGAACGGTTGTGGTCTCAGATGACGGAAACACAATAGCCGGCATTTTATCGGAACGCGATATCGTGCGGGCGCTGGCCCAGAAGGGGCCAGAGTGTCTGGTGGAGCCGGTTGAACACTATATGACCAGTACTGTACAAATATGTGCACTGTCGGACAGTGCCGATGCCATTCTGGGGCGCATGACCGAGGGCCGGTTTCGACATATGCCTGTTATTGAAGGTACCATGTTGGTGGGCCTGATTACGATTGGCGATGTGGTCAAAGCCAAACTTAATGAGTTGGCAATGGAAAACCAGGCTTTGGAGGCGATGATTAAGGGGCATTGAAGCCCTTGCAATTTCCCTCGTAATATTATTGCGTGTGGCGAGCCGCAATCTAGGAATATACCGCTATGCGCATTGGATTATACCCCGGAACCTTCGACCCGATTACTTTGGGGCATCTGGATATCATCAGCCGAGCCGCTCTGCTTGTAGATCGTCTGGTCATTGGTGTTGCTATCAATCGCGACAAAGGCCCGCTGTTCTCGCTTGAAGACCGGGTCGCGATGATCAAGGCCGAATGTGCCGCTCTGGGTACTGCGACTGGCACCGAGATTGTGGCCCATCCGTTTGAAAATTTATTGATCGATTGCGCACATGATGTTGGTGCACAAGTGATCGTGCGTGGCTTGCGCGCTGTGGCAGATTTTGAATACGAGTTTCAGATGGTCGGTATGAATCGGGCGATGGACAGCTCGGTCGAGACGGTGTTTTTGATGGCCGAAGCCAAGCACCAGGCGATTGCGTCGAAACTGGTTAAGGAAATTGCAAGACTGGACGGGGACGTGTCAAAATTTGTGACCCCCCCTGTACAGGCCCGCTTACTGGAGCGGTTCGCCAAGTAAAACCATGCATATACTGAAGCCGGCAAGACCCAGGCATAACCGGCTCCGCGCGGCGCTATGCGCCGAGGCTTGCCATGTAAACGCTGGTATCGGCCATCCGGTTTGAAAACCCCCATTCGTTGTCATACCAAATCAACACCCGACACAGATTACCGTCCAGCACTTTGGTTTGGTCCGTGGCAAAAATGCTGCTTCTTGGGTCGTGATTGAAATCGATGGAAACCAGTTTTTCGTCAGTGACCCCGAGGATGCCCTTTAACGGGCCGGCAGCGGCGGCGGCGGCGGCAATCTGATTGATTTCTGCCGTGCTGGTATCGCGAACCGTTTCAAACGTCAGGTCGACGCAGGAGACATTTGGCGTCGGGACGCGAATTGCAACCCCGTCCAGCTTGCCCGCCAGTTCCGGCAGAACCAATCCAACCGCCTTGGCCGCACCAGTTGACGTCGGGATCATGCTCAGGGCGGCAGAGCGGGCGCGATAGAGATCACTGTGCATAGTATCGAGAGCTGGCTGATCACCGGTATAGCTGTGAACCGTTGTCATAAATCCGCGTTTTATTCCGATGTTCTGATGTAAAATCTGGACGACCGGAGATAAGCAATTTGTTGTACATGAAGCGTTAGAGATCACTCGGTCTGCGGCGCTAATCTCGGTGTGATTGACCCCGTAAACGACAGTTTTATCCGCACCCTTCGAGGGCGCTGAGACTAGAACCCGGTTCGCACCGTTATCAAGATGAATGGCGGCCTTATCGCGGTCGGTGAATACGCCGGTACATTCCAGCGCGACATCCACATCCTGCCAGGGCAATTCAGCTGGATTGCGCAGAGCTGTCACCCGAATATCACCGCGTCCGGCGTCGAGATATTTTTCACTGTGTTTGATCTTGACAGGAAAACGGCCGTGTACGCTGTCATATTGCAGCAAATGGGCATTGGTTGCCACTGGACCCAGATCATTGATAGCAACGACTTCAATATCGGTACGGCCCGACTCTATAATCGCCCGCAAAATATTGCGCCCGATACGTCCAAACCCATTTATTGCAACTTTGACCGACATGCTAACCCCTTTGGTAAACCCTATGATAGCGCTAACACCATGATTGCAAGGTAAAGTCAAGATCGCCCAACAGATCCTAACCATTGTTGAATTTAGTGATGTATCCTCAACACGGGGATCTGCGCATTAGCGCCAAATCGCCATTTCATCCAAGACTATCACGAATTTTTGGGCCAAAAACAAAGTGTTCTCGCTGTTACTGAAACCAAAGTCTAGCATAAGAAAAGCCAGAACAAACAGTCCCAAGCTCGCTGAAATTGTATTGGTCATTGCCTCACCGCCTAAAATAGTAATTGAATTTAATAATACAATCTTAACTATTCTAGGGCCAGAAATCAATGTAAAAGTCGACCCATGGCTCCGGCGACGTCGGCCATCCGGCAGGAAAACCCCCATTCATTGTCATACCATGCCAGCACCCGCACGGTGCGCCCCCCGACGACTTTGGTCTGATCGGGTGCAAAAATCGACGAGTGTGGGGTGTGATTAAAGTCGATCGAGACTTTGGGTTCCGGATCATAACTCATGACCGCCCCCATGTGACCGTTTGCAGCCTCTTGAACAATGGCGTTCACATCGGAGACTGAAACCGATTTTCCAGCCTCAAAAGTCAGGTCAATGGCAGAGACATTTGGCGTGGGGACGCGGATGGCGGTGCCGTCCAATTTGCCGTCAAGTTCTGGCAACACCAGACCCAGAGCTTTTGCCGCCCCTGTCGAAGTGGGAATCATCGCCATTGCTGCCGCCCGGGCGCGGTAGAGGTCGTCATGACGACGGTCTAAAGTGGGTTGATCGCCGGTGTAGCTGTGTATCGTTGTCATAATACCTCGCTCAATCCCGATCGCATCGTTCAAAACCTTGGCCAGAGGCGCCAGACAATTTGTGGTGCAGGACCCGTTTGAAACCATCCGATCCTCAGCCGTCAGACTGCGGTGGTTGACGCCATATACAATCGTCTTGTCGACTTGGTTTGCCGGGGCTGAGATCAGAACTGATTTCGCGCCGCGATCCAGATGCACCTTGGCGCGGGCGCCGTCGTTGAATTTACCGGTACATTCAAGAACCACATCACAACCATCCCAATCGAGCGTTGTGGGGTCATAGCTTGAGAAAACCTGCATCGGGCCGCGGCCCAAATCCAAGGTGTCTTTGGTGACCTGTACTGTGCCTCCAAACCGACCGTGGATGCTGTCATAGCGCAACAGATGCGCATTGGTCTCAATGGGTCCTGTGGCATTTATTTTGACCACCTGCACATCATTGCGGGCACTTTCGGCAATCTGAGCCAAGGTGCAACGACCAATTCTACCAAATCCATTGATACCGATTGTGACCGTCATGCTGTCGCTCCTGCTGTGCTGATATGCTTTTGCGTATACGACTAGCCTTACTTGAATAAAAGAAAAAATTACTTATTTTACAACATGTTAGCGGTAACAAACGCATTGAGTTCATGGTTGCGCTAACAATGTGGGGCGTACGCTGCTCTTGCCGATAAAATCTTAGTGCCGCCCGGGTCTTATCCGAGCGGCACTGCCTTTCGCGCCTTAAAAGCGGCTGGTTACAGCAGAGATTTAACCGCTGCGACGGTTGCGTCTGCGGTGATTCCCATCTGTTGGTAAATCACCTCTGCGGGGGCCGATACGCCAAATCCGCTCATGCCAATGAAATGGGCTTTGCTTTCCCGGCCGCGTTCGCCCAACAACCACTGGTCCCACCCTTGACGCACACCTGCCTCAATTGCGACCCGCACCGGGCCGCCGGGCAGAACCCGCCGGCGATAAGCTGCGTCTTGGGCAGCAAACAATTCCATGCATGGCATCGAGACAACCCGCGTGCCGATACCTTCGGCTTGCAATACGTCCCGGGCTGCCAAGGCGATTGAAACCTCTGAGCCTGTGGCAATTAAAATGGCTTGGCGCCGACCTACCGCATCAGCCAGAACATAGGCCCCCTGCGCTGACAGGTTTTTGGTTTTATGCTCGGTGCGCACGGTTGGGAGCCCTTGGCGCGAGAGCGCCAGCACGGTTGGGGTGGTTTTCGTGGTGATAGCAACTTCCCAGCTTTCGGCTGTCTCAACCGTATCCGCGGGACGAAATACATAGGTGTTTGGGGTGCTGCGGCTGATTGCCAGATGCTCAACCGGTTGGTGGGTGGGACCATCTTCGCCCAATCCAATGGAATCATGGGTCATCACAAACACTGTCGGCACCTTCATCAAGGCGGCCAACCGCATGGCCGGTCGGGCATAGTCGGTAAAGCACATAAACGTACCGCCATAGGGCCGGACACCGCCGTGCAGCGCCATGCCGTTCATCGCAGCCGCCATGCCGTGTTCACGGATGCCCCAATAGACATAGCGACCACCGCGATTGTGAGTGTCAAAGACCCCCAAATCGCCGGTCTTGGTGTTGTTTGATCCGGTCAGGTCGGCCGATCCGCCAACGGTCTCAGACATCAGCGGATTGATCACATTTAATACCATTTCACTGGATTTTCTGGTTGCCATTTTTGGCATGTCCGCGGCGATTTGCTTTTTTAACGCCTTGATTGCAGCCCTGAGTTTTATGGGTACATCACCGGCATAGGCACGGGCAAATTCAGCTTGTTTTGTGCCCGAGAGCCCCGCTAGGCGGGCCTCCCACGCCAGCCGGGCGGCTGCGCCTTTGCGGCCAATAACCTCCCATTGGGCTTTGATATCGGCTGGAATTTCAAACGGTGCCGATGTCCAGCCATAGGCCGCTTTGGTGTCGGCAACCAGCGTCTCATCAGTCAAAGCACCGTGTCCTTTAGAGGTGTCCTGTGCAGAGGAGCCCAGCGCAATATGTGTTTTACACGCAATCATCGACGGCGTCGCGCTGGCTTTGGCGTTTTTGATTGCAGCATCAATTGCCACCGGATCATGGCCGTCTATTTCTTGCACATCCCAGCCGCTGGCCTTAAAGCGCCCAACCTGATCTGTGCGGTCAGACAGCTCGACAGATCCATCTATGGTGATATTGTTATTGTCCCAAAACATAATCAATTTTGACAGCGCATGGCGTCCGGCAAGCCCGATCGCCTCTTGACTGATGCCTTCCATCAAACACCCGTCGCCAGCGATCACATACGTGTGGTGATCAACAATTTTAGCACCATAGCGGGCGCGTTGGATCTCTTCGGCCATGGCAAAGCCAACCGAATTGGCAATGCCCTGACCCAACGGGCCTGTGGTGACCTCGACGCCCGTTGCGTGGCCGTATTCGGGATGGCCTGCGGTAATGGCACCCCATTGGCGGAAATTACGGACCTGATCGATCGTCATATCGGCATATCCAGTCAGATGCAGGAGGCTGTAGATCAACATCGAGCCGTGGCCCGCCGACAGGATAAAGCGGTCTCGATCCTGCCAGTTAGGGGCAGTGGCATCAAATTTGAGATGATTTTCAAACAGCACTGTCGCAACATCGGCCATACCCATTGGCATGCCTGAGTGACCAGAATTGGCTGCGCGCACAGCATCGAGTGTCAAAGTGCGGATTGCGGCAGCTTTTTGCCAATGGGCGGGGTGCCGGGTCTGAAGGTCTTGAATGTCCAAAATACGGGTATCCCTTAAATGAATGACTGATGAGATGCTCAATAACAGCCTTAAACCTAAGATCAAGCCACGCTCGGCGCCGTTTGCTAGTCATAGAGAGATTTATTTTGTTTAAAGTAATCTATAACCTTGCTGAGCGTCTTGCGAATCGTCATGGCGCGGGTGAGTACGATTTAGACAAAAATGGGGATGGATATCCGATGCCGCAAATAGATGTGACTGAACGGCGGATCACCACGGCGCTGGACCGGATAAGGAAAAGTATTGAAAGCGAGCCTGTTCCACAAATGGCCAACGCGGTGGCGCATGAGCTTGAGAGCAAGGTGAGCCAATTGCAATCAAACGTGCAAGAGGCAAATGCAGAATTGGCAGAAGAACAATCCACCAATGCACAGCTTGAACAACGGGTCCGCCGCCTGCGCGAGCGCCAGCAGGGGTTTTTGACCAAGCTTGAAGCCGATATCGGCAAACAGCAATCGGCAATGCGCAAGCTTGATGAAGATCTGCAAAAACTGCGCCTCGCCAACGAACAACTCCGTCAAAGCAATCATGCGCTGCGCACCGCCAATGAAACCGGGGTCGCGGATGCGGAATTGATCAATAAAGCGATGATGGAAGAGATTGTGTCGTTGCATGCGGCTCGCAGTGCGGATCAGGCCGAAGCGCAGGTGGTCATCACATCGCTGAATGTATTGTTGCAGAAAACCGGCTCAAGCGGTGCTGGATTTGAGGAGAGCCTGTAATGCCAGAAATCCAAGTCAACATTGGTGGACGCAGCTTTGACGTGGCCTGTGCACAAGGCGAAGAGGCCCACTTACAAAAAGCCGCAAAAATGATCGATACCGAGACCGAGATTTTAGCCAAGCATATGGGCCGCTTGCCGGAAGCCCGGATGCTGTTGATGGCCGGGTTGATGCTGGCTGATCGCACCTCGGGACTGGAGGAGCGGGTCAAGACGGCAGAGGCCGCATTGGAAGAGACCCAAGCGAAGCTGCATGATCTGCGACGACGACGTGGCACGGGTAGCGCGAGCGCAGAACCTGTATCCGAGGGCGCGGCAATGGCTTTTGCCGATATTGCTGATGAAGCTGAGGCGCTGGCGGATATGATCGAGCGGCGAAGACGTGCCGAGCGTTAGTGCGGTCCAAGCTAAGTCGGTTCCGGCTCGGTAAAGATCGCCATGTTCATGGTGGCAGTGCAGTCCAAAAGGGGGGGGCTGCTGCATTGGGGCAAATACGCTCCGTGTATGGTTTGCTCAGAACCTCTAATCCACCTGCTTGGCCCGCGATGTAGCCATGACAAGCTGTATTGATGGCTATATTTGGGACAGCTTTACGCTGAACTAAAAGGTGGAAATTATGTGCAGTAAGGTCTGCAAAGCCTTTATCTTTTTAGGGTTTCCCGCAGCAAGGTCACTGGAGACGAGAAAGTGACTTACCAAAGCGCTGCGCTGTCCAAAGCTGGCCACATTCACAGCGAAGGCCGTTTGACTGAGCCTAAGATCACCTTTTTTTTTATCCGCTATACCCAATCAGCGAACTCGTCTGGCCAGAGATTGTGCCTGTCATGGACCTTCGGCAAGGCCGATAACGCTGCTAGAATGATTGGAAAATGCATACCCTTCAACAGTTTTGGAGCGGCAAGAGCAATCAGGTCTTGTTTGAATAAGGGGGGTGAATTTAAGCCCGCGCTAAACGGGGAATAACCCTGACGAACGGCAAGATCCATATCGTCGCTGTGAAAACTGGATAGTTTTTTGGTCGCACGGATACGCAAATCGATGTCAGGCGGTTCGCTAGCAAAGTCTGGCAGCTTTGGGATAAGCCATTTGGAAACAAAGGTGGGTGTAACGCTGGTCAAAACCTTGCCGGGTTCAGGTTTAAGCGGCGCTGTCGCCAAACGCAGTTCAGTAAATGCACCTGCGATCCTGTCGTGATAACTCAGGCAGACGGGAGTAAGGGCCAATCCTTCTGGTGACCTGTCAAAAGAGTGTTTGTCTAAGATGCGTTTCACGTTGGCGTACTTGCTGTACCGCGCCTCCTTGAGTATCGCCGATTTCATCCAGCGCTGCACGGAAACTCGGACGACGCCTCCCATCATCAAAGGCTCGAAGCCCAGTGAGGGGCGAAAGAGATACTATATGGCAATAGTATTTCTGGCGTCATGAAAAATTAATTCAAATTCGAATATACTAAATTATGGGCTCATAATATCATTAATCAGTCATGATGGCGCATATATCAGTAGAAAAAGTAGCTCTTATGACAGCAGGTGATAGCGGAATGGCCGCCGATGCAGCACGTCGATTTGCATAAGATGGGTTTATAGCTGGCATTCTTTTGTCTTCGGGAAATGGCGAATCCCTCCACACAGGCCTTGGTGGTTTGGCGGTACAGGATTCAATCTGAACGGGAATAATTTATCCGCACTTGTTCAAGCTGCTCAAAATCGGTGGGCGTATTGCCGATTTCTACCCAACTGCCCAGCCCAATTGCGCTAACGGTTAAGCCACTCTTACCCAACTGACGATGCTGCTTAAAAATAACCCTTTGATGAGTTTGCCTTGCTGTTGTGATTTTGATAATTTGAAGTGATCAGGCATAGGAAGCTGAAGCATGTCGATACCAAGACGTTTCGATTATGTGCGTCTCGCAAAAGACGAATAGAAAAAGTCTTTACCTCAGGATTTCTCGAAAATTCTGTCCAATTCTACCATCTTATCGAACACGGCGGCATTAGTTCAAACTGCCGCGTTTCCCTCACTGGATAGAAGAACGATCTAGCTTTTTGTATGATACTGCGTCGTAACGATACAAGCCCCAAGGAATGGCTGTATTGAAATCAATGAATAAAAACGCAGCTGTCCCGAAAGTTTATCATGCAGAAACGGGACCGAAAACTCTTTCGCATCCATTTGTGATTTCAAGTTGGTTGCGCGGTTGCACGCTTTCCTGTGTTTTTGAAGAGACATGTAGTGAAAACACTGACGCAGCGCTTGGCCAAGCCGTTGGCAAAGTCTTGGCGTAAATTGGGCAGCGGCGTTTAAGTGCGTCAGGAAATCCGGGACCGGACCGATCGGTTTCTTCCTGAAATGTTGGACGCATAGTTATGCGATACACCGCCAAGGAGTGTCTGCAGTTGGCACGTTTTTGATGGGGCTGGCTCCGCACGCATGACGCCTCATAATGAGGCTATTGGTCCATATTGTGTGTTTGTGTGCCCGAATTGTGGTAAACTTGCGCTCATAACCAAACTTCGGAAAAGGAATGCATAGAATGATTGCCTATGTCACCGTTGGTGCTGATGACATTATTTGCGCGGAACGGTTTTATTCCGCGTTCCTGCCAGCCCTTGGTTACGGCCTGGAAAGGTTCCACGGTGATCTAAGTTACATGCTGCCCGTAGAGCCGGGGCAGTCACCCGTTCTTCCCGATTTCTACGTGAAATCACCCTTTGATGGACGTCCGGCTTTGGCTGGGAACGGTACTATGACGGCATTTGACGCGCGCAGTCAAAAACAGGTGCGTGATCTTCATTCCGCCGCGCTTGCCGCAGGTGGTTTTGACGCGGGCCAACCGGGCTTTCGTGACGCCTATGGACCTCACTTTTATGTTGGCTACCTTCGCGACCCTCACGGGAACAAAATCGCATTGTTCTCGAGCAATCCAGACGAACCCGGACGAGATGGGTAACGCGAAGTTTGCAGTTAAAAAAAGATCCTGCTTGGTATTCCAGACCGGAAGGACGCGCGGCAAAGGCCGGTTTGCAGAGCTAGGTGACCCTATCTGGTTTTATGCCACCAAAATCGTGCCAAAAACACAGCGATTGTCGAAGGTTTTTCCTCTTTTACACCTGCTGCCGTTCACCGCATTTCACAAGGTCGGTTAGAGAGGTTCTGAGCTGATATTCGGTGGTTATGTATGGCTATCTTTGCCGGCTCTCGCGATTTTTGCGCTGACATCGACATGGTCAGTTTATTTGGCGTATCGCAGCAAGGCAGCGCCAAGCAAGGTGGTCATCGTCGCAAATACCTTTAAAAGGCTCAGCCGCTCTTTCAGAACAAAGACCCCGATGAGCAAAACAAAGACGATGCTCGTCTCACGCAACGCAGTGACAAGAGCGATTGGAGCCTGTGTAAATGCCCAAGTCACCAACGCGTAGGCGACAAAAGATGTTGTGCCACCAATCGCCATGACACGCATTCCACGACGCGGGATAGACCAGAGCGTTTTTGGGGATTTCCAAAGAAGATACAGCGCCATAAGTGTGCCGTTTCCAACTGCAAGCCAGCAATAAAACCCAAGCGATGTTCCAGCGATACGCGCACCAAGACCGTCAACCAAAGAATAGGACGCTATAAATAGGCCCGTAATACCAGCCAAAACCGCTGCTTTGCGGTTTACCTGTCCGTCAGATCGCCGAACCATCGCAAGGCTGATTATTCCAGCGCCAATAATCGCGATTGCCAGCAGCTCAGTGCCCGAGAGTTGCACCCCAAGAATCGTCAGTGAAAACAATGCAACAATCAATGGCGCAGAGCCACGAGCAATTGGATACACTTGTGTTAAGTCACCTGTTTGATAGGATTTGAGCAAGAAAATTTGATAGCCTAAATGCAGTGCGATGCCGCTGAACAGATACGGCAAGCTCGCAACCTCAGGCATGGGCACAACGGGCAAGATGATGGCAGCGATCGGCACATGTCCAATCACGACTGCGCCCATACTAAGTGCCTTGTCCGTACTTCCTTTGACCAAAGCATTCCATGCAGCATGCAGAACACCAGCGCCTATGACTGCGATAAATACCAGACCGGTCAAAATTTTACCTTCCAATTGGTCGCTGTCAAATCCGACATTTGATAGGTTTGCTAACAAGGCGTGAGAACGTGCGTCTAAGTGCCGTTTTTGAATTCTAACCCTATTGTGGAAAAAGCTCAAACCAAAGCGAGATATCAAAAAAAACCGGTTTATGATGCTGTGTGGCACCCTATAAAATATCCACCCACAGAAAGTAGGAGAGGTGGCGTTATAAGGGCGCAGGCAGAACCCGTAAGGCTTCGGCCGTTCGTGGCTACATATTTACTGTTTGCACCAAAACCAGCGAGCAAATGTCCTGTTGCGGGCTTGCGCCCGCATTCAGCCTATCATCCGTGCGCAAATGCGCACATCACGACATCGCTTTAGCCATTTGCCTCACGGATTTTATCGGCAGCCTCTTTGTCAAAGGTAATAGCGTTGTCGCCCAACAAAGTGTCCAACTCGCCCGACAGGGTCATTTCGGTAATAATATCACAGCCCCCGACGAATTCGCCTTTCACATAAAGCTGTGGCACCGTCGGCCAATCGGAATAATCTTTGATACCTTGGCGGATTTGATCATCGGCCAGCACGTTGACGTCTTGATAGTCGATTGCCATATAATTGAGCACCCCGGCCACGCGCGAAGAAAACCCGCATTGTGGCATGGCTTTGGTGCCTTTCATGAATAAAACCACATCATGATCTTTTACGGTCTGTTCAATTTCGGTTTTTGCGTCTGTCATGGGATTTTCCTTTAGTCGGTTGTCTCTGGGGCTTTGGTCGTCAGGGCCAGCGCATGCAACTGACCGTTTGAGCCCTCCATCTGGTTTTTTAAAGCGGCATAGACAGCGCGTTGCTGCTGCACGCGGTTTTTACCGCGAAAGCTCTCGTCGATCACCTCGGCTGAATAGTGATTTCCGTCACCCGCCAAATCAGTGATCGTTATGCTGGCTGTTGGAAATTGCGCGCGTATCAGGTCTTCTATTTCTTTGGCTTCTATGGCCATGGCGGTGTTCCTAGTGGTTTGTGAGGCAACAGTAGACGTCACATCTGTGACCTGCAAGCCACCAGATCAAGTGAACAGGTCACAAAACGTTGCGTTATAGATCGCGCGCATCTCGTCCAGAGGCGCCTCGCGGCTGCCAAACTTTACGGTTTGCCCTGAAAAACGACCAA
>Ga0209713_10001989_pt1 | contig 12523 bp, 15 predicted proteins | sample ArcOceMetagenome_3_FD_187444 | JGI IMG/M metagenome (GOLD analysis project Ga0209713, IMG submission 187444) | Marine eukaryotic phytoplankton communities from Arctic Ocean - Arctic Ocean- Svalbard ARC20M Metagenome (SPAdes) (version 2) | ecosystem: Environmental > Aquatic > Marine > Oceanic...
CACTCATGAACTCCATTGCAGAGGTGGCGGGGGGGATGAAACCGGGGAGGTGAGCGGGGACGAGGAGCGAAACGACAGCAAAAGCCATGTACTGCATACTCACATAACTAGCAACCTTCCGCTCGTCGCTTCACTCATCGCAGCTTCCTTGTCACATTCACCAAGGGAATCAACAGCGAGAACTTTGAGCTCGTGGAGAAGAAGAGGTACAACATGAGCTGGGGTCCCGCTACCGTTTTCGTGCACAGGAGGCTCATGCCTGACGGTCGTAGCGCAGGTCCTGCCGTTCTTCAGTCGTACGGAACCTCCCCTCCCCAGAACCTTAGCTATCCAGGGCAGAACCAGGCGCCTGTCGAGACGGGACCGCTGGAGGTGCAGGGAACGGCGGTGAAACTCAACTTTCCAGAACCTGTAGAGGAGGAGGAAGACGAGGAGGTAAGTTTAGGATTCAATCCCGCACTACCGTGCTACGTCTTTGCCTGTAACTAACAACGTCCAACCCCCCACGCCACCGCCTTCTCGCAGGGAGATTACATTGGGGAAGATGACGTCGACTCCGGGTTCTACTCCGGCGCTGAATCCTCCAAGGCCTTCACCCCTTCCACTTCGGTGAACGCTTCCTTTGACTCTAGTGTCAACACGCAGACCACCGACGGTTCCGGGGTCGAGTCGTCGTACACACCCAACACGTCCTACAACTACGATACTGTGAGACCTCCCGCCTTGGACATGGAGGGAGCGGTGCCGGTCGCGCCTCTTAGCCCGGGGATGAGGAGGATCTACGCAGAGGAACAGCTGGGAGTCATGACGAGCCCCAAGGACACCATGCTCATGCAAAGGAAGAGGATGAGGGGGAAGAAAGCCAACGAGAATGGAGGGAGCAAGCTGTTCGGGTGAAGAGGGGAGCTGACTAAAATGGAAAGAGGGTACTTTATACAATCAAATCAAAGACTTGGCGTTTACGGCTCCTCCTGCTTCTCCGCCTTGATAAATGCCTTCTTGTCCGCGACCCTCGTCCTTTTCGCGATGACTTTGTTCATAGTCGAGAGCCACTTAGCCAGCGTGACTATGAGGAAGATTACGAAAACCACCATCCAGCCCTTATCGCTGACCCCAGACCCGGCGAGGTAGAGAATCGTCATGACAATCATAGCGACGTGTACCAGTAGAAGCAACGCGGCCCAAATGTCGAGGGGCTGCCCTTCCCCGCCAGAAGCAAAACCGTACTTATAGGATAGGTCGACGTCGAGCACGACAGGAGAGTCAGACCTGGCCGGGCTCTCCTTATTTTTCTCGAGCAGCCCCATTTCCATCTCCAATAGGCGGGACTCGAGGGACTGGTACTTCTCGCTGGTCTCTTTCCTGAACTTTAGGTACGCTGGGGACGCGTTGAGGAGGCTGTCACTAGGCGGCAGGTCGTCTCCGTCTGCCCCCCCCCCCTCTTCGTCCTCGTCGTCCATGCTATAGCTCCCGAAGCTGATCCCTGTCTTCCTATATCGCTTCTGGATCTTGGGCGCGTTGTCCGTGCTTTCAGTAAAACGAGTCTTAGCGTCGCCCTTGTCGTCGGAGTCCAAGTAGTCACCAGTAGAGTCGTTTGGCTGGACATAGTCGTCTTCATCGTCGACCAAACCAAGGGTCTCCTTCAGTACGAGCGCGGGTGCACCGGTCTTTCTAAACTTCCTCTTTGGAAGCTCCGAGACTGTCTTGGTGTTGTCGAAATCAACAGTCTGGTTTGTCTGGTGTGGGGACGGGGAAAACGGGGATCGAGGACGTAAGTGTTTCCAAAGTGTTTCTAGTTTCCTGATTCTTTATTACCCGCTTGCTTCGCTCGCCTTTGCTCTCACCTCGTGGAACTTGATGGCCCCCCCCTTCTTTGCCCCCGTCCCATCCTTGCTCTTGAGTCCGCTCCTGAGTCCCGATTTCATCCCCGATTTCATCCCTGACTTGAGCGTTGCCGGGGCTGTCTTGCTCAGCTGCTCCGAAGGCTCTGCGAACGTGGCTTTATTCGGATGCGATGAAGCCGCGATGATGCGTGCCATGTCTCCCGCATCTCCGCCTTCCTCGTCATTGTCCTCATCCTCGTCATCAATATCGTCCATGTTGAATGACAATTTAGCTCCAACACCGGTCTTTCTGTATGAACGCTTTTTGCCAGTGTGTGTTGTGTCCGTCTTGAGCTTTACAGAGCTCTCTCTCCGTCCCCCCGGTTTCTGAACCTCAAAGAAAACGTGATTCCCGATATCCTCCTCGCTATCTTCCTCGTCGTCGTCTTTATTTCCTCCCTCGTCCCCCTCGCCATCGTCGTCTTTGTCGTCCATGCTGAAACTGCCGAACTTGAGACTGGCCCCAGCCCCAGTCTTCCTGTAAACTCTATGATTTCCCTCGTCCCCCTCCCCGTTAGCGAAGTGGGGGTGTCCATTTGTTCCTTTTTTACCCCAACCGTTATCTTGGGATTGAATCCCGTCTATTTGGTCTGTTAATGAGCCCTCATCCGACAGCTCGAGCTCCGCTTCATAGTCCTTTAACCCCATGGCTCCAACTCCAGTCTGTTTGTCGACAGGATAGAGATGGTATGCACATTCAATTCGAGAGGTGAGATTGGATGTTTCGATAAAGGCCCTATAAAAGCAGAGATGTCCAACACGGCAGGCCTTCTGAGGCGGTTAACTTCATCAACTACTCACCTTCCTATACTTTCTACTCTCCTTTCTCCGCACTCCTCCATCTATATCTGTAACGTCAGCGTCATTGGAAGCATTCGTTACTTCTGCGTCGGTGAATTTAACCATAATTTATCCCTTCCTTTCCACCGGTTTTGGTCACTGAGCTACCTGAAAGGAATTAAAAACTAAGGGCAGGTTCATTTTCAATCATGGCGGATCCTATGGCAATGTTAGATATGGAGAAGCGTACGGGTGAGTGAAAATGTACTCAAGTTATTAAATTACGTCCCATGATTGAAATAAATTTAGAATTCATTTCATCGACTTATCAACATGGTATGATTTTAGGGGTCTTTTCTAACTCCTCTTGCGATTATGAATCATAATATGAACGTAGGCATCAAGAATACGGAGATTGACGACTTTGTCAAAAAGACAGATGCATTACAAAAGGCTATTGCCGGGCTTGCTGATGGTTCTGTTGAGGTGAGAGGAAGGCTGTAGGGAACGGGGACGGCGAGCGCTGAGTGACCAAAACGACAGCAAAATGCTAGGGTAAAGTCGTGTTTAGGCTGGTCTAACAAACGTTCACGCGCTCTATTCGCTCTTTGTCGCTTCGTTCCTTGCACAGCCTTCCAAGGTCAGTTTGAAGAAGTACGGCATCCTCACCCCAGAAGAGCAGGCTGAAGAAGATGCTCGTCGCGAGAAGAATCGCCAAGAGATGGCCGCCCGTGTCACCAAGGAGAAGGCCGAAGCTAAAGTTAAGGAGACAGAGAAGTGGTGGAGCGGCGCCGAGTACATGTTCGGGCCTAGGGAGGGGACCAAGGAGTACGATGAGGAGATGGAGGACGAGAGAAGGGAGGAACAGGCCAAAAGGGAGAGGAGGACCGTGGAGGAGAAGGAGAAGATGGTGGAGAGGTGAGGGCGGGAAGTCTGGAGCGAAGCGACAGCTAGTGCTATGTCTAACATCTCTCTCCCTCGCTTCCCTCGCTCGTCTCCTTCCTCGCGTCTCGTAGGTATAGCATGGACTACAGCAGGTGGAACGACAGCAGCTACATCCCCGACGATCCCGCCACCAAGGCGGAGGTCGAGGCGATCGAGAAGAAGAAGGAGGATGAAGACATGGCAAAGTTCGAGGCTGACAACTCCGATTGGTGCAAGGGGCAGATGGAGGATATCGAGAAGAGGAACGCGGAGAAGAGGAAGAGGGACAAGAGCGCGGAGTCGAGCAGGATCAAGGGTAACAAGTACTTCGGGATGAAGAAGTATGAGAAGGCGCTCAACGAATACGCCGAGGCGCTGGAGAAGACGCCGTACAAGCCTAATATTCTCACGAATATGGCGCTCACGCACAGCAAGCTGAAGCAGTGGGCGGACGCCTTGGAGTTCTGCGACAGGGCTCTACACTGCGACAAGAAGTGGGTCAAGGCGCTCTGCAGGAGGGCGACTGTGGTGGTCGAGCAGGCAAAGGATGAGGGTGGCGAGGGGAAGATGAGGCTGGCCAGGGTCAAGGCGTTGAAGGACCTTGAGAGAGCGTCCGTTGAAAACCCTGAGAACAAGGACGTACTCAAGCTAAGAGACGCTGCGGTTCAGGAGATCAGCGACGAGGGCATGGAAAGGAGGGTGCGCGAAATGGTCGAGGAGGAGAAGAAGAGAAGGGACACGCAGGAGGAGGCGGCGAGGAAGACCAACGAGATGCTCGGGGCTGAGGCGACGGAGGGGGGGGACGAGAAGAAGGTCGAGGCACATGCGGAGGAGTGGGTCAAGAGGGGGATTGAGAAGATGGCGAGGGGAGAAGGTTTTGATGAGGTGAGGGGGACCGACGGCTTTAGCAAAGCGACAACAAGACCATTGTACCACATTCCTACATAACTAACAACCTTCCACTCGTCACTTCGCTCCTCGTCTCGCAGCCTCTTCCAGTCGGAGACTTTGAGGTCGTTGACAAGCTCGTTGAGAGGATCTGCAATGGCGAGGTTATGCATCCCATGGCGGGAGGAACTTCGGAAGATGATGAGAGTAAGGGTCTCGGAGAAGGCATAGCATCCCTCCTAGGCATGGGAGGAGGCGACATGACGGTCGGAGGGATCATGAAAATGAACATGACGGAAAGCGTCGAGAACAGGGTGTACCTGAGGACGAGCAGGGGACTTGAGAAACTTTGCCAACAGGCAACGGGGGAGGACGAGGGCATGAGGGAAAGAAGGGGTGGGATTTTCGGGGTTCTCGCTGAGGCCGTCAAGGGGGTCAAGAAGAACAAGCTCGAACTTTATGAGAAGATGGGCCTGGCTGCTGCGATTGCGTGCCTGTACGAGGGGGAGAAGGAACCTCTTTCCATCAGGGTCGAGGCTTGCAAAGTTCTAGCTTCCGTCGTTGACGATGATGGCGGCATTGAGGACAAGAGCAACTCCCTTGTTTGTGGCGATGTGGGGATCATCATGTCAGTTAGCGGGATGCTCGAGCAGTGGGTCCACGAGGGGGGAGGAGGGGGGAACATAGTACCCGCTGTCGACTTGCTGAGGGACATTGCGAAGAACTCAAAGACCCAGGCTGTCATTTCGGTGAACTTTGGGAACGTTGAGGTCATGGAGGGGGGAGTTCACCCCGTTGGAAGCCTGGTGAGGGTCATGACCAGGAAGGGGTGCACGAAGGAGCTCAGGGAATGCGTTGTGTGTGCGCTTTCCAACCTGGCGCTCATAGAGAGCGTGAGAGAGACGTTTGTGCTGGGAATCCAGGGGAACGTAGAGGGGAAGGAGGGGGGGAGGTTGACGAGTGCGGTACAGGCCCTCCTGGCTACCTCCCGAGCCCACAAAACTGAGACGGCCGCTGCCCGCGTTATATCTCTCGGCACGCTGATGAACGCGTGTGTCGGATCCGGCGGGGAGAGAGTTAAGTCTGAGATAGTGTCCTTCGGCGGTGTGCCCATACTAGTCGCGTTGGCCACGAGCGCGAAGGCGAACGTTGCACCGGGAGTGGTTAAGCAGAGGGCTGCGGGACTGCTGGGGAGGGTGGTCACTGTCAAGGGGGGGTTGGAGGCAATGAGGGGAGAGGAGGGCGGGGGGGTTAAGCTCGGGAGGGAACTGGTTAGGATCGTTCTCAAGGAGGGTAACTTTGAGGCTTCAGGAGGGGACCCGGTGGAGAGGGAAAGGGAGGCGGACACGGTCTGCCAGCTTGTCCGGTCTCTCGCAGTTTGTAAACCGTCGCCGAGTGGAGTCGAGGGGTACGTAAGTGCCATCGTAAGGCTTCTACCAGAGGTAAAAGGCGACAGTTACGCGGGTGGTAAAATCACCGCCACATCAGTGTGCCGGTCGCCTTTAGAAAGGGCTCCCGGAAGCGCCGCCGGCTTCCTCGCCAATGACAAGACTCTCGTGGCCAACGCCATGAAGTGCATTATCGTGTACCTTGATGGTGGCTCCGTGGACAGCGTCCTCAGCGCCGGGGGACTGGAGAGGCTTGTGTGCGTTCTGGCGAATCACAACTCTTACAAGGAGCAGGCCGTGAGGAAGAACGCGGCGGCGGCGATCGCGCGGGTCGTCAAGGGGAGCGAGGAGGGGATGAAGAGGTGCAGGGAATTGAGGGGGATGGAAATACTTGTGGAGTTGGGGAGGGGGGGCAAAGTTTGAGCTGGGTAGAAGGGCTAGGCTAGCTGTATAAAGTAGAAGGGTCGTTTGCGGATCTCTATGTTTGTTGTTTATTTCTTAGTCTTTGTTCACATGACAACGCAAGCCTTGCTTCTCCCATTCCTTCTCCTTCCTTCCCGTAAGTTCGCACCTCCCTGCTCCGCGGCACCTTCCTCCTCGTCCTCTTCGCCCTCAAGGAGAGGCATCGCGGGCAAACCGGCAGGACGGACGTAACGGGGAGGCTGAAAGGCACCGCGAGGACCGGTAGGGAGCATAACGGGAGAAGGACCTGAGGATTTCTTCCCCGGTGTGATCCCAGGTGGTAGTTCCTCCCTGCACATTGGGCACGCTATCGCGTCGTCCTTGCACTCCCTGACGCTCTGCAGGCAGTCCAGGTGGAACTGGTGTCCGCACTTGGTAATGATTGTGTACCGATCGAAAGCAAAGTTGTTCCCTGAACGGCGCTTTAGGGGGGACATACAGAGGGGACACTCGTTCGCGATATCATCTTCGGAATCGGCTACGGGGCAGATTGGGGTGGCAGGGGTAGTCGGTTTAGAGAGAGCTTCAAGTTGGGAGCGGAGACGGGTTATCTAGCAAGGGCGAGGAGCGGAGCGACGAGCAAAAGGTTGTTAGTTATGTTAGTAGGCGGCACGAGGATGTTTCTAGTAGGCACTCAGCCCTCACCTCGTCATCCTTGCTCTGTAGTATTTTCCTAACCTCGCTCTTCCTCCCTGTGCTCCCCCTTCCCCCTCTCCCTGTCATCCCCCTCGTTGGGGTCGGCTTAGGCGTCGCGAGAGGAGTGTTCGTCCCGCTATTGCCCCCAATTGTTCGTGTCAGGGTTGATTGGAAGGGTGCAAGGTTCTCGTCAGATGAGACGGGAAGGGTTTGGGAGGAACGCATTGAGGAACCAAAGGTGTTGGACGAGTATGAGGAACCGGTTGGACCTGACACGCCGACTGAGGGTGGGAGGGATGGAAGGGAGGGTTGGGCGAGTTGGAAGGGTTTCAGCGCAACGTTCGACGGTTGTTGATTCTTCGTCTCCAGTGCCAGTCGCCCTCACCTTTTATAGTCCCCCCTGGCGTACCCTTCTTGCTTCTTCCCATCGTCATATTCCCCATTAAAGATGGTCTGTTAGGTGATTCAAGCGGCGTAGCATTCTTCAAGTTCCTACTAGGACTCTCAGGAAGGATATTTTGGGAAATTGCTGACAGAGGTAACGACCGGTTTTTGGTATGAGTCTCTGTTTGTGATACTGACGAGAGTACAGAGTCTACCAAATTGGATGATACCAAGTAACGGAGGACCGGTGACGGCAGAGTAGAAGGATTGATAGTTGTATCGAGATGCGGCGAGAACATTGCCCAAGTAATTTTTTATTCCCCCAAACGGGATGATTTCCATTTTCATTTTGCTTGATTGAAATGTGAGTTGATTTGGTCTTCAAATTGGAATTGAGTGGTGGAGATGAAGCTTTTGTGATGCAGAGTGTCTTAAGGGTGTCATCTTGTATGTGATTTTTTATTGATAGGGAAATGGGACAGCCTTGGAGAATTCGAGGGGAGGGGAGGGGGGGTGGACAAGGAGGAGGGAACTTACACCGCTCGCTCGCTCGCCTTAGAATGATGAGTCCCGCAAAGGCAACGAATGCGGAAAACATTGGGTTCAAAGCGGTAATGTCCGCCTTTGAGTTGAACTCCAAGCACACTTCGGCTGTGAATGCTTACAGGAGCAGGCTCCAGGAGGATGGTCCATCCTCTGAACTGAAGAGTGGCGCTGACAACCCCCTAGCTTCCCTCCCATGTTTGATCGCTCTGCGTTGCCGCCCGGCGCTTGATGATGAACACGATCGTAAAACGGTGGAGACAAGCTGGGAGTGCGTGACAATAGGTGAGCTGTGATGAGCGAAGCGTTGAGCAGGGGGGTTACAAGCGAAGCGAGAGGAAATCCGTTAGATATAGTGGTCGTCGGTATGGCCTATGTGTTGTATTGTCGTCTCAAACTCGTCGCTACGCTCCTTGCAGGCTCATACGGCAAGGTGGTGCTACATAAGGAGAAAGACCTGGCCGGTCTCGGCACTGGTGACGTTGTCAGCAGGAGCTACGACCTCCACAAAACGTATGGGGGGGAGAGGGAGACGGGAGATATTTATGACGACGCTGTCGAGCCAGTTCTGGGGGTCGCGAGGGAAGGTCACGGGTACGTCATCGCGTACGGGCAGACGGGGAGCGGCAAAACCCACACCATTACGGGGGTGACGCGGAGTGTTGTGGAGGAGGAGGGGGATAATGTTGTAGGCTTCAGATACTGGGAAGTTGGTGGTAGGGAGTGCTACGATACGCTTGACGGGGGGAAGAAGGTCGCCGTTAGGACGGACGAGAATGGTGAGGATGTTGTTTGCGGTTTGAAGGAATGGAAAGTCGAGGGGAAGGAGGGGCTCAGGGAGATTGTGGGGAGGGCAGAAGGACTGAGAAGGTGAGGGGGGAGGAGGAGCTATAACGACGACTGCTTGTCTTGATCTTCCTTAGGACGAGCGAAGCGAGTCCTACAACTAATAACCTTTTGCTCGTTGCTTCGATCCTCGCCATCCCATCGCAGGACCGCCTGTACTACCCGCAACGGTGCCTCGTCGCGCACCCACGCTTTCTGTGAAATAACATTCTCCACGGGCGGCGTCCTCGTCTTCGTTGACCTCGCGGGCTCAGAAGGTCGCGGCGACGCTTGGGGACACGGCGGGATGGAGGAGGGGGAGGAGAGGCTGAAGGAGATGAAAGAGATCAACGGGAGCTTGGGTGATCTTAAGGAGTGCATCAGGCTCAACTTGAAGAGGGTCAAGGGGGGAGGGAAGGGGCACGTACCATACAGGAGAAGTCTTCTCACGCGCCTGCTCCGTCGTGGCATGTCCGGAGGTCCTTCCGTCAAGACCGCCTTCATTGCCCACGTTTCCCCCCTCCGCGGTAGCCTTGGGATGACTGAAAATACTGTGAAGTACGCGTCGTTTATGCTGGAAAGTAGCATGATGGAGAAGGAGAAGGCCAACTTCAAGGGAGTGGAAACTTGGTCTGGCAAAAAGGTCAGCAAGTGGGTTGAGCTGATGGATGGAGGGAAGCACAAGAAACTTGCGGAGTACATGGTCGTGAGCGGGAAGCAGCTCAAAAACATGTGGAGGGGGGACGTTTTTAAGAGGATCGTTGCGGCAGGGGGGAGCGAAGCTGACGCTGAAAGAATATACGACAGGTGAGGCGGAGCGAGGAGCGAAGCGATGACTGGAGCGAAACGACAGTAAAAGCCCACTTGCCAACTTAACTGGCGCAACCTCCTCCACTCGTTGCTTCGCTCGTCGCAGGTTCCACGAAATTGCCAAGAAGGGGGCTGCGGCAAAAGGGAAGGTGGGTGGTGGGGCGGGGAAGAAGGGAGGGCCTGGAGAGGAAGCAAGGAAAAAGGCGGGAAATGGGGATAAGAGGGGGCTGGCCTACCAGCCAATGGGGGCGGCGTGCGTCGAGAACAGTTGAGACGAGGACAAGGGTGTAGAATAGAAGTTGGATCGTTGGAAAATGCATGGAAGTCTTTTGAATACGACACGATACGATACATTATTAACTAACGAGCTGAGTACCGCACCACAGTTGGTGCAATTCTCTTTCTTTTTCGACGTTCTTTCACAGTCGAAGGTTAATTTGTACAGGGGCTCACGGGTTGAGCTGCGTTCCGCCTGTCGGTGCGATTCTCGCTTGGTTGGAACTGTGCTTAGAAATCCTGGGCCCCTGTGACCTCGTAGATTGCAGAGGTACAAATGTTGGAAGTCTTTTGAGAAAGGCCTCAACTTCAATCATTGCGTCCTTCTTCCCCTACCACCTGAATATTTCAGTCGTGTGATTCTTAAACTCTTCCGTCGTCCACGCTGGCGGGTTTACTCCAGTCTCCCCTGCGAACCTTTCCACTAAGTTTTGGCATAGCCAAACCCTAATCCTCGGCATGGGAATGTAAAGCGGGTGAATGTCAATAAACCACTCGGTGAACATCTGCGGCGAACGAAGCGAGCGTTGAGAGGGTTTGTTGGTTATAAGACAGGAGGGGAGCGTAGCGATGACAAGCGAAGCGAGCGCAGAAAAGAGTTCTTCTTGAATAGTCTAGTCTTTATGCTGCAGTTGCTTCGCTCCAGCCTCCCGTCCTCACCTCAGCCTCCTTTTCCTTGTGCCCGTATGCGGAGTACCAAATCTCAGGCGAGTCCCAGCACTCGCTTGTGTGCTGTCGCCCTGTTTGGCGCTTCCATAGCCTACTGCGATCAAATGAGGGATCCATGTGCGAAACAAATGCTGCCCCTCCAAGAATACTAGATATCAAACACGTGGCATGGAGAATTATTTCACGAGTTTGTGTCCATCGCCTTCACCACACCTTCTTTGACAAGCGATGGAAGAAGCAGCATTACCACAATGAAGCTCGTGATCATGCGCCAGAGCATGAGTGCAGAGGTGACATGGGGTCCCAACTCTGTCGGATTGCGAGAGTGAGGGAAGCGACCCACGAATGAAGAAATGTAAAAGCAAAAGGTTAGGAGGGGACCAAGGATGTAGTCGAGTTTCGAGGGCTTTGAGAGGATTCCGAAAGCCAACAGTTGGCCATCCACAAAATGCTTGTATATCATTACAAGAGCTAACTCAAGAACCATAGCGTTGAAAATTGCGTGGCCTCTGAACTTGAGGTACGCGAGAGTAATTGCGAATACATTGCTCACAAAGTAGAATATCGTGAACGTGAAGAAACCTGACCACATCTTGATGAAGTTCCTCTTGTTCGCGGGACAAGTGGAGTAGAGAGGATGGTATGGACCTGCTGACATCTGCGATCTTGTCAATTCCAAGCACAAATCTGAGTAAATCAGGCCCGCCACCGAAATAGACGAAAAGATACCTAGATAATTCACGGAAGTGAGGCCGCTGGGATCCGTAGAAAGAATCGATATCGCTTGAATGATGGCTTCGGGAATGGCCTCGCACACAATCTCAATGCCCTTGGTCGCCGCGAGCATGATCGCGGGGTAGAAGGTCATCTCCGTGGTTTTGGGGACGCCACGGAAGACATTCCACGATTCGACCAGAGGGAGGAGGCCGACAAAAGCGAGTACGATCTTGGTTGTGCACTCTTGGAATCCAAACTTGTGATACTCTGCACCCAAGCGAAAAGTGCCTGGAATGTAACCGCGGTGGAGACGAAGGGGGTGGAGGCTGCAAGGAGCGAAGCGAGGAGCGAAGCGACGATTGAAGGAGGTGGTGTTAGTTAAGTGGAAGTAGAATTGGCTTTTGCTGTCGCTTCGCTTCAGTCCGTCCTCCGCTCCTCATCCGATCTCACCTCTGCCCCAGTGATACTCTTCCCTCTCGAAGAAATCTATAGTTACCAGAACGTCCGTGGCCAAGTCAAAGTACGATGATATCACAATGGCAACCAGCCTAACACCCAGTCCGACCCTTGCCATCTTTGCCATCGGCCTCATCTTCACTGCCATTTCTATCAACAGCGTCTTGACGTTCGCCATTGCAGCCTTGACTTCCGTGGGCTCGTCGGAGTCCGAAGGGGCGTTCGCCTTGCATCAGCTGTCCATGTCCGTGCGAACGTTCTGAGCCGATGTTGTTATCGCGCTAATGAAGGAAGCTGAGAGCTATGGAGACGAGGAGCGAGGAGAGGAGAGGAGAGAAGCGACGAGTGGAAGGTAACATTCGTGGGTTAGTTGTATATAGATGGAAAATATACGCTGTCGCTTCGCGGCTGTCGCGGTAGTCCTGCTGCTGTCGCTTCTCTCCGTCCGTCCTATCCCTACCTCCTCCAAGTTGGCAGTGTCAGTGATCCCCGAAACGCTAACATCCTTCAAACTCCCTTCGGAAACCTCGTCGATGTGCGGTATTTCAATATCCATCCGTATCGACGCTCTCCTCCAATTCTTCGCCCTCTCCCTTTGCTGCTGTGTGGTCAAGTCTGCTGAGCCATCGAGGTCTGAGAGATTGGGGGGGGGGAGGAGGGACACCAGGACGAGGGAAGCATAGCAGAGAGCAGCGAGGAACGTTCAGAGGGACAGGAAAAGCAGGGGGCAAGCCCCACATGTAAAGAGCTTTGGAGTGAAAGGGTCCTTGAACTAAGTCCCTCTTACTGCTGCTGCCAGTTCCATCGACACGAGGAGGGAGGGGAGAGGAGAGGGAGGAGAAGGAGGGGGGGGAGGGAGGGGAGAGGGGAAGAAAGGAAGAG
>Ga0209713_10001990_pt1 | contig 12522 bp, 12 predicted proteins | sample ArcOceMetagenome_3_FD_187444 | JGI IMG/M metagenome (GOLD analysis project Ga0209713, IMG submission 187444) | Marine eukaryotic phytoplankton communities from Arctic Ocean - Arctic Ocean- Svalbard ARC20M Metagenome (SPAdes) (version 2) | ecosystem: Environmental > Aquatic > Marine > Oceanic...
AAGGAAAACCACAGCCGACACCAGTAGGGAAAATTTTGACCAACTTGACTTCCTTTTGGTGAGTTTGGAACATCGATTTGAGTTCAATTAAGTTGGTCTTTTTTTTTGTTCAATATAGTAAATTGAACATTAATAGACACAATGACATTTTGACTTGAGTTCAAATTTATTTCGATTTGAGTTCAAATTCATGTTCTATTTTCACCAACCCAAGTTTAAGGTAGCGCGGTAGTCCAATGATATTTTGACTTGAACTCAAATTCATGTTCTATTTTCACCAACCCAAATTTAGTAGTGGGCTGGTAGTCCAATGACATTTTGACTTGAGTTCAAATTCATGTTCTATGTGTTTGACTTGAGTTCAAATTCATGTTCTAGTTTCACCAACCCAAGTTTAAGGTAGCGCGGTAGTCCAACGATATTTTGACTTGAACTCAAATTCATGTTCCAAACTCACCAACTTTAATTTAAGGGGGCTGGTAGACAAATGACATTTTGACTAAGCCAATGACATTTTGACTTGAACATTAATAGACACAATGACATTTTGACTTGAGTTCAAATTCATGTTCTATGTGTTTGACTTGAGTTCAAATTCATGTTCTAGTTTCACCAACCCAAGTTTAAGGTAGCGCGGTAGTCCAACGATATTTTGACTTGAACTCAAATTCATGTTCCAAACTCACCAACTTTAATTTAAGGGGGCTGGTAGACAAATGACATTTTGACTAAGCCAATGACATTTTGACTTGAACATTAATAGACACAATGACATTTTGACTTGAGTTCAAATTCATGTTCTATGTGTTTGACTTGAGTTCAAATTCATGTTCTAGTTTCATCAACCCAAGTTTAAGGTAGCGCGGTAGTCCAACGATATTTTGACTTGAACTCAAATTCATGTTCCAAACTCACCAACTTTAATTTAAGCGGGCTGGTAGACAAATGACATTTTGACTAAGCCAATGGCATTTTGACTTGAACATTAATAGACACAATGACATTTTGACTTGAGTTCAAATTCATGTTCTATGTGTTTGACTTGAGTTCAAATTCATGTTCTATTTTCATCAACCCAAGTTTAAGGTAGCGCGGTAGTCCAACGATATTTTGACTTGAACTCAAATTCATGTTCCAAACTCACCAACTTTAATTTAAGCGGGCTGGTAGACAAATGACATTTTGACTAAGCCAATGGCATTTTGACTTGAACATTAATAGACACAATGACATTTTGACTTGAGTTCAAATTCATGTTCTATGTGTTTGACTTGAGTTCAAATTCATGTTCTAGTTTCACCAACCCAAATTTAGTAGCGGGCTGGTAGTCCAATGACATTTTGACTTGAGTTCAAATTCATGTTTTTTTTTTTCGACTTGAGTTCAAATTCGTGTTCTATTTTCACCAACCCAAGTTTAAAGGTAGCGCGGCAGTCCAACGATATTTTGAAATTCATGGTTTTTTTTTATGTTCTTTTTTTCGACTTGAGTTCAATTACTTATGTCTTAAGATCGACTTTAGTGTGTTTCCAATGACGTTGACTCGATTTTCTACGCGCGTAGAAGATAAGCGGAGTTTGAAGTCACGGCACTGCGACTTGAGTTCAACTTTTTTCGACTTCAGTTCAATTACTTATGATTTAAGATCAATTTTAGTGTGTGTGTGCGTGGTGAAAAAAAAAAAAAAATCACAGCGACTTGAGTTCAACTTTTTTCGTTTTTAGTTCAATTACTTATGATTTAAGATCAATTGTAGTGTGCGTGCGTGTATTATTAACAGCGAAATACAGAAATGCAGTTATCTATAAAAAGTGTGGCCGTCGGTGTACAAGAAGGTATGCCTCCCGCGACCCTTTCTCAATAAAACTGAGTTCAACTAATGTTCAATTCATGTTCAATTCATGTTCAATTCATGTTCAATTACCCCAAACTAATGTTCACTTCTTGTTTTTTCCCTTTGCTCTGCTCCTTGAGTTAGCACCAGCACCAGCACCCGCACCAGCACCAGCACCAGCACCAGCACCAGCACCATTGGAAGACGATGATGATGAGGAGGAGGATGACGAGGACGACGAGGAGGAGGAGGAGGAGGAGGAGGAGGAGGAGGAGGAGCCTTCTCCACAATTGATCTTCTTCGCACTGAACCGTATCATATAAGTTACGTTCAATTAATGTTCAATTAATGTTCAATTAATGTTCAATTAATGTTCAATTTAACAACTCACCTGCCCAATAGAGCTCTGAGACTTTCTTTCGTTGCAATTAGAGTACGTGCTGATTCCTCTTTACCACCCGAGAACTCAGCATGAGTTTTAATGTTAATCTCTTGGGCGTATGGCTGTAACATTGAACTCAATTGATAATCAACAAATAGTAAACTATGAAGTTACCGCCGCCCATTCGAGGGATTGCTTCAGCCTCTTATTTGCATCTGCGACAAGAGTAGAGTCCGATCTCTCATCTGCGATCCGCCTGCAGTTATGGTCAATTCATGTTCAATTCATGTTCAATTCATGTTCAATTCATGTTCAATTCATGTTCAATTCATGTTCAATTCATGTTCAATTCATGTTCAATTCATGTTCAATGAAACGAATTGAGCTAAATTAGTGTTCAATTAATGTTCAATAATCATGTCTACTCACCCAATTGTTTTTCGGACGCGCGCGTAGAACCACTCAGTCCCGTACCACGCTCGTTTCTTAGAAGAAGGTTCGTCGTCTTCGTCTTCACCAGTATTTCCAGACTGAACATTGAAGATATACATCATACGGAGAATTTCCAGACACATCGCCTCTTGATTTGTAGTGAGAAGGTTTTCTGTAAAAATAATAACTTGAGTTCAACTAATGTTTCATTAATGTTCAACTAATGTTTCATTAATGTTCAACTAATGTTTCATTAATGTTCAACTAATGTTCAATTCATGTTCAATTACCGAAAAGGAGCGATGGAACAGAGCCAAGGTTGCCCAAAACGAACTCTGCATTGCAATTCTGCATCATTCCAGCGACCATCACAGATGCCTGTATGTCAATGTGTTCGTGAAATAACTTTTTTGTGTCAATTTGCACGTGCTGACTTACAATCCGCGACCAAAATGGTGACTGGCGCATCGACATTTCGAAATTAGTAGTGAATTCTGCACACTGTAGAACAATTCATGTCATTAGTTGAACTCAACTAATGGTAAAAAAAAATGGAAATGCAACTTACGAATTCCAAAGCACCCTCGATGTCCTTCCAATGATGTTCCATTTGCTTTTGGGCGGCAGCAAGAGTGCGCATCGTTTGGTTGTCGTCATTGAGGACGCAAAGTACCGAAATGGATGGAGGAACGACGGCAAGTTTAATCAACTCCGCGAGCATCGTTCCAGAAGGCTCCCAGCTGGTTGTAATCTTCTTGCTATTGGTAACAAATCCACCTATTATCTATTGACAAGACTTTCTTGACAATTGACAAGACTTACTTTTCCAATTGGCCTCTGGAAGTTGGCTGAAGCCTCTTCATGCGGCCGACCAAGTCACCAACGGCACTTTTTATTGTATTTGGACATAAATTGATCATTATAATTGAGTTCAAGTTGGGATTGGACGATGTTGGGATGATGTTGAGATGATGAGATTACCGGTGCCATTCAGAATAGATTCTGTCATATGCAGGAACATTATTTGCTCCTCTCCTTCTTGCTGCAACCATCTGGACGCAGTCAGCCATGAGGGTAGCGTGGCAAACAGTGTGTTCATCGAATAACTTGAGAACTGTGAGTATTCGAACAACAATTGATCATCATTTGAGTTCAATTCATGATATTTGACCATCATTTTAGTTCAATTCTGATATTTTACTTACCTTCTTGGACGATCACTATAGCCCGAGTGTGTATGTCTTGTTCGCCTGTGAAGCCACCATATATACTCCCACCTTGAGCGTCCAATTCATGTTCAATTAGTGTTCAATTCATGTTCAATTCATGTTCAATTCATGTTCAATTCACAATTCATGTTCAATTCATGTTCAATTCATGTTCAATTCATGTTCAATTCATGTTCAATTCATGCTCAATTCATGTTCAATGACATCAATAATGTCCAATTCATGTTCAAGTCGTGTTCAATGAAACCAATTGAGCTACCTGGAGCGCTTATTGCCTTGGAGAATGCAAGAGCCAACTGACCGGCACTGTTTCTGCCCGTTTTTGGGTCGACCGGAAACAGCTGATTCTGTCTTCTACTACGTTGTTTCCCTTTTTTTTTACCTGACAAAGGTGTAATGTTCAATTCATGTTCAGTTCATGTTCCCTTTTTTTTACCTGACACAGGTGTAATGATACACGGGCTCTCTGGCTCGTCTGGGTCGAAGGATTCGTCGTTTTCTTCGCGTTCATCTTCCTTCATGTCTTCGATCTCCTCTTCAAACTTTTCATTTTTGTCTTGAATCTCTTCCTCTGACAACGGTGTATCCTGCGATGCGATTGGCCGAAAATTTTCCTCTTCAGACTCTTCGCTCGCCGTGTCCAAGTTTTGGGAAGCCTTCCTCTTACCGGTAGCCTTACTGCTACCACGCCCCCTCTTCCCGTTCTCTACACCCCGTACACCCATCTCTACACCGGGGCTATCAGTGCTACCATTACGCCTCCCGTCGGGGCTCTTACCTTCCGCGAGCAATTGCTTCCGAAGCTTCTCCACTGCAGCGGTGCTCCGCTTTTTGCCTGGCATAGCTCTTTAGCGCTTCAAAGCAAAAATAATGGCCAATATTGCGATCCTACGTGGATACGACGTGTGGCAATCAGATGCTCTGATTGGCTTGGCTGCTTTTAAAAAGAGAAGTTCGTTCGACCCGTTTAGCTAGAAGAACACTTAGATGTTCTTTTTTCACTAATGGAACAAGATCGATGTCTATTAGATCTGACTAGAGCTGAATTTATGTTCTATTTTCGAGCGACTTAAAAAAAGATAAGTGTATCAAAAAAGGCGAAGCTGCCATTATCTCTTTTTCTTCCTAATGTTCACATGCAGCGGCTGCGGCAGGGAGTGCAGGGGACATAGGGGACTTAGCAGCCACGCGCGCTTCTGCCAGGCAGGGCGCGGCGCGGCGGGGGCTGCAAAGAAGGCCCACTTAGCCGGCCACGGCAGTTCTTTCGACGAGCAATTGCGACTGCAGCCGCTTGCCATAGACAAAGAGCGACCTCAGCTGTTTTGCCCACGTGGACAACCACCCCCGGTTAGTCGCTTGTTCAACCCGCACGTCGCTCGCTCGCGTGGTAGTTCAATGGCCAGTTGATGTTCCATTAATTGAACATTAATTGAACATTAATTGAACATTGTTTTAGTTCAATTAATGTAAATCCAAATGCAAATTACATTAATTGAACATTAATTGAACATTGTTTTAGTTCAATTAATGTAAATCCAAATGCAAATTGCATTCTGCCATTGCCCTTTGTTGTCCTGTAGGATGCTTCCTCGTCGTCGAGCTCAAGTTCAGGAAATGAAAGTTCAGATGAATCAGAATCAGAAGAGGAACATGACCGGACGCCCCTATACGCACGTGGCTTCTGCAAAGTACCGAAACTAAAAACACCGGACGCTGCGCTCTTGGGGCTTTGTAAGGAGCTGGGATTGAGTAATACCGAGGGAGCCGCAGTTAGCAAGTTCCACAACATGTACCTGCACCAGCAGACTTCAAAAGATGTCCGGCATCTCCGCAAGAAAGTCGCCGATAATACTACGTGTCCCGGTGAGTATTAATTGAACATTAACTGAATTGAATTGGCGTCATTGAACATTAATTGATCATGAACTGAGTTTAATTGAACATGAATTGAACATGAATTGAACATGAATTGAACATGAATTGAACATGAATTGAACATAAACTAAGTTTAATTGATGTCATTGAACATTAATTGAACACGGATTAAACGAATCTCCAGGTTCACAATTTGATTTGAACATAAACTGAGTTTAATTGATGTCATTGAACATTAATTGAACACGAATTGAACGAATCTCCAGGTTCACAATTTGATTCAGAAGTCAAATTTGAGGTTCCAATCGAAACTGGCGTATCTCAGAGAGAGATCAGTGTGCAGTACAAAAATTTGCTTTGGCAAGTTGCGTCGTTGCTCGCCGCGCCTTCTTTACAAGACGGGTTTTTGACAAACGCAGAGGTGCTCGAAGATACATTTTCAAGCACTAGGCTTTTCGGTGAGCTCAACCGGGGACTTTGGTGGCAGCGGACAGAGGAAAGTGGCGAAGTGCCAGAAGGTGCGATATTATGCCCGCTCGTCTTGTACACAGACGGCACTTGGCTTTCGAAAAATGGCGCACACAGCACGCAGCCACTGGTGTTGACTCTTGGAAACTTTCCTCGTGACATTATGAACAAAAAAGCTGCTAAGCGGGTACGTGAACAACAACTGAACAATAATTGAACATTACCTAAGTTCAATTAATGCCATTGAACAATAATTGAACATTACCTAAGTTCAATTAATGCAATTGAACAATAATTGAACATTACCTAAGTTCAATTGAACATTACCTAAGTTCAATGGACCATTAATTGAACATTTTTTAGTTCAACGAATCACCTTAGTTGAACAACAATCGATCATTAACTGAACATTAACTGAATAGGTGGTTTGTAGTATGCCACTTTTACAAGCTTCAAAGCACATGAAGAAAAAGAAAGCATTCAAAAACTTTAAGCGGGACCTATACCACAAAGTTTGGTACAAGATGCTTTCACCTGTTCGCAAAGCGCAGCGCGCAGGTGGCTTTCGTGCTAGCTGGGGTGGTAAAATCCGTCTGTTTTATCCTGTGATCTGCATTGTAGTGAATGACAACCCAGAAGGCCAGCTCCTCACTCTTGTGTACAATAGTGCAATGGCAAAGTTTCCATGCAGGACCTGCTGGGTGAGAGGTGAGGATTTCAGCAAGCCACGAAAAGGCGAACAAGCAAGACTACGCACGGTGAACGATGACCTACATCAACGGCAGCTACTCACGACGGAAAAAGAACTAAACGCCCTCTCGCGTAAGCACCATAAAATCCAATTATATGATTTGAACATTAATTGAACAATAATTGAACATAATTTGAGTTCAATTTTCAATTATTGACACTAATTGAACACTAAATACCAGTTCACAGTACGAAAAGTGGCTTTCGCAACTGCAGCTTTGGAGCAAACCCGCATGGAATATTTTTTGCGGCAGGGCCAGATCGGCTTCACCTTATGCTCGAGGGCCTTGGGAAGCACATCGTCGTCTATACCATTTTAAAACTAAAAGCAGCAGGTACAGAATCTGCGCGGTTATGAGTTAAGGTAAATTGAAGTTATGCTTTGCATAGGCCGGACACAAGCCGCCGACAAATACCTGTCCATGTTGCCCTTGTGTTTGCACCAGCACTCGGCAAAGACAATCCCCTTTCTGACTCGCATCAACGGTGGGCTGCAGTCGGTCTCGATGGTGTCGGCAAAGCAGCTTCCTGGCATGATGGTTCAGCTGTCGCTTGCCGTGGTATGTCACTTGAAATGATCATTAGAATTCGAAAAGGTTCCATGAATATCATTGAACATTAATTGAACATTTTTTGAGTTTCAATGAATATCATTGAACATTAATTGAACATTTTTTAAGTTTCAATGAATGTTATTGAACATTAATTAACCATTTGTTTAGTTCAATGAATGGTATTGAACATTAATTGAACATGACTTCGTCAATAACTGACTGCAAATTGAACTTGTGCCTACGATATGAATGCACCTTGGAGGGCTGCCACAACAGCGAAAAATTCCCAGCGTCGGATGTTAGGGCAATCCAAAAGTGTGTTTACCTTTTCTTTGCAGTTCTCCGGTCAATGGCCATCTCGAACAACACAGAAAAAGGCGCGAAGGTGACTGCGCTACTGCGATTATGCACTATTTGATTGTTGTGCTTGATCACAGAGGCTCGCCAAGCTCATCAGGGCAATGCTACTTGCAATGTCCGCCGCGTTTACTGCAGAATGCAAGTGTAAGTTCAGAATGTACAAGTACCATACTATTCTGCACGTACCCAAGCAGCTCCGCGAGCTTGGTAACGTTGACGTTCCCGATTCGAACAGGTAATTGAACATTACTTTAGTTCAATAAATGGTCAAAATTGATGAGCTTGACCATTAATTGAACATTACTTTAATTCAATTAATGGTCAAAATTGATAAGCTTGACCATTAATTGAACTTCACTTCAATTTAACTGATCACCTTGGCCATTAATTGAACATTAATCGAACTGCACTCCCAGGTTTGAGGAGTACCATGTTTATGAAAAACAACTGTATGCGCGCACTGCAAAGCGAACGGGAACACTGAGTACTGACCTCTACAATCAACGCAAGTTCAGAGAACAACAAGAGTATGTTCTACTGCAGTACAACATACCTGAGTTTTTGGCTAATTGGCGCGACCAGAGCTCCAGCGCACTTTCCCGCACTGACGTTGCAGACAGTCGCGAGAGGAAGAAGGATGATGAACTGTACTGGGTTCCGGAGCACATCAGTGCCCGCTTGAAGCCAATTCACATGGTCATTACAGAGGCAGGGTTCGATACAGCAATGGCACGGATATTCAAACGAGTGTACAAAAGAAGCATGTCAAAGTATTATGAACCAGTGCCAGAATCAATCACGAAGCACAGTGGAGTGTATGTTCAGACAGAGCACATGGAGGTGCAGTCGACATTGCGCGCAACGCCGTCATATAGGGTGCGTGACTTGGATATGAATTGAACATATGTTGAGTTCAATTGGTGTCATTGAACATTAATTGAACATGAATTGAACATTAATCATTCAATTGAACATTAATTGAACATTAATTGAACATTAATTGAACATTAATTAAAGTCATTGAACGTTCAATTTGGCATGTCACCCCCATTTCGGAGGTAATTATTTGTACATTTTCTTGCATGTCTGAAGGGAAAACCATGGTTTGACGCGGCGGTGTTCTTAACATTGAACAACAATCTGGCTCACCCTGGCCAAGTCCGATTAAGAAAACACATGGCCAAGGTATCGCCAAGTGGAGAAGCATTGAAGTATGAACCGGACTACCACCGGTGGTTTGTGAGGGTGCTTCTAATCTTCAGCGTCGGTGAGGACCTGCTGGTTTTCATTGAATACCTCGAAGGTGCACACCAAGGCAACAGAAAAAAACCACCATGGCAGTCTCCATTTATTCCAAATTGGCCACATTTGAAGCGAAAGGACAGGATCAACCAAAGGTCGGTTGTTCAATTAGTGTTCAATTAGTGTTCAATTAGTGTTCAATTAGTGTTCAATTAGTGTTCAATTAGTGTTCAACGACCTCGTTGTCTCCTTTCGTGCATTCACCAGGTACGATATTGTGTTTGCACTCGGGTTAGAGAGAGTGGTGTGGCTTGCGCCAGACGCAGATGACACTGCGCGTTACTGGGCAGTCACGGACGCCGACCAGTGTATTTGGCACGAGAAATTCGACAGTGGTGATGAGGACCTGCTCCTCGAGCATGACCCGTATAATCTGGATGATGATGATGATGATGATGATGATGATGATGATGATGATGAAAATGGAGAACTTATGTCTGACGACGAGGAAGAAGGCGAGGAAGAGGAGGAATACGACAGCGAACCAGACGATAGGGACATGGACGAAATGCTGCTGGACGATATGTGTTAGTTTCATCAACCAAGAACATAGCTCCAGTCAATGTTCAATAACATTACTGAAACGAAGTTAATGTGCAATTAATGTTCAATGACATCAATTCATGTTCAATTCATGTTCAATTCATGTTCAATTCATGTTCAATTCATGTTCAATTCATGTTCAATTCATGTTCACTTCATGTTCACTTCATGTTCAATTCATGTTCAATTCATGTTCAATTGATGCTCAATGCAATTAATTGACCTCAATTAATATTCAATATTCAATTATAGTAAAACCGGCTTGTTTTCTTTTGCATCCTGATTGGATAAAACGAATTGAAATGTTTTAAAACCCAAAATCGGTTTCGATCAGCAAGCGCGGTTTTCATTAATCATTTTCTTATGAAACTCACCAACCTTACTCATTCTCCGCTCTTTAGCCGAGCGGTGGCTATTACACCCGGCGATGGTCTGAACCATGTCAGCAAATTACGAGCTGGGATGAGAATCGTTTTGAAGTTTTATTCGGATGACAAGCACAACGACGAGCCGCGTTGGGCATTGATCAAGCGAATAGAACTCACCCATGCTACTATTGCAAAGTTGTCGCTCCAGCTGAATACTGCATGTGAGCAACCAGATGGGGACGGGATATTTATGACCAGAGACATCGATAACTTTTACATTTGCAATCGGCAGCATGGTACGCACTGGTGTGTGTACACAGCTGTAGGTGAAGATGCAAATGCAAATGAAGCAGCAATGAACAGGGAAGTTGAGGAAGAGACTTTTTTGGTTGAAACCATATCGAGCAGGGGCCATCCAAGGGCATGCAAATCTGAAACAAAATGAGCGTATGGCTGTAACATTGAACAAAATGAGCAGTTGATGTGATTAATTGATCATTATTTGATCATTATTTAAGTTCCATTAATATTCAACTCATGCCCAATTATTAAATAAACCATTAATTGAACATTAGTTAAGTTCAATTAATGTTCAACTCATGCACAATCAATAAATAAACCATTGATTGAACTCAATTAATGTTCAATTAATAGCCAAGTCATGTTCATGACACAAACCAAAAAAAAAAGCGTCTGCATGATGCAGACACCAAAACAAAAAGTGGGGGATTGAGCCCGGGTGGGGGAATTGATCGAGGTTCGGGCGGTAGGACCGGGGTCTGGGTAGGGAACCCCCGGGTGTGCATATTACCCCGCCCCTACCTAGCTAAGCACCCGCTTTATAGCCACCACATAATCCCCCCTCCACCACCAAAAAAAAAAATCAATAACACAAAAACAAAATGGTCATTGTGGGATTCGAACCCAGTCCTATAAAACCCAAAGTTTATATATGAAACACGATTTTCGCATGTTTTTTTTTGTATAGCAATCACGTTTCTGACTACCAGAAATTAATTTAGCACAACAGTTTACTTGATATTATGTTCTATTCTATCGACTTGAACTGGGAACTGGCCACTTTTTGAAATGTATCGTGGTGTCTGCTTAGCGGAAGTAACGAGAACCCAGTTTAGTTTATAAGTCGGGAATAGACGTGTATCACTTGATATTTTATCGATCATCTGGGGACTGGCCACGAATTGAACATTAATTACGTTCAAATCGGGGTGTTTAACTAGAACCCAGTAGGTCGATGTCTGACGAGTGTTCTACAAATCTCAATTTAGCCGGACGTCTACCGAAAATTGTAGATGTTGTGTTCTGGGACCATTAATTGCAATTAGTTGAATATTAGTTGATCTCAATTAATGGTCATTGGGGGATTGAATCTGGCCTACTTGTAGGTGCTTAAACTAAGACTCTCCCTGCCGTATGTGATATAGCAGCCCTTCCTTGTCTCTGCGTCTACAGTACGCATCGCTTCTTCGTGAAGCCGCGCTTGTAGTTTCAGATGTGAGGGTTTGGTTCGTGCCCTGCCAGCGGATCCTTGCTATATCGTGTGTGTAACTCCGTAAACAGTAAAACAGCCCGACGAGACCTTTCGGGTGGTTCGGAAACTTCTTTTTTGGTTCAATGTTGATTTAGTGACATTAATTGAACTCAACTAATGTTCAATTAATATTCGATAATGTATCTGCAAATGTGAATGGAAGTGTGAGATCTGTGAACCTTGGCATCTGAGATCCGAGATCTGATGTTAACAAATGCAAACGGAAGTGAGAGAGATCCGAGGTCCGATGTTATACTTTGTACGGGCAGGACCAGATGCAAATACTCTGGCCGGTTTAATTGAACTCACCTGATCTGGTCTATTCATGTCCAATGACATTTATGGAACTCAGCTGATGGTCAATTCACGTGCAATTACTGAGTCGTTAATTGAACTCAAAACAATATTCGTTTATGTTCAATTAATGTTCAATTAATGTTCAATTATTATTCAATTAAGAACAAATCTGAAGTTAAGACACAAACTACATTCACGAAGTGAAATTAGAACAGCGGCATTATCCTGGTAGTCCATTGAAAGTGCACTGGCAGTAAGAATGTTCAAATTATGTTCAATAAATGGTTCTTGACATCCACTGAACTTAATTGAACATTCATTGAACAATCGGCGAGGGGCAATTATCTTGTTTTCTTGCAACCCAGATTCAATTCATGTTCAATTAAGTGAACCCGGACAGACAGAAACCAAAAACATCGTATAATTTTGTATATTGAACATAATTTTGTATAATTTTGTATATTGAACATTAATTGACTTCAATTTTTGATTTAATTTGGGTTTAATTTCAATTAATAGAACATTAATAGAACACCCCTCCTTTTTTCCCCACTGGTGTTTGTTTACTATGTTTGC
>Ga0209713_10001991_pt1 | contig 12515 bp, 10 predicted proteins | sample ArcOceMetagenome_3_FD_187444 | JGI IMG/M metagenome (GOLD analysis project Ga0209713, IMG submission 187444) | Marine eukaryotic phytoplankton communities from Arctic Ocean - Arctic Ocean- Svalbard ARC20M Metagenome (SPAdes) (version 2) | ecosystem: Environmental > Aquatic > Marine > Oceanic...
GTTTATGAAACATTAACACATGCAAACCAGCCTAAACGTTTACCCTAAAAAATCGTCTATACAATTGATTTATTGTTAATTTCATCTATCTTACGAACGTTATCTAACCTAATTAAGGTTGTAAAACATGACATTTAAATCAATAAGAACGATGAACCTTCCTTTCTTTTTCTCTTATATAAATAACACACTATTTAAAAAATATAGCTCAATGACGGTAATAAAAATGTTATGTACTTTAAAAAATAATATTTAAACTTAACCACTATTTTTAAAGCGATAAAGTACTTATTATCGTTATAGAAAGCTTGCTATATCGATTAATATCTCCAGAAAAATTAAAAGATATAAGTCAAATATTTTGGTAAAAGGATCATTTATAGAAGTGGCTCTTAGTATTTTATCAATAAAAAATAGTACAATTAATAAAAAAGCTCAGAGAACAACCTAAATGAATAGTTTTATTTTCTGAGCTTTAAAAGTGTTTTAAGATACAACTAATCAAAAACATCATTAATGATTATTTAAAATAATTCATTACAAGTTAAATAACACTTAGTCATAATACCTAGATATCAATATTAGTTAGCATATAACCTTGGCCCCAGACTGTTTCTATTTTATTTTTTTGCATACCTGCTACTGTAAGTTTTTCACGAAGTTGTGATACTCTTACATCTAGTGTTCGCTCAACACCATTATAAGTTCTTCTAAGTAATGAACTATAAAGTTGATCACGGGTTAAAATTTTACCCTGCTGTTGAATCAATATTTTTAGTAAATTAAACTCAAAGCTCGTTAACTTTACACCCTCACCACCCACAAAACATTTTTGCGATTTTGGCTGCAAGCAGATGTCACCTAAACTAATGCTAGCTAACTCTACTTGGGCGCTAAATGTTCTTTGACGACGAAATAATCCCTCAATCCTTAACATTAATATACGTTTGTCCATAGGTTTATGGAGGTAATCATCTGCACCATTCTTTAACACATTAATGTGTTCTTGTTCACTATTTTTACCAGATACAACAAAGATCAAGCCATCAAATAAGGCACGAATATTACTAATTAACGGTACTTCATCATTCGTACTAATACCAATATCTATTACAATCATATTCGGTTGATTGACACTCAATTGGCTTTTTAACCATTGACCTAATCGTTCGTCTAAAGGAGCTTTGATCGTATTATAAAACGATTCATTGGTAGATTCTGCAAAGGTATTACTTAGATAGTGTTCCGTTTCAATTAATAGCAACCTTTGTGGTGATTGTTTGTTTTTAGTACTTTCCAGTGTTTTTGTAGTTGCAACAAGTTCTATAGATGATGACATAACAGATTCCTTAAAATTACCTATCTTTAATTGTTGATAAAATTATAAAATCAAACATGAAAAGAGACTGTAATAACTTGTAATCGAACTGTAACAAGTTGCAGTCGAGAGCAAATAACTGCAATTAAGGGGTATTTAAATGATAAAAAACTGTCTTTATAATTGATTTAACATGTTTTTTTAAAATAATAATCAGTTATAACTAAATTAATCACATAGAGTGTTTATATTTAAGCTTGATGACTATTGGTTGAAGGCTACCTAAAAACAATAACGAGCATTCAATCGTTTTAACGTTTCATTCGAGGATTTATTGATCTTTCGTGAACATTAAAAAAGCATGGGGATTGATTGATAGCCGCACTTTCTGTTTTATTGACAGCACAATATGACTGTATAAACTGAGTTTAGAAAATTGTAGTTTTTTATCTGACTTGCCATCAAGAGAACTAAAATAGTAATGAAACCCTTGCTCGGTCAGGCTGATGTAATCTACTTGCGCATTAGCAATAGTATTTGCTGAAACATCTTCATTGAGCTGTAACTGAGAGGGTTTAACAAGTAAATAACGTAAGCCTTGCTCACTGCCTTTGTTTGATCCAAGCTTAATTTCACCAAGTAAACTCGATGCTTTAATACCGTCAACCAAACAAGGTAACCAACTACCTAACTGTAAAAAATCTGCTACTTGATAACTATTAGGTTGTTGACAAATAATATTAGGTTGATCAAATTGTAACAAATAACCATTGGCCATAACGGCCATTTTATCGGCAAAGGTAAAGACCTCATCTTTGTTATGTGTAACAAAAATCGCTGTGGTGTTAAAAAGCTTAAGTAATGATCTTATTTCAAGCATTAACTCTGTGCGTAATCGCGCATCTATATTTGAAAAAGGTTCATCTAACATTAACAACTTAGGCTTAGGGGCTAATGCTCTAGCAATCGCCACTCGTTGCTGTTGACCACCAGATAATTGATGAATAAATTTATTTGCGTATTCTTCAAGCTTTAAAATACCCAATAAATGTTTTACTTGTTTCACTTGTTCAGAGTGAGTTAATTTACTGATACCAAATGCGATATTTTGTTTAACAGTCAAATGAGGGAACAAGGCATAATCTTGAAAAACCATGCCAACCTGTCGCTGTTCGGCAGGTAAGCTTTGCTTAGTATTACTGAGTACTTTCCCATCAATAATTATTTGCCCTTGGCTTATTTTAGTAAAACCAGCAATAGCATGTAATAACGTCGTTTTACCACAACCACTAGCACCGACAAGGCCTAATATATCACCCTGTTCAAGTATTAAATTGAGATCCAATAACACCTTTTTATTATCTAAGGTTACTGACAATTGTTCGATCGATAATAGTGGTGTCGTCATTTTATTTACTCTTGTTCAGTAATACGATGGGTAATAGACCAAATATGACAATCAATATTGCCCCTAATGCTCCTTGCTCTAGCATTTCATCAGATATCAATTGATAAACTTGGCTACTCAAAGTTTCAAAGTTAAACGGTCGCAACAATAACACCACCGGCAATTCTTTCATCGCTTCCACAAAGACTAACAACCAAGCCACAAAAATTGTTTTGGTTAACAATGGAATATGAACCTTGATCAAACTTCCCTTAAAACTTACGCCCAATGAAGCAGGCGCATAATCAAGAGAATGTGGTATTAAATTAATACCGTTAACCACAGTGCCATTGGCAATAGCTAAGAAACGAACAACCAAAGCAAATATAATAGCAAAGAGAGAACCAGATAAAATTAACCCTGGCGAAGTTAACCCCGCATAACTGGCGATATCATTAAGCCAATGATCAACAGGCCCCAGCGTTGAAAGCATTGCCATAGCTAACACTGTACCGGGAATAGCATAGCCAAAACCAGAAATTCGTAGCGGTAAATGACGGAATTTATTCGCATGGAAACGTTGATAAAAGCCAAAAGACAACGCGATAAATACAGTTATAGTAGCCGCTATAACGGACACTTTTAACGAATTAATGCCAGTAGAGACTAATAAAGAAAATTGATTAACAGAGCTATAATCAACCACCATAATAATTAACATAACTAATGGTACTAAAAAACCAGCCGCCACTAACCCCCAACAAAACACACTAGCAAAAAATTGCTGACTAGCCGTTAATACAATAACGGTTTTATTAATACTTGGCCGTGAACTTTGATGGCGAACACCCTTTCTACTTTTTTGCTCTGCTAAGACAACAAAAAGCACTAGTAACATGAGTACACTCGCTAGGGCATTTGCTGCACCTAAATCACCGTAACCTAACCAGGTATCGTAAATTGCCGTAGTTAAGGTATTCACTGAAAAATATTGCACGGTAGCAAAGTCTGCTAAGGTCTCCATTAATACTAAACTGGCTGAAATTCCAATAGCTGGTCTAGCTAGAGGAAGCGCTACTCTTAAAAAACTCTGCTTAGCCGTTAAACCTAATAGCCGGCTTGCCTTGATTAGGTTTTGATCCTGTTGTTCAAATGCGCCCCTAACCAACATATACACATAGGGAAATAACACTAATGCAAGCATTAATGCGGCCCCCGACAAGGTTCGCAAATCAAAAAACCAATAGTCATTGGGAGATTGCCATCCAAACCAATCGCGCAAAGTTCGCTGCACAGGCCCTGCATAATCAAATAAGTCAGTGTAAAGGTATGCAATTAGATAGGCAGGCATAGCTAATGGCAACAAGAGTAACCAACGCAATAATGATTTACAGAGTATATTTGTTTGGGTAATGATAGCAGCACTGATCACCCCAAAAAACACCGCGAGTAATACCACGAAAAAACCAAGTAATATTGTATTTTCAAGGTATCGAGGTAAAACCGACTGCCACAAATGTAAAAAAAGTTGAGTGGAGGCCGTTAGCCCGCCAAACAACATGACAAGTACTGGAATAAGCAAAACCAGTGCGAGTAAATAATTAGATAATGTCCAGGTTTTACTGTTATTCAGTGCTATCACAAATCAAACTGGGCTTTATCAAGCAAGGTTAACGCTGCTTTGCGGTTTTTAGCAATTTTTTCTAAAGAGAGCCCATCAGCTTTAAAGTCGCCCCAAGAAGCAACCATTGTTGAAACAGGCACACCCTTGACAACTGGATACTCCATATTAGTTTCTGCGTATAATAACTGCGCAGGCTCCGAGACTAAAAACTCCATTAAGGCTTTAGCATTTTTAGTGTTGGGGGCATATTTCGCCATAGCCACACCAGAGATATTAATGTGAGCACCACGATTATCTTGATTAGGGAAATTTATATAAACTTCGTCAGCCCAAACTTTTTGTTTATCATCTTTCAACATCTTGCCAAAATAATAGCTATTACCAAGCGATATATCGCAAAGTTTTTGATGAATCGCCTGTACTTGCCCACGGTCACTGCCTTGTGGCTTACGAGCAAGATTAGCTTTAACTTTTTCTAACCAATCTAGGGTGTAAGCTTCACCATGCTCGCTGATCATAGAGGCTACTAGAGCAACATTGTAAGGGTGCTTACCACTTCTTGAACAAATTCGGCCTTTGTATTTCTCCTCAGCTAAGTCTTCATAGTTTAGGTTGATTTTTCCTAACCGTTTAGCTGAATATATGTTTCTAACTCGCGTCGTTAATGCAAACCAGGTATTGTCTTGTGCATGGTATTGTGTTGGTATGGCGCTATCTAAAATGGTTGAATTTACAGCTTGAACTAAGTCTTTATCACGTAATTCAACTAAACGACTAATGTCGGTGGTCAATAAGATATCAGCTGGGCTATATTTGCCTTCACGTGCTAGCCGTTCAGCCATACCTTTTTTAGCAAAAACAACATTAACTTTAATATTAGTTAACTCAGTAAATTTGTTAAATAATGGTTCAACAAGGAAAGGTTGACGGTAAGAGTAAACATTTACTTCTTCTGCAGCATATGCAGAATCTGAAGTCATCAAAAGCAGGCTAGTTAACGATAGAGTTAATAATCTTTTAAACATACATAGTATCTCGATAAATTACTGTGAGCGAATTGTACAAGGACAGTATAAGCTGTCAAGGTATTTGCGAATAACTCTCATTAAGGATAATCGCTAATTTTTTTAACTTAAGCCTACAGCACCACTAATTAGAAGCCAAAAAGCGAAAAACACTTTGAGTTTAGTCGCCGATAAATGCGTAACAACAGTTTTTGCAAAAATACCGCCTAATACAGCTCCTGGGCCTGCAAATAAAACGACTTGCCAATAAATGTCATGACTTACGTGACCGATAGCAGCCCAAACACTAATAGCTGAAACAATCACTGCAGCAGCTACCGCCATACTTATATCGAAGTGTCTTAACAAGAGGTAAATAACCAGTAATTCTCCAACACCTACACTTAACCAAGCTGTTACAGCTGCACCAAAAACACCAATTGACACTAACGCAACATAGTCAAATAATTTGATTTGACTGCGCTCACGATTAGGTTTCAATAAATAAACCGTTAATAAAATGAAAATACCTAGTAGCAATGAGAACCAGCTGAAACTGATAGGTAGTGCTGCTGGTGCACTAAGATCAGCAAAGAAAACAAGGTTTAAAGCTAACACAGAGGCAAGGCTCGTTACTACAACAATACGTTTAAAGCCTTGCCATAATCGCAATTGTGTTTTTTCGGTTTGGTAATGGTGCCACCAGGTTACCGCGCCAGCTGTCATACCAAAGCACTGAATAGCAAAACTGGTAGCAATAGATTGTTGTTCGCTAAAATTGAGTTTGGTGAACATTGGAATAAATACTACACCACCACCAGCTCCTGTAGCATTAGCAAAAATTGCCCCTAACGTACCTAAAAAAGTAAATAAACTATAATCAACTAATTCACTTAATGAGTGTTGAGACGTTATTAGTAATAACGCCCAAAATATTAAAAAAACAAGTATAAATAAAGGGTTTGTTAGTCGGATAAATGATTTCTTCATGATTGACTTTAATTTGTACTAACAGGTAGGAGTTTGGGCGAGCAGAAAAGATTGTGCACCTTCACAAAGGCAGCTTTTTGAAATATAACTTTTACTTGCTATTGCCTTACCTGTCATGGTTTTACCCAATGAAAAGTCAATAACAAAGCCTTGACTCGTTTCAGTCACTGCAGTGACATCACTCCACAAAATTCTATTATTACTATGAAAGGATTCTGTTAATATACCTAACCCATCAATTGTTAGATTAACGTTGTTACCAGAAGCTTTACTCAACATTTGTCTTGTTACCCACCATGGCTTTCGATAGTAAACACTGGCAGTCTCTAAAATACCTAATGCAATAACAAACCAGGCTGTATAAGGGTTTATTGGTGTAAATAATAAAATAACCATACCAAACACTGTCAATATATTCGCTTTAAAATAAGTTTTTTTATTATGTTCTAACTTACTTGATTCGGTATAACACTCGGTATAATGGGATTTATCTAATTTAAAAGAAGCAGTAAAAGATTGTGCTTGTGTGATTTGTGATGAAGTCATGGCTTTACAGGCTTTAGCCTAAGTAATACATTTATTCACAGTTTATCATAATAGGGAAGAAAGGCAGTAATTAATTACTAACATTAAATTATATAGGTTTATAAATCATTAACCTAGAACTCATTAGCCCAGAACTCATTAGCTCAAATATTAGTTATAAATAACATTGATACTTTAGGAATTCACTTTAAGCGAGGTTGTCACCTAAAAATTTATAATTATATTTTTCTATTTAAGCTAATTTTATCATGGTAAGACATAGGTTAAGATGTTCAATTAACCCACATACCTGCTTAAAATGTTGGTTAGACAATTTATACTCTTTTGTGAATATCTGAAAACATATAACCCCAATAACAGAATGTGCTATTTTTACCGGTACAAAACATGTTTGCCCTGCACAAACTATATTCTCAATACCCTCTGTAATTAAATTTTGCCAGCGTATTTCTGTGTAGTCATTAATTATCATCGCAGTATCTAAATTGATAACACGGGCAATTACATTGTCACTTTGTTTCACTTTAATAATTATTGGTTGTGCATCAGGTTCAACATTGTTACCAACGATTAAACGTGACTTAACTTTACTCTTGTTTTTGTCTAACATTAAAAAAGAACAGCGATTAATACCGTAAGCATTAGCTATACATTGCATTGCTACTTTTAAAAATTGATTAATATCTTTGTTAGTTTTCGTCAACGCTGTTAACTGTAAAACCCCATTTAATAAAATTGTATCACTGGGCATATCAGTGACGTTATCTTGAATATGGCAAACCTCTGTGAAGTCCTTAGCCTTAGGAACACACTTAATATGTTCGGTAAGTATTTCAGCGCCATACGACGCTAGCAAAGTAATTGCTTGCTGGCGGGTATAATCAACGCGGACCAATAGTTGCTTTTCAGAGATATTCATAATACTGGCAATATCTGCAAGTAATGCCTGGTAATCTTCTTTACACCCCTCAGGTTTAGCTATGATTGCACTAAGTTTATCTGCATAAAAAATAACTTTTACTTCATCTGTTCTTGTCTCTGGCTGCTCTAATGCCTTCACTAATAAATCACTTAAATTCCAAGTTTTGGCTAAACATTTACTTAATTCACTGAAGTTATTACCCAACAGTTGTTTACTAAAAGCCTCAAAATCTACTGTTGATTTAGCTTGGTAATTAGCCAGCCTTGTTGCCATTTCGCCACCTGAACTCCAAAAAGCAGTTTCACCTATACGATATAGCATTGCTGCTAAATACACTTCTTCTTGTAGTTCTTCACTGTAATGTGGCACCATCATTTTCGCTAACATACCTGCGTAAAATGAGCTGGCCATAAGTTTAGTTAATCTTTCGTATACACTTATATCTAAACTGTTCGAAGCTAATAAACTCGACACTAGTTTGGCTGTTAAACAAATATTTTTAACTGTTTGAATACCTAATACTACGGTCGCTCTCGACACCGTTGTGACTTTATTAACACTCATGTGTTGAAGATTATTAGCTACTTTTAATAAGCATGAAGAAAGCGCTTGATCATGAAGAATAGCTTCACTTAATTTAGGTAACGAGGACTTATCATCATTAGCAAATTTATCTAACATTTTTGCTGTGGAGGTAATTGCTGGTAATTCGTTCTGAGTAATTAAATCAATCCATTGTTCAATAGTGTAATGCTCAATACTATTGAGTCCAATACTATAAGCTTGTCCCTGAGTCATATTCAACCAAATATAAAGTCATAAAATACCTGTATTGACTATGCGCCTAAAAATACCTTATGTCTAAATTTTTAATAAATTAAACGACTATTTATCATATTTATTAAGAACAAAAATATGACTATACTGCTTTCATGAATGAGTTTCTAAAGCAATGACGCTAAACCTCATAAGCTGCGCATAGTTAATTTTTTTACTATATTGTACTTTCAAGGTAGTAGTTAAATAGAATACCCATTTTAGGCCTTGGTCTTAGTATGTAAACAGTAAAGTTTGATAACCCCTTACTTACTAATTTATAATTAACCTCACTAAAAATTGACAGCGCTGTCATTATTTAATAATGTATCATTAAATAATAGTTATAAACGTTTTTGTTAGCAGGTAAGAGTTAATAGCTCTAATGGTTAACTTCATTTTAAAGGAAAAAACATGCAAGTTATAATTTTTGATGATGCCCAACAAGTTGCAAAAAGTGCTGCTGATTGGGTAGTAGAGCTAATCAATAAAAAGCCAAATCCAGTACTAGGGTTAGCTACTGGCAGCACACCTATTAGCTTATACAAAGAGTTAGTCAATAAACATAACGCAAGTGAATTGACCTTTAACAATACTACCAGTTTCAATTTAGATGAGTACTTAGGTATTGATGAAAACAACGCACAAAGTTATCGTCACTTTATGAATGTTAACTTATTTGATCATGTTGACATTGATAAAGCTAATACATTCTTACCTACGTGTAATCAAGGAGAAAACCCCAGAAAACAAGGTTTAGATTACGAAGATAAAATAGCACAGGCTGGCGGTATAGATCTGCAAATACTCGGTATTGGTGCTAACGGACATATAGGTTTTAACGAACCGACATCTAGTTTAGCGTCTCGTACACGCATTAAAACCCTTACTCAACAAACCTTAGACGACAACAGTCGCCTTTTTTCTGCCGATGAATTTCAACCAACCTTAGCAATGACTATGGGTATTGCAACCATTTTAGATGCACGCTATGTGTTATTAATGGCTACCGGTAAAAATAAAGCGAAAGCAGTAAAAGATATGGTTACTGGTGCATTATCAGCTATGTGCCCCGCATCAGCGTTACAACTTCACGAAAATGCTATTATATTGCTCGACAAAGAGGCTGCAAGTGAATTAGAAGACAGCGAGTATTACTCTTGGGCCAACAAACAAAACATCAAAATTAATCAAGAATTTGGCCTTTATCACAATTACTGATAAGTAATTTGCGTATTAAGCAGACATAGCAGTGAGTATACAAAGCTAACCAGTATTACTGTTTAGCTTTGTATAAATAAAACAACTTACGCTGGTTGGGCCATGTTTAATAATTGTGGTAAGAAATTTTCGCTTTCCTGGGCTAATTGACATTGTTGCTCAAGAATATCGTTTAAAATTTCTTTAGTGGTTAAAGGGTTTGCTAATACTACTCTAAACACAATGATTTTCTCACCACCATAACGGCTTACTTCGATACGTGTTCTAGAGACAAACGAACGACCGTCTTCTCGTTGTCGCTTTTGAATAAACTTAGTTAAATTACCTAGCAGTAAATTAAGGGGTTTATTGTCATCATTGTTATTCATTGTTAGCAGCTTCTGCACAGATTTTGGTGCATAGCGATAGGTCAATAAGCACAACTCTGGTCGAGTAATTAACTCAAAATCATCATGTTGATTAATAATACTCGCAAAGTACTCAGCCTTTTCAATGGCCTGATTTATTAACATTTCATAACCTGGACGACTAATAATGTGCAAGCTTGCATAGACTAGCATTGCCATACCAGGCCTTGAGCCTTCGAGCGTATGACTTCCCAAGTCTTTTGAACCTTTACGTAATATATATTCTGCATGATGCTTAATAGCACTGACCGACTCAGGATCTTTAAAGATAACTAAGCCTGCGCCCATGGGCACATACATCTGTTTGTGTGCATCAATTGTTACTGAATCAGCCTGTTCTATACCTTTTAACAAGTGACGATACCTGTTAGAAAGTAAAGTCGCACCGCCCCAAGCAGCATCAACATGAAAATGACATTGATATTGTTGAGCAATGACAGCCATTTGTTGCAAAGGATCAATATTACCGGTTTCAGTGGTACCCGCAACACCAACAATGGCCAGTACTTTAATATTTTGAGTAGCAAGTTGCTGACATTTATCTGCCAGTTGCTGACAATCTATTTTATTATCTTCATCAGTTGGAATAGCAATAACATTTTCTTGGCCTATGCCTAAAACATCCGCTGATTTCTTTAACGAATAGTGGCCTCGATCCGAGACTAAAATCGCTAAATCTTGATAGCCGTAATAACGCATGGCGCGATGCAAACCTTCGTTCGCTACCCCTCGAAAATCACCATTGGCTTTTAATAATTTGTTACGAGCCACCCATAAAGCAGAAATATTAGCCACAGTACCGCCAGAGCAAAAAGCACCTAATGAATGCTGTGCGCTGTGCATCCAATTTTGATAAAACGCTTCGCCTTGCTGGTAAACAAGGTTGTGCATCATACCTAATACTTGCCGTTCTAGGGGAGTAAATGCTTTTGAGGTTTCAACTTTGACTAAATTTTGATTTAACCCCACCATCAATTTAGACAGGGGTAAAATAAAAGAGGGTAATGCAGAAGTCATATGCCCAATAAAGCTCGGGCTAGAGGTATGAACTGATTGCGCCACTAGCTTATCGAGTAAGTGACGCATGTGGTCACTAACAAATGCTGGGGTTTCAGGTATATGTGCATTGATAAAATCTTGTTCTATGTCTGTCAATGCATTCTTGCTGGCAACAATATGGTTGTTGAGAAAGCCAACCAAGTTTTGTGACATTTCTTGTTCAAGCTGCCCCAACGTAGAGTCAGGTGCTTCTGCAACAGTAAAAATGCGATGTAAGGACTCTTGCGTTGCCTCAGCAATACGCGTTGTTGCTCTCATAATTATTCACTTTACTTTTATTATATCGACTTGCATTGCTACTTCCAGTAAGTAAACCTAACAAGCCTATAATTAGCTTAAACGAAAACACGCACTGTAATAAATAAATCGTTAAAAGTCTTGTCATTTCGTTAATATTAATGACTATATTGGATATATCTACAAAAGTTAATAGTTTTAATATAAAAGCAGAAGACATTATTACGCAAAAAATAATATATGAGGTAAGTCATTAAAATAGATTCCGTTAGGTATAGCTTTTACACTAATTCAATCACACATGAATATTACTTAAAGTGACGTTAGTGTTAATTGCCAACAAGTTTGTTTACTTGCTTGAAACTTAGCTTCAAAAGGCGTTAAAGCTTTATTAGCTTCCATAACAGGTAACATTTCAATATCACCCAATAGGCCAACCCATGAGGCTGCTTGTTTAAATTCTTCCAAATAAAGGAGCCAATTACTTCGTAAAATTAGCTGTTTACCAATACTTGTCATTTGAGGAAATACTGCACTTCCATGCCAGCGGCGCTGTAAATGTTTAGACTTAGGCCAAGGGTTAGGGTACAAAATATAGTGTTTAGATACTGGCCAAGCAGCGTCTTTAACCAATCGATAAAAATCATTCAAATCGGCACGTACAAGACAAAAGTTACTGGCCGTAAAACCACTATCACTGGAGAAGCCCTCGACCTTGCGGTTAAGCCTATGATCAGATTTATCAACACCTATTACTAATGCAGATAAATTTTGCTGTGCTAAAATACGGGTGCTCTGTCCTACTCCACAACACGCATCTAAAATAATATTTCCACTAGGATTATCAGCCAGAAAAGCCTGTACTTTGACATTAATTTCAGCAAAGGCCTGCTCTGTATGCTTCTGATAAGGTTTTTTAAAATCATGATCAAGGTGACGTTTAACAACGTCTCCAAGCTTTTCATGAACCCCTTGTTGATTACT
>Ga0209713_10001992_pt1 | contig 12515 bp, 8 predicted proteins | sample ArcOceMetagenome_3_FD_187444 | JGI IMG/M metagenome (GOLD analysis project Ga0209713, IMG submission 187444) | Marine eukaryotic phytoplankton communities from Arctic Ocean - Arctic Ocean- Svalbard ARC20M Metagenome (SPAdes) (version 2) | ecosystem: Environmental > Aquatic > Marine > Oceanic...
GGTCAGTGCTCGTCGTGCTTGCGATGACGTACCGAGGCTGCCTGCAGCAGCACGTGGACGTGAGCGAGGATACGGAGGTTCAGAGGCTGGAGGGTGGGGACCAGACGTCCAGGGACGAGACGGAGTCGAATCGAAGCAGCGACTTGTCTTGAGATTGAAAGGGCGCCAAGCACACGCGACCAATACATAGGGTGAAGGACCTGAGGCCCTAGCGCTCCAGGTAGAGAGCGCGGAGAGAACGAAGAAGGGACGGATAAGAAGACGTGAACGCGAGAACACGACTGGAAGACCGGATATCGGCCCCTGGAGGAAGAACCACCTAACGGGGGTAACACGAGTTTCAACACCCCCCCCACACGCGACCAATACATAGGGTTATCAATACAGATTAGGCCACCGGCCCCCAAGCACATGCGACCGTCCCCTGTATTGGCCAATACAAAAACATGGCGCAGCCACTTGAAGCCGAGGACTATTCCGACTTCGGGCGAGCCTACGACGACGCGACGGCTCAAACGTGCGCGAAGAGCACCCGCACGCCGCCACGCACACAGCCTTCTGCATCGCAGGCGCCGCACGTGGGTTCGCTGCGCCGCTCTCGCTGGCGTTGCTGCAGCAGCAACCATCTGCGTGGCTTCGGTGCCAACGCGACGCTTTTCCTGCAGCTGAAGACCTCGGACAGCGACAAGCTGGGCGGCGCGCGCCACAGCGCGAGCACTATTCGCTTCCACGCGCACAAGCACAAGCAGCCCACGGAGAGGCTCATCGCCGCGCTCCTGTCGACACCGTGGCTGCGTGCGCGCACCAGCGAGGGCGGTCGTGCTCGAGAGCAGCAGCTCGTACCTCGGCGAGGGCGTGCTGCTGCAGGACCTCCAGCACGGCCATGAGCACGGCGCGGGGCGCGGCGAGGCGCGTGCGGGCGCGCGGGCGGCCCGCAAAAATGCGGTAGACAGTGACGAGCACAAGATCAACAGTAGCTCGGCAACTAAGGTGCGCTGGCATGACTACTCGATCGGTGCGCGGCTCGTGCGGCCAGCCAACCAGACGATGTGGCGCGCGTACACGTCGGAGGTGGGCAAGTCGGTGATCGAGATGCACTGGATCCTCGGCTGGCTGTCACAGCAGTGGTGCCTCGGCGCCATCGCGCGGCACGAGGCGCGGCACCCGCCCGAGGAGCAATTCGAGCAGTTCGCCTTTGTGCGTCCCGACCTGCTCCTCTTCCGGCCGCTGCCGTGGTGTGCCATCGACGCGACGGCGCGCATGCACACGGCGTGCTGGGGCGCCGGCTGCGACTTTGCCTGGTTGGCGCCGCGCCGCTACCTCGAGCCGTTGCTGCAGTAGGCCGTGGCGCACCGCGACTGCGGCAGCCCCTCGGCCTCGCCCAGCGTCTTCCCCGGCAGCCACTACCGCGCGTCGTGCGGCAACAGCCCCGAGTTCATGCTGGTGTGGCTGATGCGCAACTCGTCGATCCCGCGCGGCGGCGGTGGCGAGCAGCGGCTCCTCTCGCCGGGTCGCGGCACCTTCCACGTCCTCCGCGACGTCGAACGCGTCTGCGAGACGGTCCTCAATCCGATGTACACACGCGCGTCGTACGTGGGCCGGCATGAGCTCTCGGGACTGCCTTCGTCGAGTGGCAGCTTCATCCGCAACCGCTTCATGGGTAAAAGGTGTGATGGTGCCAACGGCACCATCGACCATGCCTGCTTCGGCGAGTCGATGCGCCGCTGCCACCGCGCGCTCGGCTCCACGCCGCTCCGAAGCTCTGGCACGTCAGGAGCCAATGGCTCGACCAAGGCTGGGGGCTTCGTAGCTGCACACGTGCAGAGAAAACGTAACACGACCAGCAACTGCCGAGTAAGAATAAAGCAAAGCGATATATAATCGAAGCTACTTTTGCACGACTCGAGCTCTGCGCGGTTGCGTGGCCAGCAACAGAGTTGGAATGCCGCGCGACCCAGGGTCAACGCTGGCCGCCACGCTGGTCTTTCCGTGAGCTGATCGCGTCGCTGCCCGTGCAGCTACCCGCCGTGTGCCTGCGCGGCCGCCTGCTCGGCCACTGAAAAGATCTGTGGCAGGCTTCGGCGTAAACGAGGATTTCCCGCGGGCCGATCTCGTCCTCGTCGCGGTCGTAGCTCCCGACGACGCGCCACCTGCTGATCCACGAGGCGGCCGCAGTGGCGGCGTGGCCCTCGCGCGAGCCGTGGTGGCCCTCGCAGCCTCATGCTCATGCGGATGCGTATGTGCAACATGTGCATGTGCATGCACATGTGCATGTTGTGCATGTGCATGTGCAACATGCGCAACTCCGCCTTGGTCGGCGTGGTCGGCCTTTCTCGCCGCGGGCCTCGGCGGCGGCGTGAAGGGACCCGCTGCGCGCGCCAGAATTTCAGCCGGCTGGAATCGCTCGCGAAACAGTGCGGCACGGCGTGTCGCATCGATGGCGCTGCCAGGGCTCGCGAGCGCATCGTCGAGCGCCTGCCTCAGCTCTGGCAATGGCGCAAACGTGACGAGGCCGTCATAAGGAGTCTGGTCCTCTCTGTGCGAAGCCTGCGACACTAGCAGCGCGCCGACCGACAGCAGCTGGCTCGCCCGCATGGTCTCAAACGGTTGAATGCTGCCGCTGTGGTCCTGGCAGTGCTTGTGCAGATTCAACACCACCAGAGGCCTCCCATCGCCATTGATGCTGCCCATGGTACGACCGTGACGCCATTCATTCACCAAAGCCACGAGAGCGGCAGGCGTAAAGACGTCGTTGCGCATTGCCACGTTGCCGGGCACGCCGGCTTCCAGCTCCAGCGGGCCGCTGAGCGTTCGGAAGCACGCGGGGCGTTCACCCAGCGAGGCGTCACCCAAAAACAGCGAGCACGGCGCGCCTAAGCAGCTGCCACTCGTATTGGTGGCTGCGTGGCTGCTACGACTGCCTGCCTTCTCGAGGAGCGCCGCCGTCGATGCGAGAAAGCCTGGTGGCACGTGGCGAAGCACCGGTGCCCGCGAGAGCTTCAGCACGCGTACGCCTCGATGGAGATGCACGTACTCGGTGCGCCCCCAGCCCGCCTGGCCGCCCAATCTGCCACCTTTGCTGGGTTGAGCGGGCGGCAGTCGGCCGCATTGCTGCAGGTTGGCTCGCGAGTAGTCCCATAGCTCGTCCATATGCGGCCAGACGTGGGGCGGGACGAGGCTGCTCACCTTGGAGACCATGCACCAGCGTGGCTGCACTCGCAGGTATTGCGCGCCACGGGCCGGTGATGGGATGGGTGCGGGAGGTAGCTTGAGCACCGGCTCGGTGTTGTACATGACAGTGCGCACACCGCGATCCCGCAGCTCTGCCCAGCTGCTGGCGGCCCAAACGGAAACGTGCTTCGGCATCGGCCCGACCCACATGAAGGTGTCGGCGCGCTGGAGCCAGGCGAGGACACGAGCCAATATCACGGCATCAGTGCCTGCCGGCAGCACGGCAACGCGCACGAGCACGCCCGCCGCCTCGAGACCGCTCTGAATTGTCTCAATGGCGGGCGCAAGCATCGTGGCAAGACGGCCGTCCGTTCGCTCCCAATGGCAGAGCGCGGCGCGCGGCTGCCAGCATGGCGGTAATGTGCCTCTGATGCACGGCGAGTGGCTTTCCCAACCGGGGCCTAACGCGACGGAGAGGAGGGCGTTGCTTGCATTCGACATGCCGAGGCGCCAAAAGCATGCAGTCTTTCCTCGTTAGAAAACGGGGAGGAACAAGTCGCGACTAAAATTCCGTGCCCTCCTCCGCGCTCCGGCCTCCTCCGGGGGCCCGCTCAGCACGTGGACGTGCCTGGAGGCTCGCGTGTGCCCCGGGCCGCCGCCGGGCCCCAGCTCGAGCGCAGCAGCGCCTCCTCGAAGAGGGGCAGCACTTGCTCGACCCACGCGCATGGCGGCAGATGCTCCTTGGGCTCGTTGCGTAGCCGCCATCGGAGGACACGCAGCCGCACCGCCGCCCACAGCTCCGCCTCGCGCGGGCTCGCGCCACCTTCGCCGCCGTCTGTAGCCGCGCCATCGCTATCACCCAGCGAGTCGCGCACCAGCCGCCCAAGGTCGATCGGTGTCTGGAAGGTGCGCCACGAGCGCCCGAGCCAGTCGATGAGGTTGCACAGCTCCGAGCCGTCGCCCGCCGCGCAGGCAATCTCGTGCGCACAGCGGTACACGGCGTCGGCCACGTCGTCGGCCGCCTGTGCGTACGCGGCGTTGCGGTGGGCCTCGGGCAGCGAATGGTTGGCGGCGACGCCCAGCAGGCCCTCGAGCAGCGGCAGCAGGTCGCCGCCGATGAGGCGCGGCAGGTCGCCCATCAGCGCGATGCGCAGCAGCGGCACCGTGATCAGCTGCGCGAGCCGGCCGAGCACGCGCTCGACCTCGGCCTCGCCGAGCAGCGCCGTCACCTGCTCGACACCGTGCACCTCGCCCGCGAGCACCAGCGCCCGCTGCGCGCGCCGCAGCGGCGTCGCGCCGCCTTTGCCGCCGCCACCACGCTCGCCCGCCGCCGGCCCGGCCGCCGCCCCCGCGACGGCGACGGCGACGGCGAGTTCGGCGGCAAGCGACGCCGGCAGCGCGTCGTCGCGGCTGCCGCGGCGCGCGCGGCCGCTGTTGAACGCACGCTCGAAGCCAGAGGCAACCGCGAGGTGCGCAGGCACGGCGGGCACGGGCGCGACGACGGACGACCCCACAGCAGGAGCCGCTGCGGGAGCGGGACCGGTGGCGGTGGCGGCGGCGGCGGTGGCCGCCGCGGTGGCGGGAGCAGCGGTGGTGGGAGCTGCGGTCGAGACTGGCGCACCGCCGACGGCGGAGGCGAGCGTCACTGCTGTGCCCTCGAGAAGAGCGCGCACGTTGGCTTCCGAGGTGAGCGCGGTGGCTCCATGTCCGTCGGTGCTTCCGGCGCGCTGTCGGGCGGAGAGCCGCGCCGCCTCGCAGAGCCACACGACGCAGCGCCTCGTGGCGGGCGGCAGCGACGCAACCACCTCAGCGCGCTCCCTCTCCTTGGCGTCGACGGACATGGAGACGCGGAAGAGCCGCTGCATCAGCGAGTGCGACGCGCCAGGCGCGCGGAGCAGCATGAGCTCGAGCGTCGTGGCGACGGTCTTCTCGGGGTCGCGCGACGCCACGAGCGCCGTCACCACCTTGACGGGCAGCAGAGAGAGGATGAGCGACACCTTCGGCTGGCGGCGGCGCAGGTTCTTGGCGAGGGCGTGCTCAAGCAGCCAGGCGCACACGCCGAGCATCCGCCGCGGCCGCGCCGGCAGCGCCTCCGCTGACGGTGCCGCGCGCAGCGTGCCGAGCAGGCTGGCGCCGTCGGCGCCCTCGTCGAGGGCGCGGCGCGCGTCTGCAAAGAGCATCCGCCGCCGCTGCACCGACTGGCGCTCCCGCTCCGATTTGGCTGGGCCACCGCTCCTACTCCTGCCGTGGTTTGCCTGCGGCGGCGATGGCGCCTGCTGCTGCTTGAGCAGCGCGGCCGGTGGTAGCGGCGACGTGCCACCCACCGCCACCGCCACCGCCACCGCCACCGCCACCGCCACCGCCGGCGTTGCCGCCGCCAACGGTACGGCCGGCTTGGCCATCGCCACCGCCGGCTTGGCAACGGCCAGCATCGACCCTGCCGCGGCCGCCGCCTCGCCGTCGCCACCGTCCGCATCACCGCCGCCGACCTCGGCGGCGATCATGGCGGCGGCGGCGCGCGTCTGAGCCGGGTCGAGCTCGCGCGTCAACCATCCTAGCTCGCGCGTGGCCGGCGTGTGGCAGCAGAGCGCCAGGCCGCGACTCAGCAGCCGGTGGAGCGCGATCTGCTCCTCATTCTTGAGGCCGGCGCGCATCATGCGAGAGAGCGGCTCGAGCGCCGCCAGGGCCTCCGCCGCCACCGGCGCCAGCAGTGGGCAGCTCACGAGCCACTGGACCAGACCGAGCACCAGCCACGCCTGGCCCTGCCCGTGGACGCCATCGCGCACCGCTCCTGCGTCCGCCGCTGCCGCGACTGCCGCTGTTGATGTGGCGTCGGCGGCGGTGGCGATGGTGGCGGTGGCAGTGGCAGCGGTGGCGGCGGGTGTGCTGGGCATCGCCTCGAGCAGCGCCTGTCGCACGTGCGGCCACTCGAGGCTTAGAAAGGTGCGCAAGGCGCGTGAGGCAAGGCCGTCGGCCAGCACGCCCAGCAGCTCCTCCTCACACCACAGTTCCGCCAGCTGCGACGCGGTCGGTGCGGCCTCCTCCGCCCCCGCCACCGCCCCCACCGCCGCCGTTGCCGCCGCCGTTGCCGCTGCCGTTGCCGCCGCCCCCGCCACCGCGGTCGCAGCCACCGGTCCAGCCCCGTCTCTCGCGGCGGCCGCCTCCGCCACCGCCACCGCCACCGCCACGCTGGCCTCCGTCAGCGCCTCACGCCACGCCGCATGGCGAGGCGGTGCGCTCGCGTCCAGCAGCATCAGCCGCCTGCCGTCGTTCAGCGCGTGCAGCGCGATGGTGCCGTCCTCGAGGCCAAGCACCGCCGTCTCGCGAAGGCGCGTCACGCCGCGCGGCAGCTCGGACGCTGGCTCGGAGTAGTACACCAGCCATGCTTCGGACGCCTTCGGTTGCCACAGCACAAAGAAGCGCCGGCGCCAGCCGGCCACCACGTCACGCCGCTTGGCGAGCCAGCCCTGCTTCACCGCGCCAGGCCGAGAGGCGAGACGCAGCGCGCTGCACCGCTCCAGCGCGGCGCGCGTCGGCGGCACTGTCTGCGCCAGCTCCTGGACGGCATCGCACCAGGCCTGCAGCGTCGCGAGCTCGTCGCTCGCCAGCGACCAGCTCGTCTGCTCACCCGTGCCGGCGCAGAGCGTGAGGACGAGCTTTCCGGCAAAGCGCGTGTCCTTGGGCGGTGGCTCGACGACGGCGATGTCGACAAGGTGGAGCGGCACCGATCGGCTTGCCGCCTCATCCCTGGCCGCATTAGCCTCGGTCGGCCACTGACGAAGCAGCCCGCCGGTGCTATCGATCTTGCAGTAGCGTGATTGCCACTGCGCAAATGGAGGCATGCCATAGAGGACGTGCAGCGTGCCCGAGAGCGGCGAGCTCGCCATGGCCGAGCAGGCGGCGCGCCCAAGGCAGCGGCGGACAAGTCGAGCGTGATGCATCGATGTGCATGCGCTGTTAAACCGGAATCGAGACTGTCGCTTGGCGGGCAATACTGGCGGGCATGACCAAACACACGGTATCCCAACTGAAAAACTCGTCGTTGTCACGGACAGTGGATAGCCCGGTGCGGAGCGCCCGCGCGGAACGAACGCCACTCCCGCGCGGAACGCCAGGCAGTAAGTAAGTAAGTATAGTACGCCACTCCCGCGCGGAACGCCACTCCCGCGCGGGCGCTCCGCCAGTACAAGTAGGAAGGGATGCTACATGTTAACGTCTTCCAAACAGCTGAACGGCCTGCATCGTGCACTGTACACGTGTGTTTTCGCCATTGTCCGCTGGGTATAAGGGTTCTACATGCACATACATGATCCCTACGGCCAACCGGGTACTGACGCAGATTCACAAGAGATTCACACCTGTTTCGTAGGATTCACCGCTGTTTCGCGGCGTTTCGCGGGCGTTTCGCGGGCGTTTCGCGGGTGTTTTGTGGGCGTTTCGCGGGCGTTTCGCCCAATTCGCAAGCCTACAAATCGATTCGCACACCTCTCGAACCATAAACTCTTTCGCACTCTTTCGCACTCTTTCGCAAAATTCACGTATTTCGCAAAGTTTGTGTAAATTTCGCAAAATTCAGACTCGTTTCATAGCGGATTTCGCAAGAAATTCGCGCCGATTCGCAGCCGTTTCGCACCGTTTCGCGCCGCTTCGCGGCGCTTACTCGCTGTGAATCTGTGTCAGTCCCCGGTTAGCCGTAGGGATTACATGCACATGCACATGCACATGCACATGCACGTGCACGTGCACATGCACATGCACGTGCACCATGTGCATGTAACATGTGCATGCACATGTTCTGCCAAATAGATAAGGACGCGAGATCGCTGCAGACCAGCTTCCAGAATTCGGCCGATCTACCGCACCCGCGGGCTCTCCGCTCGTCACGTGCTCCAGGATGTGCGACGTGCCACACATGGACAGCCAGGTCAGTCCCATAGCAGTTGCATCATTGTCCCACTGGACGAGCGCCTGGTCGCCATCAACACCACCAAGAGCACCGACACCACTGGATGATCGCCGAGCCGGGTGCTCAATTGGTACCGGTGCCGAAGAGATGCTGAAGACAGAAAGCGACCCCGACGAGCCGGATGCTCAATCTTCGCTGCCCTTCGTGTGGAGCCCGAGCGATAGCCACGTGTCGCCTACGTGTCGCCCGTTACGCGACAGCTGCGCGTGCTCAACCATGCCAGGTCCGCCACGCCCATATGCTACCCTGTGCCCACGCTGCCGCCTCACTCGAGGCGCTGCTGCAGCAGCCTTCAAGTGACTCGCGTGCACCATATTGTATCGCTTCACAGCGACGTGCGACGAGAGGGCATGCAGAAGCTTGAAGGCTCGCGCGGACGCACTCAATGGCATCTCTCCTCAGGCTGGTCTGTCACGACTTTCGGGGTTATCGAGTGGAACGGCACGCGCGTTGCCCAGCCCTTTCCAAGGATTTCGCGAAATTTGAAGCAAAATTTGCCAATGCGCGCCTGAGCGCAAAATTTCGAAAAATCTACCTACTCTCTAAAGATTTTCTGTGAATTTCTTCTTCAGACCTCAACGCTCACAACTGACGCGCAAACGCACTCACAACAGAGTCTGCAGCGTCCAGCCGCGCTGTCCCACTGCCATCTCCGCAGTACCGCCCCCGCAGCGCCGCCTCTCCATCAAGATCACGACTCTCGGGGCCGCGCCGCTCGCCGCGGCAGCATCGTCAGTTCGGCGCGGGCTTCGAGATCCCGGCCTCCGAGCGCCGCTCGCCGCCGCGCCGTGGCCTGGGAGCGGCCATCTCGGCCGCGGCCTCGCCGGCGTCGACGCAGTCGTTCTCCGAGACCGAGCCGGAGACGCCGGAGCAGGGGCTGGCCTAGGCGGGCGGCGCGGGCAGCGTGGCGCTGCGGGGTCAATGCCGGCCAAGATTCGGCCCGGGGCACGCTGCCGTGGGATGGCAGGGACGGGGTTGGGGGCGAAGGCGCGTGTAGCGCGAAATTTGGGCGAAATCTGCCGTGGTGAGTGTCGGACTTGGGTAACGAAATCTGATCAAAATTTACCATGACAAAAAGAGATTTGCCGCAACGAAATCTGCCAAGGATTCAAACAAAATCCTTGGAAAGGGCTAGCGTTGCCGCTCTCGCCTCTCACATCGAGCAAGCGGCGGCGAACGGACTGCCCGCTGCGGAGCTGAGGGCATGTCCGACACCTAAGCCAGCCTCCACACAGACACGGCCAAGGGAACCCGACCCAACCCAAGGGACGACGAGAGAAAACGTAAGGAGTGGGGAGGGGGGGGGCAGCGGAGGTACCGGAGCAGCTCCCGTGCGTGAGCCCGGCAGAGTGGGGGTAGACTATTTTCGTACCATTCTATCGTGCGAGTCGTGCTTCTCATGGTCCTTGCGTCGGCGTCACACACACTCGGAGCACCCCTCCCGACCCATACTCACTCAGACTCCGGACGCGGACGCCGCCCTCGCCTCCGCGCGACGCATCCGCTCTGGGTTCTTGAGCAGCTCCTCTGCGAGCATCTTGGCGCCTCGCAGCGAGACTTCGGGCGCGTCGTCCGAGTGCTGCAACTCTGCTTCAGTAACTTCCTTGCGGTACAGCGCAAAGCAGTTGATGACAGCCTCGACAGCGGCAGCCTCACAGTCTGCCAGACCGCCAACCAGTTTGAGAACTGAGTTGGCCTCAAGTATCTCCTCGCGACACATCACACGCCACAGCGCATGGGCCGCGGCGACTGTGATCGGCTTGCCCGTGATCGGTTCGCTCTTTGTGGAGATGCCACCAACCGCGCACAGTACGCTGCCGCGGTTTGCGCTCGCGTCGTGGCCAAGGATCTCGCTCAGCAGCGCCACTCGGCGGAGCTGGTGCCACAGGGGCAGCGCGAGGACCAATGGCAGCCCGGTCGCTGGCAGGCACGCGGCCACCAGACTTGGCTGATCGCCAGCAACGCCCCGGCCCATGGCTTCCGCGACCTGCCGGCCCGCCTGGTCCTGGTTGCCGTTGGTTGCCTGCAGCGCCTTGTTCCGCAAGGCGCGCATCGACAGCAGAACTCCAGGTGTGCCGTCGATGGCCAGCTGCAGCGTCGCACATGCGCCCGCAACGAAACGATCTCGGGTGAGCGTGTCCTCGCATTGGCTAGAACCCGGCTTTGCCGCATCCTGCTTTGATAACCCAGTGAGCGACGCCTTGAGGGCAGCCTGCACGTCTGCCTCGTCGAACACTTGCAGGTTCGCTGTGGCCGACTCGCTGGCTGACGCGCTGGCGTCCGTCGTCATTGTTGAGTAGGTGTCCTCGTCATTGCCAACCAGCATCGATCACTCACCGAGAGGCGCTGACACACTCGCAAAAGAGGGCGGGCGGCGCGGCCTTGGTCACAAAAAGCCTCTCTCGCATGCGGCCGGCGCGCGGCGCGCGCGCTCTGTGATCCACGAGAGCAAGTGCGAACTAAGATTACTTGCCGCGACGACATGAGCCAAAGCGTGCCAGCCGCACACCACCCACCCCAGGCCTACCCACCCACCCACCCACCTAGGGGTGAATACCACCTAACAGGGGTGATAACCATCTAACTGATGAGGGTGACAAGCACCCGTGGGGTTGGTGACCCACGGTGCCTATGGTCATTGACCTTCGACATGCATGGCAATGATGGTGGGCTAGCTATGATGAGCGCCTCTTGGAACCCTCCTGGCGTCACCCACGACCTCCTCGAGTACCTTAAAGCCGAAAGTATAAGGGAAGAACGCGTTTGGGGCGGGGGCAGAAACCGTTCTGAAGCGCAAAATGGCGTGTCTGAACCACCCACCTACCTCCTCATGTCGGTGTGCGCTGGTGATCCCCACAGCCACTTGACGAGAGCCGTCTTATCTGCTACTCTACACGCTACTGTACCAGCTAGCTAGCTCCGAGCTTCGGAAGTTTGCTGGGTGATTTGGCCCCTCTGCGTTGCGCTATAGCCCGGAGAAAGTTAAGAGCAGATTTTTGTTATGATCGCGTTTCTAGATTGGCCTGGACTCCGCCGCCCGTTCATTCAGGCTGTTTAGGGCTGTTTACGCACGTTATACCCAGCCGCAGCCGATACTGGTACTTAGCGACCGCTACAGTACCGCAATAGGGGTTCATCAAGACGGCGCACCTTGTCGACCATGTGCACGAGGTTGCCGTCCTGCCACTGCCACGCCTGGTAAAGTACATGACTGCATGATGCGAGGGTAAAGACTTGTTTAATCAGAAGATGAAATAGTAATCAGAGATCAGAGTAAGGGCGGGATCACACAGAATCAGTCAACAATGAGTCGGCCAAGCAACGCTGCAGGAAGAGCTGGACATGCGCCTGGTCCTGGTCGCAATGCACAAGCCTTTCCCCGCCGTCGCTTCTTCTTCCTCGTCGGGATGCTGCTCGGGGCGATCCTTGGCCGTGCGCTGGTGGCGATTGCCCAGACCTTCTCGACCATCGACACCACCGCCGCTGGCGTGAGCGACGGCTCCAAGTACGCCGGCGCGGCGGCGGTCGGCACCAGCGTCTTCTTTGCACCCGTCAAGGAGGACAACGTGGGCGTGCTCGACACGACCACCAGCACCTTCTCGACCATCGACACGACCGCCACCGGCGTGAACGCCGACTGGAAGTATCGACGGGTCGAACACACTCGACCAAGGGTCGCATTCTGCTTGTTTGGGACGGTTGCACGCTCAATTTCACTCACCTGGTCAGTGATCAAGCGGCGTGCAATCGAGCCGCTACAGCGAGGCGGCTTTGATGTCGACGTTCGTGCTCGTGTTCAATGTGAATGTCGTCGGAGGCACCCTTGTCGATGGCGTTGTGCTGAATCAGTCTGACGTCAGCCTCGTGCAGCCAGTAGAGCGGCTGTTGACGGAGTCATAGGCGACGATTGATGGGCAGATCAGGGCCAATTGCGCGGTGAAGCACAGATGTGACGCCTTCAGCAAGCGCTATCCCGCCAACCAGAGTGAATATATTGCAGAATGCGTGGCGCCAGCTGCATAGTGAAGATCGCGTCGGCGCGTATCTCCGTGCAGCGCAGGGGCGTTATGCAGCAGCGGTAGTGTGCGGCCCCGACTTTTATTTGGCCATATCCGTGAATGTATCTGACGTGCGCGACGCAGTTTGGCGGCAAGACGCCGTCTTCACCATAGAGTTGTCTAACGTTGACTTTGAGGCCCAACGTTCAGTTAGTGTTCACCGAAATCCTTGGTGTTGTTGTTCTGTATGTTAGCATTTCCTACTGTTGTTATTGTTACCGTTGGGCCAGCCTACTGTTGTTATTGTTCAAGCCCACGCACTGTTGTTAGTGTTCCGTTGCGCCACCCAGCGCCGCGGGCCACCCTGCCGCAAATTCTAT
>Ga0209713_10001994_pt1 | contig 12512 bp, 3 predicted proteins | sample ArcOceMetagenome_3_FD_187444 | JGI IMG/M metagenome (GOLD analysis project Ga0209713, IMG submission 187444) | Marine eukaryotic phytoplankton communities from Arctic Ocean - Arctic Ocean- Svalbard ARC20M Metagenome (SPAdes) (version 2) | ecosystem: Environmental > Aquatic > Marine > Oceanic...
GATCCCCGCGCTTGGCTTTCATTGCATTTGAACAGTGTGCTGGTGAAGTCCGCCAAGCCTCGCAATCCGTCTGAAGCAACGTCGTCTTCCCTGTCCTTGAGACCATTAACGGATCTCACTCTGAAATACCAGCGGCGGTCCACACCGTGCTGGAAACAGCCTTGCATTGGAGATTGCCGAGGAGGCACGTAAACAAGCCGGCGTTACCGAACACAACCGAACACTGTCGGATACCCAACGGGAACAGGCCTATGCCTGGCTGCAACATCACTTTGAGAAGCGTTTCTTGCACAATGCAGACATCAAGCAAGGGATCGCAGATGTCGAGGCACATCCCGAGAAATTCGGAGGCCGACAGATCAAGATTTTAAAAGATACAGCTGTCGGCATGACAACTCTTCAAATAGTGTAAGAAGCTTATATGTAGCGCGTGGAGACTTGCTCGTATGTATATGCATCTGCTGCAATGTGGACATATGAAGGTTCTCCACGTAATCCGTAGCCGACTGTTCCAAGCACAAGAGCTTCAGAATCTCCAGGCTTCCGTGAGACAAGCACAATGTGCTGAAGGGTGGCGGCAATGCGTTTTGAAATCTTTCTTGTAGCCCGGTCTGTCCATGGTTGAAGTCACTCTTGAGCCATATACGCAACGATATGTAAAATTATGTATGCATATACATATGCATATATATATATAAATATATTTTTGCTGAATCATGCTTTTGGTGCCGAAGCTGCTGCATACACTCTTCGAGCCAGGCAAGAATGAGGCGAATGAACTGCTGGAGACAGGCAAATGGCTTGCGTGTGCCAGTGGTGTCACAACCGAAGGCTTAAGAGGTATGCTTGGGGCGCATCTTGAGATTTTCCCAACTGAGTATTCGAAAGGCCACGAGAGTCAATCCTCGTACGTTTCTGGTCTGCTTCTTGTGTGCATGATGCCAATAAAAAGCAAGCCGAGCGATTGGCCTCTCACCTTGAAACTCTCGGTTTGGGGTTTATGCTTATAGCCTTATCTGCGTTCCAATCTGTTTTATAGCCAATCATGATATGGTGATGTGGTCATCGTGAAACAAATTATCTGTGCACAATGCCGTTTCTCTTTTTCTGTGAACAACGCTGTCTCTCTTTTTTAATCAGAGCTCTGCATTGTGGTTTGAAACGGCGTGGTGTGACCATCGCGGAAAACTACTATGATAAACATCTCTACGCACAACTTCCTTGCAGTTGTGGTAATGTGACATGGTGTGACCACGGTGATACAGTGCAGTGAGCACAGTGGATGTGATACAGCATTTTGCGGTAGGGTGTGACCTCTGCGTGCTGCTACACACGAGTCTCTGCTTTCGATCAAGGTAAGTGTGTCGTAGACTTACATTAGTTGCTGTAGTGCTGTGCATAGCAGGGTATGACCACCGCGGTGTAGCTGCGACGCGAATCTTCAATGTGTGAGTGATGAGTGTGACCACATCTGTATATGAAGGGTGTGGTCACGCGTGTATATGAAAGCGTGGGACGATATCTTGAATACCAAGGGTGTGACCACTGTTGTATATGAAGGAGATGGACCAGTGACATACGACAGAGCAGAACCTGTCAAGTCTGCCATTTCAAGTAAGCTTTAGCCGCTGCAGCTGCTTCCTGGGTGTTTGAGATTTTGGCTCGGAATTTGTTTTCGAAATTCTCAGCAAGCATGGCGGGTGGTCCTCCTTCGATAATCTTGCGGATCTTGGTGTTGAGTCCCACACACTTGAGATTAGCGAGTCTTCGTACTCGAGAGAGCATGACATAGACAATAAGCCACTTGATATCCTCGTCAGCGCGTCTAGGCATGACCAGGTGAGCGATGAGTCCTGGATCACACGTTGCTCCTTGGAGTGAGTAGAGTGGGCATGCTTCAGCAGGCATGAGCGGTAATTGTGTGCGAGCAACTTTGAGCACGCCATTAGATCTAGGATCTGTAAACGTCCATGTTCTTGTGATGGGTTCGATCAGAACCCAGCCCTCAAATGCACGGCAATGTGCGCAATCTCGTGAGAATCCGCACACCTGATGTTTGCTACATACCAGGGGTGGCAAAAACTCACGATCACAATTGTCCAACTTCACATATACGCCCAAGGGTAATTCGGTAAGGCGCATCTCGGAAGCAGGATGTGTCCCGCTGTTTGAAACGTTTCGCCTGTCAACTGCCGAGGCTTCAATTTCCATGATGGTTCCTGTGGCGTCCTGCACTGCCCATGGCGGTAGCACTTGTGTTGTGATGCGCACTCGCATGCCTATGTGGAGCAGCACCATTCCTGGCAGCCTGCTGGTAGTAGCGGCGCTAGGCACCGCCAGCATCTGCTTGTAGGTCTCAATCGTCTGTGCGTCAAGATGACAGGCCTGCTCACTGTAGTCGACTGCCTGAGAAAAAAACAGAGTTTGTTTGTGGTAGCGTGCGGAGGCTATGGCACGCGTGTAGCAGGCCATCGAGACGACTGACCACAAATAGCAAGTTTCAAACCATCCATGTGTGTCTCGAAGGAAAGCTTCTGGATCTTTCTCGAGTTGTAAAACGTCGATCTCTGTTTGCAAAAGCGCTTCCCACTCCTCTTCGGTAAGCTTGTCACCACCGGGCTTGCGCATTTTCTGCAAGATTGCTACTAGAACAGGGTCTTTGAATCTCATCATGGTCTCCATCTCAAAGACGTAGTGAATGTTGTTGAACATGGATGCTCCTGCCTTGTGCTCGTCGCTGGCATTTTCCATTGGTGCCAGAAATCCTGAACTTTTGGGAACCGGTGGTAATTGCAGATGGTCACCGCATAAAAGTAGGAATGAGATCCTGCCCATCGTTTCATTATTTTTTGCATAGCGAGTGGGATCGAGCCTGTAGTGAATCTCTCTGGCGTACGTTGTTCTCAGTGCTGCTGCGTTCCACAATGATGCTCCAGTCTGCAGGGCCTCATCGTGTATCCAGGCTCCTGCATGAGTCTGGTTTGCATCGAGTCGTTTGCGCATCTGGTCGGTTTTGATGTGTAGACTGGAAGTGCGCATGGAATCCTGTGGCTTCATTCCTGATACTGAGTGTAATGTTTTAGCAGTAGGGTCAAACCCACGAGCGGCTCGATTGGATGGCGCAGTGAGTACTACTTTCCGAAAGAATGTTTTGAGGACAGGTACCAACACGATCTGCATCATCGTCGTTTTACCACAGCCGCCACCACCAATAATGAGAACGCGAGGTAGGCCAAGATCATTCGGTAAGTAGTGCAGGGACTCAAGCGTTGCATCTGCGCTGTGCTGCTTCGCTATGTGTTGCTGCCATGCTTGCTCCAGTGGATATATGCAGGTGGCTATGATAGTACTCTGTTCTTCATTGAAATGGACAGGGTTTGTAGCGTGGTTCTCTGCTTCTCTCATCAATTTCAAAGCCACATGTCGTGGACCTTTCATAGCATCCGCTAATGGTACAGACACGCACTCCTTGTCCTCTTTGACCTGATTGCGAAGTTGTAGTTGTAGCAAACTTTCGATGTCGATCACTGTTGTATCGTTTTGACGAGTGTCGTGACTCTGCTGTTGCATTCTCATCTCCTTGGCCACCGCTCGCTGGTAGTCCATCGCTGTGTGGAAATGCAATGACGCACTAAGGTGCGATCGCTGCTCGATTGGAACTTGAGGCATGTGTATTTCTAAGATTTTTCCAAAGGTTCCCACGTAGCCTTTCATTTGAACATCTGCCTCCTTATTGCGACCAGGTGCTTCGGTTCGTTGAATCTCTTGGTCTCTTCTGAGCATCGCCTTGCATCCATCCGTGCTCAGAGGCACAAGCGCTTGCCGCCTGTTTGTCATGTCTTGTGCTTCGTCCTCGAACACTTCGTCGTCTTCGCCCGCACCGCCTAAAAACTCAGAACGGATGGCGTTGGCTTGCTTGACGTCTTCGCCATCTGAATCCACGTCATTGATGAAACCACCTTGCTTGTCTTCTCGAAATGGTTTTTTGCGAACCAAAATGTCCATGTCTATGTTTTGATTGATACGGTGTGCTTCTAATGCTACGAATTGTCTTAGGTGTAGTTGTTCTGTGTGGTAGAGTGATTGTGGACAAAGGAAACCAGAGATACAGTCAACCAGTTCGACGATACCCTCTGGCATTTGCTCCGCGTGTCTGATGAAAGTGACAGAGCACATTTGTAATAAAAGTGGTCGCAGACGCATCGCTCGCTCATCAGTGGGGTGTGCACCGCCGCCGTTGCGTTTGAAGTCTTTCATTAACGTTGTATCGGCTATGACAGCTATCTTTTCAGCTTGTGTTTCTTTTGCTTCTGCCTGTCGAGCTTTCTCCGCCATTTCGCATCTACACGCTTTCCAGCAAGGAGCGAAGCGTGGCTTCTCTCGTTTCATCTGGTCGTTATCGGGCTTATCACTAGGGAAAAGCAGCGAGCGAAAGTTCAATGGATCGGCACAGTGTTCGGGACCAAGACATCGAGCTCGAGAAAAGAGCGTCAGTTTGTGCGCGGCATGTGGCTCCCCGTCGTCCTCTTCCTCTGGTGGACAGACCGCTCCCACGAGGCGTGGAATGGCTGCTATGGTTGAATAATCAAGTTTTTGGCAATACAATACTGAGAGCGCATAGTGCTTGTCGAAGAAGAAATATTCGGAGTAGTCCGCATTAGCGAGTCGGGGTTTCCGATCTCTCTGTACTCGCATCATGTAAATATGCCATGGCATGTCTGCAAGAAAAGGACCTCTGTGTAACCAGTCGTCGTGGCGGCTTGCGGTGACCCGGCATTCTGTTGCCTGCATTGTTGGTTCGGTCTCCACATGATGTGGATCGCTGCATGCAACGTCCTCATCCTCGTCCTCGGAGAAATTTGTGAATTCAGTATCTGCATGATGTGAATCGTCGCTTGTACTGTCCACCTTCTCGTCTTTGTATTCGTCTCCGTCACTTGCCGTGTCGTCCGCATCGGCATCGGACACCTCCCTGCATTCACTGAGTACCTCGACATCACTATCTGTCAGCTGCGAATCGCTTCGAACGCTCTCTGTGGACTCCGCCGCGCTTTCAGCAGTCTGATGTATATCGCCACTGCTATCTCTTTGTAAGAATACCAGATAACTGTTCTGCCATGGTTGGGCCATTAGGTTCGGTTGTTGTGATATGCTTGCATCGTTGCATCTGTATGCCATGCCCTCCGGTGTAGCAACAGTGCAAGTATAGTGACCTGAATTTGGAGTGTGACCAGCGTGGTGTATTACTGCTATTCGTTGCATAACTGTGCCAGCCACACACACGTGTTCATGCGTGGCAGGGCCAACATGATTTGAATATTTGTTGATGTGAACGATCATGAACTGTGGCATTTTGTCAATCAGTTGCTGTTGTTTCGCGTGCTTGCTGTCACAGTCCTGGCATTTAAAGTCGAGATGAGACACCGCCAGGGACTTCTTGATGGAGCTTTCCACATTTCCACTAGGTTCTGCGCGAAGAATATATTGTGCGTTGCGTTCCTCTTTGTTCCAGGTGCAGCCATCACACAATGTTTCATGCGTCAATTCAAACGATGTTAACTTTCGGAAGAGTGTGGCAAAGCAATCTTCCTGCTTGCAAGAACCGTGCATAGAGTGTTCATCGTTAAAGCACATCTCGAGTATTTCGCATGCGTCATGTTGGCCCTTCGGAAGAAATTCCCAAAACGGCCATTGGAGAATGTCTTCTTGTGAAAAGGACTGTTGCGTGAGTGCTGATGCCAAGGGGCATCCATCGGTCTTGGGTCGCATATCTGGTGGGATCCTCAATAGCATCTGCCTGTAGCACTGCATTAGTGCATTCATGAAACATGTGTCGCCGACGTTCCAAAGGCTTGTGGGTACGTTGAACACATTGACTAGCGGGAGAAGAACCGAACTGTCGCCATGCTCTGTCTTGGTATGTGAGGTGCTCTTGCTCGTAGAATGTGTAGCGTCGTCGGCCTTGGTTTCATCGCTACATGAATAGTTCACAACTGAAAACTGTATAGAGGTGTCCGCTCTAGTAAGACTGCTTTTGCTAGAAGACAATATGCGCTTGCATTCCCACAATTGATATAATGGGCGGCCTGTAAACATCGGTACCTCGTTGTGGCTGGTCCAGTGCTGTTGTTCAGTGTGAACGTACAATGCGCATTCGGTCGCGGAGATCCATTTGGCGCGGTTCGCTGAAGTTTGCAATCGCAAAAGAACGCGGCGCGCGTACGCCTTGTTCTCTCGCGCCGCAGACGATGCAAGGTGTGCCACATTGCTTGCAGGCGCTGGCGCGGTTTGTGTAGTAGCAAGGTGTGCACCATCGCTTGTGGGCGCTGGCGTAGTTTGTTTGGCCTGTTCAGAATTGTCTTCTTCTAATTCCAGGCGTTGCAGGCCCAGCGCATACTGTGTGACTAGATTCTGCAATTGTTCCATTGGTTTGGCTGAGTATTTGGTGATATAGAAATCGATGATTTTGGCTGCTACATGCAATGCTACAACAGTCATAGCCATGTGTCGCACGGCTTTATGCGCTTTGATCTGTGTCGTCAGTGATCGGAAACATGCTGTGAGTTGTGTAACATCACAGCGAAACGCTTGTTCTAGTTCCTTGATGTCAGGAAATCCCTTGGGCATGTATCTGAAATCGTTGTTGGATCGAAGAGTCACCAAGCCGCAATCGGTGGAAGGCGACCTGAAGGGATGTGGGCGCTCCAGTGCCACCGATCCCAACTGGTTTCGAGTTGTTGTGCTGCTGATGGAGGGATTCACCACAATCTCTTTGCCCCTTCTCCGTATCTTTGTGCTTTTGCCTAGTATTTCAAGATTCACGATGTGATAGAACTCGAAACGGCACGGTGGAGCTCGATCGGGTTTCAACATCTTCGTCAACTCCATTTTAGATTTCTTCTTGACATTCTTGACACAAGTACCTGAACAATTGTGGTCATGGTTGTGACTGTGGAGAAAGCGGACGTCTCGTCCAAAGCATTTTTCGAAGACGACGGCGTCTTTGTGGAAATCCAGCGCCTCTGCTTGTCTACCACTAATTTCAGCTATAAAGTGCAATAGCTCTCCAGTTACTTCGTCAAACACCCAAGGTAACCCAGTAAGTTGTAGAACATTGCTTTCTTCACATTCTCCTTCTTCGCCCAGTTGTGGTTCCTGACAGAAGCTGTGGTGGAGTAAGTAATACGGTGCGTTGCACAACTGGCAACCTTTCAATGGTAATTCTTTGTATTCATTGCGACATGGTTGGTGCTCGAATTGTAATTGACGGCGATCTCGTGTGATATGTGCTGGTAGCTCCGCCTGTCGTACTGCCACGAATGTTCGCTTTGTCACTGTGTCGTCTTCAGTTCCCCCGTCAAATCGGCTCTGGCGTTGCTGTTGTTCGCTGAAGGGTGCATCTGGTAATTTAAGTCCTAGTTGTTTGGCCGTTAGTGTCGAGGACTCGTACTGTCTGGTGCTCGCACTCGCGATCAAGCCTTGGTTGTACGTTTCAGTATACTTTGTGACAATGCTCTCGACGATCTCGTCAGTAGGGTGTAGACCACTGCTGGATTTCTGGAGCTTGGTGATCTCTGCTGTAACTTTTTCCAAGCATTGCATCAAGCCAGTGACGCCATCTGGAATGCTGTGGACCTTGCCGTGGCCATGTGCAAATCCGCGCGCTTGGGCTTCGATGCATTTGAAGATTGCAGTGGTGAAATCCGCTAGGCCTCGCAATCCGTTTGAAGCAAAGTCGTCTTCCCTGTCATTGAAACTATTAACGGATGTCAACCTGAAATTGCCCAGCCAGGCTTGGTCCACTTTGTACAGATGTCGATATGACAATTCCTCAAATAGTGTAAAAAGCTTGTATGTAGCGCGTGGAGAGGAAGCAGTATGTATGTGCATCTGCTGTAATGTGGGCATGTCTATGTTCTCCACGTAATCCTTATCAGACTGTTTCACACACAATAGCTTCAAAATCTCGGGGCTGTAGTTATCAGCATAGTTGTGCGTGTGGAAAACTGTCAGTGGTCCAAAGATCTGGTTCATGCTGCAACCGTGATGATGAAGGCGCATCTTATTGCCATCTGTCAGTGGCACTGTGGCAGTAGAAAAACCGAGGTGTCTTAAAGCATTACGCACTCTCTCGTTCCCCGCGGTGTGCATTAGATCTTGATTGGATCGTGGTGCGGAAGGGTGTAGGACCGCCTCCGTGAAATCCCGAGAAGTCGTGGCGGCAATGCTTCTGAAATCTTTCTCGAAGCCCGGTCTATCCATAGATGCTTTGATGGACTGTAACATTCTCAAATTACGTAAGAATGACGCTGCAACGGCGAAGAATTCAGCGGTGTCCCACCGGGATTTGTTTGCAGCTAGGTATGGTTCCAGATCTCCGTCCAGCTGGTACTGCAGTTCTTCTCGGCTGGGCAGTGCAGCGAAGATCTGTTGGGCGGTCACCTTCGTCTCTCGTTTCAGGAAGGGCACGCAATCGCCAAACAAGAATTCTGTGTACGCAGCAGGCAGCGCGCATGGATCAAACATCGACAAGGGCTTTCCGCTTGGTACTGCCAGTGCCTCCAAGGGCATTTGCTGTTCGTGCTCGGTTTGTGCCGTCATCAAGCTTTGCATCTCGGCGCGAGTCTGTATTGATTTGTTCATCTTTCGAGCGATGTCGATCATGTCCACTGCGATGCTCGTCCGCACTATTTCTTTCGCGGCAATTTGTTTGACCACAGCAACTTGTCTGGTAGCCAGGGATTCATCACTGTTGCGTCGTTGCGCTTCAGCCTGTGCAAACTTGGCTGCCTCGGTGTTGATCCTGGTCATGCCTTCCCTCCAAGCCGCAAAGAGTCTCAGTGGCTTGGGACAGCTCTCTTCATTGATGCCTATGATAGCTTCATTTTCATTGAGTTGCTCTGGTGACTCGAGATGGTCACGCTCGCTGTTGGCATGATGTGCATCGTCGCCGTCTGGCCGTAGGCTGTCACGTTGAGAGGCGGCATGTTGTGAATCTACGCCGCCATCGTTCTTGACGTCATCGCTGCTGTCAGACTCGCTGTCATCTTGTTCGTGTCGATGGGTCAGGGGGATTCGATTGGTAGGTCCTTGCATTGTAGTATGGATTCCAGCTGCTTCTGGCATAAACTGGGCGCCTTGCAGCAGTGTCTCTGGTACTGCATTGTTTGGTAATTCGTCGATGGCGGCGTCGTCGATTATGATATCAGCGAAAGTAGGACAGACTTGTTTTCGGTGCTTCACCATCTCTCTGTATGGTTCGCGATCAACGAACAACATGGGCGCTTTGCTTACGTCGTCAATCGTTCTGCAGAATATTACAACCATTCTATCGTTTAGCGCCGGCGTATTTGGGAGCACTTGATCGTAAGTTGCTGAAGGCTGTGTAATGAGCATGGGATTGCCAGTCATCCCCTTGTGAACTTCATCGTCGGGCCCTCGGCCGAGAAGAAGCTGTTTCATAACTAATCTCCCCGAACTTGCAAGTGTTCTAGTGGCCAAAGATGCTTCCTTGAATAGCGGATGATGTCTGCCTCCAAAGCAAGCGTTGGCAAGTGCGAGTGGGGGCATCTTCGGTTGCTCTAGGCATAGGTTCTCCACGCATGACTTGCACATCCACACTGTGGCGTCCTTCACGCCAACACCGGCCGATCTGGGCAACGCCTTGTCGTTGAATTGTGCAACGTCACTGACTGGTTCGCATTGCACTCGGCGAGTGTGCAGGAGCCATCGCATGCTGAGGTCGTCTGGATGTTGTACGCTGGATGCGTGTAGTTCTTCAGTCGGTATGAGCGGCCACGTGGACACGTAACGTCCTACTGCTAGTATGTCATTCACTTTGTCTCTAGGCCCTGCGCAGAACGTGCCATTTTCGTCGACGAGTAAGATGCCGCAAGTTCGATGCACTGCATGCCCGTTGTCGTCTTCGCCTGCATGCTCGTTGTCATCTTCGGGATTTGCATGCTCGTTGTAGTATTCACCTGTCGCAAAGAAGAATTTGGCCCATGTGGTTGTGCCTGTTGCCTCCGTGAAGAGAAACACTTGGTAGCGGTTCTCCAGCCAATCCTTCACGGCGCATACAGCGCAGGCTTCCTCTCGTCGGGGCTTTGCATTGAGCGCGGCTTTGTGTGTCCAGTCATTGACGGAGGATGGCACGGAGTGCAATCGAAAGAACTGAAAGTTTTGCACCATGTTTCTCTTCACCCACGGATGTAGCTCCACAAGGCCACCCTGTTTGGCTTTCCAAAAAACTCGTTTTCTATATTCCGCCAAGTTGCCATGCTTCTTGGCACAATGGAATTTGAGCTTGTCGAAGCCTGACAGCCCTTGATGGCATAATTCACACGTGACTGGTGCCGCTGCGACGGCTCGGCCGGGTTTCCTGAGTCCAGGAGGTTCTGCATTGCCACTGGGTTCGTAATGCCAGGGCATGCATGCCGAAGCTAAATGTGTTTGCTTCTCGTCGGTTGCTTCGATGACTGCTCCGGGGATGTATGAGCGGAGACCGCAGCACCATCGGTTGATACCATTTCGTGGCCTGGTGTCATCCTTTCCTATGAAGAGTGCATAGAAGACGCTTAGGGTTGCGAAATGATTAGGTTTGAAAGCCCTCGCGTCTACGTTCTGCTTCTCGAAGGCGTCGGCAAGTGTCTGCACCATGGATCTGAGCTTCCCTTGACGTTCTGTTGCGGTGCCCTGGACACCGACAAAGCGAGCGTGTTCATCGGCCCATGTGGGATCGTTGCAGTATGAGCAGAGTCGCTGTACTGCACTGTCCAGTACCTGGCTCAGTACTTGGCACTCGCACGTCTCTTCGTTCCTCGCAACTCGTATCAGGTTTTGGATTTTGTTGTATGTGTACGGTAGCTTCTCCACCGACATATCGACTAGCTCGATCAGTGCAAGCTGCTCTATGCACTGATACGGCCTGAATCGTCTCGAGCCGCATTGGGTTGCGAAGCTAGTCGTAAACGGTTCGAGCTGGCGCTGGTCTGGTGAACGACACGCAGCGTAGAAGTCTGCGTATATTCTTTTCTTGGGCTCAGCAGGATGGGGATCGTCGCTGAAGATGGTTTCGATTTCTTGGTGGCATGCGTGGTAGTAGTTGTGGTGTAACACTGCTAAAGGTATCCTGACCTGTCGAATGACTTGCGAGAGCGGCTTCATTTGTATGTGAATGCCTGCCTGTCTCCAGATATTGGACGGAGTTCCATCCTCATTGTGCTTCAATGGCATAAGGGCCGTTACCGAAGGCAGGCCCACAATGGCTTTGAGACCTCTGATGAGTTCGTGATGTGAGTTCTCCACATCTTTTTTTATTAATCGATCCAAATCAGCCTGTGCCAGGGCAGTGACACCTGCTGGATCATCCAATCGTTGTATTAGCTGTCTCGTCACTTCGTCAAGATTAAGCCAATTGCGGCGAATGTGTATGGCTAGTAGTTGCTCTTGCTTGCTCTTTTTTTTTGACTCCATCGGACGTCCATAGTCTTGTACAAATTTCCATATGGATTGTTCCTCCTCTGACAAATACCAAGTCCAACTCAGATCGATGCTTGCATCCTCTGCAGTGGTCCTGTCGACTTCTTCGCTCTCCTGAGCAGGGTGGCTTATGAGGCCGGCATCGATGGCTTTCCTTTTGCGGCCGCGGCTTGGAGCGCGATCGTCCATAGCTTTCATCTCGCTACTAAGCTCTGTCACCGGATGTGCATCGCAGCGGCCAATCATGCATAGTGATTTCAGTTGTGCAGCAGGGCTTGACGCCGAAGTCTTCCTAGTCAGGCGCGTACGGACATAGGGTATAGAACGAGACTGCAACTCTCGTTTTGCCCAAGCAAAAAGATTATGATATTGTATTTTTTGCATCAGTTTTCTTTCTCTTGCTTTTTGTCTGGATGCTCTAGGCATTCTGCCTAATTCCAATACCTCTGAAATTATTTCTTTCTGTAATTCTTTAGTTCTGAATTCTAGGAGACGGCGTTCCCATTCTTGATGTTCGTTGGGCTGGAGTGCAATGTATTCCGCCTCCAGTGTCCGCACGCCTAGTGGACTGCCTTGTTCTTGTTTAAGCTGCGCCCACATTCTCTGAAAGCTCGTCTGGACTTTTCCATGGAGATCCACAGCCGTTGTCGACAGACGCGGATGCGTCGTGTTGGTAACAGCAGTAGGTTGTAAAACACCGCTGCTTGACTCTGAGGGATGCATACGAGCCTTCGTCATTTTCCTATTGCGCTTCGTTGCCTTGCTCTCCATGGTGTGCATCTACAGAGATATAATCAATATAATTGAGCACTCGTTTCGTATAACCAGGGCGTCACCATAGTGAGCCTGTGTATACGCATGACTAGCAATGATACTTGAGCCGACATGTGTACATGTATGTATATGTGTATATGTATGTGTATGAATATGCGTATGTATGTATAGTAAGCACCCAGTGTGGACTCATTGCTTGTTGCGGCTAGGCGTCTACACACATTTAGTAAATCACTTGTGGCCTCCGGAATATGGCC
>Ga0209713_10001995_pt1 | contig 12507 bp, 8 predicted proteins | sample ArcOceMetagenome_3_FD_187444 | JGI IMG/M metagenome (GOLD analysis project Ga0209713, IMG submission 187444) | Marine eukaryotic phytoplankton communities from Arctic Ocean - Arctic Ocean- Svalbard ARC20M Metagenome (SPAdes) (version 2) | ecosystem: Environmental > Aquatic > Marine > Oceanic...
ACTGTACCAGTAAATCAGTACACACTCACCCCTCCCAGCGAAATCAACGAAACGTTCGCTAAATCGCTAAATGGTTTGAGCTGTTTAGATGGGCATTACGTGTACGTCGTCGACGCGTATCGTCCCGCGCAGTGGCGTCATGAACTGCACACGCCTACGCTTCGTGCTGGCTCTGACGGCTCTAACGACGTGCACGGCTCTCAGGCTTGCGTCGCCCGTCGCTCGGCGCCATGTCGTCGCGGCGGCGGTGCCAGCTCTCCTGGCATCGCGTGCCAGCGCGGAACCGCCGACCGTGCCAGCGCGGACACCGCCGACCAATTTTCTTCTCCTTCCTGAGGGCCGTCCTTACTTCAACTACCTGCAGAATGCTGGTCAGCTCGCGTCGCACCTCAAGTGGTACTCACAAGGCGTCGATTCCAGCGTGGGACCACGTCTGGATGGCGAGATCACTAAGTTCGCAGCCATCTACGCGCCACCGCCGGGCGCGCTCATCGAGGCGGGCGCGACGCCTGGGCTGGCAGAGCTGATCACAGCGTACGATGCGTTGGCGAACCACTTCTTGCTGAACGGCGGCGACACGCTCACGCCACTGCCGGATGCAGTGGCGTCCACTGTGCGGCGCAACGCCGTCACCGCGCAGAAGCTGATCAAGAGGGCGCAGGACGCGCGGGGCAAGTGGCCCGCGTGCGGTCCGGAAGGGCGCGCGCTCGGCTCTCGGGACACTGACTGCTCGACGATGCGAGTAATGTGAGGGTATTGTAACTTATTGTAACTTATTTTTTTACGCTCCCAAATAGGCAGCCACTCCAGGCATATGAGTTTGCGAGATGGCGCCTTGCTGCCTGCGAGGCACGCGCCCAGGGCCTTCCGCGTCATCCCCGACATCCCCGGGCGGCCGGCCTCCTCGCACTTCACCGCGTCCGTGAGATCGCCTGGCGGCGGCTGGCGCCAGGCCTACGTGCTGCAGTCGAGCTCGAGGAACGCGAGCGGCGCAGCCGGCTGCGGCTACTTCGCGCACCTCAACGGCTGGTCGCAGTCGTGGCTCTCGTTTGAGCTGCTCGACGACGAGAGCGGCGGCGGGGGCGGCGGCACGGGCGGCGGCACGGGCGGCGGCGGTGCCGTCGAGGTGCGAGTCCAGCGCAGCTCCGCCCCCATCACGCGCGCGGCGGTGCGGCCGCCCTCCGCGGCGGCGCGCGTGCTCGGCGTCGGCGCCGACGGCGCGCGCCTCCTCGTGAGCGGCGCCGCGCGCTTCCACCTCGACGTCGACGGCGGGCTCGACGAGACCGACACGGGGCCCGGCTTCCTCGGACCTCCGATGCACACGTTCGCCGTCTTCGCCGAGCCGCCGGAGCCGTCGCCGCCGCGGCGCGGCGACGCGGGCGTGGTGTGGGTGTCGGCGGGCGCGCGCATACCGACGGCGGCCGAGCTTCCCGCCAACACGAGCACGCTCGCCTTTGGGCCGGGAGTGCACCGGCTCCCGCCGTCCCGCAGCAGCCAGGCCCGGGGCGCCCGGTGCGGCAGCGGGGGCAGGGGGAGGAGCAGGAATGGCAATGGCGATGGCGGCGACTCGTGGGCGGTGTACACCCTCCCGACCGACGGCGTGCGGCTGCACCTCGCGCTGGGCTGCGTGCTGCACGGCGCGCTGGCGACCGACGCCGCCGCCAAGGCGCGCGGCAGCGGCAACGGCGTGTGGGTGGGCGGCCCCGGCGTGCTGTCGGGCGAGGAGCAGCGGCGCGGCGCGCACGCCGACGCGCGCCACCTCTCCCGCGACTCGCCCCACGCCGGCTGCGACGACTATGACGCCGACGGCGGCGCGAACGGCAACCGCTCGCCGCAGGGCATCTCCATCGACGGCGCGGCGCACGTCCACCTGAGCGGCGTGACGCTCGTCGACCATCCGAACCATCACCTGACCGCGTCGGTCGCGACGGGCGGCGCAGCGGCGGAGAGGGACTGCGACGGCGACGGCGGCGGCGGCGGCGGCGGCGGCGGCGGCGGCGGCGGCGGCGGCGGCGGCGGCGGCGACGGCGACGGCGGAGGCAACGACGGCGGCGGCGGAGGCGGAGGCGGCGACGTGCGCGGCGATGTGCGCGGCGCGCCGTCAAACGCGCCTAGTACATCGAGCGCGGGGGTGGTGCACAACATGGTGCACAACGTCAAGATACTCGGCTGGCGCGCCAACGGCGACGGCGTGCACGTCTTCGGCCGCGCGTGGCGCGTGAGCGACCTCTTCCTCCGCGTGCAGGACGACGCGCTCTACACGCACACCACCAGCGCACCTGTGCCGCCGCCGCCTCCACCGCCGCCGGGCACAGCACCGAGCACGTCGCAGCACGGCGGCGGCGGCGGCGGCGGCGGCGGCGGCTCGTGTCGTCCGCCGCATCATCCACCGTCGACGTTCGAGCGGGTGAGCGTGTGGAACGACGCCAACGGCGCCGCCTTTGTCGTGGCGGGGAGCGGCTCGGTCCTGCGCGACTCGGACGTGCTGTACGCTAGCTCTACGCCGCCCTTCCAGGTGGTTGTGCCCCTCCCTGCAGGTGCTCATACCCCCTCCTCCTCCCCCTCCTCCTCTCGCCTTGCAGGTACGCGCGCGCGTCGTGGGCGTGGTGGGGGGGCGGCCGCGCCTTCTCGCAGCGGCGGATGGGCGCGACAACCGACGTGCTGGTGGACGACGTGCGCGTGGGCGACCCGCTGCCGACGCTCAACGCCTTCCAAATCGACGAGGGAGACGAGCCGCCGCGCCTCGAGGACTCCGCCGCCACCAGCGTGATGGCGGCGACGACGGCGGCGGCGAGTGCGGCGAGCGCGGCGACGGCGGCGAGCGCGGCGAGTGCGGCGAGTGCGGCGGCGGCGGCCCGCGTGGCGGTGATGGCGCGGAGCAGCTCGCGCGATCTCGCGCCGCCGCCGCCTCCGCGAAGCTTCCACGACGTGACGTTTGCCAACGTCACGGTGGCCAACCTCTCGACGGTGCGCGACTGCCCCGCCCACGGCCACGGCTGCAACTGCGCCCCCGCGTGCGCGGAGGGCGCCCTGCCCGCCGGCATCCCCAACCTGCTCCGCGGCGGCGGCGGCGGCGGCGGCGGCGGCGGCGGCGGCGGCGACAGATCGGGAGCACGCCGCGCCGCCCGAGGAGCGGCCGGCAGCAGCGGCAACAACATCACGCGCGTCCGCTTCATCAACGTGCGGATCGCCGGGCTCGGGCTGCGCGACCTGGCGCGCGCGGCGCCCGGCTGGCTCAACGTGAGCGGCGCCGTCTCGGACATCTCCGTCGACGGCGCGCCGTTCAGTGGGTCGTGATCGAGTACAGTACTTAGTTTTACCGTAGCTAAGGGTTTCTTGTGGTTTATAAATTCGTAATTATTGTGTTATTAATATAAACGTCGTATCACGCCACCACGCCCGTCTTCCCAGCCGCGAACGCGTCGAGGCCCGCCTGGAAGAGCGCCTCCGTCATGCCCTCGGGCGTCCTCACGCAGGTGACGCCCGGACATCTTGACGCGACATCGCCGCAGTTGTCGCCGTACGTGCAATCGTCGAAGAACATCATGTCGCTGAACGCGACCCCGCTCGCCTTCTGCAGCGCCGGGAAGTGCTGACGCCCCTTGTTGCCCGGGTAGATCTGGCGGTGGTCGGCGTCGTGGATCATCTCGCCGACCGTCAGCCCCTCCGCCTCGTCCACCCAGAGGACATCGAGGCAGCGGTTGGCGTAGGCGGGCTCGGTCGTCGAGCTCGCGACGGCGACGCGTGCCTCCTGCAGCTGCGGGTCCGACCTCAGCCGACGCAGCACGGCGAGTGCTCCGGGGAAGAGCTTGACGACGTCCCGACCGGCGACGACGCCGCCGGCCTTGGCGTCGTACGAGGTAGGTCTCTCCGAGAGCTCAAACATCTCCGGCGACCACAGGCAGGCGTCGAGGTCGAACACGACAAGCTTTGGGAAGCGCATTAGTCAACCGGGGTTCTACGCCTCGGTATGCGATGGTATGCATAAGGGCATGTAGAAGGAGGTATGCACAAGGCTGCGCCGGGGAATCTGCGCATTAGGGGCTAGCGAAAATAGCTAGATCTATCGACGGACATGGCCTCCCCTAGCGACGTCCAGCTGCAGACGTCGGGGCCGACGCCGGGGCCCGAGATCCAGGCGGCGGTGGTTGGGCTTGGGAAAAAGCAGTCGAGTGGCATCGAGGAGGTCAAGGAGAGGATGTCGCACGGGCCCGCGACCTTCCAGATCATGCGGCAAAACCGGCAGGCGGCGGAGGACGGCATGCTGCTCGTCCATCCGGAGAAGTACCTCGAGGCCTCCTTCGAGGTCTTCCTCTTCATGCTGGCGATCTGCTGGATCACCACGGCCATGTGCGCCGCACCCCTCGCCCGGCACATTAGCCCCGTCTGCTGGCTAACGCCGCCCGCCGCGCCCCCCCACCCCGTGCCACCGTCACAGCTTCACGTGGGACGCCATCGACGGCAAGCCGCACGCCAACCGCATCAAGGACATCTTCTCGTACAACAACGTCTGCGTCGGCTTCGACGTGAAGCCCGCCGCCTACCTCGCGCAGCCGCTCATGTGCCTGCAGGCCTACTTCGGCGTCCGCTACGCGATGCTCGACTCGCTGCGCGCGGAGATGCAGTTCAAGGCGGAGGAGATCAAGCTCAACGCCTACCGGTTCACCATCACCATCAACGCCGTCTTCGGCTTCACGATGCTGCTGTGGGGCATGCTGCTCATCGTGCCGCCCAGCGGTGGCGGCTCGGCACTCGACTACCACTTCTACGTGTACGTCGTCTTCGTCGTGGTCATGTACCTGACGATCCTCGCCAACTTCATCGAGGCGCCGCGCGAGAACATCTCGAACATCGCCAAGTACTGGTGCATCTACTATGGCATCCACACGCTGCTGCTGCTGCTGGTCGGCTTCGTCGCCTTCAACTCGTGCGCCACCGCCGCCGCCGCGACACGCGCCCGCGCCCGCGCGCGCGCGCACCCGGCTCCTCCCGAGCGACCCCTGTCGCCTCTCCGCGCGCGTTCCGCACGGGCGCACGCACGGGCGCACGCACGCACGCACGCACGCACGCACGCATGCACGCATCGTGCAGCCCGCACGCACGCACGCACGCACGCACGCACGCATCGTGCAGCCCGCACGCCGCCTCTGCACCACCCCGCGCGCCCCTCCCGATTCTGGCGGCGCAGGTACGACTTCATCCAGTGCCCGTCGGACGACGTCGAGATGCTCATCGCCAACGGCAACTTCACGCTGCTGTGCGACCAGGAGCCGGGGATCCCCGTCTCATTCATGTCCTTCCTCGACTATGGCTGGTTCATCCTGCTCGTGCCGACGACGATGCTGCTGCCCGCGTCGCCGCCGCTCGTGCTGAGCGAGATCAAGCTCTCGCACATGCACGAGGACCACTCGCGCGCGCTGCCGTTCCAGGCGGACAAGCACATCGCGCGCGCCGTCGAGCAGATCAAGAACATCGACGCCGAGGACATCGCCAAGGTGAAGCGGAAGATGTCGGTCACGATCGACGCGGCCGCCATCAAGATCCAGGCGATCTTCCGCGGCAACGAGGTGCGCAAGACCACGGCACAAGCGGCCGCGTCGAGCCCTGCGTGAGACGCCGCTGTCGGAAGCGGCGTGCAGGGCATGTGTTGAAGGGGGAGAGAGATGAGAGAGGAGAGCGCGATTTGACCCGGAACGGGCGTGTGACGTATTTCGAGAGTCGCCTGTGGCGTAGCTTAGCATGTGTACGGTCGCCTGAGGCGTGGGGTACCCTACTTTATTTGGTCGTTTTACAACGAGGAAAAGAACGCGGTCCCGGGCGTGACTCTTCAGGATTCACATTGGGACCAACCCCTTGGCCTCCTCCGTCTCGGCCGCCTCCGCCAAGACCACGCGCGTCGCGACCATCGCCGCCCCACGCCCCTTCCCGGCGACAGGCGCGCGTGAGAGCGAGACGCCCTCCATTGTGACTTGCACCGTCTCAAGCGTCGCCAGGGCGCCGCCGCCTCTGTCACTGTCCTTCAGCCCACCGCCAACGCTGCCGCCGCTGGCGGCACCGCGCTCGGCGCGGCCGTTGCTGAAGGCGGTGCTCGTCAGGAGCGCCTTGCGCAGCCGACGCAGCCGCATCATGCGCGCAATCATGAGCGTGATGAGGATGGAAGCGCCAGCAGAAATCCCCACAGCGACCACCGTGGTCGAATTCATCCCGGAGCTGCCGCCACCCGCCGCCACGGCAGCAGCCACGTCCTCCAAAGCATCAGGTGCGGGCGGGGCCGACGGATCGTCAAGAAGCTGAGGCGCCTGCAGCGGCGCGACGGGAGGCGGAGAGGCATGCAGGAGGAATGGAGCCAAAGGTGGAAAGCAACTCGGCAAATGAGGCGGCGGCTGAGTGGGTGAAGCATCCAAAGCTGGTGGTCGCGGTGCAGGCTCGGTACCAGACGGAGAGATGGGCGGACTCCGAGTCGGTGGCATCAGCGACGGCGGCTGCGAAGGCAGAAGAGGTGCAAAGGCAGGGGCCGGCAGCTCTGGGGGCGACGACCACGGTGGCCAGCTTGGATTCGGCCAGCTTGGCGGCGGGGCCGAGAGGTGCGGCCCACCTTGCGGGATGCCCGGCGGTGGTGGGTGCGATGGTGGTGGATCACGCGGTGGCAGTGCTTCCGATAGTGGTGGGTCCGGTGACGAAATGGATGGCGGTGGCGACAGCGGAGGAGGTAACAAAGGTGACAGGAACGCTGGCGGCGGTGGTGGGACGGTGGGGCTGCCAATAGGTACTTCAGGCAGGGCCACAGGTGGCGGTGGCAATGGCGGAGGTAGTGGCAGTGGCTGCCTCGGAGGCAGATGCGAGGGAGGCGGTGCCAAGGGCGGTGTGATGGGTGGTGGCACCGATGGAGGTGGCGATGCCGGCGGCGGTGGTGCTAGTGGGGATGGCGCCAAAGGCAACAGTGGATATGGGGAAGGGACCGAAGGTGGTGACATCATGGGCGGTGAGAATGGTGTTGGGGGCGCTGGTGGCGGCGCGCAAGCCAAGGCCGGCCCAGAACAGCAGCGGCCGTCGTCGGCCGTCAAGCAGCGCTTGTATTCTGCGCCGCCCTGAGCGTAGGTGTGTTCGTCTCGCGGCACCTCAAACGCGTGCTCCTCGCATGTGTCTCCACGGTATTCCCAGCAAGTTCCACGCTCGATGAGCGTCGCGTGCATCAAAAATGCCAGTTCTGTGCACGGCATCTGCGGTGATGGCGATGGTGGCGGAGGCGGCGGCTTTTCGGGAGGCGGAGGGGATGGCGGTGGCGGTGGTGGCGGCGTGGGCGGAGAGCGAGGGGCAGGAGGCTGTGACGGTTGGGATGGAGGTGGCGGTGAAGGCGTCGGAGAGGATGGCAACGAGACAGGTGGCTCGGGTGGTGGCATCGGAGGCCGTGAAGGTGGGGGTGGCGGTTGAGGGGGCGTCGACGGTGGCACCAAAGGCGGGGTGGAAGGAGAAGGTGGTGGTGGGTGAGGCGGTGGCATGCCAGGCGGAGGACTTTTCGGCGGCGACGGGGACGGTGGGGGTGCCGGGGACGGGGCACAGATGAGCTGCGACGCAAAGTCCTGCCTGCAGTACCCATCACTCGCGACGTAACATGACGCAAGAGTGTGTGGACTCGTGGCAGCAGTGGAGAGCTGATAGTAGCCTGCACAGCTCCCGACACCATAAGATGGTGCAAAAAAGAGCTTCCAGCAGGTGAGCTGCTCGCCAGCGTCGTTGAGCAGGCCGACTAGGCTGGTGCGCGTTGACAGAAGCAATGAGCACTCCGATGGAGGAGGCGTGGACGGCGGAGGTGCGATAGGAAATGAAGCTGGCGGGCTCCATGGTACCGCGGGACTCGACACTGGGTCGGGTCCAGAGGCGGATAGGTTATTGGACGCACCGGGCGTGCGCGCAGACAGCACCTCAAAGACGCTGGCATTGCCAGCCGGCCGACCGTAGCTCGTCGCGGCGTCACCGCTGCAGCATCCAATGGCCTCGTCCACCAACGAACCGTTGACCGTGTGCAGAGCCACCACATCACTCCCACCAATCCCAAACGCAAAGCCGCACCCGGCGAAGGCGACGCCGCCCGAGAGCGCCGCGCCGTCCCGGCACAGCAGCAGCAGCTCTCCTGCTCCCAGCTCCGTCGGGCACCCACCACCACCGAGCGGCAGCGCATCGGCGTCGGTCGGACCCTTGTCATCGCTCAGTACGAGCCCAGCCAGGGTGACGGCGACTGCTTCTGGGTTGAGGAGCTCCACCCAGTCGGCGCCGGCGCAGCTGCTGTCTTCGTCGTTGCCCTTGTCCGCCACCTCATTGATGAGAAGCCCTGCGACTCTTGCCACTGATATCAGCGAAAGCACAAGCGGAGGGCTCCAATCGCCCCCATTGCTGAGCGCACGCGCTGTCAGGGCGGTCGCTCCTGGGCCCACAATGGTGACATCGCACCCACTGTTCCCGCCCGAACACGTCATGGCCGTCCCGCCAATACTCCCACCCGAACCACGAGGATCGGAGCCATCGACTGTGTAGTGGATGGCCGCGGCTTGATCGGACGCGCTCGTTGGTGCCAGCTGCAGAACAAGGACCGCATTGGACGAGGGCGCAACGTGAACGACTGAGCTATTCAGTGGCTCAGGGTCGCCTGAATTCCAGCGTGCTTCAGGTGGAGCGGCCCATGCCCACATTTGGTGCCCCGAATGTGTCTTCGCCTGCAGCGTAGTGATCATCCGCTGATCTCGGCCAGCCAGGGCCGTCTCCATGCGCTGCCTAGCGGGCGCCCACGTGGCGTTGCGTGTCAGCGCTGGCGTGTGCCGCTCGTCGCCCCACCGAGCGCTCTCCAGTAGCACAGCCGGCGCAATGAAATCGCACAGCGTCGCCCACTTGTGCTCGAGTGACGCCGTGGTAAGTGCGCCGCCAGGGGTGGCTAGATGTGCATAGGCACGATCGAGCCAAGACTGCCTGAAATCGGCCGAGGACTGCCACAGCGTCCAAAACTTGTTGACGCGGTCAAGGCGCGACAGCTGCGGATCGTTCGTGATTCCCGCGGTGTCCCAGTGGCGGTAGCCCGTGCGGACGCTGCCACCGCCCCACGAATCCTCAGCGTCCCACACAAAGAATCTCAGCGGTCCGGCTGGCCCAGGCAATGTGCGTGCTCCGTAGTAGTACTGCGGAAAGTCGCCGATCGCGGCATACGCAGCGAGCATCGCCTGGTCGACGAATTGCGGCACGTCGAGCTTCCTGGCCAATTCGGTCTCACTCCAGCTGCCTGCGTTGCTCGAGAAGTCATTGAATGCCGCAGGATCACCCTTTACCGTGCCGTGTTTGTACATTCCCGTGTAGTAGTCGGGCTCACTACCGCCAAAGTATGAGGCTTGGAATGCGCTGTCAGGCCGCTCGACGAGGTTGTACAGCCCCCAGAATTGGCCGTTCAGGTAGAGGAGGACAAATGTTCCATGTGCACCTTGGCTGCTCATCGCAATCTGCATGTCGCGTGTGAACTGGTCGCGTGTGAACACCGTGTTCTGTGAGTCCCAAGTCGCTCCCCATCCCTTGTTGTGCCCTGCACGCAGGGTCAGCTTGTCAAACTCGTCGGTAGCTGATGATGCATGGAGCGGCGCCGCTCCGAACACCGGGTGGCGGAGCTTCGACGCGCCATAACGACTGCGAAAGCGCAGGCCGAAGGACTGCTTGTGGTCATAAGTTCCTCCAAACCAGCGGCCGCCGTCCCCCTGGATGCGAATCCCGGCGGCGCTCTGGATGTTCCCACCTGCACTGGCCCAGTGCGGTGTCGGAGGATACATCATCTCGAGAGAGCACTCGAATTCGAGATCGTCTGTGTCGAGGTTGGCGCCACGGTGGATGCCTTGGGAGCCAAAGAGTTGCTGGGGCGACATTGCGATTGACATTGTCGGAAGAGAGAGCAGAGCCGCTTTCAAATCGTCGCGGTCAACACCTTCAGCGGACAGCAGCGTACTGGAATTGTCCATTGCCGTCGTCCAGAAGATCCCATCGTTTGAACGCGGGGTTGAGCACATGCTGCAAGGTGGCGAAAGATCGGCAGCAGGGGTGACTGCGGTGAACTCGGACTGGTCGAGCACTGCCTCTGAGAAGACGTAGGTGTGTGTCGCGGTTGAAGTTCGTGACGCACTTCCAGCGCTAGCATAGCAGCGCACGGTGACGGCAGGCGCCTTCCAATCGCGCGCCCCACCAAAGGTGCTGCCAGGGTCCACAACGAAGGACAGTTGCGGAGGAGTGCTCGTGTCCACAAGCGTATCGGTGGCGGACTGTGGATCTGAGCCGTCGACCGTGCAAGCCACTGTAGATGCACCGTCGCACGAGACTGTCAATTGAAAAGGAGCATCGTACCAGCCACGAGCGGACGAAAAGATCATCGTTCCGAGTGCAACAAGTGCAGTGTTGCTGTTGGACGCACCGGGCGTGCGCGCAGACAGCACCTCAAAGACGCTGGCATTGCCAGCCGGCCGACCGTAGCTCGTCGCGGCGTCACCGCTGCAGCATCCAATGGCCTCGTCCACCAACGAACCGTTGCCCGTGTGCAGAGCCACCACATCACTCCCGCCAATCCCAAACGCAAAGCCGCACCCGGCGAAGGCGACGCCGCCCGAGAGCGCCGCGCCGTCCCGGCACAGCAGCAGCAGCTCTCCTGCTCCCAGCTCCGTCGGGCACCCATCACCACCGAGCGGCAGCGCATCGGCGTCGGTCGGACCCTTGTCATCGCTCAGCACGAGCCCAGCCAGGGTGACAGCGACTGCTTCTGGGTTGAGGAGCTCCACCCAGTCGGCGCCGGCGCAGCTGCTGTCTTCGTCGCTGCCCTTGTCCGCCACCTCGTTGATCTGGACTTGAGATGAAGCGAGAGGAGCCAGAACACTCCAGAGGGCTGCTACGAGTCTCCAGCGCGTCGCCCTCATTGGTCTACACGGTGTATTCGGCGACGGGCGTATTCGGCGTCTCGACAGACAAAAGAAAAACTTGCATGCAACGCATACTTTGGCTGAGGTGAGTTTTACTTTTTGGACTTCGTGCTTTAGTACACGCTAGACACTACTCGAACGCTAGCCAGTCCCGTTGAGCGCCGCGAGCTGCATGTCATACAGCCTCGTGCTGAAGCTGGCTCTGGATCGATTGTCGTCTCTCCACTGGTAGCCGTGCCAGAGCTGGTCAATGTCCATCTTGCTCTCCATGTCCGCACGAGAGATCCTCGCAGTGTAGGTACCAACCCATCGGGTTTGGTCAGCGAAGAGGTACTGCTGGTGGGTGTCGTCGAAGAGAGTGTCCATCGTGCACCAGGCTGCATTGAGCGCGCACACAGATGGCAGGCGCATCTCGCAGAACATCGGCGCCTCCTCTTGCTTCGCGTACGCCACCATGGCACGCATGAGCCGCTGGCTGACGCGCGAGACCCCCGTGACGCACATGAACGTCTGGTCAAAGTGCAGGTGGCTGACGTTGCGCGAGTGCAGGTGTGGCCATGCTTTGCTCGCCTTCCTTGGATCGGCGCACACCATGTCGGGGGAGTGATCGACAGTGCCACGCTTTCGTGCCGCCGAGTGGTGCAGCTTCGTGCGGCCGGTGCTCGCATTGCCGCCGTTCCAGGCTTCATCGGCGCGATTCCAGGCGCCGAGAATAATTGCCAGGTCGCCCGTCCACGTGACGTCCCACTCGAGGAACCAGAAGGCGTCGTAGCTGTGCGGCCGCGTCGTGACGAACCACGAGATGTATGCTGCGTCGCACGAATACCAGCACCACCGATAGGCACCGACCTCGTGAACGGCCGAGCCGCCATGTGGCCCTCGTGCCACATTGGCAATTCTGTGCGTCGCGGGAACGAGGCGGTTCATGTCGGTTGCCGTGAAGCACGTCACGTTCTCGCTGAGAGGCTGCGCCTCCGCGAGCAGCGCATCACAGCCCAGCTGGACGTCTCCACACGACTGCAGCACGATGTGGTGATCAAACGAGACGCTCCGCCGCAGCTGCGCGCGTGCGAGCAGCAGCGCGTTCTTCATGCGCAGCGTGTGTGTCCACTGCACCACCGCGACGCTCAGACCGCTCGTCGAGCCTTCGCCTCGCCTCCTGGGCAATGGGTTTGCCGCCATTTGTATGTGTTGTCCCCTTCTGCATGCTTCTGCATGCTTTGGGCCGCGTTAAACCTGAATGACAAAACGCAGCCGGTAGGTGGCCGCGCTCATCAGAGAAGTGTACTAGTCCGAGTAGTGCTCAGCAGGTCCTCTCTTTCGACACTAAGACTGTGCCCTTGTCGCCTCGGAACAAAAGCTGAAATGATCAGAGCATTCCAGGAGCATTCTTTGGTGCCTGACGTCGTTCAGGTGGTGTGCCCCTGGCGCTGGCGCTCGGCGCGCTGCCGCTGACGACCGCGCCCGCCTGCGCCGCGACCCTTGCCGCAACCTACATTTGTGCGCCGAGCAACACATGTCGCTCACGTCATGGCTGGACGAGCGCGGCTGCGCCTCAGCGGAGGGCCCGCTA
>Ga0209713_10001996_pt1 | contig 12505 bp, 3 predicted proteins | sample ArcOceMetagenome_3_FD_187444 | JGI IMG/M metagenome (GOLD analysis project Ga0209713, IMG submission 187444) | Marine eukaryotic phytoplankton communities from Arctic Ocean - Arctic Ocean- Svalbard ARC20M Metagenome (SPAdes) (version 2) | ecosystem: Environmental > Aquatic > Marine > Oceanic...
GCTTCAGACTCACCTGGCATCTGCATGTAAAACAGGGCTCAAGCCAGGGGGTGAGCTCAAGCAGGATGAAATCCACGCTGCTCTCAACGTAGTGGTGCGGGTTTTGCGTCACGTGTGCGGAAGCGTGAAAGTGCAAGAGGAGGCGGAAGGAGAGGGGGCGGGAGTGAACATGGGTGCGGTGGCAGATCTTGTTCGTGGGGACGCCCTCCGCTCTTTGCTCCACCTGGCTTCCAACGCGCCCAAGCCCTACAGCTCGGGGCTGTCGCGGTGGATCGAGGTGCATGCCGTGGACGTGTTGCTCACCGTCGTGCGGCACGGCATGTCAGGGGTGCTGGCTGAGCACTTGCAGCGGCATGACTTGCTGCTTCCGGTGCTGGAGGCGCTGGTGACGGCCCTGGAGAGCATGGTGCACGCCCATCAGATTCCCAATCTGCTCGGCGTGGTCGGCCTCTTCAAAGTGCTGCTCCAATCGTGTGTCGCCGCCTCTGCTGCCGGGGAACACGGCTTTGTCGAGTACGTGCGCTCCCTGGACCTGGCGGCTTCACAGCGCACAGGCAGCTTGTCGGCGGTCTGGTCTGACGCCCTCAAGGTGCCTCTCGTGCTCGCTCTCCTCAAACACTACATCGTCGAGCTGTGTGCGACCGTCTATGTAGAGGGCAAGTTTAGCCAAGAGACAGACGTGGCACGCTTGCCGCCTCGTGCGCGAGCGCGCGCTGGGAGGGAGTGGGGCGAGGTGAGAGAGGACGACAGCAGCGCGGCTGTGGAGGGGACGCGCGAGTTCAAGGCTCGGCGCCTGGCGCATGAGCTGTCCGCCTCTCCTGCGCTTGAGCTGTCTCGCGACGAGGCTGAGCGGCAGCTCAGGGCGTGCGAGTGGGATGTGGAGGAAGCGCAACGGCAACTGCGCGCCCTTTCGCGCGCTGCCCCTGGCGCCGTCATGGCGTTGTCCGGCTCGGCACCCGCGGGAGGCCTTGGCTTGCGGCTCGTCTTGCCTGACGATTCGGCGCCCAACGCGCCTGCTCGTCATTTTGTGGTAGCCAAGGTCATGGAGCACGGCCCGGCGTTCCGCAGCAGCGCTGTGCACGTGGGGGATCGGCTGCTGAAAGTGGACGGGGCGGCGTGCAACGGCATGACTCTCGACGCCCTCGCCCTCCGCCTCAAGGGCCCGGTCGGCTCCCAGGTCACTCTGGTACTCCAGGCCCAGGGCGACCACAGTGAGGACGCGTTGCCTTCACGCGTGCGTGTGGTGACGCTCTTGCGCTCGGCGCTTCCGGACCGACCAGCATATCTCTCGCAAGTCGACGTGAGCGACGAGGACAAGGAGGACCGTGGCGGCCAGGTGGTGGAGCGGCTCAAGGGCGCTGTCAGCACCCAATCCGCCATGTCCGTGTTGCAGAAGTGCGAATGGGATGTCGAACGCGCTGTTTTGCGCTGTGAGGTGCTGGCCCAGGCCCAGGCCATCGCGCATCTGCTTGACATCGCGCGCGAGCTCGTCTTCGTTGGAGGCAACAGCGTTCCCTTGCACAATGACCCTGTGCATCTAGCAGACAAGCGGCTGGATCAAGAGGCGCACGGCAGGGGCGGGGCAGCAGCGGAGGCTGGTGTGGCAAGCGGAGGGGCGGCGGGGCTGGACACTGGGCAGCTTGAGGATGGGGACAGTGAGCAAAGTATGCTCAAGCTGGCTGGGCGACGGGTGCGTGACGTCGAGGCATTTGAGCTGCTCAGCGAACTATGGATTGCGTGCCCCGACGACGATGTGCGTGTGCAACTGCTGGAAATGGGCTTGGTCATCTATGCCGAGCATCCTCTTAACTTTTTTGCGCTGTCACAAACTGGGCTGGTGGGCTTGGCAATGGACAGCCTTGAGTTTGTGGGCCCCGACGTTCGTCTCCGCGTCTTGCGAGTGCTCGAGTACGTGCTCACGGTCGAACGTTGTCTTCCGCTCGAGCACTTGTGCAGGCTGACACGAAACCTGGAGGCCGGAGTCTGGCGCGCGTCCACCGCCTCGTTGGTCTTGAGCAATGTGATCAAGTGGCTGCACTTCGACTTGGGCCTGGTGCGCGTCTTCCGACAAACCGGCTTGCTCCATCTCCTCATCCGCCAGTGCCAAGAGTTTAGTCGCGCACAGAAGCAGAGGCGGCAACGTGGTGCTGAGCCCAACTTGCACTCGTCTACCCCTGCAGACCCAGCGGCGGCAGCGGCGGTGAGGCACCTTACATGCGCGTCGCACCAGAAGGACGGCTTTGCCGCCGCCTTAGAACAGGGTGGTGTGGTAGCTGCAGACGGCTGTATCACCTACCAGGCGTTGGCCAAACACATTCGCGACGTCGTTCATTTCGAGTCGCTCAGTGCCGAGCTGGTGGATTTGGCCGAGGAGGAGGCGGCCGTTCTATTGGATCGAATATGGGCTGCTGTCAGTCCGCAAAATGTGCTCAACCTTGTTCCCGTCGAGTGGCAGACAAGCTGCAGTGAGGTGGTCGACTTTCTGCGCTCCATCGAGGCAGGAGATAGTGTGGGAATGGCTGCGATAGAGCCGGTGGTCATCGGCGAGTGGGCGCTCGCCATCAGCCGCGCCTATGTGCACTCCCTCAAGGCCGGCAAAGCCTCCTCCCCTTTGGGCTCCGCCCATGTCAATACGCCAGCGCATGGGGGCTTGCAAAAGGACCCTGTGCGCTCTGCTGCCGTTGGCGGCAACGGCTGGGTCTCGAGCGCCGGCAGCACGCATCAATCCACCACCACAGGGGCGGATTCCGTCGCACCGCATGTCTGTATGCTTTGCCCCCGCACCTTTCCCGTGGTCATTGACACGATCCTGGCGCTCATTACGGACCAGAGCGAGAGTGTCAAGGTGGCGCGTGAGCAAGGCTTGGTGGCAAGCATGCTGGAGCTGGCGGTGCAGGTAGAGTGGCGAGACGGAGCCTTGAGCGTGATCGAGCGCATCATCCTCGAAGATCCTTTCCTGTTGGGCGACGAACTCAGTGGCCTCCTCGCTCTCGTGTCAACCTCCGATCCCATGGATCTCGAACTGCGCACAGATATGGTGCACTTCATGCTCAAGCTTGCATACGCACACCCACGCGTGCGAGCGCACATGCGCTTTGGTTGGATGGTGCAGGCGGCCTTTATGATACGAGATCTGCCTGGCGCTTCCGACAGCAGCTGGGGCCAGAAGCTCCACTTGACAGAGATGCTGGTGACATTCATTTGTTTGGGCCTGGCCTCCTCTGAGACGCATCGGGCGAGCTTCTGGACGGAGCTCGGGACGCGTGACCTTGTTGCTGTCTTCCACGCCAGCTCGCTCATGAGTGTGGGCAAGGGCCTCACTTTGCTGGGGATGCTGCTGAGCATCGCCGTCAGTCGTCATGTGGTGCCCGAAGCCATGTTGCACGGCGCCGACACCAAAGGCTCGCAGGAGGACAAGAGCAAGCGGCATTGGCAGGGCATAGGGCAGAGCTTCGATTCGGCTACTGAAACAGCAGTCTTCATCAACAGGTGGGGCGATCATTCCGGCGACAGCTCGCTGCAATCTTTGACCGAGCTGTCGCCGCGAGTGCGCAATCCAGACGCGGCCGTCATGGCCATGCTGCTCATCGATCTGTTGCCTCGGGATGTACAAGTGCTGGCGGCCCGAGCCATCTTGCGCCTGGTGCGCGTGTCGGCGCACAACGCGCGCGCTCTCACTGAAGCAGGCTTTGTGTCCGCCTTGCTCGACCGCTACTCGCAAGCTCTCCTCGGCCCTCCCGACAATGTCTTGCAGCCACTGTTGCGCGAGCTGGTGGTGCACTTTGCTCGTCATCGCCTCTCTGTCAAGGACATGCTGCGCTTCTTCGCCTGCCTCGCGGGGTATCTCCTGTTTTCCATCTGCTCGAGAACGCTTTCTGATAACTCGCAGCTTGCTGTTGTGTTGTGTGCAGGGGAGGTGACACACGCTGCACGCATGCACACACGTGTCTTTGAAATACGATGTGCGGAACGTGAGAAGGCATGCATGTGTGGACGAGTGTGCGTATGTGTGCACGGACAAACAAACCCACGTGACAAATCTACGTGTCTCATGCTCGAAGCAGGACCATGGGCGAGGGAGGAGATGGGCACGCGCAGGACGCACTGGAGATACTGCAGCAGGCAAGCGCGGGCGCTGGACTCTTGAGCTCCACCTGCACCACGCATCCCTACTTCGAGAATGCTATCAATTGTGGGCAAGGGGGAGACCAACACGCATGTCCTGCCATGCTCCAGGTGCACGGCATGGAGGGCATCTCGTGGCCGCCCACCTCCGCCTTCTCCTTCTGCTGCTGGTTTCGTATTGATTCTTCGCGCGCCGCATCGGAAGGCGCAGGGACCAAGTTGACAGACACCAATTCCGGCACCAAGTTGACTGCCGCGAAACCTTGCGCCCTCCTCTTCTCTCTCCGGCCGCAAGGAGGCGGGGAGCAAGACGCGATAAGAGCGCACTTGACAAATGGCCTTCTCACCGTGCAATCTCCGGGCCGCTTTGTTACTACCCTGAGCGCGCAAAGCTTCGAGTTCGGCTGCCTTTACCATGTTGGAATTGTGTATGAGCGGCAGCGAACACTGCTCGGCCCCGACACCTTGACCCTCTTTGTCGACGGCCGTGAGGTGGAAGAGCAAAAGATCACCTTCGACAAGAACATCAAGGACTTGAAGACCTCCACGGGCATGATCAAGCAGCGCTTCGACCTTCTGCTTGCCGGCGATGCTGTGACAGCAGGGCAAGGAGGCGGTGGAGGGCTGTCAGCGGCCGCAGTCATGCGCCTCGGGCATGCTTGCCTCCTTGACGACGCCTTGCCCGCCAAGTACATGCACGCTCTCTTTCTGGTGGGCAGCGAGGCAATTTGTCAAGTGGGCAGCGAGCTAGGCGGCATGATTCCCAGCGACGTCGTCCGCCACCCTCTCTGGCCGCCGTCCGACAAGCCCCTCCTGTCGCGCCCTGCTGCCTTCTTGGGCAGGCAGCTGCTAAATGAGAGTGGAAAGCTGGCGCTGTCGGGCGTGAGGTTGACCTGCTCGGCGAGTTCCGTGTGCTGCTACCGGCAGGTGCTTCCCTTCAGTGCTGCTGTCGAGCCCGACAACGCAATCGCCCAGCTCGTGTCTCGGGCCTTTACTACCGACAGCGCTGGCAACTGTCAGGTCCTCCTCCATCGGTCCGTGCAGAGTGTGCACCCGCTCCCCTTTGCGCAAGCTCTGCGCACGGTCGGCGGCGCCGACAGCTTGCTGCAGCTCATCTCATCTGCCCAGACCACAGCAACGCTCAACAGGAGCCTGTGTCTCCTCGTTTCATGTGTGCGCCTCAAGGCCCAGAATCTCGAGAAATTGTCCCGGAGCGACGGCTATGCTTTGTTAGCACTCAAGCTGCAAAGCAAGGCCCACTTGATGGACGCCATGTCGCTCCACGCCATCTTCGATCTCGTCGGCATCAACAGCTCTAACGCGTCGCTGGGGGCCCTCTGCAACGACGAGGCCCTGCGCGATGTGGTGCTGTGCAATCCGCTGTGGGAGCTCGTCGCCCCAAAGCTGGCCAGCGAGGCGTACAAGATGCTCTCTCGTGCGCTGTCTGTGCGGGTGTGTGTTTGTGAATATGTACCGCTGCCTCGCACTGCTCGTCTGTGTATGTACGGCTGCCTCACACTGCTCGACTCTGCTCCCAAATCTCGCAATGCTGGTGACTGCTGACCACTGCCCCAACTGCTCGTGACTGTTGGTGACTGCTCTCGGCAGCAAGGGGAGCTTGCAGCGCGTTTGGTGCAGCTGGGCGCAATGTGGACCTGGCTTCAACACCTTCTCTCCCTCCCAGGACAAGCTCCTCCTTGCCGACATGTCAGTGTTGCATGCAACAACAGTGTTTTTTCAAAACATGTTTGTTGTCTTTTTTGGCACATGCTCGATGCTCTCTGCCTTCATGCTCGATGTGTCACTCAGTCCCGCCCCGCACCCACCCTCCTTCCCCCTCCATCACGAGAGAAATAATGCTCTATGCCGGAATGCCAGCTTGTCTGCTCGTTTGGGCGCGCTCTTCTGACTCACACGTGTGCGCACAATCGGTGGCCTGGTGAACGGCGTGCAGGGCCAGGACAGAGAATCGGGGGACGAGGGGGAAGGACGTGGGCAGACACAGACAAGAGAGCAACAGGTGCTGGACATGATGTGGGTAGTGCTAAGCACCCACTTGGTGCCAAGCGACTTGAAGCGCCTCGTCTTGACCATCCTGTCCACTTTGCCCACCCGGCCGCCGTGGCACGCTGGGAGCCAGGGCGGGCAGTCGAGCGCATCTGTGCTCGCTTCTGCCGCGTGGAAGCTGGAGGAGGCGGGAGGACAGGTGCACGTGCGCAACTTGCTGCTCAACCTCCTCTTGCGACTGATCAAGCACTTGGCGCGCAACGAAGACCAAAGCGAGAGCGAGCAGCTGCACCGCGTGCTCACGCCAGGGCTCATGCTGCACATTCTGTCGCGGCGGGTGCATCCCTCGAGCATGTCGGCCGTCCTGGAGCTCCTCACCCTGCACCTGGCAGCAAGGCCAAAACACGCCAAGCGTTTTGTGGATTCGGGCGGTCTTGAGCACCTGAAAGATGTGATGGCGGGTTACAGCGCTTGCCCGCACGCGTACCTGCTGCTGTTGCATGCGCTCTTTGGTGCTCCGGTTGCCAGCATGCCCCAGGTGCTCGATGCTGAATCTTTCCGCCTGTACCTGGCGCCGCTTGAGGAGCGCGAGGTGGTGTTTGCGGAAGCCTTGGACGTGATGGGCATCATGCTCCAAAGGGCCAGCAGCATGTGCGAGCACCTGGAGCAGCCAGCAGTCAAGTGGACCAGCTTGTGCTCAATCCGCACCTCGCTCATCTCGCAGCCGCCCGCATGCGCCTGGGTGGAAGGAGGCGAGATGTTGGGCTTTGTCTCGGAGCTGATCAAAAGCCTCAAGCATCTCTTCACCAGCAACCTCTCCTTCCGCATGCGCTGTCTGAATGACGCGCTTTTTGTATGCAACATGCTCAGCATAGTCCTGCCATCACCGTGGGACATGGTGGACAGCAAGGTTAATGTGGAGGACAGCATGCTTGACGTCACGTCCGGCCAGGCAACCTCCGCCCCCAGCGAGTTTGTTGGACCGCTGAGCCAGATTGCTGCGCCCTTGCTGCGTGTGCCGTCTGGAGCAAGTGCGGACGAGGACGCCGAAAGAGAGGCGGAGGACGGCGCGCATCGCTTGCAGCACACGTACACCGTGGCAGGCGGCCATCTGAGGCAAGAGCTTGTGGAGGGGGACCTGGACGCAGAGGCAAGCGCGCTCAACGACAGGAGCCTGGAAGAGATCGACAGGAGCCTGGAAGAGATTTCGCCTCTCGAGTATGCCTGGCTCCACGAGAGTTGTTTTCCAGAGGACGAGACAGGGGGCGTGGCAGGGGGCGTGGCAGAGGATGGCGTGGCAGGTGACGTGGCAGAGGATGGGGGTGCCAGTGACGCAGGCCAGGCCGTCGAACACGGCAGGGCACGCCCGCTTAGTCTTGAGCCTGCTCAGGTCTCCCTCCGGCGTCTTTCTCTCTGTGTTGTGCGCTTGCGCAACGCAAGTGTGTGGCCAGGGGCTGGGGCGCGCAAGCCCCGCACCTGGCGTGGGTTGTTGCGTGCGGCACCTGGCGTGCGTTGTCGCGTGCGGCGGGCTGCTTTTGGTCCTACCTCTCACGAGTGGTGTGGTTGCTGGTTGCCATCAGGCACACCAAGGCCAGGGGCAAGAGGAAGCGGCAGGGGCACCGAGCAAGCGGCGGATGACGATAGGCGGTATGGTGGGCAGCACCGGGTCTGGGCTCAAGGCTGGCGTTGTGGGCGCCGGGAGCTTGGCCATGCTGCCTGTCAAGGGGGCTGTCCGGGGAGTGCAGGTGCTCGGGCATGGTGCCATTGCTGGTCCTCTGTCTTGGGGAATAGCGTCAAGTCGATCAAATTCGAGGTCAATTTCAGCTCTTCCTCCGCTGCCTCAGGCTTCAACACCTCTAGGTTCGAGCTCGTCAGCTCTGCTGACTTAGTGCGGGGCCCAGGCGAGAGCGTGCCGGAAACGGTGCAGTGCGAGCCTGGGGCGCAGGAGTCGAGCTTCTCGGAGCTGACCCTGGACTCGCCCGGTCCAGCAGAGCGCATGGACATTGAGGCTCAAGGGAGTGAGACAGAGGGCAACCAAGCGCGAGCATGTGCGCCACGCGCGCCGCGCGCCGCAAGCTTGGTGCTGCGAGACCTGGACTGGTGTTTGTCGACGCAGACAATGGAGCTGCTCTGCCTTGGCGTGCTGGAATCGACCAAGCTGCAAGGGCGAGGGCATGCGCTCCTCCGCAACACCCTCGATGTGTGCCTCGCCTTGCACGTGCCTGACAGCTCGTTGGCTGCTTATCAGACCCGCATGCTCATATCCATCATGCGCTTTCTGGAAAGGGAGACGAACCGCGATCTGGTGTTGCACAACACAAAGCTGGCCATCAACATGTGCAAGCTCTGCGAGTATGCTGTAGACAAACTGTACACGGGCTGGATACTGGCAGGACACGACCAAGTCGTCTCCTACTGTGTGCATTGCATTCGCATGGTGGCAGATGAAAACGTGTACTCGAATCTGTATCGGGCGGCGGCGACGTCGACATGGAGGGCTGTCTTGTACTTGCTGCGCGTGGCCAAGGGGCAGGCGCTCTGTGAAGCGCTCGACTACGCGTGCGAAAACAGCAGTGTAGTCTTGAACCAAGCAGGCATGGACAACGTGACATGTTGGCAGGTGTTCAAAGCCCTCTGCGACCTGCTGCTCAAGGATGATGCCGACCACCCAGACCATGCTGCTGTGACGGCTGCTGCAGGCAGGCTCACAGGGCAGCTGCTGAGTGTCAGCTCGCCGCATTCGCGTCAAGCCATCATGGCCCTCCTCGTCTACAAGCCGTCCGTCACAGCACAGCTTTTCCGCAAGGGTGAAAAGGAAAAGGCCATCGACCTGATGAAGAACGGCTTTGAGAAGCTGTGCGGGTCTGAGTCAGTTTCGAGCTTGAACCCGCTCAGGACAGGCTGGAAGGCAGGGGACCACCTCCCTGACTTTCAAGCGTGGGCTTTAGAGGCAGGCACTAAGCAGCGCATTCACGCTCGGCTTGCGCAAGGGCTGGAAGGGAGCAGCAAAGAATGGGAACAGCGGCTGGGGCGCCTTGTAGCCGACGATGCGTGCCCCTTCCGTCTTCGGAGCAGCAGGGACAGAGAAGCGGGCAAACGCAAACTTGCCTCCAAAGGGTTCCGCCTAGCTGCAATGCAGAAGCGCTCGGTTCGTGCTCTGCTGACACGAAAGACTCTTCTGCTCTGCGCAAGCCAATTCACGAATGTGCTTTGCTCATGTGGTTGGGGGTTTGTTGTCATGGTCGTGACAGTTGGCATGCCAATATGCTGCGCGGGCACATGATGCTTGTAGCAGTCACTCATGATCGTCGATTGTTGCCGGTGTGTTGCCGGTCTTCCCATGTGCAGGATGCCTTGGAGCAAGAGGTGGACGCACACCGTCGCGAGAGCCGCATACAGGCGCAAAGGCAATCGATACGCCAGAAAAGCGCGCACTTTTCGTGGCTGGTCTCTCGCCGCTTGCTGACAGGGCGCGATGGGTTGTGCGATGGGCTGTGGAGTGATGCATGCGGGCCGCACTGGCAAGGCCGCTGGATGATTGACTGCTTTCACGACGCCCTCCACACCTCGCGCCGTCGCGTGCCCATGGCGCGCTGCCAGCCTGCCCCCTCGCGAGGGTAACTGCGCCTGCCTCCTGTCGTGCCCCACTGCCGCCTTGCGTTCTGTCGTGCCCTTCTAGCGTCATGCTTTTTGCTCCCTCGCGCTTGGGTAGTGATGAATTACTCATGATACTCATCATACTCATGATACTCATGATCATTTGTTCACGTCCCCCATGTTTGCTGCCTTGCTGAAGCCTGACGGTGCATGCATGTTGTGGGGCACAGGGCGAATCAGTGGCTTGCGGCTTCAGACCCTATCTCCTTGGGGTCGCCTCTACGCTTGCCCCTGTCTCTGGCAGGTATAGCCATCAACACAGACTGGAACGCCTCGGATGACGAGGAAGAGGAGACGAATGGGACGGAGGGTGGAGACGAGGCTTGGCGTCAAGGAAGCACGCATGCAGCGCGTCTGGGAAGCAGGGACGCCGATGAGGCGCATTCTGACGCGGCTGGCGATGCAGCCCTTCTTGATGCCGGTAGCCGCCCGCAGCAGTCCGCACACATCCCCGCAGCCGCTAACGAGACGGGCGACTTGGCAAGAGAGGAGACTGATGCACTCCAACAGCCAGCCGCCAAGAGGTCTATTTTTGATCTTGGGCGATTCAGGGGCAAACACAGAGGAGGAGCAGAAGTTGGCGACAAGACAGCCTCCTCGCGCACCGACAGCACTGCTGGCACGGGGCAGGACGCAGGTCAGGTTGGCGCGCAGGATGAGGCATTGGTGAATGAGGCATTGGTCGGTCCAGACGTGGAGGCTGGTCAGACGGAAACGCTAGGCCTAAGCCTTGAGTCAGAGGGATCAGATGGGTCCGATGACAATCCGTGGGCGCGGGCGGAGAGCATGGAGGTTGAGCCGTGGGCACACACGTCGCTGGGCTCGACCAATGACGAGGCCGACAGGTGGTCGGCATTCTTGCACGACTCAGAGATCGTGGTAGGGAGGCACAAGGCTTCGCGCGTGCAAGGGCTGGATCTGGTGCCGGCCACCCTCGTCTTGTGCCGTACAAAAACCGACGGGGCACACGTGAAAGCCGTCTATTTGATAGACGACGGCGCAATGGAGCGGATGGAGGCGGTGAGGCAAGACGCTGACATGTTGAGCTTGGCTGAGGCAGGGGGTGAGGACATGAGTTTCAGGCACGTGAACGAGGTGGCTCCTGGAGTGCGCAAGTGGGAAGACTGCAAGACGGCCAAGGTGCTGCGCCAATCTTGGCTGCAGCAGCCGCTGGCGCTGGAATTCTACCATGTGCGCGGAGGCTCGACGTTGATGGTGCTCTCGCATGCTGAGGAACGCGACCAAGTGGTTGCCGACCTGTCCGGCGGCATGTACGGCAACCTTGGGCCAATGAGGCAACGTTGGCTCATTGAGGCCTCTGGCCTGTCCAGTGCGCGAGGTTCGGGCTGGCGCGTGCAGACGCGCAAGATGTTGTCCGACTCGCGCAAACAGCTCGTCAAGAAGTGGACCTCTGGGCTGGTCTCAAACTTCGAGTTTCTCATGCACTTGAACCTGCTGGCGGGCCGGAGCACCCAGGACCTCTCGCGCTACCCCGTCTTTCCCTGGGTGCTAGCTGATTACACAAGCGAGACACTGGACCTAAACGACCCTGCCACCTTTCGCGACCTCTCGAAACCCATGGGGTGTCAAGACGAGCGAAGGCGTCGCGCTTTTGAGCAGCGCTTCGACGAGTGGGATCAAGACGAGAACGAGTGCCCACCGTTCCACTACGGCACGCACTACTCCACCTCGGCACACGTGCTCTACTATCTCGTGCGCCTCGAGCCCTTTACCTCGATGCACAAGAAACTGCAGTCCGGGCGCTTCGACGAGGCAGATCGGCTCTTTCACGATGTGGCCGAGTGCTGGCACGCCACCTCGAGCAATTCCAACATGACCGAGGTCAAGGAGCTCATTCCTGAGATGTTTTACCTCCCCGAAATGTTCGAAAATCAGAGTGGTCTTGATCTGGGCAGGCGGCAGGATGGACAGGTGGTGGATCACGTGAAGCTGCCTCCGTGGGCGCATGGGGACGTGGGCGAGTTCGTGCGCTTGCACCGCGCTGCTCTCGAGTCTGTGCATGTGTCTGCCAACCTGCACAAGTGGATCGACCTCGTCTTTGGGTACAAGCAGCGTGGCAGGTTTGCGGTTGAGGCCGTCAACGTCTTCCACTACCTCACGTACCAAGGTGCAATTGACGTGTGCGGCATTACGGATGAGACGCAGCGCCAAGCTGTGCTGTCGCAAATCGGTCACTTCGGGCAGTGCCCGCAGCAAGTCTTTCAGCGACCACACCCGGCGCGCGTCACAACCCCCGGCTACTCAGCCATCGCAAACCCTGAACTGCTCAACCCGATCCAGGTCAAAGTGGGCATGATGGTAGGGGACGTGCTCACCCAAAACGAAAAGGTGCTTGCCATCGGGTATGGCTCCATCTTGCTGCGGCCCTCGGGCGAGATATGCCTCATCCCCGATATTCGGCACCCTGGCTGCGTGAGTGTGGTGGTGACTGAGAGCAAGAAGACGGTGGGGCTGATGCAAGGGCTGCACGCGGGGCTGGTCACGGCCATGGCCGTCACCGGCGACTCGTCCGTGCTCGCTACCGGCGGGCAAGATGGAGTAGTCAGGCTTTGGGACATAGCTCATCAAGCCTGGTTCACTCTGCCGCCTCGGCCCCTGGGAAGGAACGGCGACGGCCTGATCGGGCACCGGGCGGCAGTGGTCGCGCTGGCCTTTTCCAGGAGTCAGGGCATCGCTGTCAGTGGGTCCGAGGACG
>Ga0209713_10001997_pt1 | contig 12504 bp, 12 predicted proteins | sample ArcOceMetagenome_3_FD_187444 | JGI IMG/M metagenome (GOLD analysis project Ga0209713, IMG submission 187444) | Marine eukaryotic phytoplankton communities from Arctic Ocean - Arctic Ocean- Svalbard ARC20M Metagenome (SPAdes) (version 2) | ecosystem: Environmental > Aquatic > Marine > Oceanic...
ATGAAACATACATGGAGGTGAAGCCAAACGACCACGTGGGCCAACTATCTTAAACAAGCTGGCTGGCTCAGGGGCGAGCAAACCAAGAGACGCCAAGATATGGATAGCTTATGATAGCTTGGTGGATCCATCCATCCACATCCATCCATCCACATCCATCCACATGCATGCACTCCACATCCATCCATCCACATCCATACATCCATCCATGCATTCATCCATCCGTGCATTCATCCATGCATTCATCCATGCATCGTTCTCATCAGGAACCCCTGCTGCGCTGGCCAGGCACTTGGCTGCTGCATCCTCCAGTTTCTGCTGCAGAGCAGTTATTCGCAAGCCCTATAAGGCCTTAAGGGGCCTATAAGGCCTTCAAGGTCCTATAAGTAAGGCCTCATGGGGCCTATAAGGCCTTATAGGTCCTGTGAGGCCTTATAGTCCCTATAAGGCCTTTTAGGGCCTATAAGGCCTCATAGGCCCTATAAGGCCCATCCATCATGCAGCGAACATGCTTTCTTTTCGCGACGCCATCTGGCTGATTCTGGTGTACATACGCGATCCTTTGCATCTGATTTAAGCTAAAATTGTCTTGTACCACCCTGAGGGCCTTCCCGGGGGGGGAATTTCCTTATAAGCCTTTGCCAGAGGTGGGAGGGGTGGGGTAGGGGGGTAGGGCATGGTCTGGGGTGCAGGATCCAGAATACGAATTCCAAAAAAGAACTCGACGGACCAATGCGAATGTCTCCTGGCGTGAAGAGACGAAGGATCTAATTGCATCAGTATGGCGAGGTCTTGCTCGCAGCTGTACAGACCTGAAAACAGCTGATTCCGAAATACCCGGCCTCGACATTTAAGACCCACTGCATGCTGGTCATCTATACACTGGATCTACACTCGATATGGTTGAGGTTCGGCATGCTGGTCATCTATATACACTGCATGGATCTACACTGGATCATGGTTGAGGTTCGGCATGCTGCTGTGCTGGTCATGCATCTTCACTGGATATCTCCTCCACTGGATCCACTGGATATGGTTCAGGTTCGGCATGCTCTCTCTCATCCATCCACCAAGTGCCCTTGGGGCCCTCATAGTACCACCAAAAGAGGCCATTGCCATGGTCGTACCGCGTCCAGTGTTTGCCTGGGGGGTTCTTGGGAGCCCTGGCGCTGATGCGCCAAGGCGTCTCTTGTGGGGCCGCATATATATTCTGTGCTACAGCCCGGTCCTTCTCGTCTATCTCAGGCGTCTCTTGTGGAGCTCTGGGCCAGTGGGGAGGCCCATCTTCCTCCTCATCATCCACTTCCATCACCTCCACTGGCGTTGGCGCTACCGCTTTCCAGCCACCCCAATCATCATCGCTATCATCACCATCAGCTCGACCTTTGCTGCGAGATGTTGCCTGATTAAGGCCATCCTTACAAAGCCTCATAATGCCTCATAATGCCTCATACTGCCTCATAATGCCTCGTAATGCCTCATAATGCGTTATGTGCCTTTCGGTTGACCCAGCTTTCCCAGTCGCTGTACTCAGCTGGGTCGTCGGCGAACTCGTCGAACTTCGCAAGGAGTTCACCTCTGTCTTCTGCTTCGGACTCATCCTTGAAAAAGGCCCTTGATGGCCATTACTGGCCTTGTAAGACGGTTAAATCGTTTAGGCTAATAATGGTCTTAGGCCAGTTTACCCTCCGACAAGCTTTTCCTTGCTATTCCAGCCGGCTCCGACAAGCTTTTCCTTGCTATTCCAGCCGGCTCCGACAAGCTTTTCCTTGCTATTCCAAGCGGCTCCGACAAGCTTTTCCTTGCTATTCCAGCCGGCTCCGACAAGCTTTTCCTTGCTATTCCAGCCGGCTCCGACAAGCTTTTCCTTGCTATTCCAACCGGCTCGGGGAGGCCTGCAGTAATTCTGTGCTACAGGCCGGTCCTTCTCGTCGATCTCCCGGATCCACCCATCATGAATTGTGAAGCGACCGTCATAATCGGTTTTCAGGATCAGCTCTTGAAGCGCATCAGCATCACCCACGGCAGCAATGAAGCGTTTTCGCTTCATTATTTCCACTATGTTGGTCAGGGTCGCCCAGCCATGATCCAGCTCTACAGCTCCTTGCTCCATCAAGAAAGCCACGTAGCTCAGCACCTGCGCCGGTTCACGCCCCAGTCTCATTGATCTCCTTGCCTCATGGACCCAGATTCTATAGTCTCCAGCTTCCTGCTTCACTGAAAAACGAATCACCCCATCTCGTCTGTTCGCCAGAATTTCAGTCAGAATGATTTCTTCAGTGAGATTCCGACCCCGAACCCAGGTGCACATGAGATTCGAGAGCATGAATGAACCTTCAGCATCGACATGGAAGCCGACTGGTCTCTTATCCTCGTATCGTCCCATCTTGATGATCGCCCGCGAGACCCAGTCAGTGACCCGTTTCGGTGATCTAGATCTGCCTCTGCCATGTTGGCGTGGCATCGTCCAGCAACACGAATAGTTGCGCTTTGCATAAAAAAAAACTTGAGCCAAAATGGCTATGGACCACGGATTTATAATAGCCTCTTAGAGTAATCCTAAACATCTGCCTTACACCCCCATATAAGGCTCTTAAATGTGGGCTCCAAGATCCTTAAAAGAACCTAAAGGGCTTTATAGGGCTCTTAGGGGCCTTATAAGAACCTGAAGGGCCTTATAAGAACCTAACGGGCCTTATAAGGCCCTTAAGGGACTTATAAGGCCCTTAAAGGGCCTTATAAGGTCCTTTAAGGGCCCTGCGAGACCAGTCCCCCCCCGGATGTGCGTAGGGTTCTAGGCGTGACTCTAGCTGAAGGGGTTGGGGTATTTTGGGGCTGGAATTTAGTTCATCAGCTTCTCCAGTGCATCTAGGCGATCCTCCAGTTTCTGCTGCAGAGCAGTTATTCGCAAGCCGAGTCTATTCATCCCTATAAGGCCTTAAGGGGCCTATAAGGCCTTCAAGGTCCTATAAGTAAGGCCTCATGGGGCCTATAAGGCCTTATAGGTCCTGTGAGGCCTTATAGTCCCTATAAGGCTATAAGGCCTTTTAGGGCCTATAAGCCTATAAGGCCTCATAGGCCCTATAAGGCACATCCATCATGCATGCACTCCACATCCATCAATCCACATCCATACATCCATCCATGCATTCATCCATCCATGCATTCATCCATGCATTCATCCATGCATTCATCCATGCATCGTTCTCATCAGGAACCCCTGCTGCGCTGGCCAGGCACTTGGCTGCTGTGCTCCTGAAAATGGCGCTGTTGCTGGCAGCAGCTCTTGCATGCAACCTGGAATGCTTGGCCTGTGCCTGCAGAAAGTCTCTGAAGGTGCTCGTCATGCTCGTCATGGGAGCTTAAGTTAAGTGTGCCTAAGGGGCCATAGAATCCTAGAACGCCCTTAAGGGCGTCAGAAGGCTATTAGGCTTCCCCTTGGTGTTCAGGGCCAGGCTCCTAATGGGGCCAGGAGTTCCTTGCTAAGGAATAAATTTGGGGATGGCCTTTCAACCTGTGAGACTACCTATTCTGAAGGCTCCTAACTTGTGGATGTATGGGTATCACGGGTGTATGGATGGATGGATAGAATGGATGGATGCATGGATGGATGCATGGATTGATGCATGGATGGATGGATGGATGCAGGAACTGCTGCATGGATGGACGCATGGATGAGTTGATGCATGGATGAGTGGATGCATGGATGGATGCTGCATGGATGGATGATACTAAGGCTTGAAAACCTTATTAAGGCCATATTAATTTTGATTGCAGTAAGACCTTAAACATGCCTTGTACTGAAAAACAAGCATTATTGGTGCCATGTTGCCATGTCCTACTGATTTTGATTCTACAAACGCTACATGTTGGCGCTTCGAGCGCAAGATATGAAATCTCAGAACGAAAACTGCAAACTTGCTGCGGAGTCTACAGCTAACGCTCACCGAAAAACTGAAGGGCCCCCGAACTGCAAACTTGCTGGGGTTTTCGGCTCACTTTGACTCCGCTGCCTCGAAGGGCATGACTGTCTGTACTGTCTGTCTGGAATGAAAAAACCCAAATCTTTAGCTTCTTTAGCTTCGCATTACCAAGATCGACTAATGATTTACAGGGTTTCGGCTGCCTGACCAAAATTGCGGCCCTGGTCAAATACCTTCTGCCTCGACGTCCTCAGAGTAGGCAAAGAGTGATGTATTCTGGGAGCAGCGTAGAGCTGCATAATGGAGGTGGACTCCCGCGGTGACATCCCCAGTGCATGGTTCGACACGGCGATGGAACTCCGAGGATTTGGATGTTGCATTTAGAGCAAAGGTGCATTTTCGGAAACCAGTGTTCGGTGCCGTTCCCCCAGCACCTGAAACAGATGCAACGCCCAGCATGCCCTCTCGGACGAACGCAGCCCCGGCCTGCACGCCTCTGACATCTATTAATATCGCACCCAGAGCGTTCTGCTCCACAAACGTCTCCTCCATATTCTATCGCACGCAGCAAGTACCCACGTCGCACCCAGACTGCGGCCGCCTTGAAGCGGGTATACACGGCTGTACACGGTGCAAAACCGTTGGGGCTGACACCTGCGAACAAGAATATTTTACAAAACGGTTCCATTGGAAAAGTCGCCAGCAGCAGCGTGTCCATCATCACTGGCCCTTCGGAACAGGGAATGAGATTGGAGCCAAAAGAGCTACGGATTCAATGTATATAGGTATATAGGGTGTCTGCTGATCCCTATATGTATATAGTATTCCACTTGCGAATGTCTCCTGGCGTGAAGAGACGAAGGATCTAATTGCAGCAGTGCGTTCCAGTCCCAGTGAGCCAAAACCCGAAGCTTCAATTCACAAGCGTGAAACAAAATCAACTACGTGCTTTGCCTCATTCGCCTCTTTGTTGATCTGCAGCAAAATTGAAGCATGGCGCCTATTGAGAATACCATTCAGGACGCAGGTGGCAACGATAGGACGCAGATCAATGGTTCGAGGCATGTCCCGAAAACCCAGATCTGTAAGCATTGCGCGAAGGGCGAGAGCACAGGTTATCTGTGCTCTTATTCGCACCAATCGTTCTTCCAACAGAGGATCGGTAACTTCGCGATTCAAGAGTCCAGTGGCCTCCAAACCACGAGCGTGCGCATCACTAAGAAAAGTGCGCAAGATCAGCAGTGCCATATGGATGTATGAAAATGGTTCAGTACCTGAGCCAAAATGGCTACGATAACATCGATATGGGGGTAGTATCTATGCTGGAGTTTTGGGGCTGAGGAAGTCAGTTTCTCATTATTCAATGGCCCAGAATGAGCCCCACATTTAAGGGCCTCATGTATGGCCTTGAAGTCCTTATAATAGCCTTAAGGGATATATTGATTGATGTATATATATATATATATATATATTATTCCACTGTGACCCTTTGATACTCGTAAAGATCTTCTTGCTGCCGCTGCATCTGCTTCTGCTGCTGGCGTTGCTCCTGCTGCCTGTCGGCGCTGCGGTGCCACTCGACGAGGCTTCGGAGCTTGGTTCAGGTATGGGGCCGTGGACCCGTGCCCCCGTGCCCTGGACCTTAGCACTGGCCTTGAAACCTACATATATATATATATATATATGCGCATTTGGAAAGCATGTGGTTCCTTGGAAAACGTTAGTTTAGCTTGGAAAAAGCTGGCCAGGCCAATATGGCTAGCCGTGTGCCAGCGCGTAACACATTGTTTTCCCTTCTCATAAGGCTTTTAAGAGCCCTCAGGCCCTTCAGAGCCTTCCCTGAAGGTCCTTGGCCCTCCAGTATATACATATATACATATATACGAATCCCTTATTACCTTCCTCATCGTCTGAAGTCCCCCTGGACACTGGGAAGGAGAGAGATCCTCACTACTGTCACTACTGTTGAGGCCCCTGCTGTGGCCGCTGATGATGTGTGGTACTGCTGCTGTCGCTGTTGCAGCTGACATTGATTTTGCGGCTGGTTTTGCTGCTTTTGATGCTGCATTTTTTTCTGCTGGCCAGTTTTGGCATCCTACTGCTGGCCAGTTGTTGGCCAGTCTTTTTGCAGTCGCTGTGGGAAGTGAGAGTGTAGAGCGACGAAAGATTCTCGCAGTAACTGCTTGATTTCTCGGGCTCGAAAACCTCTCCCTATGCAACCGAATGGTGCTAAGTAAACTCCTGCCTCACGTAAAGCAGAATTCGTGTGAAGCTCCTTCACCAAGCTTGCATGAGTTACTTCGTGAAGCCGTACTGAAGCAATTCCAGTGAGATATCTTTCACCAGTCGTCATGTGTGCATCATAGACAGATTGCCTCAAGGATGACACAACTAATTCCAACTCTGGAACCATTGCTCGAACATCGACCAAGACGGAATGGAAATTTAGAATCGCATGACCATCCCCATCGATCCATGAGTCAACGAATTTTTCCAGTCTGATCCAGAATTCCTGCTGTGAGTGCGATTCCACTGCTGTTAGTGAAGCACAGGGCTTCATTGGAGAAGCTGATCTCGAACGCAATGCCATTGCTAGAAGACAACTAGCTTCTACTCAGAACTAATAAAGCTGATGCAAGCACACTGCCGAATAACAAATGTGCTGCAATTAGTGATAGTGAAACAGAGCTGTTTTTCTGAGCCACTTGACAAGGAACTATTCTGAAGTAGGAGCAACTAGCTCCCACCGCCTAAACCTAATCAAAGCGCATGGGAATCTTCATGTAGATATGTAGATCATGGTTCTGCTATTTGTATATTTCCAGCCGGAATGGCTGCGAGGGAAAGGCTGATGATGTTCGTGTCGTGTACGTGGCTCATGTGAATGCCCATGCATGTGAATGTCTGTGCTCGTGCTCGTGTCTGTGAGTGTTCGTCTCCGTGGCTCGTGTGAATGCCTATGCGTTCGTGTTCGTGTCCGTGGCTCGTGTCAATGCCCATGCATGCGAATGTTCGTTTCGTGGTCGTGGTCGTGGAATGGTCTGTTTTTGCATCAATGCGCCAGTGCTGCAGCGTGCGTAAATAATGATGCAACTCACTTCCTAATGAACTTACTCCGCGGATTACACCTTACGAACTCACTCCGCTGATTGCAAATGATGCATTGGGTAACGACAAAACAATGATTGTCTTCGACGATGCCTCGCGAGAAACGCTCTGCTCGTAGCAAAGCCTTTTTGCAATTCCCACAAATGAGAGAAGGACCATCTGTCTTGTGAGTACATCGAGACCAACGCCATTTTCGAGTCTCAACCATACACACGATACACAAGTCGTCATCACCAGCCGCTCCTGGGCTGCACGCCTTGAATGATGCGCCAATTTCCTCACCACTACCACTACCCAGCGACGCGGTACGGGCAACAAGAAGACAAGGCGCAACCTGCACCGCCAAACCCTCTTGAGGAGCATAGCCATGCCGAGATGCAATTTCATGAAGTTTAACAACGACTCGCCCAATCACAGAGTGTTTTCGCAAAAGGCAATCAAATCGCGTTAAATGGGAATATCGGTATACATGGATCTGTGGCAAATATAAAATTTGAGACACTGCATGCCGTTTCCCACTAGATGCGTGCTGGCAAGCAACCACGCAAAGGTGCTTCTGCTGATTTGCATGTGCGCACTGTTCTGCAGTTGCACCAAACACACCCATGTACCATGCCATCGCCTCTGTTTTCACCATGAACACTTTCACATCACATCTTTGAAAGCAGCGTCGGTCAAGGTAACTTTTCAAAGGCACACCCGAAGCAGAAGAATCAGCTGTCAACGCAACAAAATCAATTGCAGAACTTCGCCCAACAATGTTTCTGTATCTCGAACTGTTGGTTGAATAAATCATGGTGTCTGCAGATGAAACAAGACGACCGCCAAAGGAACATTCATTCATTACCGACTTCTGAATCTCGAACCAAAATGGATCTTTGAGCATTTTAGTCATTCCCTTTATTCATCTGTTCATCTGACACGATTTAATATACTTCCATATCATATGCAAATACTTAACGGAATGTGAATGCCCATGCATGTGGATGTCTGTGCTCGTGCTCGTGTCTGTGAGTGTTCGTCTCCGTGGCTCGTGTGAATGCCTATGCGTTCGTGTTCGTGTCCGTGGCTCGTGTCAATGCCCATGCATGCGAATGTTCGTTTCGTGGTCGTGGTCGTGGAATGGTCGTGTTCGTGTTCATGGCGTGGACGTGGATGTGCATGATGGTCGTGGCCATGTTCATGCTGCTGCTAACTAGCTAGCTATCATCGTCATCGTCGTGCGCCGACGGGTTAAAAGGGACCTTGGGACCTTGGGCTTCCTCAAAGGGACCGGGCACATGGGGACCTTACTTTAGCGACGATAAGCTAGGCTAGACCAAGGCTGGCCCCCACTAGCGACTTGATTGGTCGTCGTCGTGATCAAGTCGCCTTGAGAGCCAGCCCGCTAGTGCGGATAGCGAGCAGGTTTAAGGAAATCTGAGACTGTCAGTACGGTGCTCGTGCGCTCGCTCGTCGGCAGGAAGTCGAAACTAACAACATCAAATTGCATTGAAATATGGTTTGTTGGTTGGTTGGTCGGGTTGTCAACTCAAATGTTTTTAGGTGCTTTCGAGGTGGGACGGGCTTTGGTAGATTTGTTGGTTTTTTTACTTCCTGACGGCGACCGAGCGCGCGGAGAATTGCAGATCGCTCGCTCGCTGGCAACAGCTGCCGGTTCGCAAACATTCAACGTACCGCCTGAAAGGGGGGCATGACGGGCATGACTCAAGGGTTGGTGGGAACGACGACCTGGAATTCTTCGCAGCAATCTCAATTTAGGGGGGCTGGATGCCCATTTGCTGCGAAGAAGTCAAAGTTGCCATGTCCTGCTAACCCTTGCGATGCACCCTGCCTATGATCAGCGAGCAGTGCCATGCTGTGCATGCTGTGCGATTGTCTGGATCGAACAAAAAAACGGATGCAGCGTACCACCTGAAAGGGGGCATGACACAAGGGTTGGTGGGAACGACGACCTGGAATTCTTCGCAGCAATCTCGATTTAGGAGGCTTGATTCCCGGTTGCTGTAAAGAGCTCCAGGTTGCCATGTCCCGCTAGCCCTTGTGATGCACCCGCCTGTTATGAGCGAGGATGATGAGGGGGCGGCGGCGGCGTAACAACTGCAGTCGCGTCAGCAGCTCGTGGAGGGGCAGGCGGTGGCGCAACAACTGCTGGCGGCGGTGGCATAACATTGTGTGGCATGACGGTTGTCTGCTGAGGCGGTTCGCCGCCCAATAATTGTTGCACTATATTATCCAGATTATCCAGCTCGTTTACCGATGGGTCTTGCTGTTGCTGCTGTTGTTGCTGCTGGGCCTGCTGATGCCACTGTGGCTGCTGGGCCTGCTGATGATGCTGCTGTGGCTGGAAGGTCTGCTGATGCTGGAAGGTCTGTTGCCACCACTGACGCTGCTGCGACTGTCGGTCTGCCAGTTGATGCGTTAAGTGCCGCAGCTGCTGTTGATGCTGCTGTGCCTGATCCTGCAGCTGCTTAGCGTCATCTAGCTGCTTTCGATTATGCTGCTCTGCCTGCCGCTGCAGCTGCTGTTGATGATCACAGATCAGCATCTGATGCTGATCGTAGTCCCTTCGGACCCTTCGGACATGGATTTCTGTTTGTGACCGCAGCTGCTGTTGATGCTGCTCTGCTTGAGTCTGGAGCTGCTGTTGAGTCTGATCTGTTTGCCTCTGCAGCCGCATATGATTCCACGAGAGCTGAGAGACTGTTCCAACAATGTCTTCTAGCCCTGTTGACAGATACTGATGTAGCTGCTGCTCATGCCACTGTTGATGCTCATCTGCTTGTGTCTGCAGCTGCCGTTGATGCCGATCTGCTTGTGTCTGCAGTTCCTGCTGATGCTGCTCCCGAAGCTGTTGCTGTTGCTGCTCATGCAGCTTTTCACATTGAAAAATCAGCATACGACGCGGTCTCGCTTCTGGTTGCTGCTGATGCCGCAGCTGCTGTTGATGCTGCTCCGCCTGATCCTGCAGCTGCTGTTTATGCTGCTCTGCCTGACGCTGCAGCTGCTGTTGATGATCACAGATCAGCATCTGATGCTGATTGTAGTCCCTTCGGCTCTGGAATTCTGTTTGTAACCGCAGCTGCTGTTGATGCTCATCTGCTTGCGTATGTAGCTGATGTTTGTGCAGACGCTGTAGATGCTGCTGATCAGCCTGATGCTGTCCCGCCGTTTGCTCCAGTTGCTGTTGAAGCTGTCGCTGCAGTTCCTGTTCAACGAGCCACCAGCGGTTTTTCTTCCTCTCATCATACCAAATGTCCGGCAGCTTTCTCCGTCGAGCCTGCTCTTCTGCCGAGAACCTTTTCCACTCTGCGTCCGCCGCCTCCTCCTTCCGCATTCTTTCCGCCTCCTTCTGCCGCGTGTCGTAGCTCTTTCGCAGCTGGTCATCCTCCAGACACATCACTACTTCCATCATATCTTGAAACTCTGCCTTCGCGGCGCTGGTGTCGTTTGGACGCTTATCAGGATGGCGTTTCCTGGCCAGCTTTATGTAGGCTTGATGGATCTCCTTCTTCGTCGCTGTCGTGGGAACGCCCAGCAACAAATAGTAACTCCATGGCTCTACATCAGCATTGAGGCCTGCAGCAGCATCGATCTGAACGTATTTTCGTTCCTGCTGCTGTTCTTGATGCTCCTGTGGCTGCCGCTGTTCTTGATGCCACATCATGTCCAAAGTCTCAGTGCCATTCCTCATGAAATGGAAATCTCGTTTGAGAGCATCTCCATGCAGAGAGCCTCGATATCTTTGCAGCAGTATGGCGGATACCTCATAGGTTCCAACATGTTGGCTGACGTGAACATGTCGTGCATGTTTCGTATGCTGCGCTACGCGCAATTCGAACATGCTCATGGTACCATGATTGCACTTTGGCCACTTGGTAGGCCAAGCATATTCCACTGCTTTTCTCGGAGGACCATGCCACAGTCCACTCCTTCCATTCGTTCCTATAATTCCATGCGTGAGGTGCCGCTGCGAGAGTATGTTCAAGGCGTACAGTCCATAGGTACCATGATACCAAGTGGTTGGGTGTCCAGTTCTATCATTGAGAGCGTTGGCAACAACCTCCATTGTGGCCAGGTCCAAGCGAGGAAGAATCTCTAAGTCCTTATCCAGTTGAATTCGAAGCCAAGGTGCATCGTTCAATATCGCTTTGCAGCGAACACTGGAGCATATGCACTTCAAGTCGAAGTCAGAGGATATGTGCATGCTTTCCTGAAGGAATCCAAGCTCTGGACTCAATTCGCTCAGGAGCAAACGGGTCGTGGCATGCTCTCGGTCTGGCTCCATGGGCGTTACAGCAGCTGGTGATAACTCGTGAACGAGTTTTGTTGCTTCCTGCTGGTCATTGGCAGTCAAAAATTCGCCCATCCCCGAAGACTCCTGCTGAGCTTTCGGGGCTGCCTGAGCCTCTTGAGCGTTCTCTACGAGGCACCTCAGATGTTCCTCGCTTCCGAACTTCCCAAAAGGCATTTCAGGTTGGACCCTGGTTTTAAACTTGGATGATTTGAGTTCCGGTATACTGGGCTTTGCCGCTGAGGCTGCCTTGCTAGTGCTGCCCGTACTGCCCATTTTTACAGTTGGTCGGCGCCTCTCAGAGCGACTGTGGCTGCGACTGCGACTGCGCACACCTTGATGCCACCTCACGTCCAAAGTGTGATCGCCATTCCGCATGAAATTGAAGTCTCGTCTGAGAGCATCTTCATGCAAAGAGCCGCGATATCTTTGCAGCAGGATGGCGGATACCTCATAGGTTCCAACATGTCTGCTGACGTGAACATGTGGAGCATGTTTCGTATGCTGCGCTATGCGCAATTCGAACATGCTCATGGTACCATGATTGCAGTATGGCCACTTGGTAGGCCAAGCATATTCAACTGCTTTTCTCGGAGGACCATGCCACAGTCCACTCTTTCCACCTGTTTCAATATCTCCATGCGTGAGGTGCTTCTGCGTGAGTATGTTCAAGGCGTACAGTCCATAGGTACCATGATACCAAGTGGTTGGGTTTCGAGTGTCAGCATTGAGAGCGTTTGGATAAACTCCCGTTGTAGCCAGGTCCATGCGAGGAAGAATCGTTAAGTCCTTATCCAATGGAATTCGAAGCCAAGGTGCACCGTTCAATATGGCTTTGCAGCGAACACTGGAGCAGGTGCGCTTCAAGTCGAAGTTAGAGGATAAGTGCAAGCTTTCCTTCAGGACTCCAAGCTCTGAACTCAATTCGCTCAGGAGCAAACCGGTCGAGGCATGCTCTGGGTCTGGCTCCATGGGCGTGGCAGCTGCTGATGATAACTCGTCAACGAGTTTTGGTGCTTCCGACTTTTCAGGGCCAGTCAAAAGTTCACCCATCCCACCCGTACTGCCCATTTTTACAGTTGGTCGGCGCCTCTCAGAGCGACTGTGGCTGCGACTGCGACTGCGCCTGTGCCTCGGCTTCCACGTCCTGTGACTGTGACTGCGACTGCGACGACTGCG
>Ga0209713_10001998_pt1 | contig 12501 bp, 8 predicted proteins | sample ArcOceMetagenome_3_FD_187444 | JGI IMG/M metagenome (GOLD analysis project Ga0209713, IMG submission 187444) | Marine eukaryotic phytoplankton communities from Arctic Ocean - Arctic Ocean- Svalbard ARC20M Metagenome (SPAdes) (version 2) | ecosystem: Environmental > Aquatic > Marine > Oceanic...
TTGCGAAAGAAAAGTAGTGCCGCTCGTAAAATACGCAGGGAAAAATTGAAAGCAAATAACCCTGAGGCGAAAGCACAACAACTGAAAGAGCGTCGAGATCGTAGGGCGAAAAATGCAGACGAAGCGAACGAAGTTCAGAAGCAGAGGAGATCCGCGCTTCTGCTCAATAGTCCCGAGAAGGTCGAAAAGATCAGGCGTCAGAACACCGAACAGAATAAACGGCGAAGGCTTCAGCAGCAGTTGAATTCAGACGAAGTAGACGCGTCTGGTGACGGACGATGCGAGAGTTCCACCGATGATACTGTCGGTGCGGCGGATGCTCGGGCGAGTAACGGAAACGGGACGGACCTGGTGGACACTACGGACTGCAACTCGGAATCGTCTCATCCGGCGGATAACGGGAGGGGGATGAACGTAGACGAAAACCTTGACTTCTCGCAGGATCTCTCCGATAGGGAATCGGACGACCAAGTCGTCGAAGCGGAAGCTCGACCAGAGGACGGGCAATGGTGTCGCAACTGTTGCAGGATGCAGATCCCCGGTGTCGAAGAAGACTCGCCGTTCTACTTACACTTACATAGAGGCATCGAGCCAAGTAGAATCAAGAAATTGTCCAGCAAGCTGAGGATGGTCAAGCACAGCGCCACGCCCTCCCAGGAGGATGGGGGTTACACGCTCTGCGTCCAGTGCAAAAATTTCATCAAGGAGCCGGATCCAGAAGATGATATTTCAGCCCAGGAAAGGCAGGAGCTCGACAAGGCGAGATGCGAGTGGAAGAACATATGGCCGTCTTTTTTCTGGAACTTGATAAGCGGAAGAGATTCTACGACCCTCATCCCGTTTCACCGCGGCGGTTCTCGGGGACTCTACAGTGCTCGGGACATCTGGAAGTTCATCCCGACGACAGTGCGGCGGTACTGGCTGTGGACCCTCTCGGCCAGATCATCTCCGGACCTTAGAGCGTACGATGAAAATTCGATCGACCACACCGAGTATGAGGGATGTACTCTGACGTTTCCCCCGCCTGTGTTCGACGACAAGACTGCTCAGATTGACAATTACAATAGAGACATAAATATGGGCGGCCTCGCTGGACTCTTGCGAGCCCTTCAGCCTCAACGCCTCCCGCATTGTAAATATCTCGGGGCGCACTGGGACATCGAAACTGGAGAGCCGAAGAACCTACCCGACGGAATATCGCCCGAGGTTTGTCGGTCGGTCATGGAAGCTCCCCCTGATAAGAACGCACACCATCCGGCCGTCGAGGATTACCTCAATTCTCTCATGCCCAACAACTTGCCGACGTGCAGATGTGCCTGGGGATGTGGCGAATTCCCCCACCGCTCCATCCCATGCGATCCGTCGCTTTTGATACAGATCCAGCTGCGGAAGGTTCAGCTCAACGGACTCGATTTGAAAAAGTTGCCTTTCTTCGAGAACTCGAGGTTCGACTGGATACGCGTGGATGGGGAGGAAGAAGACATGGTGCTGTTGAACAAAAATTGGCTATGCCTGCCCTCTGTGCGCTTGTCAAATGATACAGGACTCTGCGCATTGATGTGTCGTCATCACACGAAGAATTCGGATAGGAAGCGTTTGTACGTTCATCCACCGAGGGCGCTCGATAACAACCTGAGTCCGCCGTCTCCCGACAACCTCAGCCCCACAGTGTTGAATCCGCGAACAACTACTACTGTTTGCAGGGGCAAATACAACGTAATATCGTCTAGGACAGTCGTGCAGTCGAGCTACGCCGGAGTGGATTGCATGAACGTTGGCATTGAAGGAGATTTCTCATCCTGCTCAAATATGCTGTTTCGGAGCGAGATCAAGACCATTCGCGGCAGGGGGGACATAGCCGAGCTCGCCCACGCCAAGGCCCTGGAGGGAGAGATATCGCCAAAATTGCTGAAGGAGTGGGAGGATGGTGCCGAGAGCGAAATCTCGGACGAGTTGATGAGGATGCGATCTCGCGGTTTGACGTATGTTCCTGTGAACCAGGCCGTGAAGCTGCAGAAGCACTCTTCCGAGCAGTCTAAAACCGAGGCGACCGTGCAAACTCGCGACTCTCCCGGTGGCCACCTCCAAGTTCGAACAATAAACGTCTCTAGATCTTGGTGTTCTACCATCAACAACATTCAGATGATCGACTTAGAGGGGTTCGGATTTCCGATCAAAGCTGTGTTGCCCTATGCCACCAGGGGAGAGAACTCGTCCATGATGCTGTGGCTACTCGCAGGGATCATAAGTGCTTGTAACCACATCCACTACGCAGTAGACCAGAAAGCTACACCCCATGCCTTCGATAACTTTTCTGGCCACATTCTCGCTCACATTGACAGTCAATACATGCTGCACAGGGACAGTGGAAGAATTGGCAAGTCGCCATTCGGCGGAAAGATATCCGCGACAAAATTGAGGAAGCTTCTCGAGCGCCGGTACACAGAGCCCGAAGACTTATCGTCTCCCGAGTCGTTTTACAAGTTCCACATCGATTATTTGAAAAATCTACTGCCCCAGACGGACTACCCCACTATTGGAATCGTCGGGGACAATGCGGACGAGTGGGATTCGCTTAGCAACGAGGAGATCGTCATCCAGATGGGGAGGACTGTTCCGCCACCCGACGGCAGCCGATTTGTCGGAGGTCACAGGTTCGAGGCGAGGGCTGTCACTTGCGTCAAGGCGTCCGCCGACGTGACCTCGGCATCATCCCGTCCGGGGAAGTACGAGGGTTTGAGGTATATGAGGCACGGGGACGGATTCTCAAAGTGGTGGGCCCAGAAGGTGAGCGCTCCACTTTGCAATTCGTGTTGCGACGAAGGATGATCCCACTGACAGAGTTGAGTTCGCAGAGGTCGAGCAATAACAGTGCTAAGCAGATAACAATCAAGCACGTTGAGGCCCGTGCCGGAATCGAGGGAGACAAGTTGCCCGACCTGGAAATGCAAGGGCAGGGATCGTCCAGGATCACGGAACATTGGTTTCACTACGTCGTGGTGTACGTTCGCGTGGGCACGGACGATGTTGATGAGTTCAAGATGGACATCCACAGGTCCATCGGTGGACAGGTTGCTGTTTTCTGTCCGTGCTCTGGCAAGTGCAACCCCCTAATTGTGACCGGCAGGCGGAAGGAAGACCTGAGAGTGTGCATGAACTGTGGATGCCAGAGGCCAGAGAAATACACGTGCAGTAGAGTCGGATGCGCAACCAGGATCTGTCTGTCCTGTTTCGACACTCATGCCACTGCTGGGACCGACCGGGTCTATTTGGACCCCCCTCCTTCCGGCGAGGTGCATCCCTCTCAGATCCATCCTCAGCACCACGACATGTCAGATGACGGCGCCCTTGGGGACGACGAGGAATCTGAAGCATCTGAGTTGTTTTCCGAGGATGGGTCGTTTTACGAACTCGCCCCGATGGATGGACTCGGGTCTGACTCGGACGATGAGAGCGATGACGAAATACCCGACGAGGAATCATTGCCTCGCCATGAACCCGGTCCTGAAGAGTTGGGAGCTGAACGAGACTTGGGGGCAGACTCGGACCAGGACTCTCTCTCGGACGGACTCTGTGGCCTTGAATCCGACAGCCAAGACGAATACTGGTCGGAAGGTGACGACAAAACCGACAGACCGGAGGGGGGCAGTCCGCTTGTCCCTCGACAAGATGATCTCCGTGAGGGCGAAGAGGACCTGGACGGCAACCGGTCGGAACACCCGTCGGGAGAAGATGACCCGGAGGATATTAGGCCGCCCGTCCAGCAAGAGGAGCCAAGGTCCAGCAGAATTCTGAGATCGGCGGGGATGGAGCCATTTGAAAACGTAGATCATGCCATGGAACATTTCCACACCTTTACACTTGTAAACCCCGAGGACGAAGATTTGGAAGACATAGACGACGGCGATTCAGTCACTGGCGAAGACGACGTTCGTGTCCCCTTCACTGATGCTGGCGAGAAGAGCTTGAAAATCTTGAGACGCGACGACGCCAATGTGTCGACGAGCAGAAGAGCCCTTGGACCCCTTTTCGTCATATTGAATTTGTTCGGCGCATTGAACACTCGGCGCAACAAGAAGATCAAGGGCACCCAGGCGCAGCAGAGTTTTGTCCAAAGGATCGTGTCTCGCATGAGAGGCCGCTCGGTCGGCTTGACTTACCTTGCCGGAGGCCTCCTGCCCCGTCACTTCTACCTATCGGCACCGTACGACTCACTGGCAATTTGTGGTGTCTTGCCAGTGAGCACCTATCGAAAGGGGCTCAATCCGGACGGATTCGCATCGCACATTCAGACGGCCAGGAATCTGATTACCCTTGCTTGCTCTTCCACGCAGAACTGCCACCACCTGCATTACTTTCTGTACTCAGTTCTGGCAAACCAGGTCTCCTCGGGCGTGCACTCCAGACAAATCGAACGATCGGGTTTCAAAGTCTGCCACGCCTCTCCTTCTGGTATCTCTGTAAGGGACGCAGACGAGTCGACGCTCACAGAGTCTGCGGACAGCCGTCAGTGTGTGATGGACTTGGCTGCCACAGCTGTGGTGCATCCAATGGACTTCTTCATCACCCTTACTCTTAATCAAAAAATGCATCCCGGGGTCAGTCACCTCCATGAATGGCGTAGTGGCATGGAATGGACAGAGCAGGTTCTAGATTACGACAATCTCTCCCACTCACACAAAGAGGAGGCGATGAAGTCGTTCGACATGGCATACTGCTGTCTCGTGAACAGATGCTGGCTCGAGGTCAGGAAGGAGCTCATTGAGTTTATTACTTATCGGTGTGTGGAGATGTTTGGTCAAGACGCGACTCACGTGTTTTTCCGCGATGAGCACCAAGAAACAACTGGTGCGTTCTAGCCATTTGTCCCTGTCCGCAGTTTTAGAATGTTTTCCAACACCTGACTTCCAAACACAGCCAATCCTTGTCACATACATGCAATTATTAAGATAGACAGGAGTGGCAAGGAAGACGAGGAACAATTTAGGGATTTCATTTGCTCGCTTCAGGCAAATGCCGTAGTCGATCTCTTTCCCGGCCATGAAGTGCAGAGTGTAAGTTGAAAATGACTTCTCCCGTCGTGAGGAATACTTCGTAAAGGACTCAACTAACGGACTACGTCGTCAAGTTAATCAACGAAGGCCTCTTTAAGAACCAAGACGACTGCAGAAAGACCACTGAACTTGCATGGGAAGTCCTCACCCACAATAAGGAAAGTTACAGACACCAGCGTCGGGTAGGCCACGAGGGAGGCGAAAAAGATTTCAAGGATCGGACGGTTCACCCGTCGAGGAACAGCATCAATCCCTTAACGGACGACTTCATACCACTTCCATACGAATTCTCGACTACCACGCTCGACGTTCTGAGAGAGGTGGGCCTTTGGGAGCCTCCTGAAGTATCTGGTTATGCTTTTCCTAGGGGGAGATTCTGTCACGAATTGTTGGAGCCTAAGCGACACATGGGCGTTGTCAGTCCAGCGGCAAAGGAGGAGATGTCGTCCACCAACCCGCAGGTGTTCGCCTTCACGAGATCTATGTGCAACTTCCAGGTGATCACTAACACAGCTGGGTGCGTGATTGCAATGTGATTGCCTTGTTATTCGTAGAATGAGGATCTCAACAGTGTTTATTGTTCCATACAGTGTCAGTAGGTATGTTGTCAAGGTACGTCGCATATGTGATAGCTTCGCCATCGGTGCATTCCTCTGCTGATTTCTTGCACGATCGTCAGTACCTCGTCAAGCTGGACCAGGGGAACAGATGTACTGTTTGGGCGGGTGAGCACTGTTTCTTTCCACACTGTTTCTTTCCACAGGGAAGACAGATGTCTCACATTCTTTCGAAGATGCTCATACCGGCGCGGTCATGCGTATGGAGCACCAGGCGAGTTTCCGTGGAGTGAACTGGCCATTCATGTAACGTCTCTAAGACTAATCTCACACAACAATTGCTTTTCAATTCCCACGACAACAGGTTATACACAACTCAAAGATTACTTCATCTGCGATAGAAGAGCAAAAAGCCTTTGAAAAATCCAGGGGGAGGTTTCATGCCAACGGCCGAAATTACGTTCACCCGGAGATCCACGGACAGATGATCGGCTATCCAGAAGTGTTTACCAATGTGGATTACAGTCGTCACAACACCCGACCGCTCGAGTACAGGGATGGCGTCTCTCTCAGTCTTCAACGACGGAACGGTAATTTGCGACAGACAGCCTCTGTGTCCGGCACACCTCCAGTAGAGTCGCTGAAGGTCAGCATGGGCATGTCGGTCAAGAGGCTGATGACGGAATCGCAGAAGCTCACTTACCGTTGCAATAATTCCGGGAGGGTCAAGTGCTGCAAGATCACCGAATTCTGTCTGAGGCCACCGGAGCTGCTCGATCTCATTGGCAACCTAGGAATGTACAGCACCCTATTCGAACGCTCGCAGAAAGCCCTGTCCAGCGACGAGATGACGACTGCCCTGCGTACGCCCATTACGCAGTGCAAACTGATCGACTGTTTCGGAAGGCACGTCACCATCAAGCCGAAAGCCGCTCGGACTGTGCTGGTCCGCCTCCAGGCCATTTCTCAGGAAGACGTCCAGGAACTAGGGGACGAGCTGAGGACACTGAGAGACCACCTCATCGAGCTCCTCGGGCGAGACAACTTACTCCAGTCAGACTCAGTTTTCATTTGCAAAGATCCCAAGGTCTTGCTTGGGAAGATCCCCGTGGCGGTGTACTCTCTCATTACTCCCAACAAGCAAACCGACTTCCTCCTCCACGTGATGCTCACGATTGGTGAGTTTCACACCGAGCACGACCTGAGACTCGCAGGCTCTTTGAAAAATAGTCTGGTCAAGGCGAAACTCATCGGACAGGGAAACAGTCCCTACCTACTAAGTCTGTACGTGAACCATCTCACGAGGAGGATCATCACCGAGGTCTTTCCTGTGATGCCGATCACTATGAAAAAGATAGACGACTACATTTACAAGACCTATCGCTTGCTCACGTCAGTCATTGTCGAGCAGAGCATACACCTGGACGAGCTGGCCCCCTGTTTGCTGACAGAGGTGTTAGCCGAGAAGAGAGGCGAGATTACCAACCTGTGGCGCGGGAAGACCAGCGATCACCTTGATGTGATTCTGACGGGGTTGCCAGAACTCTCGAAGACGAAGGCAGACTTCATGAATGCCACCAAATTAGATCCGATGAGAGACTTCTGTCCCCTCCGAGAAATACCTCAGTTTGAGGATCAAAGCATCCTGTCGTACCGAGAGCAGAGGGCCTCAGTGTCGTTGGGGGTAAAGGCTGTCAATCAGTACTGTCGTCAGTTCGGAGACTTGACAAGGACGAAGAATCTCCTGACTACTGGAATTCCCGGCGCGGGGAAGACACACGTGCTACTCACACAGGGCCTTTATGCAATCTCCCAGGGTCTGAAAGTCATGGCCACTAGCCTCATGGCCGTGAGGAGTCTCGCCCTCGGCGGTATTCACATGCACAAGCTCTTCGCCCTAGAAGTGGGAAAGTACACGAATCCATTCAAGCTCGCAGATCTCTCTATCCATAAGCTGCGTGAGTGTATCCCAACTTCGTCAATGGCGCCTCAGGCCCTTTCCCTCTGTCTCTCCCCCTTCCTCTGACTATCCACCTCGCCGCAATGCTGCCAGATGCCAAGAGCAACCTGAAGATGATGCACCTGGTTCTGACCGTCGACGTGCTGGTGAGTGTGACTAGTTCGAGCTTGCTGTCGAAAAACGGGGCGGCTCACGCCTAACACATCGTCCTCAGTTGTTCGACGAGATCGGCAAGCTTTCGGCACAGCAGGTCGCGGTCTTAGACATAATATTCAGGCAAGAGCAGCCAGGCTTTTTCTTTCTCTAGTGACCGACTATAACAAAAGTCTCACAAACAGTTTGTCTGTCCTCTACTCCAGGCATGCACGTCACAACAACATCCCCTTCGGCGGAGCGCTGATACTGGGAACTTTCGATGCGGCACAGCTTGGGGCAATTGAGGTAAGAGACAAACCCCTTTTTAGGCTACCAATCACGCTGACGCTCTCTTTGCTTCGTCGACACAGGGGTATCCATTCCTGATGTCAACCCACCTACTCACAGACTTCAACATTATACGCCTCAAGCACTCCGTTCGGGCGCACGCCTGCCCTTCCCTGCAACGGATCAACGATATCGCGCGCATGGACCCAGAGACTCTCAAGCAAAGCACAACGCTGTTCGAGGAGTTTCACGGTCTCCTCGAGGAGGGAGCGCATTTCGTAGACTCCTTCGACGGGGTTCCGCTCAATGCTCAGCGCATGTATTCGAGAAGGAAACCGGCGAACCAAGCCTCCATGGACTACGTCTCGAGCTGCATAGATCGATTCCGCGCCGACGAAACACCGTATCTCATATGCGACTCCGATGACTTTCAGCAAGTGTCAGGCTCAAGAGCCGACCTCGTACCTGCCAGGGACCAGTGTATTCTGAAGGAGCTGAACACGAAATGCAAGGAACCGAACAGGCTTCTCTTGTTCAGAGGTGCTATGTACGAAAGCACGGCCAACGATAAGAAAGGAGCATTTACCCAGTCTCAAATGCTAATGATGGTCAACCTTCCCACGAGGAATCAAGTGGAGAACAAGCTGCCAATCAAGATGATGGCCGCACCAATCAATGGCTCGACCGCATACACTCCAGTGATGGAGAACATCCCATCCACAGAGGAGCTTTTGGCGCAGGGGTGGAAGACAGTTACCGTTTCCATCGCCAAGGAGATGTTCCATGAGAGGTCAAAGATCATCGGAAAAAGGAAGCAGTACGCCATCAGGCATATAGGGAGCTCTACTATCGACAGGCAAATGGTGAGCAAATAAGTGTCGTGCCGTGATCTCCCGAGTCCTCACATCATCGACAACATGATCAGGGGAACACGCTGACTTGCCCATGTGCCATCGAGGTGAGCTGAAGGGAGACATAGACAATCGTAAGACGATAACGCTAACGGGTCACTCCAACAACGATGATGCGATATTCGTCTTTCATAAAGGTTTCTGACCAGTGCAGCCCATGGGATAAGGTTGGTCAACTACGATCAGGCTTGTCTACGAGAGACTGCGCCTAATTTTCGCTTTGACTTCCCTTCAGAAGCAGGTGGTTGTCATGCTTTCGAGAGGCCAGCACGTCGGGTGAGTTGACGGTTGTTGCTGGCATGTCTGGCATCGGCTCCAACGTCAGAGCAATGCAAGTCTAACAGAACCTTCCTTCCCAGGAGCTTGTACTTCGTTGGAGGCACGTCCGAGGACATCGTGGAGAGGCTCTGGGCTGTCATCACCACAGGAGATCAGTGGACCAAGGTGACGAAGAGCATCCTCGACAACATGTGCATTGAGGGAGACGGCGTCCGCGAAGAAGAAGTAGAGAAGAACGTACTCGACTTGGCATCGCTACATCCGTTCGCGGTATCTGACGTACCGCTGCCACAGTCGAAGGTTTGTCGAGTGCTCCAAAAATGTTATCGTTTCTGATCAGAGGCTAATTAGCACTCTTCTTGTGGCCTGGACAAATCAGACTGGGTACGTCTACCTCCTGGTCAGCACGGTCGATATGAGCAGGTAAGTCAGGCGACACTTACATCTCATCCATATCACTAGCTCGACGCTTCACTTTGACCCAATCTCATTCCAAATGCAAAGGTGCTACGTTGGAACTACGGCACAATTGGCAAAGCGACTGAACCAGCACAACTCAGGGAACGGGGCCGATGAGACCGCCCCGATGCAATACCGTCCTTGGTTCGTGGCCTGTTACCTCACGAACATGGCGCATCTAGACCAGTCCAGGAGGATGTCCCTAGAGGCCCTCTGGCAGCACTACAACTCAGCCGACCACCAGAGGGGCATAGGTGATGTAGACTCCTGGATAGAAAACGGCAGACGAGTCATGCGTGAGCACAACACAGCATGCGACTCAGGCGAGGACGATCACATACGCATGGTAATAACCTTCCAAAGGAGAAGAGTGGCAAACCAGAATAGGCTCCCGACAGAGTGATATCAAGAGTGGGAACTCATCCTCACTGCATGAAATAATATATAAATGCATAAACTAATTCGTAAATTAGCTCGTCTGAATATTGATTATATCTAATTGGCCTGGTTTCCACCGTTGACCAGATTCGACCAGGCATTCCAATTCTGCTGGGTCATGTGTCCGGCCAGAATGGCCTGATTGTGCGCATTGTTCTCCGAAACTCGAGCGATAAAAGTTTGGAATGTCATTCGGCCGACGAAGTTTGGCGAAACGTTGCCATCGAACCACAAACGCCGGTCAGATTTTCCGCAGCTAAAGACAAGAGAGATGACTCAGTGAAGAAGCAGCCAGTAGGTCGTCACTGCAAACAATCTTACCCCCATGCAAGAATCGAGAGTCTCGGGTCGTTCACAATCACACGGTCTCCTTCGCGGACAACAGGCACACAGGTCTGATGTTCGAATCTCGTATCAAACACGTTGTACAGGAGCCGGTCACGATCTATCCTCACAGCAGTTCCAAACTCGGTGTACGCAAAGTACGCGTGCACCTCAAGATCTTCGGAGCTGTCCCCGACGAAGCGGCACAGGTAACCGCAGCTTGCCTTCACTGCAAAACACAGATCGCTAATTCGTGCTTTGGAAGACAAGAGGTCTGGAAGTCCGTTTCGGATCACATGCCAAAGCGACTTGGCGGCTTTCGTATCTTCTTCTTTGAGGTCAGACAGGATGTCGAGTATCGCCTGCATAGCTACGGACGAAAATTGACCCACTAGGGTGTCGGTCTTCTCGTCCCCGTGGTCGGTATTGCAAAACCCGCTGGGTCCTTCGGCGAGTAGGCTCGGACCAGTCATTAACTAATTCGCGAATTGTTGAGACGTTCCAGTGAGAACGCATAAAGGAAAGGTGACAGGCAAACAACGCATGCCACGTTCTCGCAATCCTCACCTGCAATCTTGTCAACAACTCGCCAAACTTCCGACGTTTCTTGACGTCGTCTCCTGTGATAGACTTATAAAATAAGTCGACGAGGAATTCTTGGATCACTGGATCGGCCACGCATTGCGCGCGAATACTGTGGTCAGCCATCTTGGGCATTAAATAGCTCAAGAGAGGGAGCATCTTCGGATTGATGTCCTCGCTGTAAAGGTTCGCTCCTTCGGCTATGTCAGACTGACCATATCTCGGAGTCGGCTTTCGCGCCTGAAGAAACAGAGCGTGAGAATTGATCTGCAGCTCTTCGCCTAGAATCTATCAGCCAACTCAACACATACCTGAAAGCACGTCCCCTGATACACATTAAAACCGACGGAATCCGCGACACTCCTCTCCGCATTGGAACAGCGACCATGTGTGGAGCGGACCACGTCCAGGACGCCTCGAACGTTAACTATGCCATCCAGTTCGTCGGAGGAGGGCTCTGTGCCACATTTCTTCCTGACTGGAAACCAACTCATATACGTAGGACCCGTACGGTCCTCTGGATTCGAGAATTCATCGTCTGACTCGCCATCTGCCTTGCCTGGATCGGAGAAACCAGACACACCGTCGTCGCCAACATCCAAGCAGCGAAGGGGAATAGTCTCGAACTCACTCAATATCTCGTGATACTCGGACACCGAGCACGGCGGAAGAACACGTCGGAAAACCTCTTCAAACAGTTCTTCGGGGACCCTGGCGAACAATCGCTCCGACCCTTCCTTGCTTGACGAATCGACGTGCGGAAACAGGTAGCATCTTCCTCCGAGACGCGGACGTCTCAGGGCGTTGTCAACCCTGTGCAGAATAGTGCGACGGCATTTCTTCAGCTTCTGACCGTCCGGACCCACAGTACGTTTCATGCAAATCGAAGTTCCTATGGACAGACCTTCCAAATTTACGAGCTGAGACAGTGACTTCAAGGCCCTATTAACTTTCATCAGAACGGACGGCGGAACCTGATGCGAATGTATTTTATTCGGGCCGTTGATTCCACAAGAGATCAGACCGTCCTTTGCACAGGTGTCGGTCCCTATTCGAACCAAGTAGCGCACGGATAGAACCGACCGGACAGTGTAATTGAAGAGGGCGTCCTTGACGATTAGAGCGCCTTTTTCGTTGTACGAAACGTCGCAGATTGATATCAATTCGGGATGAAGATACATCATCACACCTAGTTTCCAGGACTTGATCTCCTCGGGGACTGAGTTGGATTGTAAGTCTATTGTCATAGTAGAGGGGACAAGAGCATTGCGACAAAACTTACCGGCCTTTCCGCCGGGGAGGTGTTCGGGATCTGTGCTGTAGGCAACAATAGGGTATCTCTTCTTCGCATTCCTAAAGTTGCACTTTTGGTTGACGTGCGACGAGACGTCCACCTCCACATGGCTGTCTTTCTCTAGGCCGGGGCGGAAGCATCGTTGCAGAAAACAACAGTCAATCAGTACGGGACAGCCGCCGAGCGACAGCACGTCTTGAGGCTTCAGATATCGATGTCT
>Ga0209713_10001999_pt1 | contig 12499 bp, 5 predicted proteins | sample ArcOceMetagenome_3_FD_187444 | JGI IMG/M metagenome (GOLD analysis project Ga0209713, IMG submission 187444) | Marine eukaryotic phytoplankton communities from Arctic Ocean - Arctic Ocean- Svalbard ARC20M Metagenome (SPAdes) (version 2) | ecosystem: Environmental > Aquatic > Marine > Oceanic...
CGAGACTTCGTCAGAGGGGGCACACCACTAAAAGGCGAACACGATTGAGACCATCAACTCTATGTGGCCATGCAGACAATGTGTACAAGACGCCGCGACCTCCCCTCCTCGGCGAGTCGCGCCGCGCCGCCGCCGCCGCCGCCACTTGTTTTCAGTTGATGCACGACGCGTCGGCGCCCACGGCGTCGGCGCCGCCCGCGGCGTCGGCGCGCGCGGCGCGGCGGCGCAGCACAACCCAGCAGGCGCCCCAGCAGAGCCCGCTCCACGCCATCCACAGCACGGCGATGAGCAGCGTGAGGAAGAGGCCGGTGCGGTCCTGGTCGTTGTCGCAGCAGAAGACGGGCGCGTCGTCCTCGGGGGTGGTGCGGCAGCTCGGGTGGCCGTCGACGGTGGCGTTGTTCCAGTGGTTGCGGCACGACGGCGCGAGCTGCGCCTGCAGCGCGCCGACGACGATGGGCGACGGCACGTCGCCGAGCAGGTGGAGGCCGAGCGTCTGCAGCGCGATCGCAAACGAGCGGATGTGCGGCGGCACCAGCAGCATGACGGCGCGCGTCGTGCCGGCGGAGGTGCCGAAGATGAGGCAGATGCCGAGGCCGATGAGCAGCAGGAAGAGGAGGCGGAGCGACGGCCACAGCGTCAGCACCGCCGCGGCCGTCACGACGATCAGCCCGAGCGAGATCTGCCACGTGAGGACGCACATGACGTCGCGCGCCTCGGCGACGTCCGAGTACGGCAGCGCGCGCGTCGCCTCGTTGGCCAGGTGCGCCTCCCGCCGCCGCCGCGTCACCGTGTCGACGAGCATGCCGCCGCTCGACGTGCCGACCAGCCCGCCGAGCGCGACCGCGATGCCGAAGGCCGTCGACGCGGCGACCTCCGTCTCGAAGACGCCGAGGCCGATCAGGAAGAGCGGCCCAAACGACGAGATGCCGATGACCGTCGCCGTGTACGCGGCGTAGCCGCACACGATCAGGCAAAACGGCGGGCAGCGCAGCAGCCACCAGACCTGCGAGAGCACCGACGGCCGCAGCTCGAGCCCCTTGTGCACGTCGTGCGACTTGTGCGGCCCGCCGTCGGACGCCGCGGTGACGCGCACCGGCACGCCGTCGTCGGCGGGGACCGCGCCCGGCAGCACGGCGGCGAGGGCACCGCCCTCGCCCGCGCCGCCGGGCGGGTGCGAGTTGGCGAGCAGCGAGCTCTGCTGCGAGTCGTCCGAGAGCGTGCGGGCCGTGCTCTCGCCGTCGGTGCACGTGTGCGAGCGGCTGGGGCTGGCGGGCTCTATGGAGGCGCGCAGCGCGTCGTTGGCGCTGCCCATTCCGTTGAGCGCCGAGGCTGGCGGCAGGAAGAAGACCAGCACGACCGTGGGCGCCATCAGCAGCGCCTCGATCAGGTACGCGTAGCCCCAGCCCGCATCGTCGGCCATCAACGAGCCGTAGACGTACCCGAGGGCCGAGCCGGTGGGGATGGCCGTGTAGAAGACGGCGAGCCACACGGTCTTGCTCCCGGCGGGCGAGAAGTCCTCAATGTACGGCGGCACGATGCACTGGAACGCCGCCTCGCCGACGCCCGAGAGCGAGCGCGCCAACAGGAAGAACCAGAAGGAGGCGCTGCTCGTTGGCAGCCAGTACGGCACCGCGGAGAGCCCCAGCGCGGCCGCCCAGATGAGCAGGCCGATCCCGAGCAGGCGGAACGCCGGCACCGAGTGCCGCAGCTGGCTGAAGACGATGCAGGCGACCGAGTAGCAGCCGATGAAGGACGAGGTCAGCAGACCGAGCCAGACGGGGGTCTGCTCGGGCTCGCAGCCAAGGTTGAGCCTGATGAAGGTCTCGAACTGGATTGGCGCTCCCGAGATGATGCCGCGGTCCACGAAGTTGACCAGGTTGATCGACGAGAGAAAGGCGAGGACGGCGACGCGCGACGGCGCCATGGCGGAGACACGGCGGAGACGCCGCGCGACGGATGCTTGCGTCTTGCGCAAAAGCGCTCTCGGTTGAAGCTGCCAAGCGCGCGCTCCGCAGCTTCCGTGGCCTGATGTTACTACCCGCTTAGACCCCTAAAAGTACAGTATCGCTGGCGATACTAAGGTACAATTGATTCATTTCGACCTCTGGAGCGTAGAACGACATCCCCAGGGGTCCAGAATCTGAAAGAGCATGTCCAATAACCTTAGAAACGACTCAGCTTTGGTATGTGCACGTGCTCCTGGACTGTCTACGTGGCACATGGGGGTGTACATCAGCTCACGTTCGATACTATCACGGACGGCCACGTGGACAGCCCAGGAGCAAGGTTCCTCTTCAAACCTGAGCGGTTTCCTAGGTTCTCGGGCACGCTCACTTCGATGGTGCATCCACTTGGACGCGGTTTTGAGCCCTAGAGCATATTGTAGCTGAATTGTTCTCATAGGCGACTCTTTTTTTCGATACTATCCCGACCTTTGCATGCACAAGTATGCAATTGATGAGATGACACCTCACTTCTTTCTTCTCACCGTCCAGAGGCATCCCATAGGATGTCTGAGACAGCTGGTCTCCACCCACATCCTTCAAGGAGAATTAGACTAAACAAATCGTACGTATTGCCGTCTAAGCTAGTACAAGGCAACTTTGCGCCGTGCACAAGTACTGTAGCTCTTCGCATCGCGATCGTCAGATGGCTCCACGTGAATGGACTTTGCACGAGCATGACGGCGCAGCTACGAGTTCTGCCTCAACCTCTCCGGGTGGGTCAAGCTGCGCAAGGTTGGCGCGGGCAAAGAGTTTGTCAAGCAATGGAAGCCGCGCAAGCGGCCTGGACCATACACGCAAGCCGACGCTCTCAAGCTGGTAGTCGCACATCTCGAAGAGCTCAAGACTAGCGGCAACGGTGGCGGCCCGAGTGCTGCAACCGACGATCGCGATGGTGGAAGCAGCAGCAGCGCTGGCGGCTTCGTCGATGCCGATGATGGTGATTTGCCCTCAGTGCGCACCCGCACGCAGTCAGCTGTTTTTGAGCCCATGGAGCAGCTGCGTGATTGGGCTACTGGCGAGCGAAAGGAGAAACGGGCTGGCGAATACTGCAATCAGCCCTGCTGCAAGAAAGTGCGAGCTGAGCGCGATGAAGCTGTGGCACGCCTCGAGCCGTATCTCCGGCTCGGCATGGGCCAAGGTGCTGAAGCCAGGCATGGTCGTCGCCGTACGCGCGTCAGCAGCGGAGCATGGGCTCGAGGGGTCGTTCTGGCTGGCGCTCATCATGTCGGAGGCGTTCCCGGTGACCGAGGACATGGTGCACCAGTCGGCCGAGTACGAGGCGGGCTTCCTCGTAGTGAAGGCCAAGTACTACTCACTCGAGCAGCGCAGCCCGCGCGGCTACGTGCTGAAGGACGAGGAGTGGATTCTGGACGTGAACGCGATGTTCCGGCCCAACGTCATCTTCAGCGGTGGGTCTGTCGGGAAGGCGCCTCGCGAGTCGCGCTCAGGGCTGCATATCCTCGAGGAGGACTGGGTTAATTGCCTGCGCAGCCCTTGAGTCTTGGGATGTCGTCATGTGTTGTGTAGCTCTCATAGCTTGCGTTAGAAATCGCTGTTTTTCAGCCCACTTGAGCTGATTCTTTTGCGCTGCGCGCGCGCTCAATGTGACAAACACAGCCCACAAACAGTTTTCACTCAGGGCTCCTCCATCTTCTCCCTCTTCGCTCTTCTCCCTCGTCTCCCCCCCCCACACCCCCTCCTCACCCCTCCAGCCGCTGCTAGCGGCTCGAGTACCAGCTTAGCCCACTCGCTTGCGGTTTACAAGTAAAAGTCGCTCTCTCAGGATGACCCACGCAGACGAGGGCGGCTGCCGCGCACCGGGCCCGCACGTCATCTCAACCCGCACGGCACACACGACGACGACAAGCTCAATTCATAGGGTCCCTAAGACCGTGGGACGGATACCCGGCAGCACCCTCCCCTCCGCGATTGCCACCGGATGGGGCATTTACAAGCTGTTTCGCCCATAAATCGGCTTCATCTGCGTGCACTAAAGCCGGCTTCCTGGCGGCCACCGCGCGTGGCAAAGGGCTCCCCTCACCCTGGAAGGTGTATGGGACTGTCACTGAGCCCTTGATTTGGCCGGCAGACATGCCGACCGGCCCGTACTGCACACCACGACCTAATGGACCACAGGCTGGCCGAGTGACCACACAAACCACGACAGATGAACACGGGAGGAGGCGGTTCGTGCAATGCTCCCAGCACATGCAAAAGGAGCGGGCAGCTGAGCTGCTCCGCGAGGTGCAGGGTGGCTTGCGGAGCGGCCTGTGCGCGACGCCTTGACCAGCACGCTTATCGCGGCCTGGGGCCGCGCTGCCGCGAGCTCCGCGGACGCTGCGGTGGCAGGGCAGCGGAGAAGGGTCAGGTTGACCAGGGTGCCCGAGCTCACCGCCCCTTGAGCTCGTCTATCGGCTCGTTCTCGCCCTTGACCATTCGCTCGAGCTTCTTGACCAGCCCACCTGCCACTCAAAAGGGGGCTCTCAACGGCTGCACTTTGAGGGGGGGAGGTTCACGCATTAGCGCACCGGGAGAAGAGGTTCAACCGGCTTTTCTGGGCAATTTTGGGTCAAGGAGCTCGGAAATCGTATGCTTCGCCGCCTGCGGCGCCTCCTTTGGGTCGAACTCGCGAGGTGAATACCACCAGCTCCAGCCTGGCTTACTTTTTGGCCTGAAGCATGCCCCAGTGACATGATCCATGCTATCCCTGAGGCTGTGGCGCAGGTCCATGGCCTCTGAGAAGCCGTTTTTCAGTGAACCTCGCGCACACAAAGCAAGGCGATTCATGGGCGAAACAGCTTGTATGGTAAAGGGGGCACTTTTCCCTCCTTGAGGTTGGGTTCAGTCAGTCAGTCAGTCGCACGCACCAATTTCACCCTGCATTCCCCTCCGGTTCCCCAATAGCCGAGTACGTGGTTCTTTATAAGAGCGCAGACATTGACTGAGGTTGGGTTAGGATGGATGCTTTCTGATGGGTCTTTGAGAGGTGAACCATCGATCGGCGTCAAAGGGCGAAGCGGCGAGGCGAGAGGCGGCGACCTGCAATCCTGCAGTATTAGAAGCGTGCGTGACGAACTTCTTTACTTTTTAGACGTGAGACCCGTTCACACCAGCGAATCTTCACACCGGCGCGCAATCCTTCACGACCTCCGCGGCCACCCAGGCCGCGATGGCCCCCAAGGAGAAGCTCAAGGATCTGGGCACCTTCACCGACCTGCTCGAGCTCGTGAAGCGCGCCACGAGCGGTGAGTGCAGCCCGTTGACCAAGCCGCACCACATTAGGGGGCACCCGCCCGCCCCGTCCGGCGCCCACCCAGCCCAGCGCCTCTCGCCCACTCCTCTTCCGACGGCGCAGGTGACGAGGATCTGCTGCTCTTCGACCTGAGTCTGAGCTCGGGCGCCGCGGGCGAGCAGTTCCGCAAGCTCTCCCCGCCTCAGAAGGCGGCGACGATCGAGCAGCTCGCCAGCGCCTCGCAGGTGCGGGCGATCTTCCTCGACGCGTGCGGGCTCGACAGCCGGCAGGCGGGCGCGATCGCCACCGTCGTGAAGAGCCTGGGCCACCTCGAGGCGCTCTCGCTCCAGTGCAACAACTTCAAGGAGGACGACCTCGTCCAGCTCGCCGAGGCGGTGCACGAGCACCCGTCGATGTCCGAGCTGAGCCTCGCCGAGCAAAAGGCGCAGATCGCGACGGCGGCGGCGAACAAGCTGGCCGAGGCGATGGAGGCGACGCCGTGCCTGCTCAAGCTGCGGCTAGGCGCGCTGCGCGACGAGACGACCAAGAAGCGCGTCAACGCCGCGACGATGGCCAACGGCGACAAGTTTCGCCGCAAGCGCGTCGAGGACCCGAAGTCGGTCGAGGGTCTCGGCGCTTGGAAGAAGCAGCTGGCGTCGCACCACGGCGGCAAGAAGGACATCGTGACGAAGAAGGTGGGCAAGGTCGAGGTCTCCGAGTCGATCCAGCAGCGCGCCGACATCGTCGAGGACACGGTGAGCGAGGTGATGGGCGTCGTCCTCGAGCTTGCCGACGACGAGCAAAGCTCGGGCGCCGAGGCGCTGCGCTTCGGCCCATCGGCCAAGGCGGGGCGCGCGCCCAAGAAGGTGGTCAAGGTCGACTGGGAGGCCGAGGCCGTCCGCCTCGCCGCCTCCGAACCGACGCTGTACGGCGCTCCGAAGGGCCCCGACGGCGCGGCGACCGGCGACGACGGCGGCTCGTACGTGCTCACTGGCAACTGCAACTGGGTGCGTGTGACGGAGCCGGAGCGCGCGGCGGTGGTGGCGTCGTTCGCCTTCAACACGAAGATCCACACCGTCGGCTTCGCCAACTGCATGGTGTCGGACGCGGTGGCGGTCGAGTGGGCGAACGTGCTGCGCGTCAACTCGACGATCACGCTGCTCAACCTCGAGAGCAACACCATCGGCACCGAGGGAGTCGAGGCGCTCGCCGAGGCGCTCCACCTCAACACGACGCTCAAGGAGCTCAAGCTGGCGCACCAGCTCTCCAAGGCCAAGACGGTCACGCAGGCGGCGGAGGCGAAGATGGCCGACGCCCTCGAGGTGAACCACGCCGTGACGCGGCTGACGGTCGAGATGCGGAACACCAACGCGCGCGAGCGGCGCGACAAGTACCTGCAGCGCAACAAGCAGCTCGAGCGGCAGCGCACCAAGGAGGCCAGGGAGAAGGCGGCGGCCGAGGCCGGCAGCGCCGACGCGTCCGCAACGCCCGCGGCGGCGCCCTCGCCGCGCCGCTCGGCGCCGCTCGACGCGACGGCGGCGCTGAGTAGGCCGTCGCGGCCGAAGCGCGAGCGCAAGCCGCGAAAGGAGGGAGGCGCGAGCAAGGCGCGCGAGGACGACGACTATGGCTTCGAGGCGAGCGCGGAGGCGCTGGCCAAGGCGGAGGCGCAGGCGGCCGAGAAGCTGGCGTCGCTCAAGGCGCAGAAGGAGATTGCGGCCAAGGAGACCAAGGAGGCCGAGACGAGGGCGGACGAGGAGGCCAAGGTGCGTGCGGAGGCCAACGCAAAGGCGGAAGCCGAGGAGAGGGCGCGGCTGGAGAAGGAGGGCGCGGCGGAGAAGGCACGTCTGGAGGCAGAGGCTGCGCGCAAGGAGGCCGAGGCCAAGGCCAAGGCCGAAGCTGACGAGAAGGCGCGCAAGCAAGCGGAGGAGGCGGCGAAGAAAGCAGCAGAGGACAAGGCCAGAATGGAGGCGGAGGCCACAGCGAAGCACGATGCTGAGCAGATGGCGCATCGCGAGGCTGAGAAGGCAGCAGCCGAGGAGAAGGCTCGCCACGAAGCCGAGGAGAGGGCGCGCCACGAGGCGGAGGCAGCGGCGGCGGCAGCTGCCGTAGCGGAGAAGGCACGTCTGGAAGCGGAAGAGAAGGCGAAGCAGGAGGCAGAGGAGCGTGTGCGGCAGGCGGCGGCGGCTGCGGCGGCAGAGCAAGCGCGCAAGGAGGCGGAAGCCAAGGCCAAAGAGGAGGAGGAGGCAAGCAAGGCAGCGGAGGCGGCCGCGGCGGCCGCAGCGGCTGCGGAGAAGGTGAGACTGGAGGCTGAGGCCAAGGCGGCAGCCGAGGCGGCAGCGGCGTCCGAGAAGGCACGCCTTGCAGCGGAGGAGAACGCGCGCAAGGAGGCGGAGGAGCAAGCTCGTTTGGAGGCGGAGATGGCGGCGCAGACGGCGGCACTCGAGAAGGCGAGACAGGAGGCCGAAGCGAGCGAGAAGGCACGCAAGGCTGCGGAGGAGGCAGCACGTCTGGCAGCGGAGGAGGAAGCCAAGGCTCTGGCCGAAGCGAAAGCGAAGGCGGAAGCTGAGGCCAAAGCCCATGCCGAGGCAGAAGCAGCGGAGAAGGCGCGTCTGGAGGCGGAGGCTGCGCGCGAGGAGGCCGAGGCCAAGGCCAAGGCCGAAGCTGAGGAGAAGGCGCGCAAGCAAGCGGAGGAGGCGGCGAAGAAAGCAGCAGAGGAGAAGGCCAGAATTGAGGCGGAGGCCACAGCTGCAGCGACGGCGGCGGAGAAGGCTCGTCTGGAAGCTGAGGAGCGAGCGCGCATGGAAGAGGAGGCGAAGGCGAAGGCCGAGGAGGAGGGGCGTTTGCGGCAGGAGGCGCTGGAGAAGGCTCGGCTGGAGGCGGTGGCGGCGGAGGAGGCGAGGCGTGAGGCGGAGGAGGTTGCGATGGAGGAGGCTCGCATCGAGGCGGAGGAGCGTGCACGCGAGGAGGAGGAGGAGGAGGAGCGAGAGGAGGAGGAGGAGCGTAAGCGCGAGGAGGAGGAGGAGGAGGAGGAGCAGCAGCGCAGCAGCGAGGCGGCGGCGGAGGCGGCGAAGAAGGCGGCGTTCGAGAAGGCCAAGCTCGAGGCTGAGGAGCGTGCGCGGCAGGAGGCGCACGACAAGGCGGAGGCGGAGGCGCGCAAGGCTTGGCAGGCGCAGATGCAACGGAAGCGCGAGGAGGCCAAGAAGGCGCGCGAGGAGGCGGAGCGTCTGTTGCGCGAAGAGGAGGAGGCGCTCGCGCAGGCAGAGGCGGCTGCCAAGGCCGAGGCGGAGGCGAGGCTGCGTGCGGAGGCCGAGGCGGAGGAGGCGGCGGAGCAGGAGCGCATGCTCGCCAACCAGGCCGCTCTCAAGCAAGAGGAGGCGCAGTGGGAGGTGGAGGGCGAGGCGGTCGATTCGTCGGCACGGCTCTCCGTCGGGGAAGCGCCTGCTCCCGGCACCGCGGAGACGTCTGCTCCCGCGCCCGCGCCCGCGCCCGCGCCCGAGGCCGCGCCCGAGGCCGCGCCCGCGCCCGCGCCCGAGGCCGCGCCCGCGCCCGCGCCCGCGCCCGCACCGGCACCGGCACCGGCGCCCGCGCCGGCGCCCGCGCCGGTCGATCCGAACGACCCTGCGGCGGTCGCGCGCACGGCGGCGATGGCGCGCGTGCAAGCGAACAAGGAGGCGGCGGCGAAGCGGCGCGCCGAGATGGAGGCCAAGTGGGGCGCCAAGGAGCAGCAGAAGACGATGGCGGCCACCGACAACACCGCGCGCCTCGAGGCCGAGAAGCGTGTCGAGGAGGAACGCGCCAAGGCGTCGGCCGAGGCGCAGAAGGCGGCCGCCGAGCGCGTGCGCGCCAACATGGAGACGCTGCGCGCGCGCCGCGCCGAGCTCGAGGCCAAGTGGGCCGCCGAGGCCGAGCAGGTGCTGCCGTGGCTCGGCGGCATCAAGTGAGCAGCGACGCGACGCTGCGGCGATGGCTCTGTTTTGGACGGTTGCGTTCATATGGGGTGTGAAGGAGAGAGAGGATGATGCTGTGTTTTGTGTGTGGGATTGATTAGTGGCGAGCTTGATTGGTGGTTTCCCCCCTCGCTCCAAACTTGTATGCAACAAAAAACTGTGGTTCGCCGAGCGCAAGCGCGTCCAAGATGGTAGAACCTACCGGCTCGACCTACACCGGCGTCAACGAGTACATCGCGGGGAAGAAGAAGGGCATCGTCAAGTGTACCGTAATGAAGGACTACGGCGTCTACGAGACGCTCGCCGTGAAGCTGGGCGTGCAGTACCGCGGGCACAACGACGATCTGCCGTGCGAGCACCCGCTCAAGGTGACGATCACGCTTCCGGAGAAGTGGCTCGACAACCCGACGCCCGCCAGCATGCTCAAGGCGTACTTCCTCAACGCGTATCGCAAGAAGCACCCGGCCGCACCGCTGTCGCTCCTGGACGAGGAGGACGTCAACCTGGCGATCAAGGACGAGTCGCTCTTCGGCTTCTCGCGCGAGCTGCTCGCCGACCAGGCGATCCTGACCGACGTGCTGTACGACCGGCAGGACGTGTGGTGCATGGGGCCAGACGACTGGGACGCGATGGAGGAGGCGCTCGCGTCGGCGCGGAAGGTCGTGGTCGACGCGCTGCAGCACACGCTCAAGAGCGTCACGCTCAAGCGGCCCGAGCAGATCGTGCCGGTGGTGGAGAGGCGGCAGCTCGTGCCGGGCAACTGCTACGTCGTGCTGGTGGGCTGGTACAAGCAGCAGTGCGTCATCGTCACGCCGGAGATGACGGTGGCCGACCTGAAGGCGTACCTGCACCACAAGAACGGCGCGCGGCTGCCGATGGAGTCGCTCGACATCGGGATGAGAGACGGCGACAGCATCGACGTGCTCGACGACGGCTGGTCGCTCAACCGCGTCTACCAGGACGAGGTGCAACGGCGGCAGGCGCGGGCGGGTCACCTCAAGGGCGACGGCGCGGCCGACGCGGCACGCGGAGAGGCAGGCGGCAGCGCGGAGGGCGGCGGCAGCGGAAAGGGCGGCGAGGGCGGCGAGGGCGGCGGCTTGATCGTGCGCGATTCGGACGCGCCCGAAGCCCCCGACCTGCAGGGCAAGCAGGGCGGCGCCCTCGTGCAGGGGGCGGAGGGCAGGGTCGCGGGTGTGCCTGCCGCCGGCGTGGGGGCTCGCGGCTTTGGCGGCGCCGTCAGCAGCGGCGGCGGCGGCGCTGCCGGCCGAGGCGGGGGCGGCGACGCGAGCGGTGGCGACGGTCTGATTGAGGACGGCATCTCTCAGCTGTCGGTCGCCGAGGCTGGCAGCGGCAGCGGCGAGGGCGCGGCGGAGACGAAGGTGGAGGTGCCTGCCTTCTTTGGGCAGACGATGATGCTTGGGGTGGGCAAGCGCGTGCAGGACCGCAAGCACCAGATCTGGCTGCCGTCGGTGCACGACCCGTATTCGTTCCGCGCGCCCGACGACGACAACCCGCAGGGCGGCTCGAGCGCGATGCCTGCGACGCACACGCCCAAGGGCTGGGCCGCCTCCGGGCAGCCCTCCGTGGGACAGGACGAGAACTGCAGCATCATGTGACGTCATCTTACTGATACTTACCGTGTAGTGTATTATCCGTATATGGTATATCGCAGCAGGAGCACGACCGGCAGCATGTACACGCCTTGCTCTCGCTCTTCGGCTTCTCCTCTTTACACATAATAGAATGATACCCCGACACCCCACCTCTCGACAGCCTCGCCTTCACAGACGTAGACAAAACATCACCACCACCGAAACGTCGAGGCGCGGCCGAGCCCCTCGCAGCAGGCAGCACGCTCAGATGTCTCCCCTCAGCTGCATGGTCTGCCCGCTGAGCGACGTCTTGCGCGATCGGTTCGAGCTGGAGGGCGAGACAACGCTGCTGCTGTGACTGCTGTGCTCCTCGGCCTCCTCGGCGAGACGGCGCCGCTCTGCCGCCTCGCGCTTCATCTTCTCGACACGCTCGGCCGCCTCGGCCTTGACACGCTGCGCCTCCGCACGCCGCGCCACCTCCGGGTCCTCCGGCGCCGCCGCCGCCGCCGCCGCCGCCGCCGCCGGTTTCTCCGTCTTCTCCGCGGCGCCCTCGCCCTTGCCCTTGGCCTCCTTGGCGGCGCCACCCTGGCTGGCTGGCTGGCTGGTTGGCTGGCTGGTTCTCCTCGGCGAGACGAGCACCACGCCGCACGCATCGAGCGCCGCACCCAGACTCTCCTCCTCCCCCTCGGCCGTCGCGACCTTGGTGTCGGCGGCACGCCACGCCGCGAGCTCAGCGCTCATCGCGTCCATCTGCTGCCGCGTCACCGGCGCCGCCCTTGCAACCGACGCCTCGCACAGCGCCGTCAGACGCGCGACGCTCTCGCGCAGGAAGCGCTCCTCCGCCGTCGCCGCCTTCGACGGCGCCGTCGCCTTCGATGGCTCGGCGGCGCTCGGTGGGACGGCACCCTTGCCCTTGCCAGGAGGGACCCCGCCGCCCTTGCCACCGTCAGGGGCGCCGGACAATGCCATGGAGTCGTCGACAATGCCCGGGTGAGGCGACGGCTCGATCTCCGCCTCGATCTCGCGCGCCGGGTCAGGATCCTTCTGACCCGCGGAGGGCTCCGGCCCTGGCGGCGGCGGCGCCGGAGCCTGCGGCATTGCGGCCGCCGAGCTCGCCTCGTCGCTCTCGGAAGCGGGCTCTGCCTCCGACTCCTCCGCGCCCTCGTCGCCCTCGTCGATCGCCGCCTCCGCCGCCGCCGCCGCCGCGTCGCCCTCGGCTTGCTCGAGCGCCTGCTGCAGCGCAGAGTGCACGTCGGTCGCGGCGGTCGCTCCCTGGCTGGAGAGCGCCGAGTTGACGGTGTGGTTGAGCAGCGCGCCGCCCAGCCCGCCGTACGAGAGCGGCGCTGCCTCGTCCTGCGCAGAGCCGACGCCGCACCCGCGCCGCGCCGCCGCCATCGCGAGCCGGTCGGTCTTGGGTGCCGCGGCGGAGGGCGCCGCCGCCGATCCGGGGCCCGCGCCCTTCTTAGAGCCGACGGCCGCGGGCGGCAGATCGAGCCCCATCAGCTCCATCGCCAGCTTGTCCGAGCGGTGCTGCAGCAGCTCCTTGGACACGGCCTGGTGGCTGACGGCGCTCGCGAGCAGCGCGAGCCAGTCGGTGCGAGCGCTCTTGTCGTCGCACCTCATCTTGACGGCGGCGCCCTTGCCGTGCTGCGTCAGCTCCCACGCGCCCGCCGGGTCGGTCATCTCGCTCAGGCTCTGCACGAAGCGCAGGTCGACCGCGAG
>Ga0209713_10002001_pt1 | contig 12497 bp, 17 predicted proteins | sample ArcOceMetagenome_3_FD_187444 | JGI IMG/M metagenome (GOLD analysis project Ga0209713, IMG submission 187444) | Marine eukaryotic phytoplankton communities from Arctic Ocean - Arctic Ocean- Svalbard ARC20M Metagenome (SPAdes) (version 2) | ecosystem: Environmental > Aquatic > Marine > Oceanic...
GTTCTTAGATATAATGCTTACTAAAATGGAAGATAATAAAGTTGTATATATAAATGATTTGTGGTATAAGTCCTGGATTTCTTTTTCTAATTTATTTCCATTAATAGAATATGAATTTAATAATTTATTAGTAATGGGTGCATCTAAACCTAAGCAATATTTAGATAATAGCTATGGTAAGAAATGGTCAACCGAAGCAGTAATTAATTTTAATCATAAAACAGAAAAAACAATTACTAAACCTATTAAATTTTCTTTGTAAATATTATATGAATGTTTATTTATTAACACATCCGGCTTCTAATACTTTTAAAGATTCTTTTGCTAGTTTAAAAGAATTTGGTTATGATCCTATTGTAATTAACGGATATACTCGTTATGATTATTTAAAATCTAATGAAATTGTATATAGTAGTTTTAGAGATAAGATATTACCATTAGGAATAGAAAGTGGTTGTGATTTATTTTTTATAGAAGACGATACAATTATAAAAGAACCATTACCAGAATTTAATGACAAAGAACTAGTAAGAGTTGCTTATTACGGAAATACAAAAACTGGAGTTATTGGTGCAAATATTGTTTATATAAATAAACTAATATATTCTACATTACAATATGATTTAGAAAACTCTATCTCCCAACATTTTGATATGTATTTATCTAAATTTTGTAAAAAATATGACATAGATGATTTAAACTATCATGATTTTAAATGGGGTGAAAAAATACATACTAGTGCTATTGTAGATAAAGTAAGAAAACATAAAAGAGTATTACCATAGACATAGTATTACCAATTTATTTCACGCGACCAATAGTTTGCTGAATTCTTGTCATTCTTAGTAAGTTTACCTTGTTTATTTCTTATTCCTGCAGATCTGGCTAAATAAGATTTTTGTTGGGCTTTACTCGCAGTTCCACTATTATAATCTGGAGCCGACTTTTGTCCAAAATAGATTTTAACTTTTCTATCATTTTTCATTACATATACCATTCCCTTTTTAGTCGGTTTATCACTATGAACAGGTTTATATAGCGGTTTATCTTCATACCATTTCTTTGTTACTTTCGGCATTATATTATTATTAAATATATTAGTTTATTATAAAAATAATCTACTCTCCTTTCTCTTTCACTAATAGGGTCATAGAACCATCACTCTGGATTGTAAATTCTCCATAATCGCCATAAAGTAAATTTGCTTCCACATTCCTCAATAGAATTTCTTTCTTATTATTTAAATCTATAAAAATAGGAGTATTCGTTTCATAATTAAATTGTCCTGTTTCATCTAATTTGGAAATAAATGCTAATACATTTTTCCTTTGTTCTTTTAGTCCATCATAACTATCTAATGATATATTCTTTAATTCTACCAAAAAATTATCATTATAATATACTGGGTCAAAGATATTATCACCGATATAACTAAATGCCCTCTTCCCTCCACCAGGACCTGAAGGATATGGTCCATTATATCTATTATCAAATCCAAACCATTCCGCTACTTCTGTTGTTTCAAATTCTAATTCATTCATTCCAAGTTCTCCTCGTGTAGGTTCTGCTGCGAAACCGAAAGTTGGATTTGTGGCGGTTAACGAAGGGGTTTGTCCATAATGGGATTCGGTATTTATAAAATTATCTACTGATAAATAATCTTGACCACTGTGGAATACCATAACTGGGTATAATTTTTGTCCAGCCGTATAAGTAACTACTCCAGATGATGGTAAAGCAATTCCGCCGTCTACATTAAGTTCATCTGGATCTCCAGCTGCCCCACCACTTTGATAAATATTAAATACAATTTGGCTTCCTCTTATCATAATTTCTTGTATATCATTATTAGTGCTACCTTGCGTATATTGTGGTGCTAATGTTGCTGGTCCATACCGAACTCCATTTAATATAACCCAATATTCACGAATAGCACCAGGATCAGTTAAAGTATAATGAATACCATATTTAATATCTGATAATGCTAAATTTGCTGGGGTTTTAGTTGCATCAGTAATTAGAGCCATAATATATCCGTCACTTTCTACTGCTCCAAGTCCATTATTATCACATAGCATAACTTGGCTTCTAACACAACCACAACCTCTAGCAATATAATTATTACTTATTACAGATTTTTCAAATGAAGCACTAGCATAGCCAGTGGGAGTATTTATATGCCACGTTGATCTATTAGCATCTACAGCCACATTTGTTACATTAGTTGCTATATTTAATTTTCCTAGTTCAGTCCAGTATAAATTACCAATTCTATATTCTATTCTAAATTTCTTAGTATCGTCAATACTAACTTGCCACTCTACACCAAGATAATAACGTAAATCTACATCAGTATCAACGAAATCTGTTGTATTATTAAATCCACTTTGTAAAGAAGTAATTAAAGTATCTATATTATTTTGAGTATAATCACCAACAGCAATAGAAAATTCTTGAGTAAGTCCTTGGGCTTCAAATTCATCAGTTAAATTCCATACTATTAAATTATTTTCATTATCTATAGTTAATGTTGGATTAACTTTATCTATAGCTATATTTAATAGTGCTATTTGCGAATTCGGTTTTAATACTATATCGGCTTGGAAGTTATTATTAAAATTCGCTACAGTTCCATCTGGAATTTGCGTGTTATAATCTTTGTATAATCGAATTAATCTCATTCTATATTATATTAAATTATAATAATATCATAATTTATCATTTATTTCTTTTTTTTATAATTATTTTTTATTATAAAAATCTGTTGCATAGATTTCTTACGAGGTTTCTTCTCTATTTCTTGTATTTCTTTATCATCGTGTATTACATCTGGTTTTGCTTGTTTCTTTTTCTCTTCTTCTTTTAAATTATTATGAAACACGATTACCTTATCTAAAAAATTCATAATATATAATATAATATATCATATTTATATATATAATAATGCCTAATCGTAAAAATCTATGGGATATATCTAGTGTGAATCATACATATAAACATTTCCAAACTAAAGAAGAAAAAGATTTATTAAAACAAATAGATAAATTAAATTATAAAATTATAGAACTGAAATGTGAAATAGACTGTTTATTAAAAAAAAAATTATATTTTTTAAATAAACTGAAAGAAATAGAAATAAAATAAAAATCTTTGTAGATATTATTATGTCTGCCCCATTATTCGCCATTGATGCCTCCACAAACTCTAAAGTTAAAATCTTAGCCACTTCTAATAAACTTAATGTTCGTGCAAGTGAAATAGAAGCCAAATTAGATGTATTAAATACTACATGTAGTAATATTAATATTTCTGTAGGCGATGTAGACGTTAATACAGATGGGTTAGAAACTTTACAGACTGCGGCAAATGCTAGTCTTGTTTCTCTTGATACAAAAATGGTTGTATGTGATACTGACCAAGTTGTCATTAGTTCTTCTGCCCTTCCAAGCGGAGCAGCGAGTTCATCTCTCCAAACTGCTGGTAATGCGAGTATTGCTTTAATTGATGGAAAAATAACTGCTTGTAATACTGGTGCTGTTGTTGTTAGTTCTACTGCATTGGCTGCTCTCGCCGCTACTTCTACTTTACAAACTGCTGGTAATACTAGTCTTGTTTCTCTTGATACAAAAATGGTTGTATGTGATACAGACCAAGTTGTTGTTAGTTCTACTGCCTTGGCTCCTCTCGCCGCTACTTCTACTTTACAAACTGCTGGTAATACAAGTCTTTCAAATCTAGAAACAGATATTACTACATTACTTTCATATGTGGACGGATTAGAAGCATCTGCTACTGATAATGGAAGTAAATTAGATGATATTGTTACTAATACTGCTAGTTCAGGTGGTTCTCCAACAAGGACTCAGTCTTCTATTGCTTCGGGTTCATCTGTTTCTGGTGGAAGCGATGTGGGATCTGCTGTAGATTGTTCTTCATTCCGAACATTAGTTATTAATGGTTCTACAACTACTTCTGGTAATTTAGAAATATTATGTTCACAAGATGGTGGAACTACATACAGATTTCAAGAAAGTATCTGGTCTAATAGCGACGATTCTGGAAATTATTATTACCATAAAGTTATAGAACACCCAAGTAAACATATTAAATTTAAAAATCCCAGTAGTGGCTCTACAATGACTATTACTTTAAGTGCCGAAGGACAAAATTGGTAATTAGATTTCTTTTATTTCTGTTTCCATATCTTTAAAACCATCATCGTTATAATCTTCCGAAGAATATCCGCCTAAAAATTTATCGCTTTCTAATGTGCTTTCTTCTATCCTCATATTATAAATCTCCATAGCAAACTCTTTTCTATAATGGGCTGATTCTCTATGCATTTCTTCATATTTTTCTATTACTTTCTTTTCTTCTTCATCATGATTTAATTGTTTTTTTTTATTAGTAATAATAAAACCATCTGATCCTATACTACTAATAATATCATCTCTTCCTGATATACCATCTAATATCATTTTGTTATATTCTTCTTTTTGTGCATCGGTCATAGAATCTTTTTCATATCTAAATAATTTATATAGTTCTTTCTCTTTATCCCATCGTGCTTGTTGTCTTCCTAATTCATTTCTGGCTTTATTTTTTGGACTAACTCTTATACATTTTGGACTATACTGGAGGTGTTCTTCCAGTTCTGCTAATTTGGCGAACGGTTTACGGCATTGTGCACTAGAACATATAATTACATCATTACCATTTACTTTTGCTCTGTGTTCTACTCCTGTTAAATGTCTTGAATAAGATGTTCTCTGGTATGATTGGAATTTACACGGTTCACAATACCATTCTTTTAAATTTCTTAATAATTCTTTTAAACCTTTTATTTGTCTAGTTCTTGTGCTTTTGGTTGTTTTATCATCAGATATACTTACTACATACTTATTAACTTGCGAAGACTTACTAAAATGTGCTTCTACTTCCTCTTTATTTATGTTAAACTCTTCTAATATACTATAATTAATACTCATACGCCTAATATATTAAATTAAGATATCTTTAAATGCTTTATATCAAAAAATGAAAGAATGGTTTATTAGACTATTCAAAAAAATCAGCAGTGGAATCATATATGTTAAAACCACAAAAGCACAAAAGCACAAAAGCACTCTTTCATCTTGAAATATTTTTTTTGTTATTATGAAGATTTTTTTAATATTATAAAATCTTGAAACTCGTTTGAGTGAGTGCTTTTGTGCTTTTGTGCTTTTGTGGTTTTGCATAGTTATATATATTATTATTATTATTATCTTTTTTTTAAAAAAATAAATATATAAACATATAAGATAAGAAACTAACTACTAAATTTCTTTATTTATATAACCAGTGGGGGGTGGGGGGAAACCAGAGAAAAAAAATATAATAAGATAATATAGAAAAAAATGTGGACTTGTCGCCTATGTGAAATGGAAACCTGCTGGACTACCCACGTCTGCCCTGATTGTAGAAAGATTAAAAACCTAATGAATATTTATGGTAAATCTGAGGTAATCCAAGTGCTAGAAAATGTATTAGTTAGAAATAAAGCTGGGATTTTAAATAAAGAGACCGACCTATTAAAAAAAGGTTTAGTTAAAATTATAGATGATAAAACCGAAGCTGTAGAAGAAGAAGATAAAGTTGCAACTAGGTCAAAAAGTAAAAAATAAAATGATTTAATATAATATAATATGCCTCCGACGCCTCATACATCAGTAAAAGTAGAACGCTGGAATTTGCCTAAGAATAGTAGTGGACACCCTATTGTAGCTAATTCTTTAGTAAGAAGTGATGAAGTAGTATTAATGGATGCTGTAGCCGTAGGAGCGAATGATTATCATGCAACTCCAATAGATATGGACAACCATTCTAAAATACATATATATGGAACAGTAAATCAAAATCACCCATTTTATATTTTTGTTAGTGGTGAAACTTCTGGACAGATTTATTTTTTTAAGGAAATATTCCCTGAAACTATAGATGGAAATAACGATTTTTCTATACAAATTGCAGATACAGCACGTTATCTTTGGATAGGGACTGGTTCCCAAGGTTTAACGTTTACAGCAAAATATACGCTTCTGGAATGATTATTTATCGTTAATTTGTATATTATTTTCAGCACAAAATTTATTACGAAATTCTATAACATTTTGTAAATCTTTTTTTACAAATTCTTTTTTAATTTCGTTTCTTTGAATGTGGAATTTATATCTTAAATCTTTTCTTTTAGTTATAAATTGTAGCCCAGTATTACTATAACAACTTTTATTTCTACTATTTTCACTTCTAGTAACCCATCGTAAATTTTCTATTCTATTATCTTTTTTATCTCTATTTATATGGTCTACACAAGGTTTATTTTCTGGATTTGGAATAAATGCTAACGCTATAAGCCTATGTAATTTAAAAAGTTTTTCTTTAGTATCTTTATATAAACCCATTCTATAATAACCCAAATCACTTTTAGGTTTCTTCTCTTTACCAGTATCAGTATTTATAATAACTCCATCTTCAAAAATTAAATAGTTTTCATATCCTTCTATCTCCGTCATTTTTTATTTTAAATTATAGATAATTTTAAAATCAATTTTTTTAAAACTATTATTTATTTTAGATTACTATATTATTAATATGAGTGAAATTTTTGAGAAACCAGTTGAAGAAGTTAAAGCTATAGAAGAATCTGCACCAGCACCACCAGTTAAAGAAAAAAAGAAACGACAATCGCACGTAAGCGAAGAACGTAAAGCCGAGTTAAAAATTATAAGGGTAGAGGCTTTAAAACGTGGTAGGGAAGCTAAGAAAGCCAAACGAGAAGCAGAAGAGGCAAGTAAGGCTGAGGCACAGGAAACTAAAAAAGTAGAAGAGAAACCTTTATTAGACAATAAGGAAATCGTTGAAGAGAAACCCAAAAAAGAAAAAGCAAAACCTCGTGCATATAAATCCGTAAATAATTCTGAAGTAGAACTAATGAAAAAAGAGAAACGGATTAAAGAACTAGAATACGAAAATGAAACAACTTTTATGAAAACAGAATTATCTAAATTCCAAAATGAAAATAGATTATTAAAACAAAAACTAGAAAGTTTAACTATAAAAGAAGAAGCACCAGTAAAAGAAGAAAGGAAAACCTCATTAGTTAAAAAGGAACCAAAAAGATTTAATACAAGGAAAAATGTTTTTAAAATCTAAACTATATATAAATGTTTTATACTTTAGTTAATATATGTATGGGACTAGGTGTATTTTATTTATTAAACTTTACTTTATATGAATATCTTACTATAGACGCTAATGATAAAGGATGCACTCGTATAGATTAATTAAATTCATCTAGAAAAAAATTGATTTGATAATGATTCCTATATTTTTATTAAATCAAAATGTCTTATAACAATCAGCCTGACTGGGAAACCTACAAGCCGACAATTAAAGAGTGTGCACCTAAAAAGAAGAAATTTAAGATAGTTATTAAAAAGAAACCTACATTTGAAGAACAAATAGACGATTTAATGGGGAAAGTAAGTGACAGATTTGTAGAAAAAATTAATAGTGTAAATCTGTCTAAAGATGAAAAAGAGTTATTACATTATTTTTCTGGTAAAAAAAATGCTAAAAGAAGATAGAAAATACTAATATGGTAAATTTGGAATAGGTTTGAATTCCATGTCTCTGTAGATCTCTTTTTTTTGGAAATCCATAACTAAGAAATCATGCTGTCCTACAGTATTTTTTCTTACTAATTCGAAGAAAGCATTTCTATTAGCTAAATAATTAAATGTGCTTTCTGCAAGATCTACTTGTTTTTTAGTAGACTTCCATAACATAACAGCCGAACACTGTTCCCTCGCATTAGTATTAAGTTGTGTGAGTTTCTGGTTTAATGTGATAGTGCTTATTAAAAATTTTCTACCATTACATAAGATCTTATCTAGTATATTATGTTTTTTATTTGTTTTTTGTAAATTAGTAAATCCAAGATCGTCAAAGATTATTAAAGAATGTTCTGGTTTTAATTTGTCATTAACTTTTTCATTAAAATTTTCTACAAGCATGTCGTATATATCGTGTGCAGATTCTTGGTCATACGAACTGAAGAGATTACCACTGGGAATATCAAGCGTATCTATAATCGTTCTTAGTTTAATATCTCCAGACAAACTTCCACTAAATATAAATATATTTTCTGGTAAAAAATCGTTTCTATAAAATTCTGGTCTTAAGAGTAGATTACCTAAAGCTATAGAACTCTTACCACAACCAGTTCGTCCTATAGCCAACAGTCGCATAGGTAAAGAAGGTATGTCATCTTTTTTAATAGTAAAACTATCAGAAATATCTTTCATTTTAAATACCTTAGGCATAGTTATTATAATATTATTATTATATAATCTTTTTAAAAAATATATTAATATAATATAAATGGCTTACCAAGATACTGCGGGAGATGCTAGTTATGAAGCGAAGGCGGCTGCTTATGCAGGAGGATTACAGGAATCGGCTGAATCGGCTAATGATTTTGCTAATAAATTAAGAGATACTACTGACTATAATGATAAAGTAAAAGCCCTAATTCAGCCTATAGGTGATGAAGCAGAACGACAAATTGTAGCCTCTGTTCATTCAACTTTAACTAGAGGATTTAAAAGCGGGTTAAACCGAGTAACTGGTGGGGCAGCCAAATCAGCAGAAGAAGCCGCTTCTAATATTCAGAATAAAGCCTTTAAAGCAGGACAACAAGTAGTAGATGGAGTTAAACAAAAAGCAACAACAGTAGCACAAGATTTACAAAATAGGACTGGTTCTATTACTAGACAAGAATTACCAAGACCGCAGACTGGAACTGGACAATTCTCCGATGAGAAAACTTCACAAAGATTTTTAAATGGTGAAGACCGACCTGACCCAAGTGGAGCTGGTAAAGGCGGCGGACAAGCAGAAGAAGCATTAGGACGTGATGAAAAATTACCAACAATAGATACACAGAAACCAGCAGATTCCGCCGCAGAAGATTTGTTTAAAGATAGTGATAATGATATTAGACCGGCACCAGCACAAGCAGCACCTCCACAAACAGGGGCACCAGAACCATCAGCACCAGCACCAGCACCAGAACCTGCACCAGCACCTTCTGCACCTCCGCCTATAGAACCCGTAGCAGACCCACAAGCCGCAGGACAAGCAGCAGGAGATGCTGGTAAAGCAGCGGAATCGGCAGGGGAAACAGCGGCTAAAGATGGACTAAAAGAAGGGGAAAGCACATTAGAAAAGGTTGGGGAAACTGAGGCGGCAGGTGGGGGACCAGAAGATCCATTAGCCGATGTAGCCGCTGCTGGAATTGCTTTGGCTTCTGTATTTGGACAAAAAGCATTAGAGAAAAAACCCCCGACTGAAGCACCGCCTTCTATTGTTACTGGAAGTCAAGCCAGTTTTGTGCGTGGGATTTAATCATCGGTTTTTTTTAATTATTTTTTTATTAGTAAATACTATGACTAATTCATTTAATTTAACATATAATATTTATAGAATCTTTTGTAAAGACGAAAATATAAAAGATTGTTATATTGGAAGCACTAGAAGCTTTAGTAGGAGAAAATCACAACATTTTACAGTAAATAGATACCCCGAAAGACCAGCATATAATTATAAAATATACAAATGCATTAGAGAAAATGGTGGCGAAGATAATTGGGAAATGGAAAAACTATTTACATTTAAACCGAATGATGTTATCCATTTAAGAGAAATAGAAAAAGACTATATTATTAACTATAATGCTAATTTAAATACGCAAGTTCCGAATAGAAGTGCTCAACAATATAGAATAGATAAACACGATTATTTACGAACTGCTATATCATGTAGTTGTGGTGGAAACTTTACTCCTCCACATCGTGCAATTCATAAAGAAAGCCAGAAACATATTAAATGGAAAGAAAGTTTAGATAAATAATTAATGATATTTTTTTTTATATATTATTATTATATATAATGAGCGTCGCACCCCAGATTATAAAGTTAAATTCACTTACCGCCGGACCATTTAATTCATCCCAGAACATCGTAGAGTTTGAAATTCCTTCAGGAATGGTAGTATCATTAAAAGATAGTTATTTAGCATTTAACGCCCATATTACAACTACAGAAGCAGCTGGACCCGCAGCGGCTAGTGGCGATTCGGTTTATCCAGTTACTCTTAAATGGAGAGATGCTCCCTCCACTGGAGCAGCGATGCGAGATAAAGTGCCCAACGTTTCTTTAATTCGTGATGCTTCTATCTCGTGTGAGCGTCGTGGGCAGATCGAAAACATCCGCCAGTTAGATCAACTTAAATCTAATCTTGGTGCTTATACTGAGTCGGTTGTCGCCCAAGATAGTAACTCGTGGGTTGATATGTGTAAATTTGATGAACCATTTAACCAGAGTTATAATAATGAAACTATTTTTACAGATTTAGTTAAGACTGGAGATAGTCCCAGTCGCAGTCTAGCAATAGCACCAGTCCAAATAGCTTTAGAAGATATTTTTGATTTCTGTAAAACCGATGAATTTGATACTGGACGCGCTGGACGCACAACTATAAGAACAAGATTAAATATAGATAGATTAATTCCAGTAGTTATTGGAGGACAAGCAGGAGGAGCAATTACAGGTTGGGGAAATGGAATTAATCTTATGACTGGTGTAGCCGCAACGACTGCGAGTAGCACATTGACAACTATTGCAAAAGTAAAATCTTTAGACCAATCGCCTTACTATGTCGGTATGAAAATTGCTATAAACGCTGCTTCCAGTGATGCTGGTGGATTTGCTGAAGTTTCTAGAAATATACAGAGTATTATTTGGGACGAAACCGTTGCTGGTCAAATACAACTTACTTTAGATGCTGAATGGGTTGCCGTTGGAAATCTTGGAACTCTTACTGCTGTGACTGTTACCACCCCTGTAGATACTGCTTCTGCACCAACAGTAGCAGTTTCGTGGGATTATGCCGAAATCATATTAAAAGAAGTTTCAAATCCACAAGGATACGATGAGATCTCGTATAATACATTTGGAACAGAACAAACAAATGGAAATGGTTTAACTAGTTATAGAAATATTTTTAATATAGAACCAGAAGCGACATCGGTTCTTATTACATTCCCAGCCGCAGATAGTAATTTATATTCTACAAAAGGAACCCATACATCTTATAATTTAAGATTGAACAATGAAGATTTAACCGATAATCGTGAGATTACATTTGGAGAACCTTTAGACAAAGACCGAGTTAATATGGGATTAACTAATATGGGACTTACTCCAAGAAATATGTTACAAAACGCTGGTGATTTAAATAACGCTATCAATTATAGATATAATCGTGATGAAGAAGACTTATGTATAATCGCTGCACCATTAAGAGTTACAGCACAACAGAAACTATTACAAGTTTCAGTAGAAGATACTGCTGGAGTTAATGCGATTAGTATGTTTAAGGAATTGCCCCGTGTCTTCACTTATTAAACTAATTAGTATATTCTTTTCTTTTTTTTTTTAAAAATATTTTTTATATATTTATATAATATATAATGAGTATTAGCCTTCGTTCCGTGATACCAGAAAATTTCGCAGATAGTTATTCCGAGAATGATAATATTGATTTCGTCCTAGCATTTCCTAATGAAGTTCTGAATCTTGGTTCAGTTCGCCTTGAAGGTGAGCTAGAAGTATTATACAATAATACCCCACTAGATACTGCTGCTAATAAAGATAAATACATTAACTTAGATCCCCTCGTGGGTGCACATTCGGTATTTTCTAGTATCCAGACTGAAGTTCAGGGGGCAGTCGTAGAAAATTGTTCTGGGCTTCCCCGATTCCACAAAATGAGAATGGCTGCTAGTATTAACAAAATGGATACTTTAAATGCTAGGTATGCTTGTGAATTAAAAGTTCCTTTTGACCACATGAGTAATAGATTACTTCGTGGTGAAGTTCCAGAAACCCAACCTACAGCAGAGATTAGAGTTAATCCTGATTTTAGTATTAAACCAGACATAGCATTAAATAGTGTTTCAGGACAATTACCATATGCAAGAACTGGTGATATTAGGATTTCAGTTAATATGGCTAGAACCGCCGAGATCTTCTTCGGTAATGATTGTGCTATTGGGGCAAATCAGTTGACATACAAAGTTAAAGATTTTAGACTAACATATACAACATATCCAGATCAAGGAACATTAAGTCAGCCTATTTCTCTTAGAACCAAAGTTTTAGTTAAACAAAGTATTAATTCATCATTAGCAAATAATTCAAGTAAAGTTCCTGGTATTGTTGATGCCGTATCGGTTTCATTCTTGGAACAAGGATCGGTTAATGTTCCAGAAGTAAATACATTACAATTAGCTCGTCCTCCGGGTGTCCAAGAACTTATGTTAAATTTTAATGATACTACAAATAAGGCTATATCCTTTGTAATTAGAGATAGTGTAGAAACAATTGGTCTG
>Ga0209713_10002002_pt1 | contig 12497 bp, 6 predicted proteins | sample ArcOceMetagenome_3_FD_187444 | JGI IMG/M metagenome (GOLD analysis project Ga0209713, IMG submission 187444) | Marine eukaryotic phytoplankton communities from Arctic Ocean - Arctic Ocean- Svalbard ARC20M Metagenome (SPAdes) (version 2) | ecosystem: Environmental > Aquatic > Marine > Oceanic...
AGTGTTCGGCCGACGTTAATGTCTGCGCGCCATCCCAATCCATCGCTCCCGTCCAACGCGAGCGACCCAACCATCCATCCCTACCCGCTCACCCACCCCCAAACCCGCCGCGGAAGTGCACCGCGCGGCCGGGACCGCGTGTCTGGAAGACACAGCCTGAGTAGATCTGAGTGCACCCCCCCTCCACCGTTACATTCGCCTGTCATTTACTTTTTATGTATCCGCCACTACAGAGATAGATAGTTATCCCCGCCGCAATCGCACGAGCAGCTGAACAGCGGCGCTCAGAGAAGATGGCAAAAAAGGCCAGAAAGGCCAGCCCGACGGACGCTTGCCGTGATCAGCCCGTTGTCGCGTCCTTCTTCCAATACGAGAGCAGATGCGCGACGTGGAAGGGTGGCTCCAGCGCCGGACCGGCGCACACAATGGGTGTGGTGATGCCATGCTGCTGGCGGTAGTGGAAGACCGCCTGGCGTGCCTGCGCCGGGTGGAGGTGACGGAGGCGGTGTGCAATGTGCAAGGGCGTGCAACGCCACGCTCGCGCGCGAGGTGCGGCGGCGTGCGAGTGGCGCGCGCACCTGCGCAATCGGCCAGTCGTCAAAGATGACGTAGCCGCCCACGCTGAGGCGCGGGTAGAGCGCGGCCAGCGTCTCGTAGATGCTCGTGTACAGGTCGCCGTCGGCGCGCAGCATGGCGAGTGACGTCACGGGGCCCGGCAGGCTCTCATTGAAGAAGCCCTTCAGAAAGTGCACGCCCACAGGGAGCCTGTGACGCAGCACGCACGCGGCCGGGTGAGAGGCACAGCGTCTCCGGCGCGCGAGGTCCGCCTCCTCGGGAGACGGAGGGACGCGGCTCGCCTGGTCTGCGGCGAGAGCTTGAGCTTCTTCAGCCACGGGTACGAGAGCCGCTCGCGAGGCAGCTTCTGTCGGAAGTTCTCGCCCACCCTCTCGGTGCCAGCGGCGAACTCGCCACCGTGCCAGATTCTCGCCTTGCGGTCGCCCTGGTGCATTCTGTGCAGCACCGACTTGCTGAGCGCGCCGCCGGCCGCAAAGGAGTCGATGTATTCCTGCAGCCGTTTTTTGCAGGGCGGTCAGGGTCGGGAATCGTGCGATCCTCGTCAGCGGGCGTGGGGGCAGTTCGACGCGCCTGCGGAGGCGGCAGGCCCGCGAAGCTGTCGGCCACCCACATCTTGCGCACGCGCTCGCCAGTCTCACGATCGCCGAGCACACCCGCTGCGTGCAGCATCGCGGCCATGAAGATCGAGATGCCGCCCGAGGCCACGCCAGCCTCGAGAAAGTCGCCCTTCACGCCGCTCTGCAGAATATCCGCGGCGAGCGGCGCAAGCATCGTTGCTCGGTTGAAGCAATCCCACGTGCAGGCCGCGCCCAGCTCGCTCTCGGTGTTGGTGACCAGCCTCTTGGTCTCGTTCAGCATCTCGAGCTGCGCGGGCTTCCACCAAGCCTGCGCGGCAGCGTCCGCAGCGGTGGCGAGCCGACCGCAGGCCCGGAGCGCGCCGCCGCGGTCCGAGACCGAGGCGAGGAACAGCAGAGCCGCAGCCATCCTGGTGGGCGTTGGGTGGGTGATGGGTGGGGTGGAAATTTTGGTTAATAAGTCCGGTGGACAATTGACCTCTCAGACGCGTGCTGGTTGGCCCATCTCCAGTCCGAGGGTTTTACCAGGCATGTCCCAAGCCTCTGGGAAGGCCTGGCTCGTGTGTGGTGAGGTGGTCAGCCGGCGTGCAAGCCCAAGCGCAGCTGCAGACGGCGTGCCGGCGTACGCAGCCGGCAAGCCACGAGGCTGGTGCACGGCACCTGGCGGCACGTGCAGCAGGGAGGCGGCGCGCGGAGCCAAGGACGGGCAAAGGGGCGCTCACCTCAGCCGCGATCGAGCTGGGTTCAACGGCGTCACACACCGCGACGTTCGGCCGCCGCGAAGTCCTGCATATCTTACATCTCTGCCCTTACACCCTCTAGCCTTTGCCAATCTCTAGAGTCTGGTGTGCTTTTCTTTCATCTGCTCCGGTCCCGGGGGCTGCGCCGCTTAGAAAGCGGCGGCGCCCGCGGCGGGGTTGCATGCCCAAAACGCTTGTTAAACCGTGGCGTAGAAACACCCATTTTTTTACCGCGAGTCTCGGAACCGGACCGCATTCCCCGCCATGTGTGGCTAGGCGTAGCGTGTGTTGGTAAAGCACCAAACACATGAACACGCACAGAAACCGTACAGAAGGACACCACCCACCACGTTTACCCCTCCCTACGCCCCATCGCCAAAAAAGGCAGCAAACCGCGGGCCTCTCCTGCCGTGGGCTCTTGCGCCCTTGTTGCCACCGGCGCGATGCTCGTGGCGGCATTCGTCTCTTCCGTGGCCTCCGGCCACGATGCCCATCGACAAATACCGAGAAGCGCGTTGCAAATGGCGGCTGACCCATCAGACACGTCGGCCGTGCCGCCGCTGCACAATGCGTCAAACTCCACCACGAGCCATACCCTGTCCCTGTCGGGGCAAGCACTCCCCCCATATGCACCGTCGAGCGGGAACGCCACCGAGACTGTGCTGAAGCGCAAGCTGCCCAATGACGACCCTCCTGGCGCCTACGGTGAAGATGGTCTGGTTTGGAACGTCGAGAAGGGCGAGCTTATGGCCACCGGCTGGGGTTTGCTCTCCGCATTCTCGCTGGTGATGGGAGCCGGTCTGGCTCTGCTCATCAAGGTCGGCCCCAAGACGATGGCGCTGATGATGGCCTTCGGCGGCGGTGCCCTGGTCGAGGCCCTGAGCGTCGAGCTCTTTGGCAAAATGAGGACACGCCACAGCTTGCACGAGGGAGCCCTGTGGGTCGGCGTGGCCGCCGGCGCGCTCGGGGGCCTCATCTACTACTCCCTCGACAGGTTGCTCAACAGCCAGGGTGCGCGCGATCGCTCGGCATTCTACGTCAAACAGGCGGCAGGTAACGCGCAGACAGCGGTCGACAAGACCGTCGAGTCGCTGGCGACGTGCATCGCGCCTGCGGCGGCTCGCAACACGTCTGGACGTGAGTCCAAGGAGGGCGAGGAGGGCGAGGCGGACGAGGAGAAGCAGCCGGATGCCAAGCCACCAGCGTCCGAGCACGACGCACAACTCGAGAGGGGGAAGAGCGCGGCCCTGGCGATCTGGCTCGGCATCCTGCTGGACGGCATCCCCGAGTCGCTCGTGATCGGCCTGATGTCCAATCATGCAGAGGAGCAGAATCAGCCGAGCCTGATGTACGCCTTTGTCATTTCCGTCTTCGTCGCCAACTTTCCAGAGGCGCTCTCCTCGGCCGGCGCGATGAAAAACTGCGGGATGAGCCACAGCACGATCATGGGCATGTGGACGCTCATCTTCCTGATGACGGGAATCGGCGCGGGAATAGGCTCATATGTCTTCCCCCCCGGGAGCGACAACCGCGGGACACACCTGCTGCAGGCGGCCATCGAGGGCACCTGCGGCGGCGCCATGCTGACGATGATCTCGAACACCGTCTTCCCTCACGCGTTCGAGGGCGGAGGGGGCCTCATAGGGCTGGCCTCCCTTGCGGGATTCCTGGTCTCGCTCTCCGTCGGAGTGAATGCTGTCACCGACGAGGAGGAGCGGCTGGAGTTTGTCGAGCGCTGGTTCATGCAGCATTACAAAGGGGTCGATGGGTCGCCGCTCGACGTACACGTCAACAACGTCAACGGGACGCTGCTGCTGAACATCACACAGTTGATCTCCCATAACCGTTAGCTTCATAGTCTGTCGAGTAGGTCGTATTGATTAAAAAAATATTTTTGAGTGCTGAATTTGGGTTGAAAATATTGAGTTCTGGTTAGTTAATGTCGATTATGGTGGTTCAGCACCTCCAGCGGACAACCGTAATAAAGCCTAAGCCTAAGCCTAAGCGACAACTTCTCGGAACTCAAGCCCTCAAACATGCTCCCACTCGCCGTCGTCTCCGCGCTCGCGCTGCAGCCGTCGGTCGTGCCGCCGCTGCGGAACGCACGGCAGCCGTATGGCGTGCGCTGCGTCGAGCGTGCGTCGGCGCTGCCGCTGGCACGTGCTCCACCGCCCGCCATGGCCACGCCCTCGGAGCTCATCGACCTCGGCGTGCGGGTCGACACGTTCGCGCCGCAGTTCCTCTGGCTCCTCATCGTCGCCTTCCCGCGCACGAAGCTGACCGAGCGCGTGATGGGGCCGCTCGGGCCGCTGCTGGGGCTGTCGCTGGTGCACCTGGCGATCGTGCTGCTCGCGGCGACCAAGCCGGGCGGCACCGAGCCCATCCTGATCTTCGCCGACGTCTTCGACCCGGCCAAGTCGCAGCTCGACGGCATGGTGCGCCTCTTCGAGGTGCGCGACTTCGTGGCGGAGGAGTGGCCGCACGTGCTGCTGTGGGATCTGTTCGTCGGCCGCGCGATCTGGCTCGACAACCTCGAGCGCGGCGCGCCCTTTGCGTGGGCGGCCCTGCTCCTCACCAACGGCATCGGTCCGCCCGGCCTGCTCCTGTACGCGACGCTGTGCCTCGGCTCGGGGCGCGGGCTGCCGACGATGGGGTACGTTGCGGAGGAGTGACGTGTAGGCACATTTACCAAGACACGCTAAGTACACAGAGCTAACACACAAACAACACCAACAACCATAACAATAGCAGCCGCAGCAGCAGCAGCAGCAGCGCTCTAATTCCTAATGCGTGGTAACACCACGAAGCAGCTCTCCCTGCCTGCCTGCCCTTGTCCAGCGCTCCGCCACAGCCGATTTCACCTGCCGAGACGGCAACATGCACAAGCGAAGCGCCCTCGGGCCGTTGCCCAACGTCACGGGCCGTGCGAGCGGTCCACCGTCCAAGGTGGAGCCCACGCCACCGCCTCGGACCGTCGCCAACCGAAGCACAGGCCGATCGCGGGCGTCGGACGCCTCCACCGCTCCTACCCCAGCGGCGCCGCACCGCGTCGCGTGCCGGTTCGAAGAGGGCGTGACCTCGTGGGTCAACTTCGTATTCTTCGGCACCGATCCGTCGCCTCGCTCCGCCCTCGGCCGCTCCGCACTCTCGCTGCACCAAATCGAGGAGCAGCGGCAGGAGGCGGTGCGAGGCGCGCGGCTCGCCGCACTGCTGCGCGGGCCGGAGCTCGGCCCGCTCCTCTTCCGCGTCTCGCAGCAGATCGAGGACAGCCACCTCCGCGTGCGGCCACTCCTCAACCTGGCGGCCGACGTCGGGCTGCGCGGCAGCCTGCTCGACATGCTCGGCTGTTACGACCCGCTGTGGCTGCGGCTGGCGCTCGAGGCCATCGCGCTCGAGACGCCGCCGCCGCACGGCGGCGACGCGGACGCGCAGGTGCTGCGCCGCTTCATCGACCGGAGGGTGCTGCAGGGCCCCATCGTGCAGCTCTCGCCCGCGGCGGGTCGCCACGCGGACGAGCTGTCGCGCCGGGCGCATGCGCTCGCGACCGAGGCGGCGCACAAGCTGATCCTCAAGCGCGCGCTCGGCACCATCCTGCTGCTCGACGAGGCCAAGGAGGCGCAGCTCGTGGCGGGCGACCCGTGCCTTTTCCGCGCCGACGCGCCCATCAAGTCGACGCGCACGATGGTCGCCGAGTTCGGCCGCCACTTCCTCTCGGGCGGCGTGGGCGCGCTGACGCAGTTCCTGCTCGGCCTCGGCGCGCCGCTGCGCCACTCGCAGACGGCGCTGCACGAGTACGACCTCCGCGCGCGCCGCTCGCTCGCCAAGGACATCCGCGACGGCGCGCGGCTGTGCCGGCTCGTCGAGCTGAGCGCGCTGGGCGGCGAGCGGCGGCTGTGCGGCGAGCTGCGGCTGCCGGCGGCGTCGCGGCTGCAGCGGCTGCACAACGTGTCGCTCGCGCTGCAGGCGATGGCGCACGCCGGCTGCGCGACGATCGACGTGCACTCGTGCGCCAAGCGGCTCGTCGACGGCGACGTCGAGTGCGCGCTGCAGGTGCTCTGGTGCGTCGCGACCGAGCTGGCGGTGCCGACGCTCGCGCCCGCCGCGAGGGTCGAGGCCGAGGTCGGGGCCGCGCGCCGCCTCGCCGCCGCCGCCCACCGCACGCGCGTCGGCCCGCTGCCCGCCTCGCCGCGCACGCCCACCACGCCGCGCACGCCAGCGTCGCCAGCGTCGCCGTTTTCGCCGCGCAGCAGCCCAAGCAGCGCGGCAAACGGCGGCGGCGGCGCGGCCAGTGCGCTGCTGCTGCGCTGGCTGGCGGCGGTGTGCGCCGTGTACCGCGTCCGCGTGCTCGACCTGCGCGCCTCGCTGCGCGACGGCTGGGCGCTGTGCATCCTGGTGCACCACTACCTGCCCGAGCTGCTGCCCGCCGAGCGGATGCGATTCCATGAGATTGACCTCCCCACCGCCGCCGCCGCCGCCATCATGCCCGCCATCATGCCCGCCATCGTGCCCGCCATCGTGCCCGCCATCGTGCCCGCCATCGTGCCTGGCGCGACGGATCGACTCGAGGGCGGCGGCGGCGGCGACGGCGGCCCAGAGGGTGGCCCAGAGGGTGGCCCAGAGGGTGGCCCCTCGGGCGCAGCGCAGCGCATCCAAGTCTTCTCGCAGGCGGTGGCCGAGCTGGGCTCGGTGCCGATGCTCCTGTCCCCCGCCGACTGCCTCGGCCCGCGCGGCCCGGACGAGCGGCTCGTCACGCTGGTGCTCGCCCACCTCTTCGGACGCCTCACCGAGGCCGTCGAACAGTCTCGCGCGGTGCGCCGGCTGCAGCGCGCGTGGCGGCGGCGCATCTGCAGCGGCGGGGCCTCGGCTGCAGACGGCGCGAAGCGGCTCGAGTTCGAGTTGGCGGCGCACATGACGGAGGGCAGGGAGGAGGGCAGGGCGGCGGGCATGGCCGTGCGCGTGCAGAGCGCATGGCGCGGCGTGCGCGCGAGACGGCGCCGAGCGGCGCAACCGCAGCGCCAGACGAACGCGGCAGCGGCGACGGACGCGGCAGCGGCGACGGACGCGGCAGCGGCGACGGACGCGGCAGCGGCGACGGACGCGGCAGCGGCGCTGGCGCTGCAGGCGGCGTGGCGCGGCAGCCTCGGCCGGCGGTGGTGCGATCAGCTCCACGAGGAGCGTGCGGCCGCCGTGACAAAGGCGGCGGATGAGGCCCGCAAAGCTCGCGACGCGGCACACGCGCACGAGCTTGTGGAGCTCGAACGCAAGGCGGCGGATGCGCTCTTCGAGAGCAGGAAATGGGCCGCTGCGACGGAGGAGGCTGAGGAGCGGGTGGCGGAGGCCGCCGCAGCTGCGGCCGAGGCGGAAGAAGCGTTGGTGGCACGCGACGCGATGCATGCCGAGGCACTCGCAGCGGCAGTGTGGCAGGTGGAGGCTGCGGCGGAGGGCAGGCTTGCGGCGGCACTCGACGAGGCGGCCAAGGAGCACGTGGCGGCGCTGCAAGAAGCAGAGCAGGCTCACCTCGACGCACTGTCGGCGGCAGCTGCTGCTGCGATCGACGAGCGAAGGGCTGCCGAGCAGTCGGCAAACGAGGCGACCGAGGCGGATGAAGCGATGGCCGAGCTGGCTGCCCGCGCGGCTGAGCACGCTGCCGAAATGACGATGGTCAAGGAGACTGCCCAGGCGGCTGTCGTGGAAGCCGAGGGCGCACTGAAGCGTGGGGTGGCGCGTGCCGAGGCGGCCGAGGCGGCCGAGGCGGAGGCGAAAGTGGCGTTGGCGGCGCTTGAAGCGGCGCGTGCGGACGAGATAGCTTTGGCTGCGGCTGAGGCGGCGTCGACGGCCGCGGCGGAGCTTTCAGACGCTCTCAGGGCGGCGGAGGAACGGGCGGCGCTCGCGGAGGCGACACTGTCCGCGAGGGAGACGGCTCACACCGAGGAGCTTACCGCGGCGGCGGCCGAGGTCTCAGAGGCGGCGACCGGGCGCGCTGCTGCCGAGGCCACCGCGGCCAGGTATGCGGACTACATCCAGCTGATGCAAGCCCGACAGAAGCGATCAGCACTGGCCAAGGCAAAGGCCAACCTCGCACTGATCGACCTTCACGAGGAAGAGATGGCCGATGCGAAGGACACGCACGCGGAGCTCGCCGCCGCTCTGGCCGTCGGGCTGGCGCGGGCAGATGTGATGCGGGAGGCGGCAGAGGAGGCAGCCGAGCAGTGGGCCGCGCAGCAGGTTCAGGCACGGGCGATGGTGGCGGCCGCCGACGAGCGCACAGTCGCTGCGAGGCAGCAGGCCGTGGCTGACGCTGCCAGCGGAGCGCGGGCGGAGCGTGAAGCGGCTGACGCGGAGGCTGCGGAGGCAAGGGCGACGCTGCAGGCCCAGCTCGTCGCGGCGGTGGTCGACAGCGAGGTCAGGGCGGCGGTGGCCGCTGCGGCGGGCGCTGCCCTGGTCTCGGATCACGAGAGCCGCGTCGCAGCGATGGAGGAGACGCTGGCCGCCCAGGAGGCAGCCGCACAGGCCGCCGCGCAGTCGGACGCGGCAGAGCGCGCCGCTGCCGCCGACACTGATCTGGCGGCTGTCCAGCTGCAGCTGGCGCAGGCCAAGGCGGCCGAGGCGACGGCAAGCGCCGCGAGCGCCGCTGCACAGGCCGAGCTGAGAGAGCTGCGAGCGTCGCTCGATCTCGCTCGCACGGCTGGCACCGCCGCCGCAACCGAGCTGGCCAATGTCAAGCGCTCGGCGGCGGAGGAACGGGCGTCGCTCGTCAGTGCAGCGCGCGAGGAGCGGCAAGCGGCGGAGCAGGCGAGCGTGCGGCTGCGGCAGAGTGGCGAGGAGAGGCTGGCGACGTTGCAGGCTGAGCTGGAGGCGCAGCGCGCTCACGGCGCAGCGACGGCCGCGCAGCTGGAGGCACGTCTGGCGGCGGTGCAGAAGGCGCAGGGCGAGGCCGAGGAGTGGCAGGAGGCCGAGGCCGCCGAGGCCGACGCGGCGCGCGTCGGGCTGCGCGCCGTGCGAGCCGAGGTGGCCGCGCTCGAGCGTGCGGCCGCCGACGCGTTGCGACGCGACGGCGAGAGGGCGGCGCGCGACGCGCACGAGAGCGAGCAGCAGGCGCTCCGCCACGCGGCGTTGCACGTGGCGGCAAGCGACGCCGCGCAGCTCACGGTGGAGGTGGAGGCGGAGATGCTGCGGCTGCGCGAGGCACACGTCGCGGCCGTGCAGGCGCTCGCATCCGCGGCGGAGCACGCGCACGATGCGCTCGAGGATGCCCAGGCAGACACGCTCGCGGGCGACAGCGCAGAGGAACGCGCCGTTCTGGCGGAGGATGCGGTGGAGGAGTTGGCGGCTGCGCTCGAGACGCGCGACGAGGCGTTGGGCGCAGCTGAGAACGCGGCCGAGGCGGCCGAGGCGCAAGCGGCGGCGGCGGAAGCGGCGGTGGCGGAGCTGCAATCGATGCTCTCGGAGCGCGAGGCGGCGCACGCACAGAAGATGGCGACGCTCACTGTGAAGCAGGCGGCAAAGGCGATGGAGTCGGAGGAGAAGGTGGCTGCAGCCGAGGCCGCGTTGGCCGCAGCGGAGATCGTGCACGCTGAGCGGCTGAAGGCGGCGCGCCAGGCGGTCACCGACGCCGAGACGCCTCTCGCGCAGGTGACAGAGCTCGAGGCGCGTGCGACTGCGGCTGAAGCGGCGCTGACCGAGGCCCGGGCCACTCTGGAGGCGCGGGATGAGACGCACGCCAAGGAACTCGCGTTTGTGACGTACGTGGCGGAGGCGGCGGACGCGAAGGCCAAAGAGGCCGCAGGTGCCGCTGGGAAGACGGCGGCGGCGCTCGCTGAGGCCAAGGTGGCTCATGCCGACGAGAAGGCGGCGGCGACGGAGGCGGCATCCAAGGCTCACACCAAGGCGCGCTCTGCCGCGGTCAAAGCGATCGCCGCAGCCAAGGCCGACGCTGCGTCTGCGCGTCAGCAGGCGGAGGCGATCCGAGCAGAGGCGGCAGTGGTGGCGACTCAGCTGCAGCAAGAGCAGGTGGCACGTGCGGCAGTCGAGACCAAGGCGGCCGAGGCCGAGGCCGTGCTGCAACAGCAGCTCGTCACCGTGATCGTGGAGCATTCCGTGGCGGCGGCGGTGGAGTCTGCCGTGAGCGCGGCAACAGCAGCGCACCGACCGCCGCCGCAGGAGCCGAAGGGCCCCCAGCCTCAGGCGGCGGCTTCCTCCGCTACCAGCTCAGACGCAGCTGCGTCGCTCTCGAGGTCGATGCCGATCACAACAGGAGGGACTCGGGACTCGTCGGAGGCCGCAGCTCACTCCGGCGCCAGTGGCGCGCAGCAGGCGCGCGGGCCGGTGTGGGCGGAGGCGCTCTCGCAACGGATCGCCTCGCTGACGCACGAGGCGGCGGCTGCGCTCGAGGAGGCGAGCTCGGCGCGTGCCGACTGCCGCGCGCGCGATCTGATGATCGCCGAGCTGCTCGAGCGTGTCGAGACGCCGCAGCCCACCGCAGCGCCGCCCGGCCCGCCCGCTGCCTCCGCGGAGGTCGCGTTGCGGCAGCAGCAGCAGCCGCAGCAGCCGCCGCCGCAGCCGCCGCAGGCGTCGCCGTTGGAGCTCGGGATGGAGGCGTTGCTGCGGCAGATGGAAGACTGCTGGCTCGAGGTGCACGCCACGCGCGACGAGCTGAGCGGCGACGTCGTTGCGGCACACCGCGAGGCGCGCGACGAGCGGCGGCGGCTCGATTCGCGTCTCGCAAGTCTCGAGAGGGCGGCACGCGCTCCGGCGCCCGCCGGCGAGGACGTGGGCGGCGCGGCAGAGGCAACGGTCGGCAGCGCCGAGGCGGCTGAGCTGCGGGCGAAGGTCGACGCGATGCGATCCGAGCTCGATGGAGGCGTCGCGCTGCTGCCGGCGCTGGCGCAGAGGCTCGACGATCAGCACGAAGCCATCGCCACACTCGGGTCGGCCGCCGCCGCCGCCGCCGCCGCCGTGCCGCCGCCGCCGCTGCCCGGGCCCGCGCCCACCGCCGATGCGGCGACGGCCGAGCTGCGATCGCTGCAGGCGGGCGTCGCTGCGGTGGCGCGGCGTCTCGAAGGGATGCAAGCGGAGGCGGGCGAGCGCGCTCAGGTGGCGACGCGCACAGCGGAGGCGGCGCGGCGATGCGAGGCGCAGTGCGACGCCGCGGAGCACGAGGTGCGCAGCGGCGACGTGGCGGGGCTGCGCGCGAGCGTCGGCGCTCTGCAGCGCGACGTCGAGGCGCAAGTGGAGATGCTCAAGAGGCTACGCGCCGAGGCGGCCACCGTCGAGACGCAGCACTTCGAGGTGGAGGAGGAGCAGGCGGCGCAGCTGCGCACGCTCGAGGCGCAGCTGCACGAGCTGACGGGCGCCGCGCTGCCGGGGCTGCAGCGGCAGCTCCAGGCGATCGCCGACTCGAGCACCGCGCAGTGGCAAGTCATGCTCGCACAGCAGGAGCCGCCCTCGCCCAGCCGCTCGCCCTCGCGGCGGCAGCCCTTGCCCGCGGCGCTGCAGCCGCAGGCTGAACGGTGGGTCTCGCCGGACAAGGGCCGCAGCAGCGAGGTCCAGGCCTTGCTTTCGCCGCTCTCGTCGGCAGTGGCGCTGGCGGCCACGCTGCCGTCGCCGATGGCGCCGAAGTAGGCGCGGCTGCAGACGAGATTGAACATAGCAGGCACTCGGTACGGGGGCGTGCGACTATAAGGGGGGGCATCAGGCGAAACCACAAAACCGTCACCTATCTTACCCAGTCGCTCTAGGTGATGATGCCCCTTCAAGCATGCGAGTTCGGGGGTGCCTGCATGCGGTGTCAGGTCCGGAGCGCGATCTCACTGTCGATCCGCAAACGGAGATGCTGGCCTTGCTCTACGCTGCTGCAGGCTTCACTGTGCCCGCGCACTCGCGTGCAACCGGCCGTCCTGTCGCTGTGTCCATGTACAACGGAGGTGGGAATCGGAAGTGGGCACCTGCTTGGAAGACTGGCGGCACGGCGACCGTTGCGGCGCCGGCCGCCGCGCCTGCCGCTGCTGCTGAGAAGGTTGACTGCTCATCAATGAACCTCGGTCAGTGCCTTCAGATATTGGTGGACAAGGTTTGCGAGGGTCCCTGCAGCCACGCAACAGCCTAATGCTTGCTCACAGCCCAACCAAAAGCAAGAACGCAACAAGCGCCGTGCCTTGCCTGGACTCTCCACGCGTGTACTCACGACGCACGCGATTGCACACCCTGCACAGGAGATCAGCGAGACTATCGTCGAGCGCGTCGCGTTCCTCAAGAAGAACGGCTGCTCCGAGCTGGTCATCGAGTCGGTGCTCAAGAACGTGGACCCCTACTGAGCGTGCAGCGAGGCCAGGACGTGCTCTCTCTCTATCTCTCTCTCTCTCTGCGTGTGGCTCCACGAGCGCATGCACATTACGCGGTAGGTTGATCGCTGGTTAGCATGAAATCGAAAATTTATTCAGGCTGCATGCATACTTTCTCAAACATGATTCAGATTTGAGTTTGGTTTTTAGCTCACAGTCCGACGACGCGTCCCACGTCTAACCTGCGTTGTTCGCAGACACATTCTATGACGCAGCGCACAGCGCTGCCGTTTGCTTGCGTGCCCCAGACGGCGGCGTGCCTGCGC
>Ga0209713_10002003_pt1 | contig 12496 bp, 9 predicted proteins | sample ArcOceMetagenome_3_FD_187444 | JGI IMG/M metagenome (GOLD analysis project Ga0209713, IMG submission 187444) | Marine eukaryotic phytoplankton communities from Arctic Ocean - Arctic Ocean- Svalbard ARC20M Metagenome (SPAdes) (version 2) | ecosystem: Environmental > Aquatic > Marine > Oceanic...
CTGCCTCGCTCGCCCTCCTTCCCGCAGCCCCAGCTCCTCTGCCGCCTTGACGCATCCGCCGTCCACCTCTGCCTCCTCCACCTGCTTCCCTGCTTCCACCCTTATCTCCACCGCCTCCATCAGCTGTGCCACCGCCCTCGTCGCTGTCGTCCGCGCGGCATATATCGCGAGGCATCCGAACGGCATTCCTCGGAACATATCGCAACATCTCGGAACATATCGGAACATCTCGGAGGCGTGGTTAGTCTTCGGCCAGCGAGAACTGCGACGAGGCGTCTGACCGGTGGGTGGGGCTGAGCGCGCGCGCGCTCTCGAACGGTACTTACTCACCCACCCTCACAGACACAGCGCTCGTTCATTCACGCGCAACGGTCCCTCACCGTGACGGCGGTTGCGGTGCGAAACACGCCACTTGAGGGGCGCACCGCGTGGCGTAGGTAGGCGGTCGGCCGTCTCCGGCATGCATGCATGCATGCAACATGACAGCGTTTGTTAGTTAGTTATGCCTGAGGTAGGTAGGTAGGTAGTGCAGACAGATCGGCAAGCGTACAGCTAACGCCCTACACAGCATACCGTAACTCAGGTGCAAGGCCACGGGCGTGCGCGAATAACTGGGGTCGACGCTCGGTACTCGAGTAGTTCGGTGACCCATCTTGCTAGTTCCATGTTTTAACCTAAATTGGTGCTGTAGCTCGATCGCGCTGCAGGGAACTGGAGCAACATGCAGCGGCAGCCGACAACGACCTGGTTACCTCTGACGACCGACCCGTGGAGTGGCACTGAGCGCTACGGATCGTAAGCAGACCACGCGTTACCTCACTGTCGACCAGCAGGGAGTCGCCAATGTGCTGCTGCTCGTACCAGGCAGCCCGAAGCTACTGGCCTGGGAGGTGGTATCTTTCCTCTGGCTCATGTACGTTGCCGTGGCTGTCCCTTTTCAGATGGCCTTCGTCCGCAGGAATCGGTGGGACCCGACCCAGTTTGCCACTTATTGGGAGACGGGGGTCGATGTCTTCTTCATCGCGGACATCGTGCGCAACTGCTTCACTGCGTACTACGACCGCGGCACGCTCGTCCTTGATCAGCGGAAGATTATCAGGCACTATATGCGCTCCTGGTTTTTGATCGACTTAGTCGCCTCGTTCCCGCTCGACTGGTTCTTCGGCTTCGCATGGTCGGAAGAAGAGGAAGTAGGGCAGTCCCAGCTGCTGCTGCTGCTCCGTCTCAGCAAGTTCTGGAAGCTGGTGCGGCTGGTTCGGCTCTGGCGTGTCGGGCTGCGAAGCCTGTCGGACAGTGATGCGTTCCTTGCGGAGGCCATCATTGCGATCACTTCCTCTGCGAGCTTCTGGTACGTGATGCACGCGGCCATTCTCTGCCTGGTCGTGCATTTCTCTGGCTGCCTTCAGGTCTTCTTTGCCAATGGGAGCGTCTTCTTTGCCCATGTCGACGACGACGAGGATGGCAGCTGGCTCGTGCGCTCCGGGCTGAGCGGCAAAAGCGTCGAGGAGCAGTACGCGGGCGCGTTGGTGCATGCACTGCTGCAGATGCTCCTTGTGGCGCCTGGGCTCGTCGCACCAGTGGGTCAGAGCGAGTATTGGTTCTACTTCGTATCGCTCCTAGGAGGTGCAGGCTTCTTCATGCACCTCTTCGCCTCGCTCACCGCGCGTCACGTCACCGCGCTGTTCGGGTCGCAGGGAGAATACAACCGGCGCATGGATAACCTGCAAAGGTACATGGACCACCACCGGTTCACGCCAGAACTCCGGCAGCACGTCCGCATACACCAGGAACTCAACTACCCGGGTGGCCACTGTTTTGATGAGGAAACCATCCTACATAACCTCTCGCGCCCGCTGCAAGAGAAGACCCGAGTGCACACTTGCCGCGCACTGATGGCCAGACTGCAGATCCCGCTGGAGACCGAGCAGGGGTTTGAGCTCGCCGCCAGTCTAGCACTCCGGTTGAAGCGGCGCGTCTTCCTCCCCGGTGACTACCTAATCAAGCAGGGCACGATGCCGGACGGCATGTTCTTCATCACGAGCCGCCACCCGGGCGAGGTTGAAATACTAATGCGCGAGGAGTTGGACACTTATAAACGGATTCCCTTCAAGGGGGGGGACAAGATCGTGGGTGAGCTATCACTGCTCCGCCAGACCAAGGCAACAGCCTTTGTGCTAGCCAAGACGGTCTGTGACACGGAGCTGCTCTCAAAGGAAGACTATAATCAGTTGGTGGATTCGTTCCCCCTGTTCAAGGAGTATTTGCAGCAGATGGCCACCTCCCGTGGCTTTTCCGACTACACGAAGGCCATGTACAGTTACGACCGTCTCGAGCCGCCGAAGACCATCACCATGGTGCGGCTTGCAGCGCTCCAAGACTGTAAGGAGCTCAATCAAACGGGGAGCACCTCATGCAGTATCCTTGACGATTTCTACGAGAGCTATCGCACTCCTGAAGGTGTGGTGATGGAGACTAAACAGAGGAATAGCGTCGCCACAGCGTCTTCAGCGGCGCCACAGCGTCTCAATATCTCGGTCATTGGCAAGCTATGCTCGGATGGAACGTTGTGCCACCAGGACACGGGGAAGGTGCTCTTCTTCAATCAGGACAATACCGTGGCAGTCCACACCGTGCAGCCTGATGGGCGTGTGGTGGACGCTAATGACAAACCCGTTGGCCAGATGCACCCTGATGATGATGTTCCTGGCCAAGATGTATTTGACGGCCTCAAATTTGACGCGGAGCTCAACTCGTGGATGCCAGCAGGTAAATTTAACGCGGAGCTCAACTCGTGGATGCCAGCAGGTCAGACGCGCAGAAGAGCATATCCAACCTCCTCCCAGATGATGCCTTCGAGGAGGTGGCGTTTGAGGACCTCAGTTCCAAAACCTATGGTGTGCTCACATACCCGTGGACTGGTATGCCCTGGCGCGACATCCTCCTCAAGCTCAAAGGGACTGAGGTGGAGCTCTTCTGGATAGGTGCGTGCCTCGCCCGTGCCTTTGCTGTGCTGCGCGTGTCTGATCACGCGGTGTGGGTGCCACCGACACACAGACATCTTCTGCGTCAACCAAGCGCTAGCACCCGAGGAGAAGATGAAAACGATCAAGCAGACGGTCACGCTCTACAGCAAGGCCTCCGAGCACCACATCCTGGGTTACCGCACGCTTCGCCGAGGCTGGTGCGTGCACCACAACCAGCTTCACCGCGTGCCATTCACCGCGTGCCATTCGCTCACACGCTCAGGCACCGTTCCTGCCAATCGCCTTGTGCAGGTGCCTGTGCGAGCTGAGCGCGCGCATGGAGGGGAAGACGTCGGTGGACGAGATGTTCGAGAGTATCAAAGTACACACTGACTTCGAAAACCCGCACACGCAGGCTTCGGAGGAGCAGGCCATCGAATTATTCGGCGAAAAGGGCGCGCCCACCTTTGACACGTGTGAGTTCTCGCAGGACACCGACCGGCCGCTCGTCGAGAAGCTAATCATAGACTCGGTTGCATTGGGACCGAATCGCGGGGGCATCCCGGCCTTCAATGCTTTCCTGCTTGAGCTCGTAAAGAAGCATCCCGGCCTAGTTGAGCTCGTAAAGAAGGTGTGCCCGCAGGCGCAGGCTACGCAGGGCGGCACAATCTTCACCAGGCTCGACAAAGGCAATCGAATGCCGACGATGCGCCAGTTGCGGCGGCACGCCGTCGCGCCGACGAAGGCCCACCGCAACCTGCAGTCAAAGTTCCCCCAGTTCTATGAGGGCGTGCGTGTGAAGCACGACGAGCGCGGCGAAGGCGTGATTACCGGAATCGAAGAAGACAAGGCGAACAGTCGGCAGATTCTCGTGATCAAGTTTGACGCTCCCGACAGGAGGGGGGTTACGGAGCACAGCTACGGCGCGCACTCGCTGGACAAGCTGACGGTGATACATTTAAATTAGTTTCCATTTAAGACAAGAAATTTCAAGATTCAGATGGAGCGCCCTTCGCCGTTCGCCCACCCCGTGCGTGTCGTGTTTGTTATAATAGGCTTTTTGTCTTTTAATACATTCTATCTCACTTCAGGCAAAACAGATCAGATGATTAGATTTCCGGATTCCGCGCTACTAACATCTAACTCCGGTAAGTGATCTTAAGGCACTGGCCCGTTTACTACGTCAAGGTGAGCTTTTGCGGCTCCGGAAACCTCAGAAATGGAATCTACGGCCAATTTGGGGTCTAGGAGGGTATATCTAGGTGTCCGATGAGTATCACCCCTAACCTATATATATATATATTAGGGTTGATAACCCGAGGAAATATACAGGGGTGATAACTAGCTAAAAAAAAGCAGATACCTCTAGTCGGAAGTTTGTCAAGGATTCCGAATCTGGCCTCAGAAATAGGTGCTACCAATCATATATTTCGAGATATTGACGTTTTCAGTGCGTTTCGAGAGGTGTCCCTTTTGGGTACAACCTTGGGAAAAGCACTGAAACGATGTCAATATACTCAAAAATCGCACCCTAACCCCTATATATTTTTGCCTAATATCCTATAGGAGCCAGGCGGACTGCACCCTGGCACCATAGGCGAGGTCTGGGGAGGCCTGCATGCATGCGTAACTGATGTGCCTTAATTAACACCACTTACCGGAGGGTCGTACACGGCTTGCGGCGGGAAGTCCCTTCTTTATCCCCCCCAGCGACGTTCCATCATTGCGCTCACTCCGGCCGTCATTTGAGTGGTGTCTGTCCTGTGGCATGCACATTCCAAGGCAGGTGCATTCGTAGGATCCGCTGGTACACCCAGCAGGCTCGCCAAACGAGCGCGTTTGGCTTGAGAGAGCGAGCGTCGGACGAACGCAGTCGAAAAGGCCCGCACGGGCGTGGTGGTCACACAATCTATCGGTGACACGGTGTTTGCCCATGGAGCAGCTGTGGAATGACATGCGCACCACGGTGTACGAGACCATGGGCATAGAGCAGACGGCTGTCCCGGTTAACCCGGAGGAGGACGAAGCTGATTCCAAGGTGCAGAGCCTCTCACAAGAGCTCGACGTTGACGCCCTGAATGAGGACTTCAAGAAGTTCGCCGGCATGGACGACATGCTCTCCCGGGTGGAGTACGACACGTTCATCAAGACTAGGAAGATCCCTCCCGCGATCGCGGGTGTCCTCTGGTCGCTGCTTGACACGGATGGCTCCGGAGAGGTCTCTAAAGACGAGTTCAAGTCGGCACTGATCGCGCTGCAGAGCTCGCGGAGCTGGTCGCGCTACTGCCCGGCGTGCGAGTACCGGAACGATTGCGCCTTCTGCCAAGAGTGCAACAGCGGCTGCCCGCGCTGCTCCGATGTCAGCTTCTGTGCCTCCTGCTGGAATGACCACCCGGGCCGGCAGCTGACGATGGAGGAGCAGGCGCTGCACCCTCTGCGCCCGCTGCATCCGTTGCACCCGCTGCTCCCGCTGCACATCTGCATCTGCATCTACATCTACATCTTACATCTACATCTTACATCTACATCTTACATCTACATCTATGCCCGCCGCACCCACTGCACCCAGCACACCCAGCACACCCACCGCACTCGCGCCACCCACCGTATCCGCGCCACCCGCGCCACCCGCGCCATCCTCTACCCCGCTGCACCGGAGCAGGACAATCAGGACCGCGAACCGCACCCCTTTGGCTCGACCGAGTACATGCGAGAGACCGTCCTCATCCGACCTCTTGAGTGGGCGTACAACTCGAGAGCGCTAAGAGGTGCACCAGAGGCCCCGCACCACGCCGCCAACAATCCTGCCGACTCACGCGCGCGACGCACTTTGCTGATTGGTCATGGCAGGTTTGCCTGTGCAATACAAAGCCGGGATGCGACAGATGCTTGCCGACCAGAAGCAGAAGGCCGACGCCGCTGCCAAGGAGGCAGCTGCCGCCGCAGAAGTCGCAGACTGAGTGCAGCACCAGCCACAACTTGCACAAGCAGCTTTCATCTCCCAAATGGGTGAGGCGGTTTCGGGGTGCGTCCGTTCGTATCAGGCGTTGCAACCGAACGTTTGCTGCCCCTTGTTGTAACGACACCCTACGCTTTACTCCGCGCACAACATTGACCCGTGGGTAGTGGGTTGAGCGGAGTCGTGGACCCACCCCCCCCCCAACCCCACTTCGTTTGTGGAGCTGTCGCACCGCGAAGGGCCTGGGGGGATAGCGGGCCAACGCGGTGCCCTGGGCCGGAGCGGGTACGGTACCCCCCCGCATGTGCTCCGGAGCGGTGGCCCCCCGGGGCTGGGCAGAGGGCACCCCTCGGGTGCTGTGCTCCGGAGCGGTGCCCTGGGTGTGCTCCCCGCATGCACCCCCCGCATGTGCTCCGGAGGGCAACCCCCGGGTGTGCTCCGACCGTGGCCCGCGCGGTGCCGGTGGCTCCTCCGGCGCGCTCAGCCGCTCGACTTTCTTCTTTCTTTCTTACTTTCCATGCACAAGGGAATGTTGAGAACATACAACTGGGGGAAGATCCAGCCGTGTGATTGGCCACCGGTTCCCAGGTAAGGCAGAGAACACGATAACCCGGATAAGATGAGAAAAAGTCCTCCTGTCCCGCTAACCCTAACCCTAACCCTGACTAACGCCCTAAAACGCTAATCCCTAACCCTAAGCCTAACTAACTAATCCTAGGCCTTTAAGCCTAACCTAAGCCTAAACCTGAACCTAACCTAAGCCTAAGCCTACGCCTCAAGCCTCATGCTACGCCTAAGCCACACCCACAGCCTGAGCCTATGCCTAAGCCTAAGCTTGAGCCTCTATAACCCTAAACCCTGTAACCCTACACCGCTGCTACTAGTGGTGTGTGCCTAATCAGATCCGCTCAGGCGCGCCGCTGCGCACTCTCTGCCGCTGGCGTTTTCCAAAGAAACTACATTCGCAAAAAAAATAGCCCGGGCCGGCGTGTGTGGACTGTGAGACGGGGGAGAAACAATAAAAGCACAAAGCTTGGACTGCGACTCACCAGTTGGCACGACTCGACCACACATTTGTGTCGACGGCGCTTCCCTTTTTCACCACTACGCCTGCCTGCCACTGCACTGATGGTGGCGCGCCGGGGTGGCGTTTGATGTACGCGTCGGAGTAGTCGCCTTTCCTGGCGGTTGAAATCGGCACTTTTGGCAGCCGAAGTGGCGCCACCGCCAAGGCTGCGCTCTAGGGAGCAGGAGAGCGAGCATCAGCCTGCAGGATAGCCAAGCAGGCCGGCTTTTGGACCAGCGGCCTTTCATGTTCACCTGGGGCTTGTTCGGGTCAGGCTGGTGCTTGAGCCAGCATTGGCCCGTCATCGCCCCAGGAGGCAGCGCCGCGGGGGCGTAGCACTTCTCGAGCGCGCAGAAGACGAAGATGTTGCACGCGTACATCGAAGGCGGCTTCGGCTTCCACTCGAGGCACTTCTGGCCGCACTCCTCGAGCGTCTTCGTACGGTGATTATCACCCCACACGATGGCATACCTGAGAGGCCGGGGGGCGGGGAGAGAGGGTTGGGCGAGAGGGTGCCTCGCAAGCCCCTAGCCTGCCTCCACATCCTACATCCGCACGAGCACACCCGTCAAAGTCGATCTTCTCGTACGAGTGCGCCTCGCGCTCGGCTGCCGCCTCGGCCTTGCTCCTGAGGGTGCAGAGCGTGTGCAGAGCGGGTGCCGCGCGGGGTTCGAGGCGGCGCAAGCGTTCGAGAGGCGGCCACACACCGCTCCAGGTCCCGCTTCAGCAGCCAGTCGATCACCTGCAGGTGAGCGATCGGGTTAAGTAGGACGCGGGTTCGTGAGTGTTGCGGTGCGGATTAGACGAGGGTTGGTGTGAGGGTGAAGGTTAAGATGAGGGTGAGGGCGGAAGCGGGGGTGAGGTGAGGGTGGGCATGTGGGTCAGCTGCAGCTTGAATGGACCTTGAGGTTGTCCTCCTTCGTCTTGGCGGCAACGGCGGCGAGGCCCTCCCGAGCCTGATCGCGGCTGAAGCCTGCCTCGATGATCCCCTGGATCAAGGGAGAGCTCTCCGGCACTCGCGCCGCCCCGCCTGGGTCAACGGCACCTACAGCGTCCACAGCACGGGCCTCAGCTTGCGGCGGCGGCGGCGGTGGCGGTGAGTGTGGCGGCGATGGCAGCGGTGGAGGCGACGGTGGTGGCGGTGGGCGGAAGAGCGACGCTTGCCGCCGCACCCTCCGCAAGGTCGTGTCTGCACTAGACACCAGGGTGGAGGGTGCCGCAAACAGGAGCACCGTCAGCATCACGCACGAGAGGAAGGTGCACCACGGTCGGCGGAATCCCTGCTTACACGCTGCTGTGCTGGTGAGCTGGTCCAGCACGTCAGCACCCTCCTCCATGAGGTCAACAGATGGCATGGTAGAGTTCGATCTGTTGACCACGAGTCTTGCAACACCGACGCAACGCGTCCGCCCGCGCGCGGGGAAAGACTTGCCCGCGCCTCGTTATACTTGCCCGCGCCTCCCGCGTGTTCGCGCGCCAGAGGCAAGTCGTGTAACGAGTTGTGTTCCAACCGCTGCAAAATGCCTGTCTCTAAAATCACGGCCGACAGTACCCCTGCTTGACCCGTTCCGCGACGCCACCACAACGCTCAAGTTCGAACGCTCGGTGCTCTTGGGCAGGCAGGAGTGATTGGACCACAGGTCGCCCATGGCAACTCCAAGCCAGCGACCCCCGCTTGAACTCGTGCTTGGGCTGACGCTCGGTCTTACGATTGTGGCGACGCTAGTCCTCTGTGCCATCGGCTGCCATAAACATCGTAGAGAACGGGAGAACCAAGCGATCATGACATCCAGCAATACTCACCCGAACGCCAATGTCAATGCAGCAGTTAAGCCGCTAGCGGGCGCGAAGCAGCAGGGCCGGCTATCGCCCTCTTTCCTGGCCACGATGGTGCAGGCGGTTTGATATGCCGGACTTGCCGGAGCAGCTTTGGAGCTGGCGGCTTTGGAGCATCTCGCTTGACCAGACGTTTCGCATGCACATGTGCATGCACATGCACATGCATATGTGCATGTGCATGCATACATGCATGTGCACGTGCACGTGCATGTGCATGTGTATGTGTATGTGTATGGCATGCATATTGCATATGCACATGCATATCGCATGTGCATGACATCTGTATTGCATACGTGCAGCTGTGCCCATGCCCATGTGGCGCACTCGCTGCTGCATCATATTTCGATCGCTTGCGACTTTCTGTGGTCACGTTTGCCAGCGATTTCCGTACCTTCATCTGTAGCTCCTACAAGAGCTGTCTCTACTATCGAGTGTGAAGCACGTATAAGAGCTTCGAGACGATCCCCTATAGATCCCAGTAGTGCGCTGGCAGCAAATGTTCGATTCGCACCAAGGGGCGCGTGTGGGTCATTCTGGCCTCCTCAAACTTCTTCCCCTGTCGCACCACGCCACACCGCGCACGATCGAACTCGCAATGGCGTTCGCTCTCCTCGTGAACATCGCCGGCTTCGTGGTGCCGATGGCTTCGACGCCGCGAGCAGGCCTAGGTCTCTGTCCAGCAACTGTACCGTCTGCACCGACCGTGAGCGCAGGCCTGAGCGTCCGGCTAGCAACTGTCCGGGCAGCTCCGACCGTGAGCATGGTCGTGCGTCGAGACTCAGAGTACGAGAGGGTAGCTGAGATGCCTGCACAGCTGACACAGTGGGGCTGCGACGAGGAGATGTGGACTAACCTGCGCGCGTCTGCTCGCAAAAGCCTGAGGAGACTCGCTACGAGAGGCGATCAGAAGGGCAATGCGAGGGAGGTGATCAGCAATCTCCGCGCAGCACTCGAGCGGGACGCTGGCGCGTCGTCGGCACCGGCCGGCGGACAAACCGAGGTGGCGCAGGTGGCGCAGGTGGCGCAGGTGGACCCGGTGGTCAAGGCGGTCAAGGCGGTCAAGGCGGTCAAGGCGGTGGCGGTGGAGAAAAAGGTGGAGGAAAAGGTGGAGGGAGAGGTGGAGGAAGCCGTGGAGGAAGCCGTAAAGGAAAATTCGGATCCCGCGGCCGAGCTCGAGCCCCAGGCCGAGGTCGAGATCGACGTGTTCAACTCCGCCTGGCCCGAGGTCGAGGCGGTGGGAGCCCTGGCGCCCAACGGCTTCTCCTGGGGGCCCACCTTCTGAGCGGGCTGCTTGGTTCGTGGCGCGCCGGCCTTTCGTCGGCACGGAGACATCGACCTTGCAGCGTCCTGCGGCGGGAAGATCTCCCTCGATGCGCGCGCGTGTCGAGGCTGCGCACCGAGGGAAAGCACGCATGCGCATGCGCAAAAAGGCGCCGGAACGGGCTGCACACGTACTGCACACGGCTACACTTGTGTGTGGGAGGGGCAGTGTGACGAGGTGTACAGTGCCCAGATTGGCCGACCAGGTCAAGTTGCGTCGTCGCGGTGGTGTCTTCAGGACGGGTGGTCGGGGAGTGTGTGCTCTCTGGTTTACGATGTGCATGTGCATACACATGTTCATGTTCATGAGCTACGATATGCCCCTTCGGGTTCGGCCTCGCCGCCCAGCCTGAAGACAACAAGCCGAGCAACCCGGCCTCTGTCAAGTTTTCCAAATATGTACCTACAGCTACACGTACACAGCCGATAAGATAAGTATCATCTCTTATCTCTTGTCCTACAGCCCTTTTTTTCAACCTGGCGCCCGGCCTCAGACCCTCAGTGAGGTCACAGCGCTCCCCTTCGAAAAATGCATTTCTGGAAATCCTTATAAGGAAGGCATCGCCTTGGAGAGGAGGCGCCCCGCCATGGCAATGCTGTTGCTGGGGCCTTTTGGCCTAAAGGGGCAGCAGGGGGATACTGGCCAGCGGCCCCCCAACACGGCGTGTGTCGAGCTCGAGAACTTCGCCAATGCGCAGTACACTGCGGCGATGCAGATTGGGTCACCATCACAGACGCTCAAGATGATTCCCGACTCGGGCTCCTCAGACCTGGTTGTGCCCTCCGCGGATTGCGGGGCTGAGGACGGCTGCATCGGCTCGCAGCACTCGAAGTTTGACGCGCAGAGATCGTCTACCTCGCAGGGTCCTTTCGGGCTTGTGGATGTTGCCTACGGTCAAGGCGAGACTGAATGTGAAATCATCCGAGATGTGGCCCGCCTTGACTCACTCCAAGTGGACCAGCAAGACATGCTGCTGGTTACGACCAACCGGCTGGCCGGCTACGAGTATGCCATGTACGATGGCATCTTGGGCCTCGGAACCGACAAGGAGGCGAGGAAGGGGACGCCGTCGTTCTTGACTGCGCTCCCCTCTGCAGACAAGTTCACCATCTGCATCGGCAGCCGCAACAAGGAGAACGGCATCTTGATGTTTGGTAACGCTACCATCGACGTGCTGGACTGGTCACCGACCTTGTCCTTCCCCGCGCGCGCCATCTACACCGGGGACATCCCGTTCTGGGGCGTCTACATGAGCAGTATCAAGATGAGCGACGGCTTCAGTGTCGACTGCCAGCCCTCCTGCGCCGCCGTCATCGACTCCGGTACCTCTTTGATGTCGCTGCCGAGCGTGATGGTGTACTCACTCCTTGACCAGATCGGTAACGACTACAACGCCGACTGCTCGAACGTGGCGGCGAAGCTGCCCAACATCGTACTGACGCTCGAGGGGCAGAAGTTCTATCTCAGACCACAGGACTACATGGTGGTGGTCGATTCGGACGACCTGACAGACACCGGGCTGATCAACCCGATCAGCTACGACAAACTCTCCACCTCGACACAGCGGATCGGCCCCTTCGGCGTGGCGCACCTCCGGCCGAAGCCGAGTCAATTCAGCTTTACCAACCTCACGAGCAGGCTAAAGTGCACACCTGCCTTTGTCGAGCTTGACGAGCTGACCAACCGAGGGCAGATGGTGATCCTTGGTATTCCATTCCTTCGCAGCTATGCGACCACCTTCGACCGAGGAGACGGCAAGTCGATCCCATCCTCGATCAGCTTTGCCCGAGTCGATGACACGCCCGGCGTGTGCTCGAAGTGCCCAAGCGCTACGACAGGGCTCTACCGGACCCCGACTGGCCCGCCCCACGACCACGTTGCCGGGGACGGCGACGACAATCCCGTGCAGATCAACATGAGCGCCTTGCGGTTCCCGTGGTGGTCGCGGTTTGCGAGGGGCAGCAACCACAGCGTCCCATCGCAGCTCATCATCAACAGGGGGCAGGAAAACGACGTGGAGTTCGATGACCTGTGACCACCAGGGAGCTACGCCCGCCTGAACACTGAATGCCTGCATAATACGTCGTGTAATTATTTGATAGTCAGCGCCGATCGACCAAATCCAATAAAGTAAAGAATACTGTGTGTACACCAGGGTCCAGGCGAGTGGCGAGGCACCCCGGGGCGCGGGGGTACTATGGTAGCCGCAACTAGGTAGACTAGAGTCTAGACGTACGGCTTTAAGGCTAAAGGGCCGTCGGTCGGACTTTAGCAGATTTGACCTCGCCCGGAGACGGCCCCACTTTAGCAACGCTTTGGTCCGCCCACGGAGCGAAGACCTGGGGCCC
>Ga0209713_10002005_pt1 | contig 12493 bp, 6 predicted proteins | sample ArcOceMetagenome_3_FD_187444 | JGI IMG/M metagenome (GOLD analysis project Ga0209713, IMG submission 187444) | Marine eukaryotic phytoplankton communities from Arctic Ocean - Arctic Ocean- Svalbard ARC20M Metagenome (SPAdes) (version 2) | ecosystem: Environmental > Aquatic > Marine > Oceanic...
CCGACAGCGGCGGCGGCGGCGGCGGCGGCGGCGGCGGGCTCCTCGCAAAGGCGATTGCGCTCGGTCGGAAGGAGCGAGGCGAGGAGGCGGGTGCGCCGGGGGCGGCGCCAGCCGGGGGAAACGCCTTCATGGAGGCCTTGCGCGCCGCCAAGGCGGCCGCGGCCGTCGACATGAAGGCGAAACGCGGCGGCGAGTCCGAGTCCGGGTCGCCGGAGGGCAGCATGCCACGCAAGGGGGGCGGCCTCGGCGCGGCGGGCGGGCTCGGCGAGGAGCAGCTCCGCGCGCTGCTCGCGGAGGTGCTCGGCGCGAAGCTCGACGAGAAGCTGGCGGCCTTTGGCGGCGCCTGCCGCGCCAGCAGCGCGAGCGCGCTCGGCTCCCCCGCCGTGGCACGGCCGCTCGTACCGAGGCCGAGCGCGGCGGCGGCGGCTGCTGCCGCAGACGACGCCAAGGGCGGCGGCGGCGGCGGCGGCGGCGGCGGCGGCGGCGGCGGCGGCGGCGGCGGCGGCGGCGGCGGCGCCTTCAAGTCGCTGCGCAGCTCGATCCCGGCGTTTGGTACGTCGTCGCCAGCGCTCACCATTCCAGGCTGCTCGGCGGGCGGAGGAGGCCAGGCACCGTCCGATGGCGGCGCCATCCTGCCCGGCCTCACGCCCGATGGCGGCGCCGACGGCAACGGCATTGCTGCGAAGCTGCTCCGAGCGCGCCTGGCCAAGAGTGGCGTCTCGCCCTCTGCCACGGCGGGTGCTGTCGAGGCCTCGCACGCCGTCGACCACGCCTCGGTCGCCATCACAGTCGCTGCTCCTGCTTCGGCAGAAGGCGGTGGGGGAGTTGTTGAGCATTACTAAATACTAAGCTCTTCTCAACGTCAACACCGAACACGTACAACCCGACCAACAACCCGAATTCAAAGAAACAAATACGCCGGGGAGAAAACAACACCCCACTGACGGACTTCATTGAGGCCAGGCCTCACGCCTCCCGTGGGGTTTTCCCATGCGTCGAGCAGCAGCTGCTTTCCCTGCTGGCTGATGCCGGTTTCCGCGAGACTAAGGCTCCTCAACGTGGTGTTGGAGCGCAGCGCCCCGGCGAACGCCGCCCCGTCGTCGCCGATGCCGTTGCCGCAGAGGTCGAGGCGCGTCAACGAGGTGTTGGAGCGGAGCGCCTCGGCGAGCGCCGCCGTACCGTCGACACCGATGCCGCAGTGGGCGAGGTGGAGCTCCTTCAACGTCTTGTTCACCTTGAGCGCCTCCGCAAACGCCTTGGCTTCCTCGTCACCGATCTCCATGGTGCCACTCAGGTAGACCGTCGTCACGCTCCTGTTGGACTTGAGGATCAGGGGAACCACCACCGCCGCGTCGTGGTTCGTCAGGTAATCCTGATTGCCTGAGTCATCGTCAAGGTCGATCTCCGAGCCGCTGTACTGCTCGGCGATGGGCACCGCCGCCGCCTTGATGGCCTCGGTGATCGTCGCGTTGAGCTTCTCGAAGCCGCCCGGCATCGCCTCCACGAAGCCGTCGATCGTCGCCTTGTCGGTAGGGTCGCGCGTCTGCGCCGCCTTGGCGTTGACCGGGCTCGCCGCGAGATCAAGCGCCGCGCCGTACGCGCGGAGGAAGTGCATCTGCACGAGCAGGGTGGCGCCGCACTCCACGGTGGCCAGAAGCTCCAGGATGCAGAATGACCTGGCGAGGTAAGCCTGCGGGTCCAAGTCGAGCTCCGCCAGCGTGAGCCCGATCTCCCGAATCACTTGCCGGATTCGTTTGAGGTCAAAATCGCGCTTGCATTGTTTTAGCGTGGTGTAGTCTGCCGTGCGACACACGGGAGGCGTCAGAGGTGCGGGCAAGGGGCGGCCAGTCGATGGGTCGGGGCGGCGGCGCACCGAGCCAGAAGAAGAGGTGCGACTCGTCGGGGAAAAGCGCATCGTTCGACTTTTTCAGCTCCTTCTCAAGATTCGCCGTCTCCTCGTCGTCCGAGTCCTCCGCCGCCGCCTGGAAGAGCGCGGGGAGCTCGGCGAAGCGCGCGCGCTGCTTCGCCGCAAGCGCCTTCGCTTTCTTGGAAGCCTGCGGCAGCTGCGCCTTGTGCGCCGCGACGCCCTCGCGCATCCGCTGGATCGTGTGCGGGAGCCACACGCCCTGGGTGTGCGAGTAGAAGACGTTAGCGCGGCGGACGTTCTTGCTGCCGCGCTTCAGCAGCACCTGGCAGATCGACTCGTTCTCGTGGCCGTTTGCCTTGAGCCAGGTCTTGATGGCGCAGCAGAAGTCGTAGCCCAGGTAGCAGTCGTGGTCATCAGCCCTACCCCGGCAGTCGCGCCCGCTGCCGGGGTAGGCCTCGTCGACCCATGCCATCTCGGGGTGGTCCTTGCGCTTGTACGTCCAGTCCCAGGCATCGTAACTGTTACAGGCACCGTAACTGTGGTCACCCTTGTAGCAGCGGTACGGGAAGCCGACCAGCTCGCAGGCCTCGCGCAGGCCCTCGAAGTTGATGCCCAGCATCAGATGCTCGGCGTCCGGGTGCTTCAGGTCGGCCAGCTTCGGCCCGGAGTCGCCCTCGCCGCTGCGGATCGCTCCCCACGACTTGCAGAACTCGCCGTAGTCGACGACGCCGTCGCCGTTGAGGTCGGCCCGCCGGAAGAGCCTCAGCGCCTGGTCGACAGTGAGCGGCTTCCCGCCGCCAGGGCGCGTGACGATGGCGGTGAACTCGTCCGACGAGATGGTGCCGCTGCCGTCGCGGTCGAACTTCTTGAAGGCATTGCGCAGCTCCTTCTCGGTCGCCGCGGGCGTCTTGGGCTCCGACATCCGGTCAGCGCACGTCACGAGCCGTCGACACGTGCCATGAAAACGTGTGTCAACGCCACTGCGCGCAGAAGCTCAACGGGCACTCGCCAGCACGACGCTCCAGAAAAGCACACCACCCAAAAAATCACCAAAAGGGGTAATCGCTGGCAAACGCGTCGCGTCAATAGCCTCAATAGCCTCAAAACTCAAGTAAAGGTAAACGTAAACGTAACAGGCGCCGACTCTCCTAGAGAGAACTCAACGATACCTCGGGCCATAGCTCCATAGACGTGATTCTCTCTGTCGGCTCACTCACTCGCCGGCAGAGCGAGAGGCCGCAAAGTGGCGCACGAGGCCGCGCGCGTCGACCGCGGCGCGCGGCGGCGTGCACGCGTCCTCGGCCGCCCGCCGCAGCGCGCGCGCGCGTCGCCAGACGGCGCGCGCGAGCGGCGCGGAGCGGCGGTGCGCGAGGAGGGCCTCGACGGCCGCCCAGCCGAGCCACGCCACCTCCGCGACCTCGACGAGCGCCGAGCAGCCGCCCATCGCGGCGGGCGGCAGCGCGAGGCACGCGCGCTGCGTCGAGCGCGCCGTCTGCGCGGCGAAGCGCAGCAGCTCGCCCAGCGCGGCGACCACCGCGGCGGGGTTGCGCGCGCCGAGGCGCCGCGCGCACGCGAGCCCGAAGGCGGCGGCGTGCATGAGCCCCACGAAGAGGTTGCGGCGCACGCCATCCGCCGAGTTGAGCTGCGGGTCGAGATACAGCCGGTGGAGCTTCGGCTTGAGCGCGCCGCTCATCCGCTTCAGCAGCGCCGCGAGCGACGGCGGCGCCGCCGCGCCGCCGGGCCACCCGCCGCCGGCGTCGACGCCGAGGCCCATGCCGCGCACCTCGGCGGCGTGCATCTTGCCGCGCCGGCGCAGGTCGGGGCGCACCTCGCCGTTGGCGACGGCGAAGAGCGAGCCGCACCACGCGAAGTAGCCGCGCCCGAAGCCGTCGTACGACAGGTCGCCGCCGCCGCCGCCGCCAGAGGACCTGGCGTGCCGCGCCGCCCCCGTCCCCGCCTCCGCCTCCGCCTCCACCTCGGTCTGAACGGCGCCGTCGCCGTCGAAGCCGTCGCCGTCGCCGCCGTCGCCGCCGTCGCCGCCGTCGCCGCCGCGTGCCCACGAGACGCGCGTCTTGGCGGCGTTAGAGCTGCAGCCGTAGTCGGGGTAGCCGCGGCGCATCGCCGCGACGAAGCCGGCGGCCTCGGCGCGGCGCGTGCTCACGGCGAGGCAATCGTCCACGAGCCGCACGAGCGTCGAGACCTCAGGCGCCGGGCGTGGTTGCGTTTGCCCCGCTGCTGCGCCTGCGCCTGGTCGTCGCGCCTGTGTCTGCAGGTAGCGCGGCAGGTAGCGCGCGAGGTGCGCGAGGTCGAGCGCGCCGTAGTGGAGGCAGCAGAGCAGCGCCGAGACGACGGACCCCTGCGGCACCCCGCTCGTCGGTGTCGCGTACTGGCCGTCGACGAAGAGCAGCGACTCGCGCACGTGCTGGCGGAGCAGCTCGACGGCGTGCGACGGCGGCAGGCTCGTGTGCAGGTGGCGGTCCACCAGCAGCGTCGCGGGGCGGCGCGTGGCGAGCTTGGCGAGGTGCGACGCCACGCCGGCCGCGTGCTGCTGCTGCTGCCCCTCCTGCCCCTCCTGCCCCCCCTGGCCCGACTGCTGCGACCGCTGCTGCGGCGGCTGCTGCTGCGGCTGCTGCTGCCGTGGCGTCTGCAGCTGATACGGCTGCTGCTGCTGCGCGGTGGCGCACTGCCCGACGGTCGCGGCGCGCGACGCGAACTTGCCCTTGCACGGCAGCAGCAGCCCGTACTGGCGCTGCACCGACGAGCCGTGCGCGCGCAGCGCCGTCGCGAGCGTCTCCAGCAGACGCGGCTGCTCGATCGTGTCGTAGCAGCGCGAGATGTCGGTCGCGCAAAAGTGCAGCTCCGGCAGCGGCGGTGCGGGCGCCGGCGCGGGTGCGGAGGCGTCGCCACTGCCACTGCCAGCGCCGCCGCCGACGGCGCGCCAGCCGGACGTGAAGTGGCGCCAGCGCGCGTGCACGTCGGAGAGGCCGCGCACCGAGGCGCCGAGCGACACCGGCTGCTCCTCGACGAGCGCGGAGAGCAGCTGGAAGAGCGGCCGGAGCGCCGCGTTGACGGGCTGCGCCCTGCCGCACGACGCGGCGCCGCGCACGGCTCGGTTGAGCGTCTGGATGAGCCGGAAGCCGCCGCCCGCCTTGGGCAGCAGCCGCCCCGCCGACGCGCCGAGCGCGCGCGCCGCGCCGCGCAGCAGCTCGCGCGCCTGCGGCCGCGGCAGCAGCTGGAGCGCCACGCGCTTGACGCGGCGGAGCGCGAGGCGGCGCAGCCGCAGCCACGCGCCGCGCGGCCAGTAGTGCGGCGCGGCGCCGGCGCCCTGCGTCACGCCGCGCACGAAGAGGCGGCGCGACAGCGGCAGCACGAGCCGCTGGTACAGGAAGCGGAGCAGCGACCCCAGCAGCGCGCGCTGCGCGCAGAGCGCGCCCGGCGGCGGCCTGCCGCCTCCCCCGCCGCCTCCACCGCCTCCGCCGCCGCGTCCATCCGCCCCGCCGCCCGGTGGCGTCGGCGCGTGGGGCCGCAGCCAAGCGCACTCGGAGGTGCGCATGCCGTGCAGCAGCCGGCGCGTCAGGTTCTGCTGCTGCGGTAGCTCCGGCGCGCGGAGCAGCTCGCCCACGCAGCGCGCGAAGGTCGCCCAGTTGTGCCGCCCGCCGACGAGGCCGTGCGGCACGACGCGCCGGCAGCACGCGCGCAGCAGCTCCACCAGCTTGTGGTGCGGCGTCGACTGCGCCAGCAGCATGCTGAACTGCGGCTGCGCCGCCCAGCGCGACGCATCGCCCGCACGCGGCGACGTGGGAGGCGCCGGAGGCGCTGCAGGCGCTGCAGGCGCCCGAGGCGCTCGAGGTGCCGGTGGCGCCTGGAGCAGCGGCTCGTCGTCGTCGTGGACCATCTCGCTCAGCCTGCCGTCCCAGCCGCTCTGCTCCGGAAAGTCGACCTCGCAATCGTCGCCGCTGAGGGCGGTGAGCGTCCCCACCGACGCGTGCGAGGCGACGTCGCCCCATCCGTGCGCCGGACACCGCACGGCCTTCCCGACGCGGACGCGGTCGCCCAACTTCAGCTCGCGGCCGGAGCCGGAGCTGGAGCCGGAGCCCATCGAGCTCGCCTTGAGCCGAGTCGCGGCCTCCACCTCGCTCGGTGGCGGCGTCGATGCAGACGGCGGTGCTGGTGGCGGTGCTGGCGGCGGAGCTGGTGGCGGTGCTGGTGGCGGCGGGAGGCGCGCGACCGAGACGGTGACGTGCGCGCGGAGCATCGCGTGGTAGCTGCAGCGGCGGTGGCGACGCATCAGCTGCTCGAGAGCGACCAGCGCTTCGGGCCGCTTGCCAAACCCCGACGGCCGCGCGCCGCGTCGGCGGCCGCGCTTGGGCTTGGGCCAGCCGCCGCCGCCGCTCGCTGACCGAATGTCGCGCACCAGCTGTCGCGCAGCCGCGCCGGAGCCGCGCGCGTGCTGCTGCTGCGAGCGTCCAGCTGCCGCCTGCTCACGCGGCGCTGCGGCGGCGGCAGGCGGCGCGGACCTCGGAGTCTCATCTGCGTCTGCAGGCACCAGTACTTGTGGGTCAGCATCCGGCCACGCCATCGGCAGCGCTGGCGTCGGTGGTGATGAGGCCTGCTGGTCAGTCGAGCGCCGCGGCGTCGATTGCGGGCTGGCTACCTCGCCGCCGCCGCTGCCGCCGCTGCTGCTGCCGCCGCCTCCGCCGCCGTCGCTCTTGGCCTTCCTCCGCCGCCAGCTGCTGAGGCGTGGGCGCTTGCTCGGCGCCAACGAGGCAGCCGTGGAGCCATCTGTGGCAGTGCCAGCGACGGCAGCGCCACAGCTGCTGCCCGCCGCCTCACTGGAGGAGGCTGAGGCCTGCGCCTCAGCCTCCTGCAGCTTGCGCTTGCGTCCTGCCGCGTCGTGCTGCCTACTGGGCTGCTGCGGAGGCGGTACAAACGACGAGGCGTTGATCTGGGGCCCCGTCAGCTGGAGCATGCAGTCGTTTGGCAGCGGCCAGAAGAGGGTCAGGTGGCGGAGCAGCCGCTGCATCGCCGCCTCTCCAATGCGCTCGAGCAGCAGCGCCCAGCCGGGCAGATGCATGACATCGACGGTGGAGGGCGCGCCGTCGCACAGCCGCGCACTGCCGTGCGAACGCGCGGCGGCGCGCGCGTGGAACGCGCGGCGTGCAACCTCGGGCTGCCGGCTACCAAGCGTGGGTGGTGCCGCAGAGGACGCAGCAGCAGCAGCAGGCAGAGGCGCGAGCAGCGCGGACGCGGCATCGGCAGGCACGTGAGCGAGCGTGTTCCGCACGAGGTGGAGCAGCGCGGGCGGATCGTGCGGAAGGCAGAGTCGAGTCGGAACTTTGTCGTCGGCCGACTCGTCTTGCGCCATTCCCTCTCACGATACCGCCCTTACATACGCCAACGCGACGCGCCACGACAACACCCGCGCGCTCCAGAAGAACTCATCAGCGCACCAATGTTCTTCGCGGCCTTCTCGATGCCGGGCGGCATGCCGTCCTACTTCTCATCGACGCCCTCGCCCACGGAGGACGGCACGCTTGCATTCCCCGGCGTGGCAGTGTGGCTCGCCTGCACGCCCCTCATCCTGGCGCTCGCATTCATGACTGGCTGCAAGGACACGGCTGCAAACGACCTGGCTGAGGTGGCGGTGCTCAAGGCACAGGGCTGCTCTGCTGAGGTCGGTGGTTTCGTCGCGCACATCCTCTTTATGGTCGGTGTGTTCGCATGGGGCTGGGGCATCACATGCCTTGGCGGTGCATTGGGCTACGCAGCTGATCTTTCCGGCACGATCGGCCTCACGGCCGTCGTGGGCACCCTGGTCTACATGGCGAAGGTCAAGGACGGCATCACCGGGCTGCCCGGCTTTGCCGGCGCGCCCCTGCCCGTCGCGATCCTCTTCACCCTCTTCGCCACGGTGCTGAACATCAATGCGGTGCTGGCCACCATCGACGGGAGCATCTCGATCAAATTCTGGCTGGTGGAGGCAGTCGCGGTCGCCATCCCACAGCTCCTAGGGTACAATATCCGCAAGACCGGCTATGCGATTGCACCTGTGCCCAAGGGCGCCGCCGTCAAGCCTCCGCCCACCAAGTCGCCAGCTGCGCGGGCCGCCAAGTCGCCGAAGAAGCGCTGAGCAAACGCAACGTGTCTACCCCGCGCTCAGACCACGCGAGCGCGGGCTGTGCAAGAAGCTCTTTTCTGTAGAAAGGAGGCGAATCAGCGCACGTTTGAGCTGATGAGCCTCCTCCAGTGTGTTTGACTCGTTCGAGTGTGCTAAAGCGCTAGCTCACTGATTGAGTCAGAACGAAGCTGGTAAGCTGGCCAGGGCCAGGGGGAGATTGGGGGAGTCTTCTGTTCTCTCTCACACACACACACCTGTCATCCTTTCTAGTGCCGTCAATGCGGTAGATAGCATAGTCTCCGTTGAGCTTGTAAGTAAACTCACATAAGGCAAAAAGTAAGTAAGATTCAGAGGGATGCTGCATAGGGCTGTATAGGTGTATAGTGTATAGCGATGTATGGCTGTATGCGCATACAGCGCTGTATGGCGCTGTATCGCTGTATAATGCCGGGAGCAAGGCGGGACGATGCGAGTTGCATGTATAGCTCCATACAGCTGTAAGGTGCGCTGTATTAGCCTCTCCCTGTATAGCTGTATAGGGGCGACGCGTAGCCAGTCCAACTACGTGGAAATCGAGCCCAGCGCTTCATACTGAGCATGCGAGCATCAAGCACGCACTGGATGTGCATCCTGACTCCATAACAGCTTTGGTAGACCTCATATCTGTCGCCTCCTGTGCCAAGATTTGCGAAGTTGGACTGGCTACGCGTCGCTGTGATGTATAATTTGCTGTAAGATCTGCTGTAATATTTTCTCCTGTATTTCCTGTATTTTGAGCTATACATGCAACTCGCATCGTCCCGCCTTGCTCCCGGCATTATACAGCGATACAGCGCCATACAGCGCTGTATGCGCATACAGCCATACATCGCTATACACTATACAGCCCTATGCAGCATCCCTCTGGTAAGAAAGATTAGGGTATCACGCATACTTACATACTTATAAGGCAAAACATGAGCCGAGACAGGATAGTGGTTTTTCCCCTCCCACCTCGCGCGGTGCCACGTTGGCCCTCTCGCGGCAGGTCTACCTGCAGCTGCCCTCGCGAGTCCCAGCAGCGCCAAACACGTAGGCCTGCCGCCAGTGGGTCAACGGTGCCACGTCGGCTCCACAGCGTCGGCCCAGGGATCGCCATCGGCCAACGCTACTCGACCAGCCCGAGGCTATCCATGGCAGAGATCACCACCTACGACTCCTGCGCGGACGCCAAGAAGCACCTCGCGACCGTGCCTCCCGTGTGGCTCGCCGTCATCAGCGGCGGCCTGGCGGCGCTCGCCACCCTGGCCCTGGCCGGCCTGACCGGCTTCCCGGGCGGTGGCCCCGCTGGAGCGGTCCACCTGGACGCGGGCCAGCAGGCCGTCGCGATCAGCAGCAAGGCGCTCGGCTCGTTCCTCGAGGTGTCGCTCGAGGACGGGCTGCTCCGTGCCGGCGCCGGCACGCCCGAGGGCCTGGCGTCGCACTTCATGGTCGTGCCGCTCACCGAGGCGACGGTGGCGTCGCTGCGCCTGGCGACCGCGACGACGGCGAAGCTTGCGAGTAAGTGGCACGACATCCAGATGACCACCCGCTCCGGGTGCAACTGCACCGGCTTCAGCAACGAGCATGGCTTCGGCAGCTACTGCCACGCGTGGGAGCTCTCGTACCAGGACCCATGGTGCTACGTGAGCGAGGCGTGCCCGGGCGGCAAGAAGGGCAGCTACAACCGCCGGCACGAGGTGTGCACGCCGGAGCCGCCGCCACCGCCGAAGGACGAGTACAACTACTCCTCGACCTTCACGTCGTCCAACAAGGAGGAGTTTGTCGGCCACTGGCAGGCGCCGGCCGGCTGCGCCTGCTCGGGCTACTCGTCGAAGCTCGGGTACGGCGCGTCGTGCAAGGCGTGGGAGGAGAAGATCGCGCCGCACCAGACGCCGTGGTGCTACGTGCACAACAACTGCACGCTCGCCGAGAGGCGCAAGGGCTCCTTCGGCCATCGCCACATCGATTGCGAGTACGTGTACTCCGACTCCAAGGGCGAGACGCCCGTGCCGATGCCGCAGGGGCCGATCAAGGCGAAGAAGTCGAAGAAGCCGCTGCAGATGCACCCAGCCGCGAGCGAGAAGGGCAAGGGCAGCTTCCTCGCGCGGCTGCTGGGTCGCAGGCTCGCGCTGGCGACGCCGCAGCAGCAGCAGCCGCACCAGCCGCAGCCGCCGCATTTGCGGCAGTCGCCGTCGCAGTCACAGTCACGGCAGTCGGAGCGGCCGCGCGCGTCGCGCCGTCTGCAGCAGGAGGGTGCACACCAGCGCAGGCTGCAGCAGGAGTACCCGATGTCGCGCGCGAGCCGCAAGCGCGAGCGGCAGGCGCTCCGGTCGCAGGAGCACGTCGCCGAGGAGGCGGCGCTGCTGCGGCGCGTGGCCGACTCCAAGGTGCGCTGGGTGGCGCTCATCTCGGCGGCGACGCGCGGCTTCGTGACCATCGAGCGGCCGCCGCACAAGAACGCGCTCCTCGTCCACGCGCAGGCGGCGCAGCTCTCGCTCGGCGCCGTCTTCGCGCTGATGCCGTCGGGCGCCATCTTCGCCGCGGGCACCAACGCGCTGCTCACGCTCTGCGACCCCGCCGACAAGCGCAACGCCAAGCTCTGCAGCGGCTTCAAGCCCAACCCGTCCGACCCGCACCGCAAGCTGCTGCGCGCCGAGGAGGCGGCCGCCGCGCCCAACGCAGCACTCTTCGAGCTCCACACTGTCACCAGCCACTGAGACCTCCTCATATTCGCGCGCCGAGCCCTCCCGTCTGGGAATCGAAGGAGGCTGGCTCACCTGACGACAGTCCCCAACTACACACATGAGTGATCGTGTTCGAAGCTGTTCCACCGCCACCGCGCACCCCGGTATCAGCACGGTGCAATGGCCTCCGTGGGCTTATAGATACTTGTCGTTTGACACATGACGGACTTACTAGGAAACATCCACACTCAGAACACGTCCATCCACGACGTGTCGACGCCCTCGGGCGGCGCGTACGGCTTGCTCGTGATCGGGTCGCCCGGGCCCTCGCTGACGCGCAGGTGGAGCTGGTCCTGCGCGAACTGGAGCAGCGGCGACGGCTCGGCGCCCTCCCACATCCGCGCCCAGTTGACCTCGGCGAGCCACGGGTGCGTCCGCACCGGCTCGCCGCCCTTGGTGGCACCCGCAGCAGCGGCGGCGGCGGCGCCAGCTCCACCGGCGGCGGCGCCAGCTCCACCGGCGGCGGTGGCGCCACCGCGGCCGCCACCGCCGCGGCGCAGCGCCCTCTCCGGCTGCAGCAGCTCGTCGAGCAGCTCGGAGAGGCTCGGCGAGACTGCCTCGCCCAGGTGGAGCGCGCCGGGCGCGTGCGCGCTGATCCGCTTCAGCAGCGTCATATCGTCGCCCGTGTCGCCCCACGGCGAGCCGCCGCACCCCAGCTCGTAGAGCAGGATGCCGAGGGCCCACCAGTCGGCGGCGGCGCTCTGCGCCTCGCCGCGCACCGTCTCGGGCGCAAAGTACGCCGGCGAGCCGCAGAGCGTGCGGCACGAGCCGTCGTCGCGCTTGGCGAAGCGCATGTCGTGCAGGCAGACGTAGCCGTCCTCGTGGACGAGGAGGCTCTCGGGCACCAGGTTGCGGTGGAGGACCTGCAGCTCGTCGTGGAGGTGGTCGAGCGCCTGCACGACGCACGCCGCGACGAAGACGAGCTGCGCCTCGCCGAGGGTGTGCGCATTCGCCTTCCCCCCGAGGGAATGCGACTCGCCGCCGAATGGCTGCCGCAGCCGCGACTCGAGGAGCGTCGTCAGCTCGCACACGGCGTGCCGCGAGAAGAGGCACACGAGCGCGGCGTCGCTCTGGAATGTGTGCAGCAGGCACGGCAGCGACGAGCACCCCTGCAGCTCGGCGTCGCGCAGCGCGCGCAGCACGCCCACCTCGCGCGTGACGCGCGCCTGCTCCGAGGCCGACGCGAGCGCGCCCTTGGCCTCGGCGCGCAGCGTGTACTGCTTCGACGTCGTGTTGTGCGTCGCGAGGTAGGTCGCGCCGCACGCGTGCTGCGCCACGAGCGCGTCGTGCGTGAACGAGGCGAGCGTCGCGTGCGCGAGGCCAAACTGCTCGAGCGCGCGCTGCCGCGTCGCCTCGGCCTTCTCGCGCTTCTTGCGGTCCTCCTGCAGCAGCGCCTCGAGGCTGCCGAGCAGGCCCTCGAACTCGGGCCGCGTGATGTACGCGCACTGCAGCCTGCCGACGGCGCGGACCGTCGCGGCGCGCGTGTCGTTGTTGAGCAGCGCCCGCTCGCCAAAGTACATCGACTCGTGCAGCTGCATCAGCTCGCGCTCGGGCGCGTCGGGCGTGTCGCGCTTCACCGCGACGGCGTGGCCGCGCGAGATGACGTAGAAGGCGTCTCCCGGGTCGTTCTGCCGGAAGACGCACTCGCCGTCCTCGAAGGTCGCCATCTTCATGTGGTCGCGCAGCTGCTGCAGGTGCGCCACGCCGAGCGACGAGAAGACGGCGACGTTGCGCAGCACCTTG
>Ga0209713_10002008_pt1 | contig 12486 bp, 6 predicted proteins | sample ArcOceMetagenome_3_FD_187444 | JGI IMG/M metagenome (GOLD analysis project Ga0209713, IMG submission 187444) | Marine eukaryotic phytoplankton communities from Arctic Ocean - Arctic Ocean- Svalbard ARC20M Metagenome (SPAdes) (version 2) | ecosystem: Environmental > Aquatic > Marine > Oceanic...
AGACATGTACTCCCACGATCAATACTATGGGCAAGCTACTGGCGTATACGCCACTTCTGTATATACAAATGATTTAGGAAACCCCGTTAGAAATTCACTTAGTAATGGAGGTGGATTCATCTATCCTGGAGTTTTAGCAAACGGCTCAATAAACACAAAAAGAGTTGACGGATCCGGATTTGGAAATGGCGGATATAGCGCCTTGCCTAGAAGTGCATTTGTTTACGATGCTTCATTTGTAAAATTACGAGAAGCCAGTTTAACTTATAAATTTAAAGATAATTTTATTAATGATTTAGGCCTAAGTAGTGCTTCCGTTTCACTTGTAGGTTCAAACTTATGGATCATTCACAAAAACTTACCTTATGCAGATCCTGAAACAGGGTTTGGAGCAGGAAATGTTCAAGGTTTTTCTTCAGGTTCATTGCCTACCACTAGAGATTTTTCTTTAAATGTTAAACTTCAATTTTAAAACCTAAAACTATGAAAAAAATAATAACCATATTTACATTAAGCTTTTTAATAATGTCTTGCTCAAAGGACATACACGAACTTAATGAAAATAAAAAAGATTTTGCGACCACTACAGATGTAGCCCAGTTAAATACAGCGCAACAAAAATTATTTACACAATTAACAGAAGCAAACGTAAACTTAAACATCTTTAGATTAATTGCTCAACAATGGACTGAGACAACTTACACCGATGAATCTAATTATGATTTAAAGACAAGACGTATTGATGAAAACCATTGGGAGACACTATATAAAGATGTTATAAGAAATTTAATAGAATCAAAATCTCTCGTAACTGGTGAAGACAACGTAAAAAACAACAAACTAGCTATTCTAGAACTTTACGAAATTTACAGCTATTATGTTTTAGTTACTAGTTTCGGAGACATCCCCTATGCTGAGGCTATGAACATAGATCTCTTAAATCCAAGATTTGACAATCAAAAAACTATCATTGAGGACTTATTAGTTCGAATTGACACAAACGTTATCGATAAATTTGATACAAATGTTGTTGGATTTTCAGTATCGGAAGACGTCATATATAATGGCGATATTTCAAAATGGAAAAAGTTTGCAAATTCACTAAAATTACAAATAGGAATGCTGTTAGCTGACATTGACCCAACCAAGGCGAATACTACAGTGTCGGCTGCTATTACATCCGGTGTATTTACTTCTTCAGCTGATAATATGAAAATTAGTTATGAAGACGCTGCTCCATACACAAACCCGGTACACGCTGCTTTAGTTTTAAGCGGAAGAGATGACTTTGTTCCTACAGCTACTATGATTGATATGATGAATACTTTAAACGACCCAAGACGTAACGACTATTTCACATTAAAAGATGGCGCCTACTTAGGTGCTCCTCATGGCGAAGTAAATCTTTTTGGAAATTATTCACATGTCTCTGAAAATATTGCTAATGAGCCAACTCTTGACGCTCCGTTAATGACTTATTTCGAAGTAGAATTTTTGATTTCGGAAGCCATTGAAAGAGGATTTATCCCAGGCTCAGCAGCAGAACATTATAATAACGCTGTAGAAGCTTCAATTTTATATTGGGGGGGCACCTCAGTTGAAGCGACTGCATACCTTTCACAAGCAACAGTTGACTACACTACTTCAAATGGAAGTTATAAACAAAAGATAGGAACTCAAAAATGGCTTGCTTTGTACAATAGAGGCTTTGAAGCTTGGACAGAATGGAGAAGATTAGATTTCCCCGTAATTGCGGCACCGGCAGGGGCAGAAACAACCAATGACTTGCCCCCACTAAGATTGACCTATCCAACCGTAGAACTAAGCTTAAACGCCACTAACTTAAACGCAGCTAGCGTAAGTATCGGGGGAGATATGATGGAAACAAAACTATTCTGGGATATAAATTAACCGCTATTTGTTTATAAGAAAGTTACTAAATTCTAAAAACCACCTTCGGGTGGTTTTTTTATGATCTTAAAATTAAGCTGATCAAGTAAACTTGAAAATCAACTCTACCCTCCCACAAGTTCAATAAGAGCTAATAAAACTAGCGTCACAACATTCCAAAACCACCCAATTCGGGTGGTTTTTGTTATTAAATTCTCACATCGTGATTTCACATTTATAACTATAAATACTAAAAAAATAAAAAGACTAGAACCCACTTTCCAAACAAAAATAGTACTATCACACGGATTTAAAATAGCATATAATACCATATTATGTAATTTATAATGAAATTGAATGTATAGCATGTATATTAAATTATAAGTAATTTAAATGGTTTAAATTACATTGTGTACAGCATATGTCTTTTTTTATTAAACATAATGTAAAACAAAAGTTGGTTATATGCACAATTATCACCATGTTTGTTTTGACTAATTTTAATACAAAACAAAATGAAAACAAAGTTTAATGTGATGCTTACGCTGCTATTGGCGTTTGTGATTCAAGTTTCTTTTGCGCAGCAAAAGAACGTGACAGGAACAGTTTCCGATGTTGACGGCTTGCCGTTAATAGGAGCGACTGTAATTATCTCTGGAACAAACAATGGCGCAACAACTGATTTTGATGGTAAGTTTACCATCAACTCCTCGGTAGGTGATGTTTTAAAAATCAGCTACTTAGGGTATTCTGATCAACTTGTAACGGTAAACGATTTTAACAACATTTCTGTTGTTATGCAAGGCGATGACTCTGAACTTGATGAAGTGGTCGTAACAGCCCTTGGAATTTCTAGAGACAAGAAATCCATTGGTTACGCTTCTCAACAAGTGAGTGGAGATGCAGTATCTACTGTAAAAGTAGACAACATTGCTAGTTCACTTTCTGGAAAAGTAAGTGGGGTTCAAATCAAAACAAATAACAACTTTGGAGGGTCTGCAAACTTTCTAATTAGAGGGGTTAGTTCTTTAACAGGAAACAATCAACCATTATTTGTTGTAGATGGAATTCCAATTTCCAATAACCTGAATAATTCAGCTCAACAACAAGGGGGTCGAAAAGGGTATGATTACGGAAATGCTGCAATGGACATTAATCCAGATGATGTTGATTCAATTAACATCCTCAAAGGAGCCGCTGCATCTGCAATTTATGGTTCTCGTGGAGCAAACGGCGTTGTAATTATTACAACAAAAAAAGGAGGAAATGGCAATGCAAAAGTGACTGTAACTTCTAGTGCTCAAATTGGAACTATTGATAAAAGTACGTTTATCAATTATCAAGATGAATATGGTGCTGGATACGGAACTTATTATGGCTCAACAGGATACTTTGAAGATTGGGACATGACGGGTGACGGGGTGGACAACTTGGTAGTACCAACTTATGATGACGCTTCTTTTGGAGCGCCTTTAAATGGTCAGCTAGTCTACCAATGGGATGCCTTTGTTCCGGAACATGCAAACTTTGGAGTCGCAACTCCTTATTTAGCTGGACAAAATACGCCAGTTGATTTTTTTGAAACAGCGACCCAATTAAACAACTCTATTAGCATTACTGGAGGCGATGACAAAACTAGTTACAGATTGGGATATACCAACTCTGAAATCACTGGGTATATGCCAAATTCAAAATTAAACAAAAACAGTTTAAATTTTAGTGGAACATTAAAAGTGAATGACAAATTGACTGTAGGTTCTTCAGCCAACTATTTGGTTCAAAAAACAATTGGTAGAAACTCTACCGGGTATGGAGATAACTTAATGGCTCAGTTTAGACAATGGTGGCAAGTAAATGTTGACATTAAAGAACAGGAAGCTATTTTTAATCAAACCGGAAAAAACTACTCATGGAATCATGAAGGATCTCTTTCTGGCCCGGGCAATGGTGGTGAACTAATTGGTCATTACTGGGATAACCCTTACTGGACTCGTTACAAAAATTACCAATCAGATGAAAGAAATCGTTTCTTTGGAAATGTATTTGCAACATTTGAAATTAACGACTGGTTAAACGTTACTGCCAAAGGAGCTGTTGATACTTATAATGAATTGAGAGAAGAACGTAGAGCCATTGGATCTGTTGCAACTCAGTTTGGTATTTTAGGAGACGATGAAGGATCAGGATACGATAGGGTCGACATCCTTTTCTCTGAATATAACTACGATTTAATGTTTAACGTTAACAAGCAGTTAACTGATGACTTGAGTTTGGATGGTGTGTTTGGAATTAATATTAGAAAAGAAAGCTATAGCTATTTAAGAAATTCTACTGCAGGTGGTTTGGCAATTCCTAACATCTTTGCTCTTTCTAATTCTTTAAGTTCAAATCCAAAACCAATTGAAAGCTTAAGAGAAAAGCAAGTGAATGGATACTACGCTCAAGCATCTTTGGGATATAAGAACATTTTATATTTAGATCTTACAGACCGTATTGATGTATCTTCAGCACTTCCATCTGAAAATAATAGCTACAACTATTATGCTGCAAGTTCAAGTTTAATATTCTCTAAATTAGTGGATTTTGAATGGTTAAACTTTGGTAAATTAAGAGCAGGCTATGCAGAGGTAGGTAATGATTTACCTGCTGGAAACGTAAATGACACTTACTCTACTCTAAATAATTTTGGAAATGCTAGTTTATTCTCATACGGATCTACAAAAAACAACGCCACTTTAAAACCTGAACGAACAAAGGAATTTGAAGTTGGTTTAGAGGCTAAAATGTTTAATAATTCTGTTGGATTTGACTTATCATGGTATAAGAAAAACACAGAAGACCAATTAATGCCTGCATCAGTTACAACTGCAACTGGGTTTTCAAACAGATGGGTAAATGCTGGAGAAATCCAAAATAAAGGTATTGAAATTGGCGCCTATGCAACCCCTTTTAAAAATGATGATTTTAGTTGGGACGTTAATGTAAATTGGGCTAAAAATCAAAGTTTAGTAGTTGATTTATATGGAGACCAAGAAAACTTACAGTTGAATAGTTTTCAAGGGGGAATCTCAATCAATGCTACCGTTGGCCAACCTTACGGAACCATAAGAGGAACCGGATTTAATATTCATGAAAATGGAGAAAAAATTATAAATTCGAGTGGCTATTATGAAGCGAATGCTGATCAAATTATTGGGGATGTAAATCCTGAATGGAATGGTGGTATAACAAACACATTCAAATACAAAGATTTTAAATTATCATTCTTAATTGACATTCAAAAAGGTGGTGATGTATATTCTTTAGATATGCACTACGGGCAAGGTACTGGATTACCAGACTTTACAACAGGTCTTAATGATCTAGGAAACCCAATTAGAAATACACTAGCAAATGGTGGTGGTATTATTCTTCCTGGTGTAACTGCAGATGGCGCTCCAAACACAACTAGAGCACGAACTGATTATTATGGTGGAGTTTGGTATTGGGGTAACTCTTCAAGAAACCCAGCCGCTTTGACTGTATATGACGCATCTTATATAAAACTAAGAGAATTAACCCTTAGTTATGAACTTCCGGTTAGTGAATGGACTAAGGGTTCAATTACTAAAGGTAGCCTGACTTTAATAGGAAGAAACCTTTGGATTATTGACAAAAACGTTCCTTTTGCAGATCCAGAATCTGGTTTAGGTGCAGGAAATGCTCAAGGATACCTTTCAGGATCTTTCCCTACGCTAAGAACAGTAGGGCTTAATTTAAATTTAGAATTTTAACAATATAAAAAATGAGAAAAATGAGAAATTACTTATTAAGCTTATTGTGTGTTACTATCGTTTTGACTTCGTGTGGAGTGGACGAGAGTTTAAACATTGACCAAAAAAACCCAAGCGAAGTACCAGCTGGGGGTCTTTTCACAAATGCTTTGAAAAACCTAGGGGATCAAATGAATTCCTGTAGTGTTAACGAAAATGTCTTTAGACTATATGCACAATATTGGGCACAAACAACGTATCCTGATGAAAGCCAATACAATCAAGTAACAAGAAATATTGGCGGAAACATTTGGAGTACCATGTACAGAGACGTTCTTAAAGATCTGAAAGGGGCTAAAGAACTTGTTTCTAACGGAGAAGCTCCAAGTCAAGCACAACTAGCAATCATCAAGTTTATGGAAGTATATGCATATTCTGTATTGGTCGACACTTTTGGTGATGTTCCTTTTACAGAAGCATTAGATCCATTAAACCCATCTCCTGTATACGATGACGCTGCGACTATCTATTCTGCCTTAGCTTCTCACTTAGATGAGGCAATTGCAGACTTAAGTAGTGGAGCTGGATTTGACGCAAGTCAAGACATCGCTTACGGAGGAAACGTTGCTCAATGGAGACAAGCTGCTGTTTCTTTAAAATTAAGAATGGCAATGCGTTTGGCTGATTCTAATCCTTCAGCATCACAAGCAATGGCAGAATCTGCATTTAGTGCAGGACCTATTGTGGCTAATGCTGATAATTTTGGAATTAACTATTTAGCTTCAGCGCCAAACACAAATCCGTTATGGGTTTCTCTAGTTCAGAGTGGTCGTAAGGATTTCGTTGCTGCGAATACTTTAGTAGATGCCATGAACCCTAATAATGATCCGAGACTGCCAACTTTCTTTCAAATGTATGATGGTGCATATGTGGGTGGAACTTACGGGAATGCAAATGGAGCTTCTAGCAATTCAGATTTATCTGAACTAATTAAAATGCCAGATTTTAAAGGCGATTTAATCACAGCTGCTGAAGTACACTTCTTATTATCGGAAGCTGCTGCAAGAGGATACTCTGTAGGCGGAACTGCTGAAGCATATTACAATTCTGCCATTGGAGTTTCTATGGATGAATGGGGCGTGTCAACTAGTGACGCTGCTTCGTACCTAGCACTTCCAGAAGTAGCATACGCAACAGCTGATGGCGATTGGATGCAAAAAATTGGATCTCAAAAATGGGTTGCCATGTTCAATAACGGGAACGAAGGTTGGACGACTTGGAGATTGTTTGATTTAGGTCTAAACGGACCAGAAGTTGATGGAGTAACGTTAGATATTCCAACAAGATTCCTATACCCTGTATCTGAAGCAACTTTAAACGGCTCTCAGTATGACAGTGCAGCTTCAGCTATTGGAGGAGATTCTAAAACAACAAAAATATTTTGGGACGTGAATTAACGAAACAGGAAATAAATTTGTTGTAATTATTTAAAAGCAGTTATTAATTTAACTGCTTTTTTTTGTATAAGATTAACAAAAAAATAAAATTAAGAATGAAGATTAAACAAAAGATTAAATGAAGTATTCGCAACAAAAACCATCATAACAAAGTTAAAAATAAGGTTTTAACAATATAACATGAAATATACTTAATTATTTGTTTAATTAATTTTAATATTTATGAAACAATTTGTTGGTAATTAAAGTTTTTATTAGCACATTTGCGGTGACTAACTCAAATAAAAACAAAAATGAAAACAAAGTTTAATGTGATATTGACATTCTTGTTGGTATTAATTGTGCAAACTTCATTTGCACAAAACAAAAAAGTTTCAGGTACTGTTTCAGATAATGACGGACTCCCTCTACCAGGTGCGACCGTGACTATTAAAGGAACATCTTCTGGAGTTGCGACTGATTTTGATGGTAACTATACTATCTCAGCTGTAACAGGTGATGTGCTACTCTTTAGCTATTTAGGATATGCAAGTATTTCTCAAACAGTTGGAGCAAGTAATACGATCAACATTTCTTTGGAGCAAGACAATGCACTAGAAGAAGTTGTTATTGAAGCGTATTCAAATAACACAACCAGTAAAGAGAAATCGACATCAGCAATTACAACACTTTCTGCTGAGTCCGTTGACTCTAGGCCAAATGCTTCTGTTGTTCAGATGCTTCAAGGGCAAGTCGCTGGATTAAATATTGGTACGGGTTCTGGTCAGCCAGGCGCAAATAGTCTTATTATACTTAGGGGTGTTGGATCAATTAATGGTAACATCGAACCACTATTTATAGTTGATGGTGTTCCTGTAGATGAAGACAACTTTAGAAGTATAAACAATTCTGATATTGCTACAATTTCTATTCTTAAAGATGCTTCTGCTTCATCTTTGTACGGAAGTAGAGGGGCAAATGGAGCGATTGTAATTACAACAAAAAGAGGAAAGTTTGGAACAAATCTTCAAGTAGAATACAAAGCACAAACCGGATTTTCTGTTCTTCCTTCCCAAAATTTTGAGGTAATGAATTCTCGTCAAAAATTAGAACTAGACAGGTCATTAGGTGAAGGTCTGGGTGACGGACTTTCTGATAATGCAATATCTGCTCTCTCCAGTCAAATTAACACCAACTGGTCGGATGTATTTTTCAGACAAGGATTAACAAATTCTCATAATATCAGTATTTCATCAGGGTCTGATAAAACAAACTCTTACTCTTCATTTAACTACTTTGAACAAGAGGGAGTGACTAGAAGGAGTAACTTAAAAAGATTTTCTTTTAGAAATAATTTTAGTGGGAAAAGTGATAACGAAAAATTTAATTTTTCCTCCTCTATTACAGCTAACTACAGTATCAGTGATTTCATTCAAAATGAAGGATCAGGAACCCTTTCAAACCCCTTTTTAGTACCTTACTTAGCTAAGCCATACTTCTCACAATACAACCCAGACGGTTCACTTAACATAATTGGTTCTGGAGAGGATACTTTTGCAAACACGCCATATTCATCATTAAACAACACAATTCTAAATACAAATTTACAAGAAGAGGTTAAGTTTATTGGAAATATAAGAGCTAGTTATGAAATTGCTGAAAAGTTAACGGCAGGTATTTCATTTGGTATGGATTATACACAAATAACTAGTAAGGATACCGAATCTCCTAACAGTGTTTATGGTCAATCTGCTGTTGCCTCTGGTGATGCAGAGTACCAAGGCTCACATTTCGAATCTTTTTATAGAGACGTGAGGTTAAACAACATAGTGAGCTTAAATTATAATAATGTTTTTGATGAAGCGCATTCACTAGATTTGAGTGCTTACATGGAATACAGTAAATCTTTCTCCAATTCTTTTGCTTTGCAGCAAATAGGTTTGAACGATAAACTTTACGGAAATGGAGCGGCATTTATCCCTGGTGACACATACGAAGATCTTAATGAAGACGGAGTCGTAGACGGCGCTGCAGAATTCCCATACATTCCTTCAATTAGTTCAGGTGAAGTTGCTGTAGGAATGTTCTCATACTTTGGCGTTTTAAAATATGACTATAAAGAACGTTACGGACTGCAGTCATCTCTAAGGCGTGATGCGTCTTCAAGATTCTCAAACTCTAACAAATGGGGTACCTTTTATTCCGTATCTGCTAGATGGAACATTCACAATGAAAGTTTTATGGAAGGTAATACCTTTTTTAATAAGCTTAAGTTAAGAGCTTCATATGGAACCTCTGGAAACGATCGAATTACTGGAGGATACTACGGAGGCACTACAAACACTTACGACCTTTATGGCCAAGGAACAGGGTACAATGCGACTGTAGCGTATTACGCAAGTTCTATTGCAAACAAAGATTTAAAATGGGAGATGTCAGACCAGCTAAATATTGGTGTTGACTTTACGATTCTAAAAGGAAAGTTAAGTGGTAGTGTTGATGTTTATGATAAAAACACAGAAGATCTATTCCAATCATTCCCTATCTCTAGTATCAATGGAACAAATGCTATTCAAGCAAATATTGGATCTATGAACAATCAGGGGGCAGAGCTGTCACTTAATTGGAAAGCATATAGTAGTAAAGATTTCTCAGTATCTATTTTCGCTAACGGATCTTACAACAAAAACAAAGTAACTAGTTTGCCAAATGGTGAAAATGTTGATAATGGTGGAAGGACTATTTTAGCAGAAGACAGAGCAATTGGTTCGTTCTTTGCCGTAAGATGGGCCGGAGTAAATCCTGCAAACGGACAAAACCTCTACTATGATGTCAACGGTGACATAACTGATGTATACTCAGAAGATGATAGAGTTTTCATTGACAAAGTAGTTTACCCAACATACCAAGGTGGATTTGGTTTCAACAGTAATTGGAAAAACCTTTACTTAGATACACAATTTTCATTTGTTGCTGACATATACAGAAACAATGGTAGTTTAGGTGTGATTGAAGATCCTACCCTAACAAGTCTTGCTAACTCTTCTACAGAGCTTGCTAATGCTTGGCAACAACCAGGAGATATAACTAACATCCCAGCATTAACAACAGAATCTATTAGAAACAGGTTAACAGACCGATATATTGAAGATGCTTCTTACTTAAGATTAAGAAATATAACACTTGGTTATAATTTTAAAAGTCACCTAAAAGAAGGCTCATTAATTAGCGATCTAAAAGTATTTGTTCAAGCACAAAACCTCATTACTTGGAGTAAATGGAGAGGATGGGATCCAGAATCTAGTTTTAGATCAAGTGATTTCTTCGACTATCCGACTTCAAAAATATTCTCTTTAGGAGTAGATCTTAAATTCTAAAAACAAAAAAGATGAAAAAAATAAATAATTTAATACTAATATGTGGTTTAATCTTCGCTAGTTATTCTTGTGAAGACGCCATGGATATTGAGCCAGTTGGTTCATTAATAGGTGATGTAACTTTCGAAACTCTTGTAGACCTACAATTAGGTTTAAACGGAGCATACGCAAGGTACAACCCTGAAAGTGAAATCTTAATAAACTCTGTTTTTACAGACAACTGTAAACCAGGTTATGATAATGGTGGACAGGAAATTAACTTCTATAATTGGGCCCTAACAGCTGGAGATGGGAATACAACTGCATTATGGAATTCAAACTACAGCTTAATTAACCAATGTAATAGAGTGTTGGAAGCAGCTGAACTTTTGAATGTAGACGCATCTGAACAAGCTGAAATGGACAACCTGAAAGGTCAACTGTATACACTAAGAGCAGTCGCCCATTTGACTTTGGCATCTTATTTCACTACAGATTATCTTGATGGCAATGCCTTATCTGTGATCATATCTGACAGAGTTCCAGAAGTGACTGAAATACTTCCTAGAAACACAAACTCAGAGATATTTACATTTATTGAATCTGACTTAACTATGGCTAGTTCTTTGTTAGCTGTGACTCAAACTGATAATAAATATATTTCTCAGGACTTTGTTACAGGGTTAAAAGCAAGAATGGCCTTGTTACAAAATGATTCAAGTGCAATTGGATATGCGCAAACATTGATTGACTCCTATTCATTAGCTAATCAGCTGCAATATTCATCTACTTTTTTAGATAGTGATAACACTGAAGTTATTTTTAAAGCGACTAGAACCTCAGGTCTAATTGGCGGATTGTGGTACTTTACTAATTCTGCGGGGCCTTTCATTGAAGCCTCGAATAGCTTATATAATGCATTTGACACAAGCGATGTAAGGTTAACCGTAAACATAAACTTTAGTAGTAATAATAGTGGCCCGAGTGAACCAGAAAACAACATCCACCTAATTAACAAATACCCAGGAAACGCGTCTGCTTTTCTAAGTGATGTAAAGGTAATGCGGGTTTCTGAAATGTATCTTATTAAAGCAGAATCTCAAGTTACGGGCAATGATTTAGATGGTGCAGCTGAAACTTTAAAAGAACTTAGAGATGCTCGTTTTGGATCCTCAACTGCACTTGATTCTTATTCTTCTCAAGCCGCTGCTTATGATGCTGTTTTAAAAGAAAGAAGACTAGAACTTGCTTTTGAAGGCCATAGATACCTAGATATTAAAAGGTTTAAAAACAGACTGAATTCTGGAATTAATAGAGATGCTCTTGATTGCGCTTCGGGTGGAAACTGTGTCATGCTTCCCAGCGATCACAGACTCACATTACCGATTCCTCAAGTAGAATTAAATGCAAATTCATCAATTATTCAAAATCCGGGATATGGAAACTAATATAAAATATAATATTATGAAAAAACTATCAATATTTTTATTGTCACTTATAGTATTTTCTTGTGGAGAGCACGAAGATGTTATTTATGACCCTTTAACTAGTACGACCTTTACATTTTTTGATGCGCAAAACACGGCTCTAGAACTTTTAGACAGTGATACATCACGGACTGCAGAAATAAGCGTTGGCGTGAGTACGTTGTCGTCTTCAGATAGAACGGTAACCCTTTCTGTTAATGAAGAATTGTCAACAGCAGACTCGGCTTCTTACGATGTAATTTCTGAAGTTTTAATACCTGCTAACGAATATTTTGGTACAGCAACCATAACAGCTTATCCAGATAACTTAGTTATTGCTGAAACTGTAACTATCGTTTTGAATATAGATTCAGTCAGTGATGGTGGAGTAACCAGTTCTGCTGTTCATTCAGTAGGCTTAAGTGTAATATGTCCCGTGGAAAGTACATTTGCTGTAGGAGATTACACCCTTACATTCGATGGTGGTGGAATTGGAGCTGCTGGAAATGCTCCTGTGTGGGGAGACGGAACTGTAATTGAACTTACAGAAGGTGGTTCTGAAACGGAAAGAGTATTCACTATTCTT